>Ga0181539_1000374_pt1 | contig 54286 bp, 56 predicted proteins | sample PEATcosm2014_Bin_46_FD_119767 | JGI IMG/M metagenome (GOLD analysis project Ga0181539, IMG submission 119767) | Peatland microbial communities from MTU Mesocosm Facility, Houghton, MI, USA - PEATcosm2014_Bin23_60_metaG | ecosystem: Environmental > Terrestrial > Soil > Wetlands > Peat | place...
TCAAGCCCGCGGCGGGTTCGCATTCGTGGAACTTCTGAGCACATGCTCAATCAACTGGAAGATGTCAGTGCTTGACTCCAAACGGTTCGTTTACGATCGGATGGTGAAGAAATTCCCGTTGGGCTTATACAAAGACAGCTTCGGCGTTGAGAAAGAATGACCAAGACCAAGTTGCTAGTAGCAGGCCATGGTGGCCAGGGCGTCCTTTTACTAAGCGACTACATAGCCTACGCCGCAATGTTGGAAGGGAAACACGTGGCCTATACGCCGTCATATGGGCCGGAAACACGCGGCGGCAAAGCAAAATGCTACGTAGTAATTTCGGATGAAGAAGTTGACAACCCAATCGTAGAAGAGCCGGATGTCGAAATAATCATGAATCAACCCTCAATGGAATTTCTAAACTACCTCCGTCCGAATGGGCTAGTCCTCTACAATGCATCGCTTGTTGAAACCGGAGTTGACCGCGACGACGTAAAGAGCCTCGGAATTCCAGCAACTGAAATAGCCGACGAACTAAAGGACGAGATCCAATCGAAAGGAATCAATGACACCAAAATGTTCGCAAACGCAGTGATGTTTGGTGCCTATATCGGGCTTTGTGCCCCGGAGATTGACGACGGGCTCATCAAGGAATCTTTGAAATACTTCCTTTCGGGTAAGAAAGAAGACCTGATTGGTCTAAACTATCTGGCCCTCAAAAAGGGCAGAGAATTCGTTAAAGCAAACCCAATACCTGAATTCAGCGCAAAATCGCCATTCCACCGGATTCCAGCTTGGGCTGACCAATAGACAGCCTTACCCACACCAATAACGCTGAGCGCCCAGCCTCCTTTCTCTCTCCTGATCTGTTAGCAGGTTTATGCATTCCGGGCAGAAGTTGTTCAGTCCCGTTTCGAGTAGGCCCGAAGATCGGTTGTGATCAGATATCCAATAGAGAGTCCCGCATCGAATACATCTCCTCTTGCTCGTCATGATCTTTGTTCCGAGCTTCCTAGATTCCTTCATCGAGATAGATCGAGCGATGCTCTCTCTGACTCCGAGTGCCAGACATCGTTTAGGTTCATCAGATGGAAGTCCCATGTCAGTAATGAGCAAATCGTCTTGTTCGGTTAGCCAGACGTCAAACTCTCCATGAAACTCACATTCCCCATCAGAATTCTTAGCAGCGGCTCCGCGCTCGGCTAGGACGCATTTTCCACCGAATAGGTGACATCCACCACCCTCAACAAAATTTAGACACAGAGCCGTGCACCCGATGTGAACTCTACCATCGACCCGGATCTTCTGACGCTTTCTACTGGTAATACTCGCTGGTTATCAAAGTTGGGGGATTATCACATTGCATATACCTTAAGTTCGAAAAGGGTCGAACCAGAAGCCAAGCGTAAGATAGCAGGCACTGAGAGATGGTGACCCTCTCCGACCGTGTTACATCACTGCACATCTCCCCCATCCGCCGCGTGACCGCACTTCTCGCAGAAGCAAACCAACGGAAAGAGATAATCTCGTTCGGAGGCGGCGGCCCAAGCCTACCTCCACCGATAGAAGTGGCAGAGGAAATGGTCCGATTGATCTCTGAGGATTCTCAGGGGTCGACGGTTTACTCAGGAACTAGGGGTTACCTGGACCTTAGAAGGCTTGTCGCGGACGATTGGGCTCGCAACCAAGGCGAAACGTATGACCCCGAAACCGAAGTTGTAATGAGCGAAGGTGCCACGGAGGCTTTCTTTGCTGCTTTCCATTCGATATTGAACAAGAACGATGAAGTAATCCTGGTGGACCCGACCTACCTTGGTTACTTAGAATCGGCGCAGCTTGCTGGGGGACGAATCGCATGGCTCCCGGCTCCCGTGGAAGACGAATACCAACCGAGCCTGGAAGCGCTGAAGTCGCTTGTATCTCGGCGAACTAAAGCTTTCCTTTTGCTCAGCCCCGACAACCCGACGGGGAGGATTATTCGTCTCCCGTTTGTGAAAGGCTTGTTGGACCTTGCCGTTGACAATGATTTTTGGATCATTTACGACGCAACATATCGCGACATAGTCTACGGCGAGAACATTCAACCCAGACTCACCTCTCTCCCCGGAGCACATGAGCGTGTGATCTCGGTTGGGAGCTTTTCGAAGGAAGCTTCCGTGCCTGGATTAAGGCTAGGTTACGCGTTGGGACCGCCCGATGCGATTGACGCCATAGAGAAAATAAAGCAATACACGACGCTGGCACCGAACACGTTAAGTCAACGTGCAATGCTGCGTTTCTTGACGGGGGATGTCAAACAGAAGTATCTGCGAGAGATTGTCATTCCAACATATGCGGCGCGAAGAGATTTCATGGGAAAAGCTATCCTCAAGTACTTACCTGATGCGACTACGGTTCGGCCAGATGGAGCATTCTACTTTTTCGTCGATATGAGGAAGTATCTGGCTGCCATGGAACGCACCGACGATGAGTTGTGCGATCGTTTGCGGAAGCGGAAGGGAGTCGTCGCTATACCTGGTTCGTACTTTGGAGACAAGGGGGCAGGGCATCTCAGGCTGACATTTGTCAGTGAACCCGAGGAGAGAATAGATCTCGGAATGAAACGGATTGGAGAGTTTGTTTTCTCTTACGCGTTCTCCACGGCGGAGTAATCACTCGGCCAGTGGTGGTGTTTCCGTGGTTATGTAAGGGGATCTCTATAGTTGACTTAGGTTAGTTTAGACTCTGAAAAACACTATAGAAGCATATATTCTACTATCGAAACTATATTCTCCGGTGTGGGATTTTGGAAGCTCGCAAAGTGCAACGTGTTGGATACTCCACCCTCACAGTTTCCCTGCCTCGAGACTGGGTTGAAGACGTCAAACTCAAGGCCGGCGACATCGTTTCCATTAAACGAGAGGACGATGGATCGCTGAAGCTCGTCCCCGGCACCGAACACAAACGGGACGAAATCAAGAATTGCGTCGTAAACGCTGATCTATGCAACTCAAACCATCTCCTGACCCGCGTCATAACCGCCAACTACATCCTCGGTCACGACACTATCCAGATCATCGCAAAGGATGAATTGAAGAAGAACCATTTGAACGAGATAAGAGCAACCACACAACGCCTGACCGGACTTAGTGTAGTGGAGCAAACAATCAAACAGATAACCCTGCAGAGTTTCGTCGACCCCACACGCTTTCCAATCTATGGGCTTATTCGCCGCCTGCACATCATCATCACATCCATGATCGACGTTTCAATCAAAGCCTTGGTTGAGAGGCGGCCGGAGCTCGCGTCTGAAGTCACCCACATGGAGGAGGAGTCGGATAGAATATATTGGCTCATTGTGCGACAGTTGCTGCTCGCCATACGCGACCGGAGCGTAGGCACCAAGATAGGGATCGAATCCCCAGTCCATATCGCAGGGAACAGAGTTGTCGCTAAGACACTTGAAGAAATGGCTGACTCAGCAGAGAACATCGCAAACGAAGTCCTAGCCTTGAAAGACCGAGAAATCAACAGCGACGCCGTACTGAACGACATAGCAAAATTTGGAACCCAGACAAGAGAGATCTCAGAACAGACAATCAAAGCCCTCCTCACCGGAGACATTGCATTAGCTAACGATGCGGTGGAGATGGTCGAGTCAGCGGAAGACGACGAAAGAAAGTTGACACAGAAAGTTCTCGCCTACATGAAGGACCCAGCCATCGCAGCCAGCCTGAGGATTGTGGTCTGGAACCTAGGTCAAATTACGAAATATTGCCGAATGATTGGCGAGGTAACCATCAACCGCATCTTAGAGAAACCCTCGCCAATATGCGAGTACCTACCCATTCCTGAAGCGCGAGCCAGTTGACCGAGACTGCTCTCTAATTCTTCAGATACTTGCCGACCATTACTAGATCTGGGTGAATCTCATAGCCGCGTGCCTTGAAGAATTTCAGAGACTTCGCATTCGACTGGTAGATTTGAGCATTAATTTTCTTCGCGCCCTTCCCAACCAAACGTCTCTCAACCTCGCTTAGGAGAGCGGCGGCTATCCCTCGCCTCTGATACGAAGGCTTCACAGCTAAGTGGTAAACCCAACCACGCCTCCCGTCCCACCCACCAATAATGCACCCTACAACTTCACCTTCCAGCCGAGCAAGAAGGAATAAGTCAGGATCTCGCAGCAATTTCATACGGACTCCCCTCAGGTCGTCTCCGGGTCTAATGACCAAGCCAGCTTCGTTCCACAACTCAAGAACCACGTTGTAATCGTTAATCTGAAATTCTTGAATCTGAACTTTCAACAATCCAGTCACCTAGGATGCCGTAGGTTGGTTGTTGGCGCCGCCGGCAGGGCTCGCCTCTCCGTCTCCGCTTGCGCTTCGCCTGCGAGGTCGGCTAACGCCGAAACATGCGACCAACGGACAGTTCTGGGTGACATCTTAACCTTTGGATTCTGGGCGAGGAAGCAAGGTTATCGGGAATGGACTGTTCGAGCATCCGTCGCACAACTCAAAGCCGTATCAAAAAGAACCAACATTCTAGAACCTGAAGTATTCAAGGAGTATCTTGCATCAAACAAGCTGAGTGAAAGCCGCAAGGAGCGATTAGCGAATACCTTAGCCATGTTCTACAAATGGAAAGGAATTCCATTCGATAAACCAAGATACCGAAAAATCGAGAAATTGCCTTTCATACCTCTTGAATCAGAAATCGAACAATTAGTTTCAGGCATGGGTAAGAAAACCGCTTCTCTACTCCAACTGTTACGTGAAACCGGCATGAGGTGCGGTGAGGGTTGGAACGCAAAATGGGCGGATATAGACTTTGAGCGAAGTACAATAACTGTTCGACCTGAGAAGAACTCCAATTCTAGGGTTCTCAAAATTAGTAATCGCTTAATCGCCATGTTAAACCGGATGCCTAGAAATTCGTCGTTCATATTCCATGACGAGAAGCAGGACCCTATCACATCCTTGCTATACGCTAGGCGGAATTTTGAAAGACAACGCAAAAGACTGGCCGCTAAACTCCAAAATTATAGGCTGATGCAAATTCACTTTCATACACTAAGGCATTATTTCGCAACAATGACCTACCATCGAACCCGTGATGTCCTCTATACAAAGCATCTTTTGGGACACCGCAGCCTCATTCACACCTTGAGATATGTCCAGTTAGTGAACTTCGAGTCAGATGATTTCGTAGTTAAGATAGCCACGGATAAGGCAAGTAGGGTTAGCTTACTGGAAGAGGGGTTCGAGTTAATCGGCCAGGACGGCAACGAGTGGTATCTAAGGAAGAGGAAATAGACCTTCTTAGAACGCCTCGGCTAGTGGAAGAAGAAAGCGAAAGTGATTTCTAGTCTCTGGGCTGAATAGCTTCCTAGAGAAACTTGTCACTAAAAAAACTGCGAGAATTACACCGCATGGAACCAGACGATTTAATCATACACGAGATTCTGCCTGAGGTCCAAGGGCAACCGACACTCAACAACATGCTAATGACCGTCGATAGGATTTTCGCTGAGGAAAAGGAGGCGCTTGAGGAACGGTGGGCTGAGCTTAAGCCGAAAGTGGTTGAACGTATCAAAGTGGACCATTATAGATATGAGCGTGAACTAGACACCCAACGAGAGATGAAGAATAAGACGAGATAGAACGGTTTAACGGTGGGGGAACCGCCGGTCTGTTGTATAGGTATAGCATCGGGCTTCAGTGGTCCCAGAGATTATACCGGATAATGGGACCAAACTTTCAGCACACAAAACCCTGATTTAGACGTATTAAACCCTCATTTCCACTGCGGTTTAATCCACATCGAAAAGAATTATCCGCACTAATTTACCCACGAAACAAGCATTATCCAACCATTAATCTAGGCAGAAAACGGAACACTACAGCCCCAAACGCCACAAAATGCTACCGCGATTAACCCAAACGACAAGGAATAAAATCATCCAGCCAGCCACATATTGGGCCACAAAATTGGTCGATGAACGTAGAGCGGTAGACTAACTGTATTCATTTTGAATACGACGGTAGCTCTGAAGCGTAGCTGAAGCTCCGCCGCTAGACGGTAGGGCTGGCTAATGGCTTCGACCGTATGCTTCCTGTAATGGGTATCCAGTGGCAACCCATGGTGTAGGACGGTAAATTATGGGTGATAGGATAGTTCGGGTCTACGCTTCGCTTCGACCCGCCGGCGACTTTTTGCCCATCAATATGTGCATTAATGTAGACACTCCAAAGCCGACGGTAGCCGAGTTTGTGAATCTAGGAGTGAATGAAATGCCAACCAGATTTCAATATAGACGAGGTATGATTCTCGGACCGAACCAGGTTTACGTGGGTCGCCGAATGTGGTTCGATAAGCAAACGTATCTGCCTAACGATAAATGGGGTAACCCTTACAGCGTCAAGGAGTACGGATTAGAAGAAGCGCTTTTAAAATATGAGATATGGCTGACGGCTAAACTAGCTTCTGACCCTGAATACCTCGAACCGTTAGGAGGTAAAGACCTGGGGTGCTGGTGCAAGCTGACCGGCAAATGTCACGCCGACCTATTGTTGAAAGAAGCCAACAAAGCTGTTTTGGTGGAATCTTCGGATGGGTAGGTGAATACCTAACGTAATGCTTTCCGGCCGGAAAAGGTAATAAACGATAGGTTTATTAAGTAGTAAAGCTTATATTATAGTGGTAAGCGGACTGACATTTTAATGTGCCGGTCAGCGGTCTTTGCTCCGAAATGACCCGATGGCGGGTCGGGTGTGCCACATCGTCCCCAATCCGATGTGGTGCGCCTGTGAATCTTATGGATTGAAGATGGGGATTGGGGTAGATTGGGATGAACTCTTTCCATTGGCTCCTAGAGCCACCGCCGCCCGAGATAATTCACTATGGACCCACACCGCCCATAGCCCGTGGCTACAGAAGAAGCCAGGGAGCAAGGGGAGTCATCGCCAAGGCGAAACACCTTGAGGCTGAAGGAATGCAAGAGATACTCTACAACCAAGATTCTAACCCAGATGAGCAAAGCTTCCCCGACCTAATCTACTTCAACCCTTACACGAGCCGTTGGGAAGTTGTGGAAGTCAAGAACCTTGACCACAAAGACGACCTAGACAAAGACTACATTACGAATGCTGTAACCTGCAAAACACAGATACCAGGCTACCCCATGAGTCTAACTTTCATACGACCACGCCACCTCCACCCGAGCGCACGAAAAGAACTGACCAAGCTCGCTATACCTGTGGAAAACGGCATCCTGCCACAATATTGGGCCGACGCTTCCCTATCATGGTATGCCTACCTACAGATTAATTCGTATTCCGTGGCAGGTTATAGCGATTATTTCTGCCTGGTAGAACAAGGCTATTCCTCTAATGAGGATATCCGGTTTAAGGGTGGAACGGATACCGCTGTTATTGGTTCTGTAGATTCTTCTAGTATAGTTGGTACTATTGACTCTCACTCACGTTCGAGTCACGACGAGGGCGGATTATTCCGACCCCCGACCGAGGCTTATGACCCGCTCTTGCCCGCATCTCAGAAAGGGGTTTGGAATAGCAACCTCACCGGCGATTTAGTTCACGACCGCATGGCAACAGTTGCCGCCGAATCCTACCGACCTGGCGTCGAACTTCCATTTCACAACGGACCTGGATAACATGGCTAAACAGAAAAGGTATACAATGGAGTCGGAGCGTGACCTACGCTATAGCCCGCTCCGAAACGAACTTCTGGCCGTCATCCCTAAGCGGTTCATTAATCGTATTTCGGAACGGTATAACATCAACCTCAGAGGAAGATTCGCCGCAACCTTTCGATTAAGAGAGACTGACGACGGACCAGTAATTGAAATTCTAAAATTTCTGCGTAGAACTCAGAGGCGGCCAGGAGATGCACAACTCCGTGCTGTTCCATTAGCACCTAATCCACCATTAGAAAATCCTGACCAGGTATCGCCGGACCAACCAACCGTAACCCTCATCTGCGGACCCATGAGGCGTGAATCCAATTACAGTGAAAAGGGAACGGGTCGTTTGCCGCCAGTCTGGTGGCTCGAAGAATACAGGCAACACACCATTAATCCACCACCGCCAAATGAACAGGGGTCCATGTATTACAACCCCAATCGAGTGGGTCCGACAGGACCCAAAAAATCAGACAAGGCGTTTAGACAACTCGGCTATGAATCCCTATTCCCGCTTAGAAGAGGTCCACGGTGGAAGAAAGAACGCCGTTGGTTCTTCGGCCGAGCCTTAACCGAGGACGAGGCCAAGAAAGAGGGTAAGAATTGGACTGAGGGCCTGGACTACTGGACCCAGAAGCCCATTGAGCATTAATCCTCTCATTAATGTTCAACGAAATTCCCCTATAATATAGAGACGAAATTCCGCTGGAAGCGGCTCCGCCGGTTTTTGCGTGTGGTGGGGCGAATGCCCCAATTGAATCTAGGTGTGTTATTTGACGAAACGAAAGTACGTTTGGGTTCCTAAAAGTCAACGTAGAAAAGGACCAGGGCGACCAAAGAATGAGGAAAGAGGTCAAGCGGTTCGTACGATTAACATAGGTCTCAGGCTTACCGAGTCTGAACATCTGAAACTTCTAGGCCATTGTCAGAAAGTGGGCATGTCGATTAGCCAGTTCATTCGTGTTCTGGCTATCGCAGTGCTTCCGGCTACCGAGTCCAATTTTGAGGTTGTAAGCTCATGAGCAGAGAGAACACCGTCTTGACGCCCGATGACCTGAATAAAATCACGCAGGCCGCAAACGGAATTTTGGCGAACCTGACCGTCATCGAAAATGTTGCCAAGGGTCACACTTCTGATTATTCCACCGCTTCTATGACAATGGATAAGGCGACGATGGCGGCTGACCCAGAGCTGACCGAGAAAAAGCCGCCAATAAGATGTAGTTCATGTGGTGTAGTAGTGAAACGTTCTAACCCTCTAGCAGGCAGCATTAACCCACCCTTTCCATTACCAGGCTTTCGGAATGCCAGCAAGTTTGAAGGCAAATATCATTACGTGTACTGTGGAATAACATGTAACGAGAAACTATCTGCGGCCATATCCGCTAGAACTTCAGACGTGGACCAACACCCCTACCAAACCGGCGCAATAACTCATTGAGAATAATTAAGGAGATTAGAAAATGACTAACAACCTGAAACGGTACAATTCCGAACATGATATGGAAAACAACTATGCGACCGACATGGCCGAAAACACGGTTATCGCCGTGATAAAGGACGGCGCATTATTCTACGTCTTTTACACTTAGGTGGTGAAACGATGTCAGAAGAAGAAACGATTAACTCACGCTCCTATAGATTGAAGAAAGCGCTTGAGAATGACCTCGACAGGATTAACGGGCCGAATCCCGATAGCCTAGATTCAACGACTAGCACCAGGATTAGCGGTCAGACAGTTGCTAAAATCCATCGAGACATCCCGATAACCTTAGCCGCAAACAACAGGGTAAGCCAAATTCAATACGTCGCAAATGTGTTAATGCGTTCAATGCGAAAAGGGATTATGGCCATGGCGGCTTTTTGTTCTCTCCATTCAACTTTACTTTTTGCTCAGACTGACCAGAAAGGAACATACTATCGAGATTACGCTTCTAACTTTCACGGCCCGCCATACGATAGTCGATGTACCGTCTATCCGATTCCGCAGGACATGCTCTTTCAGCTGATGGATTCGGAAGAGCCGAGGGTTAACGAATTTTTCAATTTGGTAACTCAGGTCAAAGAAGCACTCGATAGGAATGCCGCAAAGAAATCCATTACCGAGTCTAAGAAAAGGTACAGTCGGGAGATAGTAGAGTAATGCGAGGAATAATCGATACTGACTTCGAGAAGTTCAAGGTCAGGGCTAGAACCGTTAATGGATTGATGGGTTACCTCAAGGCGTTACTAATCCTTGAGAAGCCAGGACTAGACGCCATTAAAACAGTACACGAGAGTGGTCTGCGTTCAGTTGATAGACCGAGCAGACCAAGCGTAAATGATGAACCCGACAACGGCTCACCCTTAGAGGAATCGAGGCATGTCATGATAACGGAGAACACCGTTGACACTACTATTCCCATCGAAGAGTGGGAAGCTATGACACCCGAGGAACGGGAACGGTACGGACGAATGACCACGGAAGAATGGACGGAAGCACGTAGGCGTAGGTGAGGATTAAATGACAAAAGAACCACCTGAGAAATACCCAGGCGCAACACACCCGAACGATTACGATAACCCCAAGCCCTCGAAGTAATTTTTTGGTCACGACCGCCTTTCAAAAAAAAGTAGGTGGGCGGCCTAGACTGGGGCGGCGATAAGCTTCCGAGGGAGTTTCCACCCTCATTTCTCCCCCCCAATTTCATGTTACGGGATGCTGTAGGGCGTGTTAATTGCGCCAACGGGTGGGCACGTATCCCCGTCATATTCGATTAACTCGTCCCAGCACCCTAACAGCTTACGAGGGAATACACGATACAACTTTTGACAACTTTAATAAAGTTAAGCAACGAAGTAGCCGCCAGTAACGTGCGGTATCCTTGCGGTACGATTAGACGGGGAAAAGCCGACCGCAGAGGAGAGAAGCCACGCTTCCAGCGACGACTCCTCCTCTCCGCTTTCCCTGCATCATAAACGCATTAGCACGTTCAAGATACGTGCCGGTGCACCTGGATGCGCCCCTTGAGCAGAGGGTCAGCCAGAATAGTTACCATTAGTCTTGCCTATAGTACCTTTTATTTGGGACGGATTCTCGAACGACTTAAATTCAGAAACTTAGTCGAAAGGAATAGGTTTTTTCATCCTTTTTGCGGGACCGTTGATGTCTGTAGAGGATATTGATTTCGATTTCGAGAATTCACAGACCAGAATTGTGTTAACGACCTTTCTTTTTGGTTTCTTTGGTTTCTTTTTTCTAATCGGTCAGGAACAGGGGAATCCTTCGTAGGCTACTTCGATTTGTGACGGGCTGTGGACGATTATCTCAGGGGCACCATTGTAAAGTTGAACCATGCCCGTTATTCTAACTTCCTGGTTAAGGTAGAAGTTTGTTATCGAACACCTGAAGTTGCCAGCGTCGCTTGAGAACACTACGCCGTAGAAGTATCCTTGGTATGGATAATGGAAGTCGAGGAAGCTGGTGCCACTGGAAGACGAATAGTAGGTGTAAACGATTGTTCCCTGGACGGCGACAGTTTGACCAACGTAACTACTTGCGTCAGTCCATGAGACAACTGGCGCTGTGGGGGTTTGCCATTGAGTATTGCTCATTGTTGCCGTCATCATCGGTGTCTCGGAAGACATTATCGACGATTGAGAAGTCATCATGGATGTTTCTGACATGATTTGAGTAGTGGTCGTTGTCGTGAAGTAGTATCCTCCTGCAACTGCCGCCAGCATGACGACAAGAAGAGCAGCTATTCCTTTCGTATTCTTCGCTTTTTTGGGTTTATGCGTGGTTCTCTTCTCGTCGCTCCAACGATTCTCTTTGGGAAAGAATAGCATGTCGTCTTTTTGGCAGTACCATCTCTTCTCATCCAAGAGGTGCATTGGCTGCCCACATATCTTACAGACACGCTCATTACCGAGGCTGCTCATGCGGACTAATCAGCCGTACTGAGCCCTTAACATTTTGTATCTACAAGACAAAATTTTGCCGACCAGATAGGAAAATGCCGAATAGTGTTAGAGCCTGTCATGGCCGATAGGCCAATCGTTTCTACCATTAGTAGTTTTTCAATCAGCGGTAGCTATACCCTGGATGGAACTAGGTTTAGAATCAAGATTCAAAGGCAATAACAAACGGGTTGCCTTAATTCAGGTCGTAAAGTTACAAAGTCTTAAGAGCTTAAGCAGCCTCAATTTGAATAGTTTGCTGGTCAAATCCAGTGTTGCCGAAAGCGGCCTTAGTTTCATGTTTGCTTCTCGTAGTTGCAGTTTTGGCGTTTGCTGGTCTCGGCTACCAACAAGTTCCCATGAGCACAACATCAACTTCGACTTGGAACTCGTACCCTCCATACGCAGTAACCAATACGGCAACATACACGGCAACCACAATTCAGACGGTTACGCTCTTATCCCCAGTACTGATGGCTAATCTGAATGGAGCTCCATATGAGGCCACCACTTATGTCGTCTATGCCACTTCTACATACACTTTCGTGCAGCCCCTCTCGTCTATCTATGAGATACAACGCATCTCCACGATTCCTGAAACTCAAACATTGAGTTCAACTAGCCTAGTACCTGAATCCGCCACTCTTGGATTAACCGACGGTTCGTTCATCGTACTAGCAGCTATAGTAATTGGAATCCTAGCTCTCTTGACGGCATATCTCATATTGAAACCAAGAACCAGGCGCAAACCCAAACAAGCTACGCTAAGTCAGTTTGCAAGCTAACTAGAGCCTCATGCCGTGGCCTGAAAGGTCAATCCGTTTTTGAATTGAAAATACTGCTATTAGCAATAGCTCTAGATGGAACTACCATTAAACCCTCGAATCCCGTCCGCCTTAGAAACTCGGATTTTCGGCGGCTGGATTAGCAAGGCATGTACGATAGGGTAAGGGTCATAGTTTGAAGAGAAGAATAATACAGTATTCGTATTATTATTACGCCAATCTACTAATGCTTTAGAATCAAAGATTTCTGGCATTTTTTGTTTCAAGGTCAATTAAGCCAAATTTTTCTAGTGGATTGGGTTTAATGGATTCTGTTATAATCGTTAAAGGATTTTAGTTGGTCGTTTGGCTCGGTCATTAGTGATTATTGTTCGAGCCAACTGAAGTAGAATGGATTAGCAGTAGCGGGCGTCTGGCCGTAGGCCAACATCGTTTCTGGTGGGTTTACCACAACCCTTGAATGTAAGTTATGGAGTAATGGATTGCTGGCGGTTCCTGAATGAATCTTCATAGATGGTGTGTGTCTGTCGGCGCCGCTTTCATTTTCATGTTGCTTGCTGTGGGCGCTGTGTACGGAGTAGCGACCTTCACGGTTTCTCCGCCAAACCCAGTAGCCAACCAACCCATAACATTAACCTGGGACTGGCCCGGGGTGAACGTTGACGCCGGCAATCCGATTGGCGTCATTGTACATATCTACGTGGATACTACTCCGCCTGTTGGCGGGTGCTCCGGTGAATTTGACTCGATGCTGGCCCCGATTGCCACCCCGACCATTCAAAGCAACGGAAACGGGGTGTTCACCGTAACGCTGGCAGGCTTGCCCGCTGGAACATACGACGCCGTCACGGAGTTCCCCCTGTACATGGCGTGGACCTGCAACATGTTCACGGTTTCACCCGCTTAGATGCTGGCGATTGACCTACCTTACAGGTGTAGGCGGAGCCTACTCTTGTAGGTGATTTTAACAAGGTGCTAAAGCTTTAGCCTTACAGGTGTAGTCTACAGTCGTAGACATACGACTGTAGGTTTATTACGGGCCATACACATATAGCCCTACGGGTGTATGTTATGTCGGTTGAATCGTGGTTGTTCGTGATTGATTATGACCTAAGCACGAGGAACGAATCTAGGCGAACCTACTTCTACGAAAAAGTCCACAAGATGCTAAACACCCATTTCGATAAGGCCCATGTGGACTTCAGCACCTTTAGCTGCTATACTACGCCCGATGAAGAATTAGCCAAGAAGTTCTATGCGCTAACCAAGGAATTTTGCGAGACTGCCACCATCTACAAGGCTCAGGTAGTGGATGGTTTCGGCAAGAGGGAGAAGCAATGACCGAGGAAAAGAAAAGCCGTAGGTTGGGTGTTGGCGCCGCCGGCAGGGCTCGAACCTGCGACCAACGGGTCTCTGCCCGTTTAACAGCTTCAGCTCCTTCTTGCGAAGGATCCGCTGCTCCACCACTGAGCTGTCGTCTGCGCAATATTTGCATACGGCGGCTCGGGTATCCGTTCGGCGGCGTTCGCGCCATTTCCGGTTAGCTCTTTATTTATTCTCCGGAATTGGTTGTTGCTGCTGCCATGAGCCGCAGAACGCACATTTTCGTGCACCCTCGGGCATTAGCGATCCACACGATTTGCAATTTATCAGCTTCTCAAGTTCTATAATTGGCTCACTGGTTTTCTGGCGAAGCCTTCTAGTCCACCAAGCTCGGCCCAACAAAAGGGCTACCACTGCCGCGAGAGTAAGCATTGCGTTTGTCATGGGTAGGGGCATAAGCGTCAGTTTGTGTTACATAGGGCTGCGGATAATATCTTCCCTTAGGAACGTGTACCATTGGAGCCTATGCGCACCGAAGGATTCCGGCATCTCACCAAGGTAGAAGACGCGATCCATGTCTTTTTCGAAGCCGTTGGGGACATGAAAGTAACAGTCGAAAGCATTCTGATTCAGGATGCCGTGGGGAGGATTCTCGCACGAGAAGTAATTGCCCGGAGTTACCTTCCGGCAGCTGATCTATCTGCATTGGATGGGTACGCGGTTCGATCAAATGACCTTCGAGACGCTTCACAAACGAATCGTGTGGTGTTAAGAATCGTTGGGGAGAGTAGACTCGGCGAGCCTTGCCACTTGGAGATTGCGTCAGGACAAGTGGTCGTGGTTGCCACGGGAAGCGGCATGCCGCGGGGAGCCGATGCCGTTGTGATGGTTGAACACACTAGCAGACTACAGGAGAACATGATCGAGGTGCATTCAGCTGCGGCTCCAGGACAGGGGGTGACGCAGAAAGGGACAGACTTTGCACCAGGTCGACGAGTGCTTCGTAAAGGAAGACGGTTACGGCCAGAGGATATCGGAGCACTCAAGGCATTGGGCTTATCGAAGGTCTTAGTCGTAAGAAGGATTCGTGTTGGAGTTCTATCAACAGGCAACGAGCTCGTCAACTCGCAACGAAGAAACAAGGGTGCGAAGATCGTCGACATAAATCGTCCCATCCTCTCAGCCATGGTGAAAGAAGTAGGGGCAGAACCCGTGGACCTAGGCGTTGCGAGGGACGAGGCACGAGAAATAAGATTAGCGCTCACGAAGGGTTTAGGGGGCTCAGATGTGGTTCTGGTCACCGCGGGCTCTTCGGTGGGTAAGAAGGACCTCGTCCCCAGTTGCATCAACAGCCTTGGAAGGCCCGGGATGTTGGTGCATGGGATCGCAATGCGGCCAGGGATGCCAACCGGATTGGCGGTTGTAAACCATAAGCCTATAGTCTCATTGCCTGGTTTTCCAGTCTCAGCGATAGTCGCCTTCAAGATCTTCGTCCTCCCACTTCTGGCTAAATTGTCTGGATTTCCAATGCCGGTCGAGCGTTCCATAAGGGCGGTCCTTAAGGAGAGGATCCGTGGTGCGCCGAATCTACGAACGTTTGTTCGGGTTAAAGTCGAGAAAGTCCAGACCGGTTTTCTGGCCTGGCCATTGAAAGTTCAGCGTTCGTCTTTGTTGACAAGTATGGTGGACGCCAACGGGATCGTGACGATTCCCGAATCTGTTGGAGCCATTGAAGCGGGTCAAGAGGTGGACGTTAGCTTAACGGGTGATATTTGACTGGCTACCTCTTTTTGTCTTTCTCCTTCGTGGCTCTCTGCTTTCGGATCTCAGCTGCGAGAGAGCGCAGGAGCTTGGATTGAGGAGTTGCTTTTGGAACGATAAGGTAGCCTCCCTTCTCCCACCAGGTACTAGGTCTTGATTTCCCAGTTACGACTTCATGCTCAATGGAGAGCTGGGTGGCTGCGTCTCTTAATTCTTCTAGCCTAGGAGTTTGCAGAGCTGGCCCCTTCGCGAGTTTTCGTCCCCCTTTTCTGGATTTCGCTGAATCAAGATTTGCAGGCCAAATCACAGTCTTTCCATGAAGTTTCAAGCCTCACGCCTCGAGCACGGCGCGAACGCTCACTTTTGGGCGCTCTGTATGAGAATCGCGTTTACAACCCCATGTTGTCCAGGTCTCGAAGTGACAATAGCCTGACCAAGGGGGGTATCGAGAACTGCGCCTTTGGTGATAACGCCACGGCGCTGGTAGTCGACGTTGGCTGGGTTCTTCACGACTCCTTGAATCTCCGTCTTTTGACTCTTACCGGTTGCCGGGTCGGTTAAGTTTACAGTGTTAATTGCCAGAGCGGCCAGTTTTATTCTCCCACCGCGGCCCCTCCTTAACGAGAACCTTTTCTCCCCCACAATGGTTTGCGCTGGATCGCTACCCATCTCAAACGCGCGCTTACCGCGGAAGATATGCTTCTTACCGCCAGTCTTCTTTCTCTTATGCAGGTCTCCATGCCATTGGGGCATTCAAAGTAGCTCCTGATCGCGATTTCGATCACAGGCATTGAGCCGTTCATTTAAGCATTGTGAGGTTGGGTCGCTCAACAAGCTGTTTCTCGACCGAATACCGAACGCGAGTTGAATGAAACAGTGGCAGCTAGACAATTGTTAGTATCTGAGATAGTCCACTTGCGTGTGTAACCTATATTCTATACATGCTATTTTTGGTTGGCATTGAACACTGCTTGTTCAGTTTGGCAGGGGGTTTGGTATCTGGGCTTTCTTTGGCCCTCTCTGCATCTTGATGTTGTCGAAGAGGTCTTCCAACTGTTTCTTCATGGCTTGTGGTTCATGACTTAGGTTGAAGTAGTCCGCAAAGTTTGGGGTCGTGCGAAGAACCTTCGTTCGCCCTAACTTCTCTTCAGCAATTAGGCCTATCTCACGAAGCTGTTTCACATGCGAGTAGGTTAGGTTTCCACGGACCTTCGCGAGGTAAGACTGAGTGACTGGTTGCCGGTAAGCGATGAAGGATAGCGTCTTCATCGGGCCTGGTGTGAGCAGCTGCCTTGTGGCAAGGCGCTTGACATGGGGAACATACTGTGGTTTGAGTTGCATTACGAACCTTCCGTCGCTCAACTCCAAAACTTCAAGGCAGCTACCGTCTGCCCCATACTTTGCCTTGAGATACCGGGCTAGTTCCCTGAGTTTGTCTTCCGATCTGACTCCCACGACCGAGCCCAGTGTCTTCAGGTCCAAGGGCTTTCCAGTGACATAGAGGGCCGCTTCGATCAAAGCGACTTTCGTTCAAGCTTTCGGGATTGAAAGCTTAGGTTCTGGTAGGGGGGTGGGTTCAGACAATTGGGGGCGAGACCTCGCCTAATCTTATGTATAAATCAGAGTCCCCTTCGTTCTGCGTTAAGAGAATCTTCTTTTGATTAGCCAGAAAAAGGAGCATGATGAAAACTCTTACCGCTTCCAAGAACGTCTGGCCCTCCACCACCTTCCTGAAGGAGAGAGGTAATCCCCTGATGCTGAGCTTGATCAAGTAGCCGTAGTAGGTTTCAATATTCTCTTCAATATTGGCTAGGAACTCGTCGAACTGTTCGAAAACTGATGGGGGGCTCAAAATGAAAGGTTTCTTTGCCAAGACCGCTTTTTCATTCGCCAGCACTTCTTGAAGCGTGCGTAAGATTTCTGCGACAGATGTAGATGTGTATTCGAAGCGTAGAGGAAATGGTAGCGGGGGCGGTATTTCCTCGTTTGGCTTGGGTGTCGGAGGTTTAGGTGCTTCCTCCATCTTCAGAACGATTTCCGATTTCATTCGGTGAACTACTGACGACGAGAGTAAGGCGGTTCCGGAGGCGGAGAAGTCGACATAGCCGTTCTTCTTCATCTCCCCTAGGAAGGAGTTTAGAAGTGCTGCGATGTCCACATCCCAAGGTTTGATGCGGTGAAGCCTGAGCAGGTCGAACAGAATCAGGTAAGGTGGCCGTAGCCAGAATGGCTTACTTAACTCTTCCAACCGTCCTCACCTCTTGCATCGGAAGCCCGACGACCTGAGATACCCCTTCCTGAATGAACACCCCGTAGACCGCATCGGCGCGAGCAATTGTCACATCTTTCAGTGAAACGATTATGAATTGTGAACCTTTTGACTTCGATTTCAAAAGCTCGGCAAGCTTCTGAGAATTAACTACATCCAGATGGGCGTCAATTTCATCCAGCATATAGAACGGCATCGGATGAATGGCTTGAAGCGCTAGTATGAAGCAGACTGTACCGACGGATTTTTCTCCGCCGCTGGCGCTTCCGATCGTCATCTCAGTCTTGCCTGGGAATTGAAGCCTAATGTCGGCCCCCGCCTCGAACGGATTTTCCGGGTTCTCGAGGAATAAGCGTCCGGCTCCACTTGTGACCGTGGAGAAGATTTCATTGAATGAGGTGCTGACCTGGTTGAAGGCTTTCATGAATGCCTCCAGTTTCTGCCGGTCCAATTCATTCATGAACTGTACTATGGACAGTTTCTCTTTCTCTAGGTCGTAGATCCTTGAGGCGAGGTGCTTGTAGTTGTCCTTAACTTCGTCGTATTGTGATGAGGCAAGTTCGTTTACGCCGCCTATTGAAGCTAATTCTTTCTTGAGGATGGGTATCGTCTTCTCAGCTCTTTCGAGCTCCGCGTCTGAGACCTCAGCTACTTCTGTGTAGCCCAATTCCTTCAGTTCGCTCAAGTGAAAGTCAATCTGCATTTGCATGTGCTTGTTTGAGGCTGTTGCATCGGCGAACTTGCTATTTGCTGGGTCAAGTTCCTCAAGGATTTCGGTGATTTCTCCCTCTAACTTCCTGAGCTGCTGGCCATACTCATCACGCTTCTTTTTCACTCCCTCTAATTCTTCGGAAAGCTGATCGCGGCTTGCGTTGGCCTCTTTGAGATGATCTTCGAACTTAGGAAGTTCGGCCTCTGTTTGGAGGAGTTCGCTGCTCAGCTTTCCCAGCTGCGCGTCGATGCCTGTGATCTGCCTCCTCGCCTGGTCGGCTGTGGGTTCAATTGCAATAATCGTTGATGATAGAGCTTGCATGCGGCCTTCGGCCTCGATCTTTTGTCGAAGTAGTTCGTTTGCTTCGCTTGTTAGTCTCGAATGTTCATTCTCCCTTTCGAGGAGGGTTGTGGAGTGTGAGCTTATACTCATGGAATCTCTGGTGTGCTCATACGAAGACAATGAGGGCTGCAGTTCCTCTTTTCTCGACTTGCTTGCTTCGAGGACCGTCTGTTCAGTTGCGATTTCGCGGTTTATTTGCTCGATTCTAACGGAAGTTTCTTCGACTATTTTGCGGGATCGCTCTAGGCTTTCGTTGACTGTTTCAATTTCTCTTTCAGTTAGGCGTGTCAGGTTGAGGCTCTGGGCCTTGTTCTTGCTTTGGTCAAGTACCTCTTGGTTGATTCTCGTGATTTCTTCTCTCGCCTTGAGGGCGAGTCTTTCGAGGGAAGAGAGAGTGTTTCTCAGTTCGCCGACCGTCCGTCCGTTAAGCAGGAGTTTCGACAAGTCGAGTGGCTGTCTAAAGTAACCGGTCTCCATACCGCCTCCTGGCTCGTATAGGTCGCCAGTTGCGGCTACCGCTCGAATACCCTTGAGAGAGGCAAGGAAGGCAGATTTCTGCGTGGTTGTTAGTAAAGTGTCACCGAAGACATATTCGATCGCGGGCCGTATCTGGTCGTCAAACTCTAACTGTTCCGTCACGGGCCCGATGATTTCTTGAATTTGGGTGGGGATCTGCATCTTCTTAGGTTTTTGAAGGCCCTTTAGAGGAATTAGTTTGACACGTCCGACCTTGGTCTTTTTCAGTACTTCGATGCAGTAGATCGCTGTTTCCATGTCCTTGACTACTATTGCCTTGAGCCAGCCGGCGGCCGCAGCTTCGACTGGTTTCAGATCACCCTTCTTCACTTTGATGAGGTCTGCGAGTCTACCATATACGCCGGTGACGGTGCCTGCTTTTGCCATTTCTTCGATTAATCGCAGGGCCTTGTCGTCTGACGCGAAATTCTGAGCTATCGTCCTCTGTGTGTCGATTTCTGCTAACGCAACGGTTGCTCGCTTGGCAACTTCATTTGCGTTCTCAATCTCTTTCGATCGTTGCTCCTTTAGTACAGTGTAGTCAACAACTTTGTTCTCAGCCTCTGACGCTCTCGTTTCCTCGTCCTGCTTGGCTGCCTTCAGATCATTAAGCCGATTGCTAATGCTTTGCAGGACAGTCTCGTACTCCTCCTTCCGTGACCTAAGCGTTAGGAGATGGCTGTTGAGGAGCTCGATTTTTGTTGCGCTGGCTTTGATTTGGGCGTTGAACCTAAGGATTCGGCTGTTTAACTCACCTATCGTTCGTTCCAGATCCTCAGCGTCCTTGTTCCTCTCTCCAAGGTTCTCTCTCAATCCTGTGAGTGCTTTGAAGGATGCATCTACTAACGCCTGCTTGGACTCTAACTCTTTCAGTATGGATGCGTGCTGTGTTTCGAGCTGTTGCAGTTCCTTCCTCGAATTGGCGATTTTCTTATCGATTTCTGTGGAGTTCTGTTCGAGTTCAAGTTTCTGGGTGTGCAATAATTTTGTGTTAGACTGTATGGCATCAGCTTGGGCTCGAAGTCTGGCGATTGTAGCATTTATGTCGCCCATTGCCCGTTGAACTTCAAGCAGCTTGCTGCTGCCTTTCTCTGCCACAGAGTCTTCATATTCCTTCCTTTCGGATTCGAGATTTCCTTTTTGTTGGATTAATTGGTCCCGTTTGGTCTTGAGGCCTTGTATCTGTTGTTGGCTTTGGGTTATTTGGTCTTCTAGGTCCGCGGCCTCTTGTTTGGCTTTCAAAATCTTATGCGAGATTGCCTTGGCTTGAAGTTCGTTCAGCTCGTTTCTTATTTGGACAAACTTCAGGTAATCGTTGCGTTCCTTTTCAAGGGATTCAACTCGAAGCCGAACTTCTTCGATCTTTGCGGACGCGACTTGAAGGTTGACATCGGCCTTTTGCAATTCCGCTTGGGCTGAAGCTTTCTTTACATCATATACGGCTATCCCAATCATGTCTTCAATTATCTTACGGCGTTCTTCCGCGGTCACCTCAGCAAGCCTCGTTATGGCATGCTGTGGGACAATATTGTACCCCGAGACTTGGATGTCAGCTGAAGAGAGAATGTCAGTCAGCTGTTTCCTAGAGATCTTCCTTCCATTCAGCCGGTAGATGCCCTCTCCACCCCGTCGGAACTCTCGAGAGATCGTCACGGCTTCGGCGTCGATAGGTATGCGCCTGTCATGGTTGTCAAATTGCACCGCGACCCATGCTGAACGAGTAGTGGCCGCTTGGGCACCTTTGTGGATCAGGTCGCCTATAGTTTCCCCTCTAAGCTCTTTCGGGCTAAGTTCGCCTAGGGCAAACTTTACGGAGTCTAGAATGTTGGACTTACCGCATCCGTTAGGTCCGGTCACTATTGTAAGTCCACGTTCGAGGTGAACGGTCGCCTTCTTTCCGAACGTCTTGAAGCCTCTAATGTCGATCCTTTTGATGTATACCAATGGTTGTTCGACTCGCCGCGGGGTATGCGCGGAATTTTGCTACTTTGGCGACTCTCGTGTTACCTCGGCTGCTAAGAAGGTGCGAAGATAAGGCTTGGTTACATTTTCATGATGATTCGTATGGATAAGGCCGTGTCAACTTTGGCATGGCGCTGCTGTTGAAATCCAGCGTGAAACAGACAAGTTCGGGTAAACGAGAGGACCGACCATACGGGGCATATGGCCCGCTCGCCACTAGCGTCTCGCCCTTTCTCTGCAGGAACTTTGACGGCTCTAGGGCGTGAACCCAATTCTTACCAAGCGTCCGATAACCCCAAAGTGTAAATGGAATGCTCAGAGCGGGAGAAAGAGTTAGATCCAATGGGAGCAAGTGGGCAATTCAGGCGATTTGGGAGAGTCGATGATGAAATTTCGAAGCAGGGCTTGACGGTGTAGTATTTTCGTCTAAAGGATGCAGGCTGATCGGAGGATTCTACAAAGCTGCAGGGGATTCTCCCCGCCCCACGGCTGTTCTTTTGCACGGCGTGCCTGGAATAGAAAAGAATCTCGACATTGCATATGCACTTCGCGACTTGGGTTGGAACTGCCTGTATTTTCATTACCGGGGGTGCTGGGGTTCGGGAGGCGTGTATTCGTTCACGGGCCTGCTTGATGATGTTCGAGCTGCGACGGAATGGGTTGTCGTCCAGCCATCGGTGGACACAAAACGCTTGGCGCTGGTTGGGAGCAGCATGGGTGGATATGTGACGTTAGCGGCAGGAGCTGCTGAACCACACTTTCGTGCACTTGTATCAATTTGTCCGTTGATTGACCCTGCCAAGGCGCCGCTCCAGCCTGACATGGCGGAGGATTTCGTCACGATGCTGAACGGAGTATCAGGGGAGGAATTGAAGGCGCAGTGGGATTCCCTGCCATCAATTCTAGGCATGCGAGATTTGCTACAAAACAAGCCGGTCTTGCTGGTAACCGGAGACAGGGATGAGCTATTCCCGCCGTCATATTACACCCAATTGACCAATGCTTTCAAATGGATTCAATGGAAGCGTTTCCCCAATGCGGACCACTCATTTAGTGCCTGTCGAAAGCCTCTTGTCCAGACGGTGACGCGGTGGCTCAATGCCAAAAGTATCGGCGCGAATCGTCAATAGCCGAGCAATCACAGCAGATGTTTCGGATCACGGAAGAAAATAGACAAACCAATAAGTCTTGAAGAAGTGTGAGTCTAACAAATCGATTGGGTGTGTATTGCATCTAACAACCAAAGTTAGGCCGAGCGATTGTGTTCTACTAGTAATTGACGTGCAAGATCGCATCATAGACACGATTGCTGAGCACGAAGCAACTGTGGAGAACATCAAAGCATTGATCAGAGCTGTTCGGGTTCTGAATGTGCCCGTCATAGCAACGCAACAGGAAAACTTGGGAGATATTGTTCCAGAGCTCAAGGACCTGCTATCTAATTTACCCGAGTTTCGGAAGCTCAGCTTCAGCTGTTGCGGTGACTCCGTGTTCATGAGGAAGCTCAGAGAGGTACGCAGGAAGACCGTTATCGTATGCGGTATCGAGACTCACATCTGTGTACTCCAAACCGTTCTTGACTTGCTAAGTGGCGGTTATCATGTTCTGCTTGTGAGAGACGGCGCTTCATCCCACGCCCTGATCGATAGGGAAACAGCGATAGAGAGAATGCGTGGCGCTGGAGCTATGATAGGGACCGCTGAAGCAGTTATCTATGAGTTGACGGCGAGAGCTGGAACTGAGCAGTTTAGGAAGATACTTGAGATCGTGAAAGAGAGAAGAAGCGCGTCTTCACCTGGATCGTGATCCCAACTCTCAGACGAACCAGTTGACGACGTCGATTTGCGGTATTACGGACTGTTAGATAGATGGAGTTTAGCGAAAAGCTACTGCGAACACCTTTCAACTCTCAGGAGGACTATAGAAGTCACGAGTCCCTCGGTTGTGGAGGATGAGTTCCCAGTGATTATGATTGTTAGGAGTTTGCAATACACTAGACCACGTGAATTTGGCTTTGAACCACGTCCATATGCAAAGACACCTCGTGCGGTTGCCTGAACAAAGAAACTCATCTCCTTTTATGAGCGCAGACCAATGACGTCCGAATGAATGGCAAATGAGTGAAGCCATAAACACGGCTACCCAGTTTGACAAAATTTCAGAGGTTTATGATAAGACGAGGACTCCACTGAAGAAGGCAACTGTCGAAAAGATCGTTAGCATTCTCGCAAGAGACGGATGTCGGACCATATTAGAGATAGGCGTAGGAACGGGACGAGTTGCGAAACCACTTCAGGACAGGAATCTCAAGCTTGTCGGTCTGGATATCTCTAGAGGCATGATTCAAAGGGCGAAAGAAAAGAGAATTGAGAGGCTCATTCTGGCAGATGCAAGTCACTTGCCCATAAGAGCGAGATCGCTTGATGCGGCAATTTTCGCTCACGTTCTTCACATATTTGAAGACCCAGTCGGAATCTTTCGAAGTGTTACCGGCGTGGTCACGAAAGAGATCGTCGCACTCGTCCGCAAACAACAAGATAGCGAACAGTACGAGGGCGGCAATAACTTGATGTGGCAAGCTCTTGAAGAAGCCGCGGCAAAGGTGGGATATACTTTGTCTATCCATGCCGGCGAGTGGCGAAGGAAAGAAAGGGAGCTTCTGGCAACTATCCCGCCAACGGAACTAATTACCCTTCAAGATGAGTTAATTGAGACTAGCATCAATGACAGATTGTCTTACATTGAGAAACGTGCTTTCAGGCGTACGCTTGACATCCCAGACGATGTGCTTGAGAAGGTAATACGAGAAGTGCACTCGTCACTGTCAGTAGAGGCAGCAGAAAGGAAGATTCAGTACAGAAGGACAGAACAGATCGCGATATGGAGGCTCAATTGAACACGCTAACTCTCCCATCATAAACGGGCAGCGAACTCTTTCATTTTCCTCGACGCAGCTTCAAGAATAGGCGCTCCGTGGCCCGGGAATAAGAAATCGTACTCATAGGATGAGAGCTTCTTGATGGATTCCTTCGCCTCAGCCATGTTGAGCGTCATGGCGGCGGAAGGCACCTTCAAGTTGCCTGCGCTATCGGTTCTCAGGGCATCGCCAACAAACATTGCCTTTAGCCTATCACTATGGAGGCTTATGCTTCCCTCCGTGTGCCCTGGAGTGTGAATCACTGTAAGCCAGTTTATCGTATCACCGTCCTTGAGAACCACGTCCGGTTTCACTGGTCGAAACTTCATGAACGGACGCATCGCCTTGAAGAGTACGCCGATAGGCCCTCTAACCTCCTTAAGGTCCTTCTCCCCTGAGAGGCGTGAGGCATCATTCGAGTGAATTGCGACCTTCGCGTTGGGTAGCATATCTTTGAGTTCAGCAGCGCTTCCCGAATGGTCCATGTCTGGATGAGTCAGAAGTATTGTGAGATTCTCTAACTGTTCTGCTCTGCAAAGTGACTTCATGAATTGAACTATTTTCGCTCCATTACCTGGCATACCTGTATCAATTAACGTCACACCGCCATTTGAATCGAGTTCAAGCACAACATAGGCATTGGCGCCCCTTATGCCGGGTACCATGCGAACGTGTCGTCCCACTTCCATTTTTGGTTCCACCTGAATAATGGAGAAAGACCGAGCCATAATTTAGCGTATTTCTAATAGATTTCAGCTCCAGACCCGGAGTGAGTGAATCGCTGTTTCTGGAAGCGTCAGTCCACGTGCTACGGGCATCATCAAAGCGTATGCTTCAGAAGTCATACGATTGTGGTTATGGGGCGATTAGTATGATGGGAATGCGAGTTTGACTGCGAATCGGCGCACGACGAGTTTTGCGAGGCAGTTGAAAAGCACACGGCGGCTTTTTTTGCGCGGCTGCTACGGTATGGCGTCTGCCAGCGGAGGTAAATCAGCGGTGCAACGCATATTCTATCCAGATAGCGTCGTCGTAATCGGTGTTTCGGAACGACCTGACAACCTAGCTCGTGTCATAATCGCCAACCTGAAGGCCTTTGGTTACAAAGGCAAGGTGTACGCGGTTGGACGGAGGAAGGGGATCGTTCAAGGAATTCCGATCGCGGCATCGCTAGATGAGGTTCCTGACGGGATCGATTTGGCGGTGATTCTTACGCCAGCGGCTGTAGTCCCGGACTTGATGGAATCCTGCGGTCGCAAAGGTATTCGCCGAGTAGTAGTCGAGTCTGGTGGGTTCAGCGAGTTCTCCGAAGAAGGGCGCCGATTGGAGCAACGGCTTCTGGAAATTGTTCGTCGATGGAACATGCGCCTCGTTGGTCCTAACTGCATGAGCGTTGTAAATGGGGAAACAGGATTGTGCCTCCCATTTGTGCCCATTTCGCCGGTCACGGCAAGACTAGGCCCGGCCTCAGTCGTAGCGCAGAGCGGCGGAGTCTCAGTCACATATATGGACCTGCTCTGCATGGCTGGCGTGGGTGTGAACAAGGCCGTCAGCATAGGCAACAAGGCTGACTTGGACGAGACAGACTATCTGGCTTACTTGCTAAAGGATCCTGGCACAGAAATCATCTGCCTGTATCTTGAGTCCATCGGTGACGGACGAAAACTCATGAATCTAGCTCGCTCTTCCCCGAAACCCATAATCACTCATAAGGCCAATCGGGGCCAAGCCAGCCAACGCGTCGCACTCTCCCACACGGCTGCGCTTGCAGATGACGATAGAATCGTGAGCGGGGCCTTTCGTCAAGTGGGGGTCTTTCGCTCAGACAACTTTCGCGAGTCTATAGCAATCGCACAGGGTCTCACACTCCCGCCAGTTCGAGGAAACAATCTCGTTGTAATCTCGCGCTCAGGGGGTCACGCGGTGATTGCAGCAGACATGGCGGAGCGATACGGCTTTCGACTGGCTCCTCTACCGAGTGAATTTGTCGAGCGCGTGCATGCGCTGTTTCGCGCTGACGTAATCGCCCTCACTAATCCGATTGATCTGGGCGTCATTTTCGATTTTGATCTATATGCGCAAATCGTAGAGCAATCTCTGCATATGCTTTCTCCAGACGCAGTTCTTCTAATCAACAGCTACAGTCTCAATGAGGCTGAAGGGGCTCACCGGCTTGCACGACGCGTCGAAGAGATCGTGAAAGAATCCGGACGTCCGATTGCTTTCTGCGTCTATTCCCAAGGCGACGAGAAACACGTCACCCAACAGTACACCAAGCTGCCGGTCTTTGAGGAGATCGAAGACGCCCTACAAGGTCTGGCTGCATCGCGAGACTGGAACGCTTGGCGAACGCGTCCCATCGACGCAGCAGATGCCACCAAGCACTCGCCACGAAAGGGGGCAGAACAGTTTTTGACGGAACCAGGCGTGCTTTCAGCGGAACAGGCTCTTTCCCTCTGCCAAGCATATGACATTCCTATCGCACCGTTTGAGGTCGCGAATGGTCCAGAAGAAGCCGCCAAAGCTGCGAATCGGCTTGGCTACCCGGTGGCTCTCAAGGCACTTGCAACTCAACTTGTTCACAAGTCGGATCTTGGCGGCGTGGCGCTGGGTTTGGCGGATGCTGCAGCAGTCACACGCGAGGGAGCGGCGATGCTGAGACGTATTGCGCGCCCTGCTAGGTTAATGGTCCAACGAATGGTGAACGGTGGTGTAGAGGTCATCCTGGGGGGTAAGCGGGACCGCGGCTTTGGCCCGGTTGTGATGTTTGGGTTAGGTGGCGTGTATGTCGAGGTTTTCAACGATGTATCTTTTCGAGTGGCTCCACTCAGTCGAAACGACGCTCAAGATATGATTGAAGAGGTTAGGGGAAAGCAGTTGCTTGAGAGAGTCCGTGGTAGACCAGCAGTGGATCGGGAATCCCTCATTAGAGCCCTTATGTCTACGTCAAGCATGCTCATCGAGAACCCCGACATCGCTGAAATCGATATCAACCCCCTACTGGTTCTTGAAAGCGGAGCAGCAGCGATAGATGCACGCGCTGTGGTGGACAAGAAGCAATCAGCTTAAGGTGCCCTGCCAGGAAAATTGAGGTTGCAAACTTCTGAACAAGAAGTTTCGTTTAGCGACAGTGTGAGATCACGCTACATCAATCGCGATCGCTAGCGGCATATTCTCGTTGGCACAGTTATCTCAAGCGAATTCTACGAGGGTTTTTTCAGATCTCAGACCATCGAGAGAACTACTGAGCGCACTAGGCTTGGGAACGCATCCACGGGAGTGTCTGTAAGCCTTCGGGTCGTAGACTTCAATGGCAAGGTTGCTGTTTCTAGACGACTCGGTTATGCATCAAGGTGCCAGTGCTTTCTGGTCAAATTCTCCATCATCGAGGCGGGCAATATTCTCTTGAGTAAGAGATATCGCTTCTCTTTTCCCACCGCGTACCTGGCTCCGGGAGACGGGCTCTCTACTATGCTGACTATGGTCTCTGCTACAGGTCGCGGGTCCGCGCCTCCTTCAAAATCCTTCACTAGGTGCGAAACCCCCCGGTTTCGTATCTGCTTATAGTCTTCTATGGATCTGGCAGCATGTTTCCTAGCATTTCCTAAGTTCGTCCTGAAAAAACCAGGCTCCACGGATGAGACCCTTATGTTGAAGCTCATGACTTCTTGGCGTAGCGCTTCCGTGTAAGCCAACAAGGCCGCCTTAGCTGCTGCATAGTAGCCCTCAAAAGGAACCGGAAATGTGGTTGCGAGTGAACAGATGTTGATTATTCGGCCGCTCTTTCGCTCTCTCATTCCAGGAAGAACGGCGTTTACCATCCGAACAGCTCCGAAGAAATTTGTTTCAAAATGCGCCTTTGCTTCATCGATCGAAGTTTCCTCAAGAGCTCCAGTCAGCGCGGTACCCGCGTTGTTTATCAGAACATCCACTCGGCCAGCTTTCGCAATCACTCCCGACACGCATCCCAACGCTGAGCTATCTGAGTCTATGTCCAGTGGCAACATTTCGAACCCCTCCTCTTTCTCACTCCGTGGCTTCCTGCTCGTTCCAAAAACTCTAAACCCCTTCTCTGCTAGGAGTGAAGCTGTTGCCCTCCCAAATCCGCTTGAGGCACCTGTGACTAGCACAACATTCTGAGACATGCTTGGATCTACTCCTCCTCAAGGAGTTCTAGGCTGACTCTGACTCTCTTTCCAATGGATAGCTTCGCGGCCTGATCTGCCGGAACGAGCCACTCCTCGATATGAGGGCCTGCTGCACTTGGAAACCCTGACCCCATTATTACTGCGCCGGGCATGGCGGCGCGGAGTTGCTTGGCTATATTGTCTGTCATCTGCTGCGTCATTCTCTCCTGCTCCGATTGCGGAAACGGCTTCACTCGCTGTTCGAGTGTTTCTTCATCGAGTTTCACCTGAAGACGAACCTTTACAGGATCCTCACTCTGCATAATCCCCACAATTGTGCCGTTCTTTTCGACCTTCATTCCACAGCACCGCCCGAGCAATGATGCAAAGACCCCGATATGATGTGTTCGCTTTCTGCGCAACGTTCCTGCACGTTCACATGAACTGAAACCTATGCTAGCAGGCTAAGTGGAAAGCCGCGACAACTCCTTCAGGCTTGAGCTCATTGTAGGTCTTGCACGCCTTCTCAGAGCCTCTTTCTCATGACCCGTCATTCTTTCTCGTGGAAGACGGGAATTAATCAGAGTGTTAATATTTCCTAACCATCCTAACTCTCGTTGCAAGAATGCAGGTTGAAGATTGAAGACAGCTGATCAATATCGAGATAGTTTGAGAGGACTTAAACTCAAAGTCTACTTCTTTGGCAAGAAGATCGAGAACCCCGCAGATTTCGCACTCACCAAACCCTCGCAGAACTCCGTGGCTTTGACGTACGAACTCGCCCACGATCCTAAGTACTCAGATTTGATGACCGCGGAATCCCACCTCACCGGCGAGAGGATCAACAGGTTCACTCACATTCCTCAGAACAGCGACGACCTTGTCAAGAAAGTGAAAATGCTTAGGCTACTTGGCCAGAAGACCGGAGCGTGCTTTCAAAGATGCGTAGGGATGGACGCACTCATCACATTGTCAAGCATAACCTATGAGATGGATCAGAAACTCGGAACACAGTACTATACGAAATTCAACGAGTACCTGAAGCACGTTCAACGAGAGGACTTGGTATGCAATGGAGCGATGACCGACGTTAAGGGAGATAGAAGCCTCAGCCCCAGCCAGCAGGCTGATCAGGATATGTACGTGAGAGTCGTGGAGAAGCGGAAAGATGGAATTATCGTGAGAGGGGCGAAGGCCCATCAGACTGGGGCGATCAATTCACACGAGATAATCGCCATGCCTACAGCTGCGATGCGCGAAGACGACAGGGACTATGCGGTTTCATTCTCCACACCCAGCGACGCTAAGGGGGTTCTTCACATAATCGGAAGACAGGCGAGTGATACGAGAAGACTGGAAGGCGGCGAGATAGATGTAGGCAACCCGAAGTACGGCGTCGCGGGACATGAGGCGTTGGTGGTGTTCGATGACGTTTTCGTGCCCTGGGAGAGAGTTTTCATGTGCGGCGAATACGAATTCTCGGGCTCGTTCGTCGAAAGATTCGCCTCATATCATAGGCAGAACTATGGAGGCTGCAAGACAGGGGTAGGTGACGTCCTGATCGGAGCCGCAGCAACGATCGCCGAGTACAACGGAGTCCCGAACGCTTCCCACGTAAGAGACAAGCTCACTGAGATGGTCCACCTTAACGAGACAATGTACGCCTGCGGTCTAGCCTGCTCGTATGAGGGCTATCGGCTGCCATCAGGAACTTACTTCGTCAACCCTCTCCTAGCAAACGCAACGAAACAAAATGTCACAAGGTTTCCGTTTGAGATGGCTAGGTTGGCAATGGACATCGCTGGAGGCCTCATTGCTACATTGCCTTCGGAGAAGGATCTTAAGGATCCTCAAATTGGGAAGTATGTTGAGAAATACCTCAAGGGAAACGCTAGCATCGCTACGGAAGATAGGATTCGCATGATGAGACTGATTGAGAACATGGTACTGGGTGTAGGTATGATCGAGTCGTTGCATGGTGCGGGTTCACCTCAAGCGCAGAGAATCACAATTTTCAGGCACGCCGACTTGGAAGCAAAGAAGAAGCTTTCCAGAGATTTGGCTGGAATCAAAGAAAAGAAATCGTAATCACACTCAGCACTACGGCTGAGTTTTTGTCTGAGGTTAAACGCCAAGAGGAGACCGTAACCGTCGATGGCGTGAATCATGCCCGATGGGATGGCGGCGAATTTTCGTGGAGCGTATGACCATGAAGATTATGTGTCAGATGTTTTCTGGCTCATAATGAGCATAGTGATTCGCTAGGTAATTTGAAGGATTTCCAGCAGCATTTACGATCACGCTATTTCTATTCCCTGTGAGTGTTCTTCCCAGTATCTGACTGCAAAGAGCAATGCCTCTTCGCTCTCTGAGTGGATACGCAGTAGTAGTTCTCCATCATCGACGCTATCGCCTACATGTTTCATGAGATAGATTCCTGCTCCTGGATTGCGAGGCGCTCCAGCAAGTTTTGCTGTTCGTGCGATTATTTGGTTCCGAAGCGCGTTCACTCGTCCGCTTCTCCGCGCACGAATTTCCTTGACATGCGTTCCTAAAGGAGCCAATTCCTTACGTCCTTGGAGATTTCGAATTCGTTCAAATTTCTCGTAAGCGTCACCGCATTGTAGTAGATTCTCAGCGCTAATGCGTCCCCGACCGTGTGGAGCCTGACCGGTGAACTCCAACAGTTCTGCAGATAAACAGAGAGATCTTTCTTTAAGGTCGGCTGGCGCGTCAGGTTCGTTCCTTAAGACTTTGAGAACGTCTTTAGCCTCCAAAACTGAACCGATGCCGTTGCCTATAGGTTGCGATCCATCGGTAATCACGGTTTGAATATTCAAGCCTAGCCTGCCTCCAATTTGTCGAAAACGATGCTCAAGACGAACAGCTTTTTCAGCCGTTTCTGCTTTGGAATCTGAACCCGTTGGAACCTCCAGCAGCACATGCGTAGCTCCCGCAGCCTTCTTTTTCGCCAGGATGGAAGCGATCATGAAACTCTCTGAGTCTATGCTTAGTGGATGCTCCACCTGGATGATGAGGTCATCCGCTGGAGCAAGATTGAGGGCTCCTCCCCAGACAAGACAACATTTTTCACTCGTCACCAATTCTTTGATGCGCTTGACCGGTAATTCGACGTTCATCAGTGTCTCCACAGTGTCCGCAGTACCTGAAGGTGACGTTACGGACCGCGATGACGTATTCGGAATAATCAAACCAGAAGCTGCTGCGATTGATACGACGATCGGAGTCGTTCGATTTCCCGGAACTCCTCCGATCGAGTGCTTATCAGCGATTATTGAACCGTTGAATCTTAACTGTTCACCACGATCGATCATCGCGCTTGTCAACGAATACACTTCATCGTCGTTAAGCGGATTCACCGCTGCCGCTACGACGAACGCGGTTAACTCAACGTTTGAGTATCGTCCTTCCACAATGTCATCCACGATATTCACAAAGTCTTGCGGCAACAGATGTGCTCCCGAGATCTTGCGACGCAGCGGCTCCAACGATTTTGGCGGATCAGCAGGCCTCACGTCTACCGTTGCACCGGATTCCACTCCTAGCTTAGCGAACGCGGAATTGCTTAAACCAATAGAACCTGACGGTACGATTGTCCCTTCTGCGACGTTGAGCACAGCGAGAACTTTTCTATCATTCGCTGAGACTTCAACGCGATCCATTGGATGTAATCCTACAGAGAATCTCTTCAGTTCATCGTGGTCTAGAAACGCAATGTTTTCTCTGTACGCGTCAATCCCAATCCGTTTTAAGGTCAGCTTCATGTGTGACGCTCCAAAACCGATAGCCACAGATCTCCACAATAACCAAAGAAACCGAGCTACGTTAAGTTCGCCATTTGGGTTAACACTTTGCTGTGCGTAGGCCCTCTGGCGAATACTGAAGTCGCCTAGACTCTCAAAACGCCTGATTTCTTGGCGATTCTAGGCCTTAAGTCAAATTATTTCATAGAATAGTTAAGGCCGTGCCAACTTTGGTATGGCGCTGCTGTTGAAATCCAGCGTGAAACAGACAAGTTCTGGTAAACGAGGAGGACCGACCAAACGGGGGTTCTCCATGGATGTATTCCTACGAGGTGGACGAAGGCCGAAATAGGGTAGGTTTAGGCGCCAAACCTTCTTTTTCTGCGTTGATATGTTCTTACTGCTCTCAATAGGTCGATCTTGCGAAATTCAGGCCAGTAGACGTCCAGGAAGACGAACTCGCTGTAGGCTGCCTGCCAGAGAAGGAAGCCGCTCAATCTTTCCTCGCCTGACGTTCGAATTATGAGTTCAGGGTACGGGTTCGGTAGATGTGATGTGTACAGGTACTTTCTGAACGTGTCCTCGTCGACTAGTTTCTCATCTAGTGTGCCGTTTTTGACCTCGTCAATTATTCGTTTGGCAGCATCAACGATTTCCGCTCTGCCTCCATAAGCCACGGCGATGTTCAAGTAGTGCTCATCGTAGTCAGCCGTCACCTTCTCAACTTCAGCCAACACATTCCTCAGTGTGTCTGGGAGCAATTCTAGCCGTCCTATAGCTTTCACATGTACCCTGTTTTCATGAATTCGCTTATCGGTTACGAGCTTGCGGGATTCGACTTCAATCAGCTTCAATATTGTGCTGATCTCTTCCTTCGGCCTGTGAAAGTTTTCTGTCGAGAAAACATAAAGTGTAACAGTTTTAATCCCCAGATCAAGGCACCATTCAAGAAAATCCTCTCCCTTTCGTGCTCCGTATAGGTGGCCATTAAGTTCGGCCCTGTATTTCTCGAATCCCCATCGTCTGTTGCCATCAAGTATTATTCCGACATGCTCTGGCATTTCACTGGAGCTTACCTCATCTTGCAGCCATCTTTCATAGAAACTGTAAGCACCGATCGCTTTGAGGAGAGTTGGCAGCATGGGTTACACTTTGGCTTGGTGCGTGGCCTTAGCGCACATGCAGGTTCTCTCGGTGGGGATTCTCTCGACCGCTATTCGTATGACTTTAAGCATTGATGGCATAAGTTGTTTACCTACGTTCATAACTTCGACTGCTGACAACCGCTCCTGCATTCCAGCTGCCTTGTTCGAGATGAAGCAGAGAGTTGAGTAGCAGATCTCAAGTTCCCTAGCCAAGAAGACTTCGGGTGCGCCAGTCATACCCACTATATCCCCTCCGAGTTTGCCGAGCATTCGGATTTCGGCTGGTGTCTCGTACCGCGGCCCTTCAGTCACAGCAAGGATAGCTCTAGCCCGGGAGTTGACTCCTGTAGCCTTGCAACACTCCGCCAAGACGCTGCAGAGTTCGGGACAGTAAGGTTCCGTTACATCTATGTGGGTAACCGGGGCCGCATCAAAATAGGTGCCATTTCGGGACTTCGTCATGTCCAAAATGTCGGATGGAATGGCCAACTCGCCAGGGTTGTAAGCGGTGTTAATTGCGCCCACGGCGTTAGTCGCTATGATTCGTTCTACGCCGACTTGCTTAAGCGAATAGATGTTCGCTCTGTAGTTTATTTTGTGCGGCGGAAGGTCATGCTTCGGCCCATGTCGGGGCAGAAAGGCCACCTCCTCTCGCCCGATTACTCCAACGGAGATTGGCGGGGCTGCGCCGTATGGTGTTTCGAGGCGAACAATCTTTGATCCTTGCAGGAGACCTTCTAGGCCGCTGCCTCCGATGATTGCGATTCTTGGCAATGTTGTTGCACGAATTTCTAGTCTTCGTCGGTATCTGAGACTGAGTCCTCCATTAACGCCTGGAATTCCTCGAATGACAACTTTCCACCTGTTCGCATTTTTTCGGTCGCTGCCTCTTTGTACTTTGACTTCACTTTCTCTCCCTTCAGCCTCGGCGACTCTTTCGCTTCCCCTATTTTGCTACGGAGCTGATCGATGCGATCCAAGCTTTCCCTAAGTTTGCTTACCGCCTCGCGACGTTCCTGGCTCAGTCCTAGGAATCGGGCGTGTTTCGAATCTGCTTCTTTCTTCTTTTCGATGAGTTTCTTCGCTAGTTCATACATTGATTTGTGAACTTTCTCGCTTTCCTCAGCTATTCTCGTAAGCTCCGCGTGCGTTGCTTGGGCTTGGATTCTCAGGGCCGCAACTTCGACTCGCAACTGTACCAATTTGTCTTTAACGTTTCTGAGTCCCTTATGTTTCGCCAAATTGAGTTCTAAGGCGCTAATCTTGGCAATTATGTTCCTCTCAGTTTTCGGAGCCAAAGGATTCGTTTGAATGTACCATTCGAGGCTGTTGATCTGGCGATAGAGCTCTGATACGCTACCTTTGAGTTGCTCAGACATCTGTTGTGTTTGATCCAAGAGTTTTGAGAGAGTTTCACGTTTCTCAGCGGCCTGAGTTCTGAGTTCGTCACGTTTCAGCTTTAGTTCCTTAACGCGTCCATTTAACGCGTCGCGCTGAGACTTAAGCTTCTTTACCTCGTCAGATAGCTGTTTGACTTCCGCATTTAGCCCGTCTCGTTCGGCAGCGGACTCATCTATTCGTTTTCGAAGATTCGCAATGTCAGCTTTCCTAGCATAATTCTTAGCTTTCAGGTCATCGAGTTCACGGTAAAGGCTGTCGAGAGATGTCTGGGTTACTTCGGAACTCATTCAGCGACGCCCTGCTAAGCGAAATGGAACACTAAGGTTCGGGATAATGAGGTAATCGGCTATGGGGGAGCACGGCTGCAATTGGTTAGTTGCCACCACAGACATGCATTCACCCAGTTGTGCTATAATGGAGTGAACGCTGTAGGTATTTGCTAGGATATTCGTTGGGAAGGCAGGTTTGGTGTAGGTGGTTTTCAATTTAAACCGCTGTCTGAGGGATGTGGGAAACACCTGATCGCACATATATAATCAGTGGATGGGGTCAATGATTGGTCAGGACAATTCTGGCGTCGACGACCGTGACACCCTTTCCGTATACCATGACGGGATTGAGGTCTGTCTGCTGTATCTTTGGATTCTCAAGCAACATCCTTGAAGTAGCCTGAAGGGTATCCGTTACTGCGTCTTCATCAGATGGTGGTTGCCCCCTAACTCATTTTAGTATGGGGTATGAACGAACCTCTCTAATCATCTGTAGCGTATCCAAATTGGTCATTGACGCTACTCTGAAACTGGCGTCCTTCAACACTTCAACGAAAATGCCACCAAGGCTGAAGAGTACGGTTGGTCCGAATTGGCTATCTCTGAGACCGTTCGCGAGCGGTTTCCCGCCACTTTCTATGTGGATGGCTCTTCACCGCCCGAGAGTATTCGGGTCACTGCAGCGTTAAGTTCCAAAAATCCAGAATTATTTTTTGCTGAGACGGGGATGGGTTCGGATAGTAGTCCGGTTTCGAAGATTGCGCTTGCTAGGTTTCTGGAAATAAATGAGAAATTTTCTTGTTTGATCGTCTGCAGTGATTGATCAAAAGCGTCGGGCTCAGTTGCCCAAGACACTATCATCTCGATCTCTTGTTCACTAATCAAATCTGCTTTAGATAATGTCAGGATTTGAGGCTGTTGAATCCGGCTGTATACAGCCGCTGAGAGGAACATGTTAGATGCGAAGTTAAGCGGATATTTCGTGAAGGGCGCGTCCATTAGATAAATGACTGCTTGATCGCCTTCGGTCAACTGGGTTGCAATGAACCGTCCTCCCTCTCTGAACGCGAACAATTCTATTTGGCCAGGTGTGTCAGCAAGCAGAATGTCCGGGTTAGCTGAATCTATCTCTGACCGAATCTCCTCCAAGTGATCTGCAAGAAGGTCAGACGCCATGATGAGCGCCCCGTTTGGTCCAAGCCGGTAGTCCAGCATCAACTTCTCTACGTCTACGTATTGGCGAGCGTCGATATCCGGGTTGTAAGGTAACGCGATAGCCCCCGGGTCCAGATTCGCAACGAGGACGTCTTGGTCCGTCCCCCTAAGCCATTGTGAATACGCAGCGGCGAGCGCTGACTTTCCAGAACCAGCCATCCCAACAAGAAAGACGGTATACGTCATGAGCATGCCCACCAGAGAGAATTAGGGTGGTATCAATCATCCCCGCTACTCAAGGCTTTCACATGGCGGCTGATTCATATTACGATTGAATCGGAACTTAATCGAAAGGCGAAAGGCAGGAGCCGCGAGCTCGCCGGGCCCCAGCCCGCCACTAAACCTTCTCTAGGTTCATGCTTTTCCCTTTAATAGCCAAACCGATGACTACGGCGGCGAAGGTTAACCCGTTGACTAGTACCGACCTGGGTCAATTGCCAAGATGGGATCTTTCCAATGTCTATGCTGGCCTTGAAAGTGATTCTCTTCGAAAGGCTATCTCAGATTTGGGAGTTCAGGTTGACGCTCTAGATGAGTACCTTGATCGCCATAGGATCTCTAGGACAGTCAATCCAGTTCCCAGCCAACCCGGTAGTCAGGCGAAACTGCTCATCGACGGCTACTTGGATCGAACAAACAGAGCATTGCGCCTATACTCAACCATCAACGCCTACGTATCTTCATTCGTTACAACAGACTCCTACAATACGACAGCAAAGCGGCTTGAGTCGGAACTCGAAATGGTCGGGGTTCGACTGCAGAAGCAAGAGGTTCGATTCAGAGGCTGGGTCGGTACCATCAAAGACGCTTTGCCATCGATTCTAGAGGCGGGAGGGACGGCGAAAGATCACGCGTTCTACCTACGCGAAACAGCCGAACAAAGCCGTTACCTCATGAGTGAACTCGAGGAAGCGTTAGCATCCGAGCTTGAACTAAGCGGGTCAAACGCTTGGAGCAAACTCCAAGGGACCATTTGCTCTCAATTAACCGTTAATTTCGAGCTCGACGGAAAACCCGAGACAATTCCAATAACTACCCTGCAAAACTTAAGTCATCATCCTAACGCAGATGTTCGACGCCGAGCCTACGAAACCGAACTAGCAGCCTGGGAAACCATCCGCGAACCTTTGGCGGCGGCGTTGAACGGCGTAAAGGGAAGCTCAATCACAGTTGACAAACGACGTGGTCGAAAAGACGCCCTCCATGATTCACTCGATACCTCAAGAATTGACCGCGAGACCCTGGACACTTTACTTTCGGTAATGCATGAGTCGTTCCCTGCATTTCGGCGCTATCTAAAAGCCAAAGCGAAGAGACTTGGACACGATAGGCTGCCTTGGTGGGAACTGTTCGCGCCGGTGGGGAAGAATGAGCGGAGATACACTTGGAAGGAAGCGATCAACTTCATTCTTACCCAGTTTCGAAGTTTTGATGAACGATTAGAAAAACTCGCAAAGAGAGCGTTCGATAATCATTGGATCGACGCTGAACCTCGTAACGGCAAACGTGGCGGAGGATTTTGTATGGACGTACCTGGAGTTGAAGAATCTCGCATACTTTGTAATTTCGATGGTTCTCTCGACCAGGTGTCCACCGTGGCTCATGAGTTAGGTCATGCTTTCCATAACGAATGCCTATCTGGAAAACAAATGTTGCAGCGGACCACACCGATGACCTTGGCGGAAACCGCTTCGATCATGGATGAAACAATCATAACGAATGCAGCACTAGCACAAGCAGCGAACTCGGAAGAAGAACTAGCAATTTTGGAAACCTCCCTGATCAGTTCTAGCCAGGTAATCGTCGACATAACCTCACGCTTCCTATTCGAGAAGGAAATATTCGAAAGACGCGCTAACGCCGAACTATCAGCAGACGATTTCTGCGAAATCATGTTAAGATGCCAAAAGGCTACCTATGCCGACGGATTAGACGAGAAGTTCCTTCACAAATACATGTGGGCTTGGAAAGTCCATTACTACATTCCCAGCTTCTCATTCTACAACTACCCCTACGCCTTCGGCTTACTCTTCGGTACAGGCCTCTACGCAATTTACAGAGAACGGGGGCAGCAATTTGTGAAAGACTACGAGGCCCTGCTAGCAAGTACAGGAGAGGCAACACCTGCAGAACTTGCTGCGAGATTCGGAATCGATATACATAAGCCAGATTTCTGGCGTAGCAGCATCCGCGTTATCGAGGAACAAGTTCAGCGGTACATAAAACTATAGTAGCTATGCTTGCCCGTCAACTCTTGCTCCTACAGCTCGCAGTTCCCTCTTCACTTCCTTGAGTGCACCGCTAACAGCCTGCGCCCCTCGCATTTGCTTGCTAGAGAAAGTCGAGAGGTGCAATTCAATGTGGGGTCGACCACTCGCCTCAACGCCGCGAGGATGCGACTTGATGTAGACCCCAGCCCAGTGGTTCATAACGCGGTCGATGATTGGAGCGAGTGCGGACTCCATGATGCCACTGATCTTAAGCCATTTCTCAGAGAACGCCTTCCCGCCAGCCTTTGCGTGTATCCTTTTCGATATCGACTCTCGAAATATCGCCTTAGCTTCGGAGGGGACTCCAGGGAGACAGAAGATCTGAGTCCTACCCACACTCAACGAGACTGCTGGGGCTGTTCCTACCGGATTGTGTAACGGGGTCGAGCCTGTTGGTATCCGGCCCATCTTCAAACGCGGTTTGGTGAACTCAATTGACTGGTGGAATCTTCGTGCATAATGCTCACGGATCAGCCGTACAGCCTCTTTATCCAACTTGACTCGCCGCCCTAACGCCTTGGCCACTCCCTTTAACGTCATATCATCAAAAGTCGGTCCGATTCCTCCAGTGGTAATTAGAAAGTCAGGTCCACGTTGTAGCGTCTCCTTAATCGCTCCTGAAATCTCGCCCAACTTATCTCCGACAGTCGTTATTCGCGTAACCTCGCCTCCAAGAGAGGTTACCTGGGACGATAACCATGACGCGTTCGTATTGATCGTGTTTCCGAGTAGCAACTCGTTGCCAATCGACAATATCTCAATGATGCAACTCAATCTAGCTTACGCTCTGAACGAACAATCAAGAATTCCTCGGATAAATGATGTTCGTATAAATGAATAGAGAGATGGATCGCGCGTACGTTTCCAGTAGTGCCCTGAGGCTACTCAGGTTTCTTGGAGAGCCACCACTTCAGGTACTCGTTCTGTTTGCGCCTGCGTTGTTCTTCTGGAGATTCGCGTTCCCTCAGTTTCAATCGGCCCTCCATGAGTTGCTGTGCGCTAGTTGTAAGCCCGCAGCTCTTGCATGTGTAATGCTTCAGGGCGCTATCGTAAGTCAATATTCCTCCACATTCTAAGCAGTAGTTCGTTGTCACTTGGATTTTGGTCTCCAAGTGGGTAGGTTTGTGGCGCGCTAGTTAAACCTGTAGCACGTCATTCTTTGGCGGCAACGTAGTAGAATTCTCCAGAACTTTTCTGCTCCTTATCCAACTTGCTATCCAGTTTGTTTATTCGCGGACGTTGCGTGTCGGGATCACGTCTAAACGTGATTCCCATTTCGGAGAGAAAAGTGTTCATCGCCTCGCGCAATGGCATGGGGTTTGAACTGCGGCCGTCGACGCTCGGTGTTCCTTTGAAAACCATCATGCGGTCCGCGAGGAAATCTTGAGCGACAATGTCATGCTCAACTACAAAAGCGAAAGCTTGCCGAGAATCAACCAAATGTCTGATCGCCTTGGCCACGTTCAGCCTCTCCTCAACGTCGAGGAACGCGCTTGGTTCGTCCAGCAAGTAGACTTGAGCTGACTTTCCGAGGCACGCGGTAATCGCGACCCGTTGGAGTTCCCCGCCGCTCAGTTCGGTTATTTTCCGGTCGAGAAGTTTAGTGATGGATAAGGGGCGAATCACCTCATCGGTGAACATTGCAGACGAGTAGTCGTCTACAACACTCATTAGAAGTTCCTGAACGTTTCCGTCGTAGGTTGAAGATATGTATTGGGGCTTGTAACTGACTTGGAGTTGATTCTGACTTGATTCTCCGTAGTAATCGAGAAGTTCTTTTATGAATGTAGTCTTTCCGATTCCGTTAGATCCAAGTATTCCGATGATTTCGCCGGCGGCAACGTAGCCTCGGTCAACTTGAAGATGAAAGTCTCCAATCGTCTTCGTTATCTTTGGCCATTCAAGCCTGCTTTGGGATTCGAAGTTAATCTCCCTTGGCGGCCTAACGTGGAATCGGATTGGGTCGTCTCTGAACCTCATGTTTTCGTCGGGCAGGAATCCGGAGAGGTAATCATTGATTCCGCTCCGTGTCGGGTGAACATGTGACACTATGCCGTACGATCCAGGCTGACCATAAACTAGGTAAATTTCATCCGAGAGGTAGTCAAGCATTGCCAAATCATGCTCGGCGACAAGTACGGTCTTTCTCTCTTCCAGTAGTTTCCTTATGCTCCTTGCGGCTCGGATCCGTTGGTAAATGTCCAAGTAACTTGATGGTTCGTCGAAGATGTAGACGTCGGCTTTTCTGCAAGTAGCCGCTGCGATGGCGACCCTTTGCAGTTCACCGCCGCTTAGCACCTTGGCGTCTCGTTCGAGCAGCGGTCTTAATTCAAGGTCGTCAATCAATTCCGAGAGCTTGCCGCGTTCGTCTACTTTATTCAGTAACCCACCTATCTTTCCTTTGATGGCGTCGCCGAGTTTGTCGACGTGTTGCGGCTTGTGAACGATCTTCAAGTCGCCAGTGGAAATGTTAGTGAAGTACTCATGAAGTAGAGTGCCGCGGTACCTGTTTAGGACGGTATCCCAGTCTGTCACAGTTTCAGGTGTGCCGAAGTTCGGTTTCATCTCTCCGCCTAGTATTCCAAGCGCTGTGCTCTTTCCTGTGCCGTTTTTCCCCACAAGTCCGATGAGCGTTCCTGGGCGGGGCACGGGCAGTCTGAAGAGTTTGAATTCGTTTACGCCATAACTGTGAATGCATTCGCCGTCAAGTTCTTGCGGGAGCTTCACTATGCTGATCGCGTCGAAGGGACATTTCTTGATGCAGATTCCGCAACCTGTGCAGAGCTCCTCGTCGATTACAGGCTTCTCCTGTCCAGCTATAAATTTGATCGCAAATCTTCTATTGAGAACTTCGGGGCAGAAACGGTAACAGGGTATGCCGCAGTCATCTGGCTTGCAATGTTCCTTGTCCAGTGTGGCGACGCGTAGCAAAATTGATTCATCCCTCGTATCAAAGTTGGCCTGAGTTAGGATGGTAAATCGAAATTAGGCAGATCGTAGCTGGACCTTATTACCAATCCTCTTCTTCTCCCCAGCCTTCGTCCTCTCCCCATTCATCGTCGGTCCAGTCGTCTTCTTCGCCGTTCCAGTTATCTTCTTCACTCAAGAGTCGGACCTGCGATGCGACTTCGTTTAAGCCGATAAGCAGGCTCCTTTAAACTTTTGGCCGAAATCAGGCGATGTCGCGCAAGCGCACCGCTACCGAGCGCGAGATGCATGACCGGCATCTAACGCAAGCGTGATACTATTCTCCCTCTGAAATTTGCTTTAGGTAGTTTCATTGAAGGAGTAGAGTAGGCCCAGGGCATGTAGGCCGTGTTGTGAACGGCCGCTACCTTTCCCATTCGATCAATCGCGATTATTCCAGCATGGCCACGCAACCTTTCTGAGGCCATCCGAACGCAGGTTTCAGCCGCCCTGCTGGCGGATAACCCGTCTCCCATCATCAAACACATGGTCCTCGAGAGCGAAAGCTTCACCGCGATTTCTCCCCACCCGGTTGCGGTTGCAGTTCCCGACTGGTTGTCTGAATATAAGCCCGAACCTATGAGGGGCGTATCTCCAATTCTCCCGGGCAATTTCATCGCCATTCCTCCAGTAGACGCAGCCGAGGCGAAGTTTCCATCCACGTCGACTGCCACCGCCCCAACAGTATCATGTTCCAGGATTCCTGGATGCTCACGAATCAGTCTAGGGTTCTTCTTCAGCCATGCCAATCTTCCTTTAACTGGGTCTTTCTTCATTTCATCGAAAGCTTTCCGCCGTTTAGCTGTGATTGGGTTAGCGGTGGGGAGGCGAAACGCCTTGCCTAAATTTTCCGCCATCTTACCCGCTATGAGTATATGGTCGGTGTTTTCCATCACGACTCGAGCTAGATGGATGGGATTCTTGGTGTTGCGGATCAAGGCAACGGCGCCCGCGGACAGATCCCGTCCATCCATTATTGCTGCATCCATCTCCACCGTACCGATACAAGTAAGCGCGGAACCCGTACCCGCGTTGAAGATGGGGTCGTCTTCCATCACTGAGACGGCGGCTTCAACAGCGTCAAGTGCGCAGCCACCGTCGGCGAGTACTCTCGATCCCGCTGACGCTGCGTTCTGCACCCCTTCTCTGCCCATTTTGATATCTCTTCTCCAAAATCCTGCTCCACCGTGAACAACAATCTTGGCATCCAACAAGGTCACCTATTCTTCGCTTCGGTCCGAAAGTGTTTGTCTGTGACTCGCGGACTAATCTTTAAGCAGTTTGCGGAAGGATACTTATTCGAGGTTGGCGGTTCCTTTGGTAAGAGTATTGACGGCAGACTTGGATGGCTTGGCAAGCGCCGCAGATACCGTTGCCAAGGGCGGAGTAATATGCTACCCAACAGACACCCTGTACGGTTTAGGCTGCGATCCCCTAAATTCATCGGCGATCAAGAGGACGATGGAGGTAAAAGGAGACCGGACGAAGCCCATGCCGGTCTTGGTGAAAGGCCTAGCTGATGCGGAGAACCTTGCATACGTAACTGACTATGCGAGGCGAGTAGCTGAAAGATTTTGGCCTGGGCCATTGACCATGATTCTTCACTCTCGAGAGATTGTTCCTACAATACTCACGCCCGAGAGAAGGGTAGGCGTCCGTTCACCAAAGCACCCCATCTGTCTGGACCTATTGGGACTTTGTTCGGGTGCACTGATTGGGACGAGTGCCAATCTCTCGGGAAGACCCCCAGCGACCACCGCTCTAGAGGCTTTGAAGGAACTCGGAGACCGAGTAGACATGATACTGGACGGAGGCAGGACACCGCTCGGCGTAGCCTCCACGGTCATAGACCTGACCCAACCCAAAGTTACCATTTTGCGGGAGGGCCCCATAGAGAGGTCGGAGATAATTCGTTGCCTGCGGCAGCGTAAGACAAGATAGCTATTAATGTACAGATATCTTTCGCTAGGTTCGGGTCATCTCGTTGCTGAAAGATTTCAATTTGGTTATATCAACTAGCCGAGGAAACGAGAGAAACACTTGCAGCGAGATGTGGTACCTCCTCGGGGAAGTCGGGGATCGGGGGTCGACCATCGAAACCACGTCGGTCATAGGTCTGGTTGTCGCGAAGACGAAGCTTAACGTTGTCAAAGCGATTCATGACCTTCGTGAGCTCCTCAAGGAAAGGCCATGGGAATTCAAATACACGCTGAAGTTAGTCCCGGTTCAAACGGTTACAGAAGCGAAGCTCGAGGCAATACAAGCCTCTGCCCTAACGCTGGCTGAGGGAATTGCAGAGAAAGAGACGTTCAGGATAACGGTTGAGAAACGTCACACGGGCCTTTCGAGCAAGACGATAATTGACACGATAGCGAAGCAGATTGAAAGAACCGTCAACCTTGAGCATCCGGATAGGATACTGATGATAGAAGTCATCGGAGATTTAGCCGGCGCCGCCTTGCTTAAGGCGGAAGATACCCTTTCGGTCGAGCGCGAAAAACGAAAATCCTAACCATTTTAATTCCTCAATGCAAGCATCGCCGATCGCTCTATTGCAAGGCGTTCAATTGCGCTAGTGATAGGTTCCTTTCCGCGGATTATGGCTTTCAGCTCTTTCCTCCCAATCTCAAACCCTGAACGCACGTTCTCGATTCTTGAGCGTGGCCAGTCATCGAGTAGATCGTCTCTCCCATGTTGGCCAAGCACCTGTTCTAGATAGTTTCCCGTAGCTGAGACCTGGTTACTTGAGCTTCCGACGGCTAGAGCTGCGGTCCGGTTTGTTTCCGGTGTAACTCCCACGCGGGTTAACGCTTCATTGATCTGTTTGTTGCCTGAAATGTAGAGAAGAAGTTCCATCCCGAGAGATTTCGCAATTGGTTGCTTTGAACGGTAAGATTTCAGCGCGTTAACAGTTGCCAAAAGCATGTAGTGACTTCCAGGTACCCTATCCAAATCCACGCATTGAACGCTGACATCGGGATACTTCTCGGCAGCGCTCCGAAGTAGCTCCTCGATACTTTTCGGTTTAGTGTCGAATGCCGACATCCACAAGTATTGCCCGAGTTGGGGTATCTCTGAGAGCACTATGAACCGCCGTTGGCGAGCTGAAGAAGGGCACTCACAGTCTTCATGTCAATCCCGCATTTGATGAGTGTTTCGCGGACACTCTCCATGTTACGTCCCTCGGCCTTTGCTTCTTGAATCAGGAGGATTGCCGTTTCCAGCCTTTCCCACGGAAAAACGATCCAGTTGCTCGTCGTTTCTGCGAAGAAGTCTGGTTTGACCCTGCTGTGAGGCTTATGGTAAACTGTCACAGTCTTAACTTCTCCCGCGCCTCTTTCGCGGACGTGGTCTAATGCTACTAGGAGACTTTCGCCCGTGTCAGCCACGTCGTCAACTACGAGAATCTTTTTCCCAGATATGTCTTCACTAATTGGCTGCGTGATAATCGGCTTCCGCGCCGTCTTGTTGATGCCCACATAAAATTCAATTTTGATATTTGCCGTGTGCGTGTTAGCCAAAAGGTCTGAGAAAATCCTACCAGGCGCCCAGCCCCCTCTAGATACACCCACAATAAGATCCGGCTTGAACCCCGACTCCTTTATCCTGATGGCTAGGTTTACGAGCATATCGTAAATTTCATCCCAACCGGGCGCAACATACTCGCGACGATCTGACATTAGGGCACCTTCAGAATCGAGGAGTTTCAGATATCACTTAGTATTTGTTGCGGTCAGCGGAGATGCATCTCCTCATCTGGCGTGAGGGGCCTCGGTGCAGGTCAATCCACGTCATGCCGCAGCTATTTTGGCCCGAATCGCATTAACAAGTCTTACTGGATTGTCTTACGCCACTCCTGCTGGCCTATCGAAAAGCTACTACGCCCGTAGTGGTAACTCTTTTATGCCAACTCCGCTCTGCGAGCCCGATTGCTCAAACCGAAATATTGGAAAATACGAAGAGGTGAAGAATTATGCGAAGCTCGACAGCCGACGAACAATCTCTGCCTGAGCGACCGAAGAACGGACTCAATGTCATGGGTCATTTGCTCCTCCACTAAGATCGTAACAACCAGAATTACTCGGCGGAGAAATTCGCTTTTCAACCCATCCCTAGTCGAACCTAGTCCTAAACGCCGAACTCGACGGGCGGACTCATGACGGTTTGATGAAGCGGACGAGTTGGAAAGTAACGTACATGAAAATCAACCCTAATACAATCGCGAAGGGTAGTCCTGGAAACATATCCCTCCCCTCCAACATCTTGAACCCAAGGTACGCTCCGATTACGACGCCGAGAGCAGCTGCAATGAATGGGATCAGGCCAAAGTTCATCATTGAAATGCTCGCCAGCATCGAGTAAAACACCATATCCCCCATCCCCACGGTCAAGTCGCCGTAAGTGAAGACGGCGCCCGTGAATTCTTCCAGGTCTGTTGATTCAGCCATTTTCCCAATTGGGCCTTTGTAGACCGCGAAGAGGTCGTACCCGGCTAGGGCGAGTAAAAGCACGATCCCCGTCAGGGTGGGTATGGAAACGCCAAGGAATGTTCCAGTCATCCCTCCGACTAAGATAATTGCGGCAAAATGCAGCGCACCCTTCGATTTGTAAATCGCTAAACCCAGCGCGACCGCTCCTAGTAGGCTAACTAGAAGCCAGGGCAATGGCGAGGAAGTCAACACAGCCGGCAGGACGTTTGCATAAAGCGTCCCATACCAAGTGAATAGAAAGAAAACCAACGCGAACAGTGCTAAATTAATTAGGTATCTAACGATTCGCTTCAACCCGAATTTTATGAACAGGTACATCAAGGTCCCGGTTGCAGCCATCAAGATGACGAAGATGCTTGCGTTGAGAGTGATTCCGCTTGTGGTTTCCGGAAAAATTGTGATCGGCACAATTGGGGCGTTCGATGATTGAAGACTGTAGGTTAGTACTCCTGCCAGGATGATTGCCAGAACTTCAGGGATTAATTGTTGCGGCTTGGCCTTGAATTTGTTCTTACTCAACTTCTAACCACTTCAAATTATGATCGCATTCCGCACAGAAGTCTTCCTGTTTTCTGTCGGTGTCTGCTAATCGCTCGGAAAAATACATGACGCACAACGGGTTGGGACAATGTTTCAACCCTAACATATGTCCAATTTCATGCACCGCTTCCTTGGCTACTCTGTTTCCGAAGAGGTTAGGATCGTTCGCGTGAAGAGGCTTTAACCGAACAGTGGAAATTACGGCGACTCGCCCAGGACATCTAGCTTCACCGAAAACGAAATTCATGCTCGGGACGTAAAGGTCCAGAGAAGTAACGCCCAGCAGTAGCTCCACGTGAGCCGTTTGAATTAGTTCATCAAGGACTACTAAAATGCGGGTTGAATGGTATTGGTCTCGGAATGAATCGTAAGCCTCCGCAGGTTCTCCAACGGGATCAAGTACCTCCACCTGATAGCGTGGGAACCTTCGCGAAACCTGTTCCTTCAGAGTGTTGAGCGGATAATCGGTTGTGGGACCGATCTGAATTAGGCTCAAATTGTCATACATCGAATACTTCACCAGGCTTTGGGGTTGCAGTCTGCAGACCCAGCTCTTTGGACGCCCAATCCGCGAGGCCTTTGCAATTTGCTTCCTCACCGTGAATAACGAAGACGCGTGTCTTCTTATCGAGTTCCTTGAGTGTTTCTTGGAGCTGTGTCTTCCCCCCATGGGATGAGAAATCGTACTTCTCGACGCGAGCCATCACCTTTCTTGTCTTACCATGCAGCATGAAGTGACCCTCCTCGAGTAGGATTCTGCCTGGTGACCCTTCAACCTGATAACTAACTAGGAAGATGCCGTTGCCTTCTTTCAATGCGATGTTCTCCATGTAAAATACTGACGCTCCCCCTTTCAGCATGCCCGCTGGTGAGACAATTACTCCTGGCATACGGGCAGCGCGTCGTCGTTCGTGCCAGTTTCTTATTTGGTCGGCGTCTCTCATCGCCGATCGGAAAAGTTGTTGGTCCTTCAGGGCGCTGGGGTATTCCTCTAGCATTCTAATCGCGTCCAACGCCATGCCGTCCACTGAAACAGGGTAGGTAAAATTGTGGCCGGCGAGCATACAAATTATTTCTTGTGATCGGCCAACTCCGAAGGCTGGAACAAGGACGGTGCCCCCACCTTCGACGACTTCTTTGCAGGATAGTACGAAGTTTCGCTCCGATTCCACTCTGTCAGGGTGGTCTTGCCCCGCGTACGTGCTCTCGATAACTATAGCATCCAAGTTGCCGTACTCTCTATCCGCTCCGCTTACCAAATGCGTTGGCACAAGGTTGAAGTCCCCAGTGTAGAGGATGCGCTGTCCATCATTCTCGATGATTACCTGGGCACTCCCGGGTATATGGCCTGCATTTACGAGAGTAATCTTTGCGTCGCCGACCGAGAATTGTGAATGATAATCCACCGGAATCGCATGGCCCATCATGCTCTCCAAGTCAATGTACTCGTAGGGTAGATAGTAACCGCTGAGTTTGATCATATCTCGGACGAGCACGCCAGTCAGCTTGAACGTTGGCTCAACAGCGTAGACCGGCAGTTTTAGCGCACGAACATAGAATAGGGGAATCAAACCGCTGTGATCTAGGTGCGCGTGAGTGAGAACTACCGCATCCAAATCCTTGGGTGACACATGAACTGGGAAACCTACTTCGTGATTTATCATGACCCCATAATCCATGAGGATCTGACTGCGCGCGGTTTTCGCGGCAATGGCGGAGCGTCCTACTTCTTGGCAAGCTCCGAGAAACCGTAATTGCATCCGTAATCAGCTAATCTCTTCGTGAAACCTTAACTTTCCCCAAATCGAGTACGCAAATGTAAGATTACCGGCTTAGCCATACATTCCACGCAGGGATCTGGCTGTTTGCTGTAGCCGTTTGTCGATCTCTTCTTCAATGTCAGTCGCATCGTACTCCAAATCCTTCACGTCGACTTTCAGACCGTAGGCTTTGGAAACGGCTTTGATTGCGGTAGCCGCGGCTTTAGGGTCCGCATGCTCAGCCGAGGCATAGGGTAGGACAGCAACGGCGGGAAAGTTTTGTTTTTCGAATTCCCCAAGCATAACGGCCAGGGGACCGTACACGAACAGGCCCGGTTCTAACGTTGCGTGTTTCATCTTCACGGTCCTTGGAGGGTAGCTGGCAGTTGGAACAATCCGTATCCCGTCTGACCCTTCCTGCAGACTCGCGTCCAAACCACCTATCATCACGGCGTCTCTGAATCTATTGTTCATAACCCAATTGGCGAGCGTCTTTGCAAACTCCGACTCTTCGGTCCTATGTGGTGAGAACTCCAGCTTCACAAGCACGACCCTCCCCGCCCTATATACTTCAAACGGTGTGACCAGTCCCGTTTCGGAAGTGGCGATGAAGGGTGGTGGATGAGCTACATCTACGAAACCAATCCTCTTGGCGTTCAAAGCATGAACGAGGTATGAAACCGAAATGTAGCCTGTCTCGCCTACGCCGTGGAACCCAGTTATTAGGGTACTATTCCGCAGGCTCTTACTTTGAACCATGAAATTAACAGGCAAAAAGAATTCTCCTCAAGCGTTCCCGAGACTTATGAGAACGATTTCTTGCGCATGTCCGCACGAATATAATAACTTCACTAGCTCCTCGTCCCAGACACAGTGAGCCTCCAAAGAAGCAATCCGAGCAACTCGATCACTAAGACGACCACAACGGGCGATTACGAAGGGTTTTCTCGCAGCCAAAGAGGTCGATTGGAGCGATTCAGAAAAATACTTATGTACGGCCGATTTTTATGCTCTGGTAGTCACCTGAGGTAACAAAAATGGCGTATTTGACAGGTCAACCCGTACTCATACTGAAAGAAGGGTCCACTCGCAACCGCGGCCGAGATGCTCAGCGGAGTAACATCACTGCTGCAATCATCGTTGCCGAAGTTGTCAAGACGACTCTTGGTCCGCGTGGAATGGATAAAATGCTCGTCGACAGTTTAGGCGACGTAACCGTCACAAATGACGGTGCAACTGTGTTGGACGAGGTGGACGTACAAAACCCTGCGGCTAAGATGATGGTTGAGGTCGCGAAGACGCAAGATGATGAAGTAGGCGACGGAACAACCACCGCCGTCGTGCTTGCTGGCGGGTTACTCAAGCGAGCGCAGGATCTTCTCGACGACGAAGTTCATCCAACGACAATTGTAGCAGGCTACAAGAAAGCCGCGGATAAGGCGATCTCGGTTCTCGACTCGCTTTCTGAAGCCGTCAAAGCTGATGACAAAGCCACCCTAAAGAAAGTCGCCATGACCGCTATGCACAGCAAGGGTTTGGGCAGCGCACGTGAACACTTCGCGGACATCGCGATCGAAGCTGTGCAGCTAGTGAAGGAGAAGCGCGGTGATTCCTGGTACGCGGACATTGACAATATTCAGCTTGTTAAGAAGGAAGGCAAGAGCCTGCTAGATACTCAGCTGGTTAGGGGAATTATTGTTGACAAGGAAGTTGTTCATCCGGGCATGCCGAAGGAAGTCAAGAACGCCAAGATCGCCCTACTCGACGCGGCATTGGAGATCGAGAAAACCGAAATTTCAGCTGAAATACGAATCAACGACCCGTCCCAGATGAAAGCCTTTCTCGATGAAGAGACGCGAATGATGAAGGAGATGGTTGACAAGATTAAGGCTTCAGGCGCCAACGTGGTCCTCTGCCAAAAGGGGATCGACGACACTACACAGCATTACCTCGCCAAGGAAGGAATGCTGGCTGTGAGAAGGATCAAGAAATCCGATATGGAAAAGCTCGGCAGGGCAACTGGAGGCAGGATCGTAACAAACCTGGACGACCTCAAAGCCGGAGACCTAGGAAAAGCAGACCATGTCGAAGAAAGGAAGATTGGAGACGACAAGATGGTCTTCATAGAGGGATGCAAGGATCCGAGGTCCGTCAGCGTCCTGATTCGAGCAGGCCTCGAACGCTTAGTAGACGAAGCTGAAAGGGCTTTGAACGATGCGCTCTCAGTTGTTATTGACGTGGTTCAGAAGCCCAAGGTTGTAGTTGGAGGGGGCGCGATTGAGGCTGAACTCTCCAAGCGACTTAAGGACTATGCCAGTAAGGTCGGTGGACGTGAGCAACTCGCGATAGAAGCTTTCGCCGAAACCCTTGAAAGCATCCCGAAGACGCTCGCGGAGAACGCGGGCCTTAACCCCATCGATATCATGGTCGCCCTCCGATCAGCGCACGACAAGAAAGAGGGCGTAAACCAAGGCGTAGACGTGTTCAAAGGCGGAGTGAAGGACATGAAGAAACAAGGCGTCGTAGAACCAGTGAGGGTTAAGGAACATGCGATCCGGTCGGCTGCTGAAGCCGCCTCCATGATCCTCAGAATCGACGATGTCATCGCCGCCGCGAAACCACCACCAACGCCGCCACCAAGGGGCGGCGGAGAGATGCCTGAATACTAAAAACCCAATCTCTCCTCTCCTACGCACGCTTAAAATAGATTGTAACCGCGTTAGTCGACTTGCTCCGGGCATTAGGGCTCCGGTAGAAGCCTAAGCTACCGAATATAGCCCGGTCAAGGCGCGTGACGCCGAAAGTATGTTGGCCTCTCGAGTAATGGAGAGAGTCAGCGACGCGGGTTCAAAAGCGAAGAACCGTTCGCTGAAAATCCCGCCCGGAGCACCACAAAATCGCTGTTTTTCGAACGGATTCAGATACAGATAGTTCGAGTTTCAAGCGAGGTAAATTGTGGCTACCGCTACCTGTGCCTTCGGTCCCTTCCTGCTCTGGTCTGTTCTCTTTGCCAACTTCGCTTCCGGCTTGTTTCGATCCTCGTCCTGCCGGATCCGAAAGATCCTGTTCCGCCTCGGTATTGCTGGACTTGAGAGTAAAAGTCTGAGAATCCATCTGCATTGTCAGCTAGGGTTGATATGAGCCCGTTAAGCCTTGATCTAGCCTCGTCGGAGGCGTTTTCATCCCAAGCCTTCGAATAAACCTCGTAAGCAAGATGAAACTTGAAATCCTGCGGCCGGTCAATCTCTAGCTTGATCGGTGTCTTCTTTTCCTCGTTCCCTTCTTCCATGTCACACAGTTCCGAATATCCAGATAGTAGGTCGAGTTATTTAACGCCACAGGAAAAGCCATCAACGAGCCCTGAAAGCTACGCTAGAAGATCATAATCATTGATGCCCTTGGTTCAGCTTGCGTCCTTGGTTATACGTGAGTCTATGACTTCTTTGTCCATTTCAGGCAGTTCATACCATTTTTTCTTTTCGCCTATTTTCGATCTAAGCTTCCAGCGAGTACTCTTAGGAGCATTGTCTATTCGCCTCTTCAAGTCTTCAAGGCGCTTTCGAACAGTCTTCTCTCCGCCTTCGTCGAGTTGATACTGGGCGAGCGCCGTCGATATGTTCCCCAGATTGATCGTGAAGGTCTTGTATATCCCCCAATCTTCAGCGCATAGCTTAGCAAGATATTGACCGTTAATCGCATCCGGAGTCTCCGTATCGGTAATCTCATGGTCGTGGATGAGCGCTATTATGTCCCGGTACTCTCTCTCGGTTATTTCCACCACCTGAAGCTTCGTGGCCAGCAGGTCCGCGAGTGGGATCGTGTATTTGTCGATTAATAGACGGTCCTTGAAATCCAGCTTATGACACATCTCGAATACGTCCAAGAAAATGTCGATCCGTCTTCCATTTTCAATGTCATTAAAGATGAGTCGTGTGTCTCCATGCAATGCGTTGAAGATCTCACGCGGCGTGTATCCGAGGTCTACAAATAACTTCTTCATACCGCGCGCCTGCTTCTTCAGGCCCACGAAATCGATGTCGGCGTATTTACGCGACAAAGACCTATGCGTTGCACTTGGGCAATGAAACCTAACCGCTAGACCCCCGAAAAGTCGCAGGATTATATGGCTTTTTTCGGCTTCATCGATTATCCGCTGGGCCTCTTTGACTATGTCCGTGACGGGCGTTGAATTCGGCACTGATTAATCACAGGAGAGTGCGTATGCCGCGGAGAGCCAATATAAGGAGTTTCATGGAAACAATGTGGATCATTCATCTTCAGGTCGAAATCGACCCATATGAGGGCTACAATTAGGTTCCTAGTCACCGTAGCGGTACTCGTTCTGTCAGCCTTGTCGCTGAGTCAAGTGCTTGCTCAACAAACTCAAGCTTCGTACGCTGTTAATCTGAGTTCATTCACTCTGCAGGTAACGTATCCTTCAGAAGTTATGCCTAGGGAAAACATAACTGTGAACGTTCAAGCCAGTCCCAAGACCACCGGCACCTATCTACAGACTTTGGCCGCAACCGTCTATTATGGTGACACGTCGGGCCTCCATACTATTACAACCCAGCCATTGTTAACAACGCCGGGAATGCTTACGGGTCATACAGCACTGGAAGTTTCAGCAAGAGCCCCCACGCAGCTAAAGCAACCCATAACCACCCCTAGCCGAAGCCAACCAACGCCCCATCCGATCCAAGAAATTCTGAAAAGCCAACTCGACCCGAAAGCAGAAAAACACCCCAAGACTACTAAAATCCTACGGGGCCCGTAGCTCAGCTAGGCTAGAGCGACAGAATTCGAATGTCGAAGCTCATATGACGGATCGGAGGAACCTGCTGGTCGAGGGTTCGAATCCCTCCGGGCCCACCACGATATTCGGTCAGACAAGGTCTAGGTAGATTAACCATTAACACCACCAGATGGTGGGGTGAAATCCCATCGCTCCACCATATCGTCGGGTTCGATGACCATTTTTGACAGGTTATGTCTCGTTTTGAGCTCCTTTTGGTCGATTAGTTACGTGTGATTTCGAGTAGGCGTTTTTCCCAACCATTACTATTAAAGAAGGTTTTACCTTGGTCGAAGTCCGGCATTCTGATGAAATCGCTTTCGGCTTTGCGGGGTGTGCTCAGGGAGAGTTTACAATCAGAAGGGTGTTCGAATAGGTTCGGAGGCAAATCGGGTAAATCTACAATCGCAAACGCATGGTCGGTCCTCTCGTTAATTCTCAAGAAAAGAAGTTTGTATCGGTTTTTGAGCCATCTCTCAATGGCGACAGGATCAGACTTTACCATGAACATCGATCGCGATCCGATTAACTGACTACTCGTGAGTTCATTGTAGCCGTGACTCTTAGCCATTTGCTATTCGGACACACAAGTTGTACGCGATGATTTCCATAGCGCGCACACGGACGTGTATTCATGGTGCGCACGCAGAATTGAGGTGTTCACATACCTCTAATCATTGTAATTTCATGAATTCTCTCGCCATGTGCGTCCGCATTTCGTACATTTGAAGAACTGGGTCGAGGCTTCATCGCCACCGCGGGTTTGTACCATCCAATAGAAGGCTTCGCCATGCCCACATTTTTGGCAGCTAACTTTCATTTTCGGGAGAGTCTGTAGGTTCTTCTCATCCTTACCGATTACCACGACAGATTCCTTAGCGGTTCCGAGTTTCTGTACTATCGGCTCCGGCCGTCTAGTTTCTTCTCCGCACTTAGGGCATGCTAGCACAACAATCTTTTCCTTCTTAATTGGAATGAGCGTCAGACTACATTTCGGGCAGAACTGCATGCTAGATTACAACCGAATTGCGGGCGTGGGGTCATATACGCATTTAATCCTTCCTTTCTCTCTTCCTTGAGACTTCGTCAAAGAACCATATCCCTCTCTTAGAAAACGTAGTAGCAATCCCATGTCGAACCAGGAAATGAGGCACGTTTGCTTTTCTTCTGATCTTACATCTTCAATTGTCACAAAGTGTGAGCACGAAATCAGTTTTTATGGTGGTCCCAGCTATTGCGCTGGCAGTATACTGGAGATCTTACCTGCGTGGATGATGGGAGGGCCGTCAAGGTCGTGCCGATTATCGCGGCGAGTATTATCTTTCGTATAACTAGAAAATTGGGACGGTGGAAA
>Ga0181539_1000379_pt1 | contig 53890 bp, 45 predicted proteins | sample PEATcosm2014_Bin_46_FD_119767 | JGI IMG/M metagenome (GOLD analysis project Ga0181539, IMG submission 119767) | Peatland microbial communities from MTU Mesocosm Facility, Houghton, MI, USA - PEATcosm2014_Bin23_60_metaG | ecosystem: Environmental > Terrestrial > Soil > Wetlands > Peat | place...
GGGGCGGTGGCCGATCTACGGGACAGGCTCAACTCGCGTTGGCCTAAGGGACGGACGGCCTTACCGCCGAAACGTGAATTAATCCTCACGCCTCTGAATGCAACATACAAGGGACGGCGCAAGGACATTTCATTTGTAGGGATTATTAGCCCCTGGGGGATATTTCTTTTCAGGGAAGGGCTTGCGTAGAGCTTCACTAATGGATTCGAGTTGACTGCCACAACCATCGGGACAAAATGCTCTAATATCTTTTTGAGGGCATCACATGCAAGGAAGACTGGAACTGATGCTGGGGCCGATGAGAAGCAACAAGACCGCGGAGTTGCTGCGGCGCGCCGACATGCGCCGCCAGTACGCCGGCCAATATGTCATGGTTCTCAAGCCTAGCGACGACACCAAGGGCGGTCCGGGTGTGGTGGAGAGCCGCAATCCACGCGGCCACGGCAAGATGAATGCCGTTGAATTCAACTCCGCCAATCCCTGGGAGGTCCTTCAGGTCATCGCCGCCACGGAAAAGAACATCGGTAAGCGGGTGGAGTGCATCGCCATCGACGAAGGTCAATTCGTCTCCGATCTCTTCGCCTTCGCGCGCTACCTGCTCGACGCGGGCCACGACGTACTCGTCGCCGGACTCGATCTCGACTTTCGCGCCCTGCCCTTCGGCGAGATGCTCAACCTCTCCTGGTTTGTGAGCGCCTACGGCGGCAACATCACCGAATGTATCGCCTACTGCGCCTGCGGCAACCGCGCCTTCTACTCGCAACGCCTGATCGAAGGCCAGCCCGCTCCCTACGACAGCCCCATCAAAGTTCCCGGCGACGCCTACGAGCCCCGCTGCGCCGAGCATTTCATCCTGCCCGGCAAGCCACACTAATTAAAAATGATGTGCTCGTGATCGATTACGCTGCTAGTCCTTCAGCGTCACGGTAATTTTGCGCGCGTCCCCGCCTGCCGATGCAATCACAATCTCCCCGGTCGATTTCTTGCGGATGCTCTTGAATTTCTCGCCCCACTCCACCAGCACCAGCGCATTCGGCGTGAGCAGCTCGTCCAGCCCCAGCGTTTCCAACTGCCGCTCGCCCTCCAGGCGGTAAACGTCCAGGTGAAAGAGCTTCACCGGAAGGCCTTCCCTCGCGCCCTCGTACTCATGAATCAGCGTGAATGTCGGGCTGGTCACCTCGTCGGCCTCGGCGGCATCCAGAGCCTGCGCAATCCCCTTCACCAGCGTGGTTTTGCCCGTGCCCAGGTCGCCGCGCAGAATCAGCAGTTGCGGCGGCTGGAGTATTTCCACCAGCTTGCGCCCTACTTCGATAGTCTCCGCGCCGCTCGCGCTGGTGAACTCGTGCGTCCGGCCTGTGGCGGGCGGTGCTGCGCTGGTCATCCCCGAACCTCATGAGGGGCCGCTGCATGGCCTGCCCCCTGCAACCAAAGATACCCGTTCGGCCCGCGTGAATCAAAGCGAAAAGCCTGTGCAAGATGAGAAAGTGAGTCCGTGGCCAGCAATGTGTGCTCGTCGTCACAGCGAACGGCCAAATCTGCCGCGAATCCGTGCAGATAAACCGCTGCCTCCACCGCCCTTGCCGGCTCATCCGGATACTGCGCCAGCAACCCTGCAATCAGCCCGGTAAGCAGGTCGCCGCTGCCGCCCTTGGCCATCCCCGGATTGCCCGTGGTGTTCACCGCCACGTGGCCATCGGGGTGGGCGATGAGCGTGCGCGCGCCCTTGAGTACCAGCGTAACCCCGGCGCTCTGGGCAAATTTGCGCGCCACATCCAGCCGCTTGGCCTGCACCTCGGCCACCGTGATCCCCGTCAGCCGCGCCATCTCGCCGGGATGCGGCGTCAGCACCAGCGTGCGGCCCTTCGCCAGCTTGTTCAATTTGTCCAGCAGCTCCCGTTCCGCCGCCAGAATATTCAATGCATCGGCGTCGATGACTGCGGGCATTCCGGTCGCCGAAAGCAAGCCGATAACAAATTTCACCGTCTCCGGACTCTGCCCCATGCCCGGCCCAATCGCCAGCACCGTCTTACCCGCCGTGAGCGCAGAAAGAAACTCCGGCGCGAGATTCTCTGCTGCAATACACCCTGCGGTAGTCGCCGTCAGCGGCCAGGTCATCAACTCCGGCGCAACGGCCGCCACCAGAGGCAGCGCCGGCGCGGGAACCGCCGCCGTCACCAGGCCCGCTCCAGCCCGCAATGCGCCCAGAGCAGCCAGCGCCGGTGCGCCTGTCTTGCCGCCCGCCGTTCCCCCCGCCGTTCCCATTGTCCCGCCCACCACCAGCACGTGCCCGTAGTTGCCCTTGTTGGCAGCGGCCTGTCGCGGCGTCTGCACAAGCCCCAGCGCCGAACCCGCCCACTCCAAATTCAGCGCCGAGACCATCGCCTCATCCGGCGAGCCAATCGGCGCCACCACGATGGGTTGCCACCAGCGCCGCGTCAACTGTCCAAAGACGTGCGCCGGCTTGGGCACGGTAAATGTAATCACCGCATCGGCGGGAAAAACCCGCCCGGCAACGGTTGCAGCAGTTTCGTCGGCAGGCCAGCCCGAAGGAAGATCTATCGCTAAAATTGCCGGGTGCCCCACCCTCGCGATGTTTTTGTTTTTGTCGCTATCGGGGTCCCCATGGACAGGTCCACGTCCATGGGGTGATCTAGGGTGGGAAGGGTCAGACTCCTTGCTGGCCTTCACCCATTCCAGCGCCGACAGCGCCAGCCCCTTCAGCGGCGGTTTGAATCCCGTGCCCACCACGGCGTCAACAATCAGATCGGCTTCCAGCGCGCTATTGTGCTGATTCAGATCCTCGGCCGTCTCGATAATGTGGATGACTCCGTGCGCCGGGCTCGTCAGTTCGCGCCACGCCGTGGTCGCGTCGCCCGTGAGGCCATCCGGCGAGCCCAGCAGCAGCGTGGTCACCTCCAGGCCAGCTTCAGCCAGCAGCCGCGCCGCCATCATGCCGTCGCCGCCGTTGTTGCCGCGCCCGCAGAGCGCCGTCACCCGCCGCGCCCTCGGAAACTCTGCCCGCGCAAAGGCCGCCACCGCTGCCGATGCCGCCCGCATCAGCTCCAGCGACGGCACCCCGAACCGCTCACTCGTCACCCGGTCGCAGGCCTGCATCTCGGCGGCGGAAAGAATGTGCATAGAAACCATAGTAGTGCATGTGTGTGAGAGTTTCATTTCGGACATGTTGGATGAATTGCGAAATCGAGTCCGCTATCTACCAATCCGCCCAAATGTACCAATTGCCATCTATATGCCTGAATATAGGGCTTCGTGGTTTGGGACTCCGATAGAACTCGTCCAGATTGCTTACGGCGTTCGTCGGTTCACTCTCTAACCATGAAATTGCAATGTGCTGGTTATCGCCTGCAAAACCTGCCCTCCATACCAGGAAACGGAATTCTTCTGGTTTCTCCCGCGAATGGGCCACCGCGCTAGCTCCTATCTCTCTGAGCAGGACAAGATACTCATGATACCTGCTTACCGAAAATCCTCCTTCGGGCGGCATTTGTGATATAGGGGAGTCTATTTTCTGAATACCCCAATCCGCCACGAGGCTTATTTCCCTATCAGTCAAGAGCATATTTCGTAGTTGTTCAAATGCAGCCCTATGAGCATAAAAACCCTCTATGACTTTGCTTTCTTTGGGCGGTCGAGAGGAGATATCCGAGATATATAGGAGCAAAGCGAGCACCGCAATAATGGAAAACGAGATGACTGCGATTCGTTTGATAGAACGCGATATTTGCATCGTGTTGCCTTTCGACTACAAACTATGCGCCAAATTGCCCCAAGCAGATCAATGGTATGGTAGCTGTCGAGAACAATAGCTGTCACGATTTATCTGTTTGGTATTTTGATATAACGTGGATCACTGACAACTAGCTTTACTTCGCCATCAGCACCAGCAGCCAGCCGTTCAGCCCCGCAATCACCACGGCGACCAACCACGCCAGCCCTTGCAGCCAGGGAGCATTCACAAACTCACCCATCTTCTTGCGGCTGCCGGTGAAGATCACCAGCGGCACCACGGCAAAGCTCAGTTGCAGCGACAGAATCACCTGGCTCAGGATGAGCAGCTTTTCCGTTCCTTGCTCGCCGGTAATTGCGACCACGATGATGGTGGGAATAATGGCCAGCGAGCGCGTGATCAGCCGCCGCAACCACGGCGATAGTTTGAGGTGAATGAAGCCCTCCATCACCACCTGCCCGGCCAGCGTGCCGGTAATCGACGAGTTCTGCCCGCTGGCCAGCAGCGCAACGGCAAACAGCGTGCTCGCCCCGGCCGCGCCCAGCAGCGGGCTGAGCAGCTTGTAGGCGTCCTGAATGGCCGCCACATCGTAGAGGCCGCGGCGATTGAAGACCGCCGCCGCCACTATCAAAATCGCCGCGTTCACAAACAGGGCGATGGTCAGCGCCAGCGCGGAGTCGATGTTGGCCATGGTGATGGCCTCGCGCTTGCCCTCCGGCGTGCGCTCATATTTGCGGCTTTGCACAATCGAGGAGTGCAGGTAGAGGTTGTGCGGCATTACCGTCGCGCCTAAAATCCCAATCGCGATGTACAGCATATCGGGATTCGAAACGATGGCGCGCGAGGGAATAAAAAGATTCCGCAGCACCGGCCAGTACTCCGGCTTGGAGAGAAACATCTGCACGGCGAACAGCACAACCATGGTCCCGATCAGCGCGATCACCAGCGCCTCGATCATGCGGAAGCCCCAGCGCTGCAAAAGCAGAATCAGCAGCACGTCCACGCTGGTAATAAGCACCCCGTAGAAGAGCGGAATGTGGAAGAGCAGGTTCAGGCCGATGGCCGAGCCGATCACTTCGGCCAGGTCGCAGGCGGCGATGGCGATCTCCGCGCCGATCCACAGCGCGTAGCTCACACGGGGGCCGTAGCTCTGGTGGCACATCTGCGCCAGGTCGCGCTCCGTGGCCACGCCCAGCTTCAGGCTCAGGCTTTGCAGCAGAATGGCCATCAGGTTCGAGGCCATGATGACGAACAGCAGCGTGTAGCCGAAGCGCGAGCCGCCGGCAATGTCCGTGGCCCAGTTGCCGGGGTCCATGTAGCCCACCGAGATCAGGAATCCGGGGCCGAGAAAGCCCAGCAGCCGCCGCCAGTACTGCGGTGAGCGCGAGACCCCCACCGTCGCATGAACCTCCGGCAAAGAGGGCACGCGGTGCTCCGGTCCCGGCGCAAGTCCGGGAATAACCGGCAACGGAGTGAGTTCGGTCAAGCTCATACAAAAGAGTATGCCACACCTAGTTAACTATGGTTAACATTTTTTCTTATTTTTAATTATCACGGCAGTTCAGGCCGCAGCCAGACCGCCTCTGCAGCTGGGCGACCCAGAATGGAAATCCCCGTAGGTAGCTCAATCGAAACGGTTTGGTCGTAATTCTGGCTGACCACGCGCAGGCATTGGCCGGGGCCGATGCCGTTGCTGTGTAAAAAAAGCAACAGTTTCGTGTCGCGCTCTTGGAGGCTGATCACCCTGTAGCGCCGGCCCTCGACAGCTTCCGAAAGCCGCATCTCGCCGCGCTTCTTGCGCTTGGCCGGGCTCTCCGGCAGCACCTGGTTGCCGTGAGGACAAGCGCCGCCCTCGCCCAGTTTTTCCTTGAGTTTGGCCTCGAAGGCCGGCGATACCGCGTGCTCCAGCCGCTCGGCCTCTTCGTGAATCTTGTGCCACTCCATGCCGAAGATCTCGGTCAACATGCGCTCGATGAGATGGTGGCGCAGGGCTGTGCGATAGGCGGTTTCCCGGCCAGTCGCGGTTAGCCGCACAATGCCGTCGGCGCCCACCTCGACAAAGCCATCGCGCTTGAGCCGCTTCAGCGCCATGGTCACTGCCGGCGCCGAAACCTCAAGCCAATGGGCCAGCAGCGCAGGAATCACCTCGCGCCCCTCGGCCTCAGCCTCCAGAATTGCCTTGAGGTAGTTTTCCTTCGAGACATAGAGTGAATCTTTCATGGCGTCTTGCTTCTAGCTTATAGCCTTCAGTTCCCGGCTGCCATCTACATATGAACCTGGGATTCCATCAGTCAACCGCTGCTCAAGCCTTGACGGAATGATTCTCCCCAAACCAGTTTCTCTTCAGCCACAGCGAAACCTGCACCAGCAGAATCAGCGCCGGCACCTCGACCAGCGGGCCAATGACTGCGGCAAAAGCCGCCCCGGAGTTAAGGCCGAAAACGGCCACTGCAACGGCGATTGCCAGCTCGAAGTTATTGCTTGCTGCGGTAAAGGAGAGCGTGGTTGTCTTCGAGTAATCCGCGCCCACTTCGCGGCCCATCCAGAAGCTCACAAAGAACATCACGACAAAGTAGATCAACAGCGGCACGGCGATGCGCAGCACGTCGAGTGGAAGCTGGACAATCAGGTTGCCCTTCAGGCTGAACATCACCATGATGGTGAAGAGCAGGGCGGTCAGCGTCATTGGGCTGATGGCCGGCACAAAGCGCGTCTCGTACCACGCGCGGCCTTTGGCGCGTACCAGAAAAAATCGGGTCAACATTCCTGCCAGAAACGGAATCCCGAGATAGATGAAGACGCTTTGCGCGATCTGGCTCATGTGAATGTCCACCACCACGCCCTTCAATCCCACCAGCGGCGGCAGCACGGCCAGAAAGAACCATGCGTAGACGCTATAGAAAAGCACCTGGAAGACGCTGTTGAAGGCCACCAGGCCGGCAGCGTAATCGGTATCTCCCTTCGCCAGCTCGTTCCACACAATCACCATGGCGATACAGCGGGCCAGGCCGATGAGGATCAGCCCGGTACGGTACTCCGGATAACCGCGCAGAAAGATGACCGCCAGCGCAAACATCAGCACCGGCCCGATCACCCAGTTCTGAAGCAGCGAGAGGCCCAGCACTTTGCGATTGCGAAAGACCTCTCCCAGCCGCTCATACTGCACCTTGGCCAATGGCGGATACATCATCAGGATCAGGCCCACGGCGATAGGGATGTTCGTGGTGCCTGCCTGGTACCGTTGCAGCAACACGGGCACTCCCGGTACAAAGCGTCCCAGAGCGACTCCGGCAGCCATGGCCAGAAAAATCCAAAGCGTTAGAAAGCGGTCGATGAACGACAGCTTCGAAGAGCCGCCCGGAACAGGGCAGCAGAGTTGCGGGTCTGTTTGCATTTCCTCTCTCTTCTGCGGCGATGCGCGCAGTTATTGCTGCACTTTTCCGATTTCGCGTACTTTTCTTTCGATTGCCATGCGGTCCAACGTCTCCAGCGGCAGGCTGAGCAAGAGTTGCACGCGATTGCGCAATTGATGAAAAATTTTCGTGAACGCCGCGCGCTTCTCTTCGTCGGTGCCTTCGACCGCCGCCGGGTCGGGAAAACCCCAATGCGCCGTTATCGGCTGCCCCGGCCAAAATGGGCAGACTTCGCCCGCCGCTTTGTCGCAGACGGTGATAACAAAATCCATTTGTGGCGCGCCGGGTTCCGCGAATTCGTCCCAGCTCTTGCTGCGCAGGCCATCCACTGGATAACCCAGCCGCTGCACCTGTTCGATAGCAAAGGGATTCACCTTGCCCGTCGGATGACTGCCCGCGCTGTAGGCTTTGAAACGCCCCGCGCCCATCGTGTTGAAGAGCGCCTCGCCCATGATGCTGCGCGCTGAGTTGCCGGTGCACAGCACGAGTATGTTGTAAGTCTTTTGCATGATCTTCTCCTGTCTCGATTCAGTTGCCGCAGCAGCCTGGCGCACAGCACCCGCTTGCCTATTTTGTTATTTCGGGTTTTGTAGCTCTGACAAAGGCACTGATAAACTTGCCCTCGATGAGCGGCGCAATTGCGTCCGCATCGATGCCCGCCTCAACCAGGAAATGCCGCGCATCCGCGACCGTGTGCACGCGCGTCGCTTCAATGGAGATGCCGGTGAAGCCGGCGGCGGCCAGCTTGGAGATGTATTCCTGCTCTTCCAGCGCGCCGGAGACGCAGCCCGCCCAGAGCAGCATATTCTTGCGCACCACGTCGGGAACCTCGCCGCGCACCACGATGTCGGAGACGGCGAAGCGTCCGTCGGGCTTCAGCACCCGGAAGGCCTCGCGCAATACGCGATCCTTGTCGGCGGATAGATTGATGACGCAGTTGGAGATCACCACGTCTACCGAGTTGTCAGGCAAGGGTATGTTTTCCATCTCGCCTTTAAGAAACTCGACGTTCTCCACGCCTGCCTGCCGCTGGTTTTCGCGAGCCAGGGCCAGCATATCGTCGGTCATGTCCAGGCCATAAGCTTTACCTGTAGCTCCCACGCGCCGGGCGGAGAGCAGCACGTCGATGCCGCCACCGGAGCCCAGGTCCAGAACCGTCTCGCCCGGCTTCAGCTCAATCAGCGCCGTCGGGTTGCCGCAGCCCAACGAGGCTAGAACGGCGTTTGCCGGTAGCCCGCTCTTCTCCGCCTCGTCATAGAGGTTGGTGGTGATGGGGTCGCAACAGCGCAGCGCCGGGTCGCCGCAGGACACTGAGCCGCTCTTCCGCACCTCGCGCGCCGCAGCCCCGTATTTCTCCTGAACTAGTGTTTTCGTGTCCATATCAAGCGCCTCACATTCGCTTAAGCAAATATATTGACTATACTCATATTTGTCAACCCGTATATAATGAAGGTATGAAACACGGCTCCAAATCCGTCAGTCTGACTGGCCTTTTTGCGGCTCTGGCCGACACCACGCGCCTGCGCCTGTTGAACCTGATGGCCGGAGACGGGCTGATGGCCGGCCGCGAGGTCTGTGTCTGCCATTTTGTAGAGATTCTCGGCCAGAGCCAGCCCAAAATCTCGCGCCACCTGGCCTACTTGCGCCAGGCCGGCATCGTCGCCGCGCGCCGTCAGGGAAAGTGGATGCACTACAGCATCTGCTCGCCCGCCGATGCAGCGGTAGGCTCCATCCTCAGTGCCGTGTTGGCCGCGCTGGGCAACAACCGGCAGATGCGTGCCGACCGCGCCAGACTTGCTCGAGCCTGCTGTGCGCCGCTTTCGCTTCTCGCGCCTCAGGGAGCTCCCCGTCCCGCGCCGATCAATCCACCCACATCGTACTGATTCCGTTTCGAAAGTGATCAGATTCGGCAGATGAAGCCACGAAACGCTTGTCGTTACAATAGGGTTAGAATTTGAGAGCTGAGGTTGCAGTCCACGCCCAGGATGGCCGATAAGTGTTCTATGCAGGTCGCTTCGCGCACAGATCGCCGAAGGTGGGAAAGGCTCGCAATTCTGCTGGCAGTCCTTTGCGGTTGGTCTGCGACGGCAAACAGTGCATCGACACAGGAGCCAGCGGGCCAATTGCCCACCCTTACCACAGTTCGGCAGGCGCATAGCCTGTCGGAGGTCGAGGCGGCGCGCGCCTACCCTGTTCATCTCCAGGGGGTGGTGACCTATTTCGATCCGGATTACGGAACCGGCATCGCGGCCACCTTTATTCACGATGCCTCCGGCGGCATCTATGTCGAGCAGACTTCCAGGCTGGCAAGGAAGCTCTTCGTTGGAGCACTGGTGGACGTGCGCGGCGTCAGCGCGCCCGGAGGCTTCGGTCCCATCGTGAAGTACCCGCAGATCCGCGTCCTCGGCCGCGCTCCCCTGCCCCCGCACCCGCCGCGCGTCAGCCTTGCCATCCTCAAGACCGGCGACTACGACGCCCAGTGGGTTGAAGTCGAGGGCTCCGTCCATCAAGTCATCGAATATGCTCACGCCGTGGTGCTGGACTTGGAGATGCAGGATGGATCCATCGCCATCATCATGATGAAGGACCCGGGCGTAACGTATTCCAACCTGACCGGCGCCCAAGTCAGAATTCATGCCAACGCCGCACCCACCATGAATGCCGACGGCCAGATGATTGGCGTCCACCTGCAAGCGCCGAATATCTCCACCCTGCAAGTGATCGAACCCGCTCCGAGCGATCCCTTTGCGGGCCCGTACATTCCGGTGAACAGGTTATTGCAGTGGGGGCATTACTCCACTCCTATGCAACGCGTCCACCTGCGCGGAACCGTAACGCTGCAATGGCCCGGTTCCTTGCTCTGTATTCGCGACGCCACACGCGGCATCTGCGCGAAGACAATTCAGAATACCCCCGTCGCCGTGGGCGACCTGGTCGACATGGCCGGATTCGTGGAAACCGACAACAATGCTCCCGTCGTCACCAATGCGGTCTTCCGAAGCGCCGGAAACAGTCAACCCGTCGCACCGAAACCGGCAACCGCCGAGGAGATTCTGCACGGCGGATCGGGCTCTGAACTGATCCAGATCGATGGCCTGCTGATTGGCTACGATCTGGCCTCGTCCGAGGTCACTCTACAGCTCTCCTCCGGCGATGCCGTCTTCCCCGCGATTCTACCCAAGAGCCTCGCGGGGACCGGAGTTAACGAATGGAAGATCGGCAGCAGGCTGCGCGTCACCGGCATCTGCTCGGTCCATATCTTTGATGTCCAGAACAATGTGCGTGCGGGCGTGGCCGTGAATAAGTCCTTCCGGGTTCTGATGCGTTCGCCGGCCGACGTAACCATTCTTGAACGACCCTCCTGGTGGACGCCGGCTCATGCGCTCGTGGTGCTGGCCTTGGCGCTGATCGCCACGCTCTGCGTGCTTGCCTGGGTGATGGTGCTGAGAAGGCGTATCGAAGAAAAGACCGTCTTGCTGCGCGAAAGTGAAAACCGATTCCGTCATCTGGCGCTGCACGATGCCTTGACGGGGCTGGCAACCCGGCTGCTGCTGCAGGATAGGTTGGATATCGGAGTGGAAGCCGCCAGACGTCATAAGACAGGCCTGGCCCTTCTCATGGTGGATATCGACAGATTCAAGCAGACCAACGACAATTATGGACACCAGGCCGGCGACGAAGTCTTGCGTGTGGCCGCCCAACGCCTCATGCAAACCGTGCGCAAAAGCGATACCGTCGCCCGAATGGGCGGCGACGAGTTTGTCGTGCTTCTTTCCGACCTGCGCAACCCTCGGATGGCCGAGGAGATTGCCGCCAACATTGTTGCAACTCTGGCAGTGCCGGTTCTATTTGCAGGCGGCGAGGTGCCGGTATCTGCCAGTGTCGGCGTCTGCACTGCATTCGCGGAGGAGCTGGATGTGGATTTCCTGCTGAGGAATGCGGACGATGCGCTCTACCAGGCCAAAGCGCGTGGCCGGAATTGCTACCAGGTCTTTTCTTCTGAGATGGCTCCTGCCCGGACCAAATAACCAAATTACCGCAGAATCCAGCGCCGGCCTCGCCTATTTACACTAAGGAAGAGGGTTGAATTCGCATGATGCGTTGGTTGCTGGGTTGGTTGTGGCGAGTGCTGGTGGTGCTGTCGGCGGCGTTTGTGGTGCTTTACGCCGGCGACTGGGCCGTCTACAAGCTGCGCGGCTCGCCCCGGTCCAAGGTCACCGTCAACCGCTACGTCACCATCCCGCTCAAGGGCAACAAGCAGGAGTTCGACTACCTCGGCTCGATCGATGTGCCCTGCTCGGTCTCCTTGTTTTCTCAGGCCGGGCAGGTTCCCTGTTGGCAGTTGCGCCGCAACACCAACCAGGGAATGACTTTATAGTAATTTTTCAACATGCAATCGTGTGCACCGACTAGCAAACATGATTCCGTGACACAGGTCACGTCGAGAAATCAAAAGGACATCTAACATCGTTCATCATTCGGAATTCACGAGGAACGATGTACAGCCGCACCCAGAACGAAAACGGGACCTACAACACCCGCTGCCTCTACTGCTTTATGACCATCGCCTCGTCTGTGGAAACGGACAAGGAGTTGGCCAGCGTGGAGGCCCGGCACATCTGCCCGGAGCGGGCGCTGGCGGCGTTGCTGGAGCAGGAAAAGGCTATTGAAGCCCGCAGCCATTCGTGCTAGAGCGCCTTCTGGAAACAAGCCCGCTGCCTCAGTTTTATTGCATGCGCGCCTGATCGCGCAGTTGGCGGGCCGTGGCCTCCAGAAAGGTTTCCACGCTGGCGCCGGCGGGCGGCTCCAGTCCGGACTTCGCCTGGATAGCTGCGGCGATGCGCTCGGCCAAAGCCTGGCGCGTGGGCAGGCTCAAGTCCAGCCGGCGCGAGAAAAACCCTTCTAGAACCTCAAGGTCGGTGGAAGAGAGCCGGGCAATGCCATCGGCTGAAAGCAAATAGGCATTGTGCGGCTCCGGAGCAGGAGCGCCGGCAGCAAAGATCTGCGCGGTGAAGGTTCGCGCACCGGAGTCGCTCCACAAAGGGGCCTCCTGCACGCGATCCCGCACGACCAGGGTCCCCGCGGCCAGGTCGCCCAGCCTCTGGTGCCGTCGGCTGGCAAAGATCGAGATCACTCCCACGGCGTAGAGCGCAAAGGGTTGCATATCCACATAGCGGACGAGGTTGCGGGCCATCGATTCGAAAAGGCCAATGGCGCGGCCAGAGTGCTGTATGACGCGAATCCGGGCGACGCGTTTGCCCGGTGTGCGGCCATTCCAGTAGGCCTCGAAAAGCGTGAAGTAGCCCCAGTTCAGCAGAAAGATAAAAAACAGAAAGATCGCAACGGCCCATTCGGCTGAAATCTTCGAGAAGGCAGCAATACCGGGCAGAAAGATGGCGAGCAGCACCAAAACCACGAGTAAGCCGGCAATCCAGATCAGCGTATCGATCAGCAGAGCGATAAAACGGCTGCCTATGCCGGCCAGGGGCATCTCAATATCCACCAGTTCCGGCGTGGCAATGTTAAGCTGATCCGAGTGAATCTGGTTTGAATTCAACTCCATGGCTCAAATCCTTTCCAACCAGTGGATACTCAAGCGGCGGCCTCACTGGGACCGCCTGGCCGCCCTGTTGGCCCAATCGGACGCGAGCGGCCTGGGCCAGCTTTCCCGAGCCGAGTTGCAGGAGCTGGCGCTGCTCTACCGGCAGGCAGCGGCGGACCTTTCCGTGCTGCGCCAGGACGCAACGTCGCGCACCTACGCGCTGCACCTGAATCAATTGCTGGCTCGCGCTCACCATATCATTTACTCGGGGCGAAAGACCAATTTTCTCACCCTTTTCCGTTTTCTGCGCGACGAGTACCCGGCGATTTTTCAGCGCCAGATCGCTTCCGTGGCGGCCTCGGTGCTGGTTTTCCTCTTCTTTGGCCTGCTGGGAGCGGCGCTGACCACGGCACGCCCGGAGTTCATGCGCCATTTTCTCGGCCCCAGGATGATCGCCACCATGGAGCGGCACACCATGTGGACCGAGTCCGTGGTGAGCATCGCCCCCATGGCCACGAGCGCCATCATGACCAACAATCTTTCGGTCAGCTTTGTGACCTTTGCCTCCGGAATCACCTTTGGCCTGGGAACCTTCCTCATTCTCTTTGAAAATGGCATGATGCTCGGGGTGATCGGCGCGGCCTGCCACCATTACGATATGTCGCTGGCGCTGTGGAGCTTTGTGGCTCCGCACGGCTCGCTGGAGCTGCCCGCCATTCTGATCGCCGGCGGCGCGGGCCTCCGGCTGGGCCGCGCCATGCTCTTTCCCGGCGCTCTGCGCTGGCGTGAGTCGGTGGCACGCGGCGGCATCGAGGCCTCGCGGCTGGTCAGCGGCATCATTCCCCTGCTGGTCATCGCCGGCCTGCTGGAAGGCTTCTTCTCGCCATCGCAGGCTCCCGTATGGCTCAAGTTCACCGTCGGCGGGCTGCTGTTTACGCTGCTCAATCTGTGGCTATTCCGAAGAGCAGCTCACAGCTAACAGCCGTCAGCTAACAGCCAGCCTTCCGCGAAGACAACCAAGGGTATATGGACGAAATGCATCCAATTCACTTTTGAACGGTTATGCGTACATACGCGTACAGTTTTTGGCGGAAATGCGCGTCAATGCGCGTAATTTTGGCGATTTTTGCGCGTAGTTGCGCGTAGTTACCGTGATTTTTGCGCGTAGTTGTGTGTAATTACCATGAATTGAATGCGTAGTTGCGGGTGGAATGGAGGGCATGGGGAGAATTGGTGATTGCAGTGGTGTTTATCATTACATATCTCGTAGCTTCCTGTCACATAAAGTGCATAATGAATGATTTGTCACTATTTGGCGCCTGCCGGTCAGATGGAAGGCCAGTCCGCTCGGAACTCGTGTATTCTGTCTGCGGCAACTAAGTGAGAGAATTATGAACCTCATTTCTGGAGATGACGTCTCAAGACTCAACCATATTGCATTCAGAACGGTAATGAATGCGCTTGTTACAGCCGATGCCGGTTACTACCATCTTGAGTTGACCGATCTCGACTTGACGACCCGCGATAACGACCCTGACGGAGGCATTGACGGTTGGATAAATTGGCCAGATTCCGTTCGTCACGATATCTTGGGGCCTGGCCGAACTGTTCTTCAATACAAGTCAGGTGAACTCACGGATGCGGATCTGCGACGAGAATTCGTTAAGCTGGGTGTGCAGTCTGCGTTGGGGACTGGACAACGGTATGTGCTTTTTGTTGGACGCGATTACGTTACAAACACCCGGGACAAGCACAATTTGGTACTCCAACAGCTTTGCGAAGAGAAGAAGGTCGATAAGAATCTTTGTAAAATCATCTACGGCGACCACATTGCACGATGGATCAATGCCGTTCCTCGCGTCGCAATTATGCCTGAGCTTGGAAAAGGCTTCCCGGCGTTCACCACAGTCGATTCGTGGGCCACACTGCCAAACTTTCGCAACCCTTACCATCTCGATGCCGCGCGGTCCGAGTTCATTAATGAAATAAATAAGTTTGCGCTGAATCCGCGAGGAGATTACACGCTGCGCGTCGAGGGACCAGCAGGCGTTGGGAAAACACGTGTTGTTCTAGAGGCCCTTCGGACGAAATACTTCGCCGAGAATACAATCTATTGTCCGAATGCTGAAGATCCAAATTGTCAACAACTGATCACTCTCGTAACGAGCAATCCAGATGCACATGCCATTATTGTTGTCGATGAATGTGAAGCTGAGCGACAAGAAGTGCTCCGATCGTTTGTGGAGCTTACGGAAGGTCGTATTGTTCTCATCTGTGTTGGTGTCGCCGAAATTGTGAATCAGTCCCGTGAACTTCTGAGTAATACGTTAGTTCTACTGCCGCTCGACGATTCCGACATTGAGATAATCCTGATTGAATTCCAGCCAGATGTGGCACGTGAAATTCTGGATACTGCAATAAGAGTATCAGGAGGGTACGTAAAACTTGCCATATATGTACTCACGACGTTACTTCAGCAGCAAGAGCTAACCTTGCCTGATTTAGTCAAGGTCAGAAACGTCCGTCAATTTCTAGATAGATTTGTACACCCTGATACGTACAACACGCTTAAAGCTCTCTCGCTCCTCGCAAAAGTCGGCTGGCGGGATGAGAGAGACGTTGAAGCGAGGGCGTTGGCTAAAGAGCTTGAATTACCGTTCACAACGATGCAGGACGCGGTAGCGCGACTAAAGGAGCAGGGTGTAGTCATTGAGCGTGGTTTTTCTCTCTATGTATCTCCTGACCTACTCGCGATTTCTGCAGCCGCTGCAATGTGGGAGGCTCGAGGTCCAGGACTGATCGAAATTATCGAGAAGCTCCCAGGCCCAGTTCCCAAGCGCCAACTCCTCCGAAGATTGGCAACCATGCATGAGCATGATACTGTACGTACGGCTGTCGAACGGTTGTTACTCCCTGATGGACTTTACAAGACAATTGCAGACCTCGATCACGACTTTTTGAGTGAAGTCTTTCGCTTTTTTGCCTCTACTCTGCCGAAACCCGCATTAGAGGTTTTGGAGCGGCTAATTGGTCCTGCGCCGAAAGAAGATTTGCTTAGTTTTAAAGGTGGCCGCCGCGATGTCATTTGGGCAATCGAGTCGCTCATGCGGTGGCCAGACACATCTTTGCGTGCGGCTCGAATGCTCGCGCGGTTGGCGCTTGCGGAAACAGAGAGCATTGCTAACAATGCTACAGGGACACTGAAGACCTACTTTCATATGTATCTAAGCGGTAGCCCAATTCCACTAACAGAACGCTTTACGGCTATAGAAGAGGTTCTAAGTATTGGCACTTCCGAGGCAAGAGAACTGGCAACTGTTGTAACGGCAGCAGCATTGCAAGCTGATGAAACACGAATGGGGGACGATTTCGACCAGATTTCGCGGCGCAGGTATCCAGACGAGTGGAGACCGAAGACCTGGAACGATCTATGGAATTCGCGTCGCATGGCCATCAAGCTATTGCAGCGAATTGCAGTGGGAGACGATGTAGCGGGCAAGAAAGCGAGGCATGAATTGATCCGATGTACTCGCACCATTACAAGAGAAGGTCTGGTAGATGATGCAATCGCTTTGTTGTCAGCACTCTTTCCTTTGAGCGACGAAGAGCGACTAGAAGTCTTGGACCGTGCGCAGAGGTTACTAACAGACGAGGAATTGCAGCTCTCCGAACAGCAGCGTGTGAGCCTGACCAACATTACACGGTTGACATTCAGCGAGTTACTATTCGATCAGATCAAGCGATGGGTTGGCAAGAGGGTCGGATCTGATTATGATCTATCCGGAAGAGGTTATGATGAGGCTGATTCCAAGGCATCTGAGCTGGCAGAGCGCGCATTCAAGGAGGGCCTATCAGAGGATGAGTTAAAGTGGCTCGCATCTAGGGACGCCGAAAATGTTTGGCCGTTTGGTCAAAAGCTTGGAGCTATTGATGAATCGATGTCACTCTTCGATTCAATTGTGTCGGTGTCCTCCCTCGATCTCAATGGTGTGTTCTTGGCATCGTATCTTGCGGGAGTTGATGAGGAAAAACGAGAGGACGCATTAGATCGGCTTGCTGATATTAATCCTTCTCTCGCATTTGTAGCAAGTTGGAGGAATGGTCCATCTGTCAGAGCCGGCTTTCGCGTACTTCGGATCATGGATTCAGTTGACATGAGGCTGCGTTCGGCATTGAGGTATGGTAATTGGCTAGCGACATTACCAGACGAGTGTAGTACTCATATCTTAGAGAAATTGCTTGCGCACAAAGAAACCGGGGATGTCGCGCGCCCAAACATCGCGAATTTCGCAGAGAAGAATCCGGGATGGGCGAATGCGCATACTGAGCTCCTATGGAGAGCCCTTGAACTTCCAATCGAAGGAACAATGGACGAATGGGAGTGGGGACGGATTTCGCGTGTTGCTGTTCAAATTAATGCTGAGCATGTAGCTGTATTTTGCGTCAAATTTCTAACAACTGATGAAGGCCCACACCTCAGTTCACATGCTGTTGTGCAAGCGCTCGCGGAGGCCACGAAGTTGGCTATGTTGAAAGTATGGCCCATAGTGGGAGAGGCATTATTGAATGATGATGTTGGCGCATTTCGCTTGCGATTGAGCTTGGAGCATTGGTACGGTGAGCTGATCGATGCCACAATCCTCTGTGACTGGGCCAGGCAGAACGGGCAAAAAGGCAGATTAATTGCGGCGCTACTGATTACGCCGGGCACTCCGTTTCGTGAAAGAGCGAGGGCGCTCATTAGTGAATTTCCAGATGACGACGACATCCTTCAAATTTTCGGTGGGCAGTTCTTCCATGGCGTCTTCGCAGGGCCGCTTTCGAACCATACGAAAGACGTCCTTCAGAAGATTGAAGTGTTGTTACAGGACCCTGATCCACGAATTGCGGCTTGGGCTGGTCGCCTAAAGCGATCTACGGAGGAAATGCTAGAGAGGCAACGTCTTCAGGAAGAAGACAACGAACTATAGCAGCTAATCGCCGATGATTAGTATCGCGAAGTCGGCATCTCAGAATCGATATTGGCGCAACTTCGCCGTGGCGGTTGACCCTTAAGGGACTAGGGATTAGGGAATAGGGATTAGGGATTAGGGAGTAGGGAATAGGGATTAGGGATTAGGGAATAGGGAATAGGGAATAGGGAATATGGATTAACGGCATAAAATTACCGATAAAGCCGTTCTTATCCTATAAAAGGTATTATCATGCCGATTATGTCAATATGATTTTATCGGTATGATCGTGCCTTTTATATTGACTTTCGACCATAAACGGCACTATTATACCTGTATGGCCGATATGCATTTTATGTCTCCGGACGAACTACAGGCTGTTTTCGGGAAACAGCTTCAAGAACTGCGTATATCGAAGAACCTCGATCAAATTACGACTGCAGAAAAGGCTGGGATCTCCGAAAAGGCGCTGAGAAACCTTGAAGCTGGCCGCGGTTCGAGTGTTGAAACGCTCGTACGAGTCTTGAAAGCTCTTGATTCTCTCGATGGCCTGCGTTTGCTCGCTCCCAGGCCTTCTGTCAGCCCTCTAGCGCTTCTGCGTCATGCGGGGGCGGCACGCCGGCGCGTGCGTCGTTCAGGCATCGAGGCTCATCAAGAATGAAAGACGTACCGGTCATCGAAGTGCGGGTATGGGGACGTTCAGTTGGGGCCGTCACCCTTGATCCTAGTCTCGCGTATTACGCCTTCGAATACGATCCCGCCTGGAAGAGAACGGGCGCAGAATTAGCTCCACTGCACATGCCTCTGAAGGCAACCCGTTCGGTCTACGTCTTTCCGGCGCTACCGGAAGCCACATACTTTCGACTCCCTGCCCTTTTGGCAGACGCCCTTCCGGATGATTTCGGTAATGCTCTTATCGACGCATGGATGGCTCAGCGGGGCATCGAGAAAAGCTCCGTTACAGTACTTGACCGTCTCGCATACATGGGAAAGAGAGGCATAGGGGCACTAGAGTTTCGACCTGCGAGAGGGTCATATAGGGAAAGTTCATCTCCCGTCGAGATGAAAGAGCTAGTGGAAGAGGCCCGGCGACTCGTCCAGGGAACCTTCTCTGTCGACCACGAAGCCAAGGCAGCTCTCGCCAACATCATAAAGGTTGGGACTTCGGCCGGCGGCGCCCGAGCGAAGGCAGTCATTGCCTGGAATCCGAAAACGGACGAAGTGCGGAGTGGACAATTCGATGCCGCTCCCGGATTTGAGCATTGGTTGTTGAAGTTCGATGGAATTGGCAAAGACAAAGAACTTGGAACTGGCGAGGGCTACGGTCGAATTGAATTTGCATACTACCTGATGGCAACCGCTGCTGGCATCAGGATGTCCGACTCGCGTCTGCTTGAAGAGAATGGACGAGCTCACTTTATGACCAAACGATTTGATCGTGAAGTGATCGATGGTAAAACACTAAAGCACCACCTCCAAACGCTCTGCGCGATCAATCATCTCGATTTTCGACAGCGTGGAACGCACGGCTATTCTCAGCTCTTCATGACTGCCAGTGCATTGGGCCTCGATGATGGTGCTGTTGATCAGATTTTCCGTCGCATGGCTTTCAACGTCATGGCTCGCAACTGGGACGATCACACCAAGAACTTTGGGTTCATACTTCGGCAAGGGCAACCGTGGAATCTCGCCCCGGCCTACGACGTGACACACGCCTACAACCCCAAAGGCGAGTGGACCTACCAGCATCAGATGAGTGTCAATCAAAAGTTCGAAAACATCTCCAAGGAGGATTTGCTCACGGTTGCTGATCGTTTCAGCGTCAGAAAGCCCGAGAACGCATTATCAGAAGTTCGTGCCGCCATCGATAATTGGACACAATTTGCCAAGCGAGCCCATCTCTCCCCAGCTCTCCAAAATCGCGTCGCTAACCATTTTCTTCCGCTATAGCTTGCGGGCCAAATTCAAACAATTAGAACGACTCCAGTATAAGAAAGCGCGGGACTGCGACTAGGGTTGGACGATGAGTTGGACATTTTCTGGCGCGGAACAGCAGATGTCAGATTAATACCGCGAAGACGGCATCTCAGAATCGATATTGGCGCAGCTTCGCCGCGCCGGTTGACCCTTAAGAATGGATACGGGCTGGCAGGTTTCAACCCCAACCTGCCAGCCCGTATCCTTCAAACCCCTGACCCCTGATCCCTGACCCCTGACCCCTGATCCCTGACCCCTGATCTCTGACCCCTGATCCCTGACCCCTGATCCCTGATCCCTGTCCCCTGATCTCTGATCTCTGACCCCTGTAATCTGACTAGGTCAAGACTAGGTCAAGTTCCCGAAAGATTCTGCAAATAATTTGATTTAACTTATACATAAAGAACAGAATAGCGCGTCTTAGGCGAACATATGGTGAAAAACTGCCCTCATAGCAGAATTGCCCCGTTTTTCACCGAATTACATGTCTCTAAATGCGCACCTTTTTGTATCTATATGCACAACTTTTTGTGCGATTCGGGATGAAAAGTGAGGGTGGGACAGCCAGTCTTTGTGGCGTAAGCCGTTGCCGCGAGCATCCCCCTGGCTGGTACACTTCCCTGGCAGAGATTTCCGGCCAATAGCCGGCTTAAGATTTGGAGGAGCACCGTGGCCAACGCACAACCCCCCGCTTTTCAACCATTTGTATCGCCCAACCAGAGTCCCAGAGAATTTACCCTGCGCGCCGTGCTGCTGGGCTCGTTTTTCGGTCTCGTTTTTGGGGCCGTCACCGTGTATGTGGGACTGCGGGCGGGGCTAACGGTGGCCGCGTCGATACCCATCGCGGTGCTGTCCATCAGCATTCTGCGCGCCTTTGGCCGCAGCTCGATTCTGGAGAACGTGATCGTCCAGACCACCGGCAACGCCGGTCAGTCGATTGCCGCGGGGGTGATTTTTACGCTGCCGGCGCTGATTTTTCTGGGCTTCGACCTGGAATACTTCCGCATCTTCATGCTGGCCTTGATTGGCGGCTTTCTGGGTGTCTTATTCATGGTGCCGCTGCGCAAGCAACTGATTGTGGATGAGCACGAGAACCTGAAGTTTCCCGAGGGCACGGCCTGCGCCGACGTTTTGATTGCCGGCGAGAAGGGCGGCTCCTTTGCCAGCCGCGTCTTCTTTGGCCTCGGCCTGGGCGCGCTCTACGCCTTCTTCCAAAATGAAAACCTCTTTGGCGCATGGCCGGGGACGCCGGAGTTCCGGCCCGACCTAGGCCCGCAGCACGTGCTGAAAGGCGCATCGATCAAAGCCGACGCCACCAGCGAGTACCTGGGCGTGGGTTACATCATCGGCCCGCGCACGGCAGGCGTGATGTTTGCCGGCGGCGTGCTTTCCTGGCTGGTGCTGATGCCGCTGATCTATTTTTTCGGCAAAGCGCTGCCCGGTCCTGTTTATCCCGGCACTGTCCCCATCGCGCAGATGGGACCGAGTGATCTCTGGATTACCTATATCAGGCCCATGGGCGCGGGCGCAGTGGCCGCAGCAGGACTGATTACTCTCATCAAGACCATGCCCACTATCATCAGCGCGCTCAGTTCGGGCATCAGGAATATGCGCGGAGGAAAGGCGGCCAAGGCTGAGCCCATTCGCACGGAAAATGATTTTTCCATAGGTACGGCGCTGATTGGCTCCGCGCTGCTGGTGGTTCTCATGTTCTTCTTTCTCTACTTCAAGCCGGTGCCGGGAGCACAGCTGGGAGTTGTTGAAAATGTGGCCGCCTCGCTGCTCATCATTTTCTTCGGATTTCTCTTCGTCACCGTCAGTTCACGGATCGTGGGCTTGATTGGCAGTTCGGCCAACCCCATCAGCGGCATGACCATCGCCACGCTGATGGCCACCAGCGCGATTTTTCTTGTTGCAGGGTGGACCACCCCGGCCTTCGGGGCACTGGCGATTACGATTGGCGGCGTGGTGTGCATCGCCTCGGCGGAAGCCGGCGACACATCGCAGGACCTGAAGACCGGCTTTCTGGTTGGTTCCACGCCGCGGAAGCAGCGCTACGCCTTCCTGATCGGCATTCTGGTGTCAACCTTCGCCATCGGCTACACACTTCAGAAGATGAACACCGTGCTGCAGGAGTTCCATGAATCGCCGCAAACCTGGGACATCTCCGCTCCGCACTCCGGCGTAGCGGTGCAGTTGAACCCCGGCGGGCTGAATGACCGGATTCCGGTCATCGGCACAGACAAGAAGATCACGATGCACCCCAAGAACGAATACATCGTGCTGAACGCGCTTGGCTCCAGCGAACTGGCCGACGGAAAATACCTCTACTCGCCCGCAACGAAGCGCATCGAGGTGCAATGGATTCCCGGCATCGGCGGCGAAAAGGCCCCGGCCCCACAGGCTCGACTGATGGCCACTGTCATCAGCGGGATCCTGACGCAAAAATTACCCTGGGGTCTGGTGCTGCTGGGCGTCTCCATCGTCTTCACCGTCGAGTTGCTGGGCATTCGCTCGCTGGCCTTCGCTGTGGGCGCCTATCTCTCCATTGGCACAACGCTGGCCATTTTTGTTGGCGGCGTCATGCGCTGGATGGTGGACGCGGCGGTGAAAAAAGCGGGACGCGACGCGGATGCGGAAGGCGACGTTTCGCCGGGATCGCTCTTTGCTTCAGGGCTGATCGCAGCTGGCGGCATCGCCGGCCTGATTGGCGTGGCGCTCAAGGGCTACGCAACGACGGTTCATCCAGATAATCCGGTGAGCCCGATACACTTCCATTTCACCGACAACCCCGCTGTCTCGGTTCTGGCCTTTGCGATGCTGGCGGGGGCGCTGTATTACTTTGCGTGGAAGCCGCTGAAGAAGTGAGCGACTTCCCGCTCGAACGGCAAGGAGCGATCCTGGTTCGACATCCGAAGCAATCTTGCAGATTGTGATAAAGTAAGAACGCGAGGATGTGCATGAGGCCCAAAAGAACATTCACCGTCCTGATCGAGCAAGACGAAGAGGGCTATCTCGTTGCCACCGTTCCAGCCCTTCGCGGCTGTCATACGCAGGCGAAAAATCTCGATACTCTGATGAAGCGCGTGCGCGAAGTCATTGCCCTGTGCCTCGCAGAGGAAAAGAACCAGTCCGGCGCACTGGAACTGGTCGGCATCCAGCAAGTCACTGTAGGCCGCGCCTTCCACGACTTAAGGGAAGAGAACTGGTCCGCGCCCTCGAAAGCGCGGGCTTTACCGTGGACCGGACCCGCGGAAGCCATCTTTTCTTCAAACATGCGGACGGCAGGGCCACTACCGTTCCCATCCATTCCGGCGAAACCATTGGCCCTGGTCTGCTGCGAGCAATCCTGCGTGACGTGGAGATCTCTGTCGACGAGCTGGCGCGCTTGCTTTAATTGGTTTGTCTCTTCGATGTCGCTCTTTGCTCCTGCTCACAGGATTCGCCAAACGACATAGGAAAACCACAGACAGAACTTCCGACGTAGCGCATGATAATAAATGCGTGATGTTTTTTCATCAGGGAATCGACATGCGGACAAATCTGACCATCGACGATGACGTTCTGGCTGTCGCCAAGGAGATGGCTGCTATCGAGCGAAAGAGCGTGGGAGAGATGATCTCCGCGCTGGCTCGGGCGGCGATGCGGCCTGCGCAGGCCAGCCGCTCCACGCGCAACGGAGTGCCGCTGCTCGCGGTACGGGATGGCGCGCCGCGGGTAACTTCGGAGCTGGTTCGCCAACTCATGGAAGAGCTGCCGTGACGCGCTACCTGCTGGATGTGAATGTGCCGATGCGGTGAAGGGCGGAGCGCAGGCGCTGCACCGGATTGGATGAGACGCGGGGCGCGCCTCCATGAGAAAGATGATGCGGAAGCGCGCCCCGGCATCGCCCCTTAGCGCTGCAGGGTGAAGTTCACGGTCACCGTGGTCTCCACCTCGACGGGCTGGCCATCGAGCAGATAGGGGCGATAGCGCCAGGTTCTGACGGCATCGAGCGCTGCCTGCTGCAAGACCGCCGGTCCGCTGATGACGCGGAGGTTCTCGATGACGCCTGTTTTGGAGATGATGGCCCCGAGCGTCACCGTGCCGCTGATTCTGGCAGCCAGAGCAAAGGCGGGATAGACCGGGGTCTTCTTTTGGATCAGCAGCCCTTCTACAGCGCCGGAGGAGACGCGCAGCAGGGTTTGCGCCGCCGGGTGGACGACGGGCCTGCTCACAATTCCGCGCATAAGGTCGTTGTTGGGATCCGTGATAGCCGACCCTGAATCAGAGCTGGGAATGACCGGTGGTTCAGGGGCGTCAACATACAGGATATTGGTGGGAATCTGAGGCGGCGCAAGAATGACACCGTTCTGTATCTCGCTTGCGGGCCGGGCCGTGCGCACGGGTTGTTGCGGCAACTGGGGCTTGGGCGGGACAAAGACTTCCATCAGGAAGGCGCAACACTGGCGCGGCAGCATCTGGGGGAAGATGAGCGGAATCAGGATGAAGGCCACCAGGATGGAGGCGTTGAAGCCGAAGGCCGCGAGCATCCATTCACGGCTGTGGGTGTGGATTCTGCATGCGGATTCGAAGGTTGAGTCTTCAAACATGGCCTGCCTCCTGAAGAACGAATTCAGCCGCACCGGCTGGAATGCGGAGGCCATGTTCAGACGCGAGCGGGCTCACCCGCCCGGCGCGCTAGTTGGGCGCGGGGAGCGGGGCTTTTGGCACTCCGCAAATCCCAATCGGAACCACTGTACTTAGATAGACACCGGAGATGGGAAAAGTGTTCCCGGGGAGAATTGTGGAAGTAATTAGCCAGTTATCAGGAGCCGGCATAAATACGTGACCATCAGGAGTAAGCGCAGATAGAAAGAAATGGGGCGCATCCACGGTCACGGATGCGCCCCATGGTGATAGCAGAGTGCGCTGAGTTACTCCGGCAGCTCAAGCTTTCCGTTGATGGTGAAGGTTTGCGAAAGCACCGGCGCGCCGGTATTCGGCTGGCCGCCGCCGACCGAGAGCGTGTACTCGCCCGCAGCGACGATGGGAACGCCGTCCGCGGTAATCATGCTTAGGTCGCGCGCGTTTAACTCAAAGCGCAGCTTCTGCGAGGCGCCTGCCTCAAGATGAACGCGCTGAAAGCCGCGCAAGGCACGCATCGGCGCGCCGGGCACCTGGGGAAAACTGAGATAGAGCTGGGCTATCTCGTCGCCCGCGCGAGTACCGGTATTGGTGACGGTAACTTCGGCTATCACCGGGCCGCCCGCAGTTACCGGGTTCCTGGGGATGGTCAGTCCGCTGTATTTGAAGGTTGTATAACTCAGGCCGAATCCGAAGGGATAGAGCGGCGTGCCCTCAAAGTAGCGATAGGTGCGGCCTTTCATGGAGTAATCCTCGAAGGGCGGCAACTGGCTGATGTCCTTGTAAAAGGTGACGGGGAGGCGTCCGGCGGGGTTGTTTTTGCCGGAGAGAGTTTCAGCCACGGCCGCGCCGCCCTCTTCGCCGGGATACCAGGCTTCGAGGATGGCGTTGGCGTGGGCCGCAGCCCAGTTGACGCCGAGGGCGCTGCCGTTGGTGAGCACGACGACCAGCGGCTTGCCGGCGGAGGCCACGGCTTCAAGAAGCGCCTGCTCGGGTTTGGGCAGATTGAGGCTGGTGCGGTCACCGCCCAGGAAGCCCTCCTCGTGCACCGGCATCTCCTCGCCTTCGAGTTCGCTGGTGATGCCGACGACGGCCACGACCACGTCAGCGTCGCGGGCGGCGGCTACGGCGGCGGGACTGGGCTTGGGTTCGATTTTGGACCAGATCAGGCGAGCCACCGGGAAGGCCCCTTCGGCGGGCACGTAATCGACCTCCAACTTAGCCGGCTTGCCGGCCTCGAGGTGGACGCGGCCGAGCTTGGATTGCACGGAGTCGCTGCCCCAGGCGAAGGCGACACCCTTGCCATCGAGCTGGACGCGGAAGAATCCGGCGGCACGGAGGCCGAGGTTATATTCGCCGGTCTCCGGCGCGGTGAGCGAGGCCTCCCAGCGGACAACGAGCGGGCGGACCGCGGCTACCTCAACAGGAAGCGCGGCGGAGGTGAGGTCGATGCCCTGCTCGATGCGCGTGGCCAGCGGCGCGGGCAGTTTAGAGGGATCGGCCATGACCGCGGCCATGTCGAATTTTGCGTAGCTGGCCTTGACGCCGGGCTTGCCATCGACGGTGAGCACGGAGGCCGGCACGGGCGCGCCGTCAGTCGCCAGGAACTGGGTGCCGGGCACGTAATTGATAGTGGCGCCGGGAAACTCGTTGCGCAGGCCTTCCAGCACGGAGACGGTGTGGGAGGGTATGCCGTTGTAGTTGCCCAGCAGGACGTTGGTCTGGTCAGCCAGCGGGCCGACGACGGCGATCTTGATGCCGGAGGCGCGCAGCGGCAGCACGCCGTCGTTTTTGAGCAGCACCATGGACTCATTGGCCAGATTGCGGGCCATGGCGCGATGGCCGGCGCTATCCAGCAGCTTTTCGTCGATTTTGGAGTAAGGCACCATCTCCGGGGGATCGAACATGCCCAGTTTGATGCGCGCGGTGAAGAGGCGGGTGAGGGCCACGTCGATCTCGCTCTCCTTGAGGAAGCCCTGGTGGACGGCGTCGAGATAGGGGCGGTAGTCGTGGTCGTCGTTGATCTTCAGGTTGGCGTCGATGCACTCGTTGTCCATGCCGCGCTGGACGGCTATGGCCGAGGCCTCGGGTTGAGTAGGCCTGAAGTGATGGCCGTTGAAAATGTTGCGCACGGCATCGCAATCGGAGACCACGTAGCCCTTGAATCCCCACTTGCCGCGAAGCTGGTCTTCGAGCAGGAAATGACTGGCGCAGGCGGGCTCGCCGTTGATTCTGTTATAGGCGCACATCACGGAGCCGGCCTGGCCCTCGGTGACGGCGGCGCGGAAGGCGGGCAGGTAGGTGTCGAGCTCGTCGTGCTTGCTCACCTTCACATCGACGGAGTGGCGCGTGGGCTCCGGGCCGCTGTGGACGGCATAGTGCTTGGGCGTGGAAATGACGCGGTAATAGCGCGGGTCGTCGCCCTGCATGCCGGTGACATAGGCTACGGCCATGCGCGCGGAGAGGAAGGGATCTTCGCCGTAGGTTTCCTGGCCGCGTCCCCAGCGCGGATCGCGGAAGATGTTGACGTTGGGGGCCCAGAAGTCGAGGCCGGTCAGGAATGTGTTTTCTTTATTGCGCACCGCCTGCACGTGCATGATGCGGCCCTCGGTGCCGATGACGATAGCCATTTTGTGAATGGCCGGCGTGTCGAAGGTGGCAGCCAGGCCGATAGGCTCGGGAAACTCGGTGGTGCCGTTGTGCAGCACGCCGTGCAGCGCCTCGCTCCACCAGTCGTATAACGGCACGTTGAGGCGGGGAATGGGGCGCGACTGGTTAACGAGCTGGCTAACTTTTTCATCGAGCGTCATGCGATGGACCAGGTCGGCGGCTCGCTGCCCGGCGGGCAGGGTGGTGTCAAGATACGCAGGCGTGGCGTCCTGCGCCGCGGCCAAAGACGCTGCCGCGCTCAACGCCAACGCCGCCGCTATGCTACGCAATACGAGAGAGTTCATGCAATCCTCTTTCTAGAGATCAGAGATCAGTGTCATTTATCAGTATAAAAGCATTGGTTCAGTCTCCTGGTCAGGGACGCGATTTCCCTGCAATTCATTTGTATAGAACGATAGCTCCCGGCCAAAAACGTGTAACCTTTTGTGTGCCGGGGACGTAAGGTTAAGTAGAAGGGGGAAGGACGGATGCAGAACGAGGCGAGCGACGTCCTGAACCGCTTCCGGCATGGAGATGTGGACGCATTCGAGGAGCTCTTTCGCCAGCACCAGCGAGCGGTGTACGGATGGCTTTTGCGCATTACGCGCAATGCGGCGGCGGCTGAAGAGCTGATGGTGGAGAGCTTCTGGCGCATCCATCGGGCCCACGCGCGCTTTGATCCGGCGCGGAGCTTCGAGGGCTGGGCGAGGCGCATCGCCACCCGCGCAGCGCTGGACTGGCTGCGGGCGAAGAGGACACTGAGCGAATTGTCTCTGGAAGTTTGCGCTGAAGTTGCGGCGCGGGTTGAGGCCGACCCGGCGGTGACGGCGGAGATTCGCCGGAAGACCGCGCAGGCATTTGGGCGGCTGCCCGCGAAGCTGCGGATTGCGGCCACGCTGGCGGTGATTGAAGAGCAGCCGCACAAGGAAGTGGCCGCGGCGCTGGGAATTTCGGTTGCGGCGGTCAAAGTGCGCGTCTTCCGCGCGCTGCGATTGCTGAGAACAGACTTGGAAAGGCAGGGAATCACGCCATGAAGACACACGATGAGGAGCGCATGAAGAAGCTGTTGCGGCAGACGCTGCCACCTGTGAAAGGCGACGCCGGGCCGGGGCGAGATTTGTGGCCCGAGGTGCTGCGGCGGCTGGACACGAGCACCGGCGCTTCGGTTTCGCCCGGCTGGGCCTGGCTCAACGGCGCCTGGTTTGACGGAGCATTGCTGGCCGGTTTGGTGGGGCTCGGCGCGATTTTTCCGGCGGCGATTCCCGTTTTTCTCTACTACCTGTAAGCGCGCGGACGCATCCGTCCGCCAACAAACTCGCAATCAAGGAGGAAGCTATGAACACACATCCGTATCTTCGCGCATACCTGGCGGGGATTTTTATCCCCACTCTGGTTCTGCCGCTGCTGCTAATCGTGTTTATCGTGGCGAGAATCGTGCTCAAAGTGCCGGTCCCCATCGAGCAGGCCATGATCTTTCCCATGGCCGTGGTGCCTTCGCTCTTCGGGCTGTGGAATATGCTCTGGCTTGGGTCGCACGGATGCACGCGCCTGCCGATTGGCGTGCATGGAGCGGTGTTGCCGCTGCTGCTGATGCCGATGGGAGCGACCACGGCCATTTGTCTGGGCGTGCTGAAGCTGAGCGCGCATGGAGCGACCTGGTTCGGGGCCTGCGAGATTCCCTATGCGCTGATTGCGCCGTGCTTTCTGGCCGCGCTGGCGGGCTACTACCTGGTGTGGAAGTACATTGTGGGGTTTTTGAACCGGGTGCTGGGGATTGCGTAGGAGCAGCCAACAGCTAGAAGCTATCAGCTTTCAGATGCCAGTTGATAGCTTCTAGCTTTTTTCGGAGACCAGCCATCATCGGCGAGGGTGTACTTGTCACGGGAGGTTGCCATGAAATCTTCCATTGAGCTTTTTTCTAAAATTGCTCTTTTCGCGTTGGCATTGTTTCTCATGAAATGGGCCATCGATACACCCCTTTCAGATGGGATGAACCTATCGATCATTCTGGGAGGGGCGTTGTTGGTATTTCCCGTTGTATGGCTGGGGAGGAAGATACTCGACCGGCATCCGACAAAAAGCGGCACTGTATGGATCACGACGTTTGTCCAATTTGCCGTAGCGAGTCTATTGGGCCTGGGCGCAATCCGGGCGGCAATTACTCATCGGGATTGGTCTGACTGGGCGCTTCCCGTGCCAACTGAAATCGGCCTGGCGCTCGTCATTCTTACCGGGGCGGCTACTTTGCTGACGGTGGTGAACCTGGCGTTGAAGGGGCTCGGCGCGCCCTTTTTCATCGTGCTCAGCCGTAGATTGGCGTCGGATTGGATGTACGCCTGGACGCGCAATCCCATGGTGCTTGCGCTTCTGGCTTTTCTACTCTCATCGGGGATCTGGTTTCAGTCAGCTCTGTTTGTGCTCTGGGTACTGTTCCTGTTTGCGCCGGCGTTGCTTTTCTTCGTGAAGATGTATGAAGAACGGGAACTGGAGTTGCGCTTTGGGACATCGTATCTGGAGTACAAATCCAGAACACCGATGCTGCTTCCAAGAAGGCCGAGAGGTTGAACGATGTGGCGCCTATAGCAAAACCAGAGTAGCTGTACCCCGAAAGCAACGCAGCCAAGTGGCTTTTTCCTTAAGAAAAAGCCACATTCTCGGCACTTTGTAAGGGCACGTTTACTCTGGTTTTGCTCTAATACCCAACGCGACTCGTTTTTCAGATATAGCTGTCTCGAATAGCGCGGATCGCGGAAACGGCTGAGGTGACAGCGATGAGCTTTCGTACACTCGAGTGGCTTTTCCCGATTGTCGTGACTCTGCATAATGCGGAAGAGGCCATCTGGCTTCCCGATTGGTCGAAACGAACGGGCTTCTGGAAGAATCCGGTTTCACCGGGAATTTTTCGTTTTGCCGTAGTGGTCTTGACCGTCCTGGCTTTCACTATCACATGGTTGAGCGCAGTGTCGGGCAAACAGACGGTCTGGACCTACCTGGCTTTTGGAAGTATGGTTGTCACGTTAGCCAACGTCCTGATTCCGCATCTCGCGTTAACTGTGGCTCAGCGAAGTTATATGCCAGGTGTTGCAACTGCGGTGGCCTTGAATCTGCCGGTGCTCTCTCTGCTGGTAGTGATGGCTCTCAGGGAAGGATACGTTTCCGGCTGGAAAGCCGCGGCCTATTCGGCAGTCGTGGCTGGATTGCTCATAGCGGCTATCCCGGCACTTTTCAAAATAGGTAGATCGCTGAATCTTTAGAGCATTTTTCCTGTTGGTATAGAGTGGATATCCTGCTTGGCTCCAGGTTGCCGGACGCTGCAAGAACAGGTAGCGCCGGCCTCCTGGCCGGCTGTGGCGTGGACCTCCCGGTCCACGCCATACTCTACACAAATAGTAAAACCGCGCTACGCGCCGGGGTTGAAGAAGTTTTCCAGCCCGGCGCGCTGGGCGTGTGCGGCCATGGAGGACTGAATCTCCAGGGCCAGCGCCAGCGCATCGCGGCCCTGTTGCGCGGTGACCCGCGGTTGCTGACGGGTTCGTACTGATTCGAGGAAAGAAAGAATCTCCAGCCGCAGCGGCTCGCCGGGCGTGACCGGGGGCTTGGCGAAGCTCAGGCCGGCCTTCGATTCCGCGGGGCCGGTTAGCCGCGCGATCAGAGCCGGATCGATTTTTGCCATGGCGGCAAAGTGGGCAATCAATGCCGGGTCGATTTTTGCAAGGTCGATTTTGCCCGATGCGATCCCTTCGGCGATGCCCGGAGGCAGCATTGCGGCAACCTGCGGCGGAAGGGACGCGATCAGTTCAGCCGGGGAAGCTTTGCCCGCACCTTCATCCACGCGGATGATCAGCAGATCCTGACGGGCGTAGTCGATGGAGACGTACTGGCGCGGTTCAAAGAAGCGCAGCTTGCGGACGCGCTCGGTGGAAACGCGCGAGGCGGTGAAGTTGGCCACGCAGCCGGAATCGAACTCGACGCGGACATTACTGATGTCCACCTTGGGCGAGAGGATTGGTAATCCGACAGCCCGAACTTCGCGCACCGGCGAGGCGGCAAAGGCGAGCACGATGTCCAGATCGTGAATCATCAGGTCGAGCACTACGTCCACGTCGAGCGAGCGGGGCGTGAAGACGGAGAGGCGGTGCGCCTCGAAAAACATGGGGCGGCGCAGTTGCGGCTGGATGGCGAGGACCGCGGGGTTGAAGCGCTCCAGGTGGCCGGGCTGCAGGATGCGGTTGCCTTTGGCGGCTCTCGCAATCAGGTCGTCGGCCTCGGCGAGCGAAGCAGCCAGAGGTTTTTCAACGAGCAGGTCGAGGCCGGCTTCGAGTAACTGCGAGGCGACCGCATGATGATGCACGGTGGGAACGGCGACGGAGGCGGCGTCGAGATGAAGACCGGCGGCCAGAAGCTTGTCGACGGAGGGGAAGACGGGGATTGCGTACTTTGCGGCAGCTTCGTCGGCGCGGCCAGGATCGGGCTCAACGGCGGCGGCGAGGGCGACGGACAGGCCGCCCGTAGCGCCTCCCGCGCTTTCCAGCTCGCGGTAGACGCGCAGGTGATTCTTGCCGAAGGCCCCTGCCCCGGCAACGGCAACGCGCACAGGGTTCTGGCTCACGGTTGGGGCGTCCAGCCTTGCGGCGCTTTGGTTTCCGGAGCCGGCTTTTGGGCTGCCAGCTCCGATGCATGGCCTTCGACGGCCTTGAGGCAGCGGCTGTAGAGCTCGAGCAACTGATTCACGTGCTCTTCGGGCTTGGGCCCGGAGGCTCCGCTGAACCCGGTGGAAGGCGCGGCGGGCTTGCCTACGCCGGCGGTGACGGAGATGAACTTGAGCAGATCGAGGGCGATGTCTTCATTGCGCCGCGCGCCGAAGCTCATGTTGGGTTGGGCATCCATGGTGAAGATTCTCCATAGAGGATGCTAGCAGAAAACGGGCGGCAGGCGCTCATGAGCATTATTCTTGGCAATTTTTCTCAACTCCTGCTACGCTTTTCTTATGCAGGTTACATTCGACATTCCCGATGAACTTGCCGCGCAGGCCCGGTTACGCGGGCTGACACCGGAAAGCTACGTCCGGAGTCTGGTTGACGATGCGGTGCGCATGGCTCCCAAGGTTCCTCCTCCGGCCAAGCCGAAGATGGACATGAAGACATTTCTCCGGGAAATGGCAGCTTTTTCCGATAAGATTCCTCTACTTCCCGACGAGGCCTTTACCCGCGAAAGTTTTTATCAGGATCATGACTGATGGCGCTGACATCGGGGTATCTGATCGATACCAATGTTCTTTTGCGGATGTTTCGACAAGATGATCCGCAGCACCGGCTCGTCAGGGCAACACTTGATGAGTTGGGCCGGCGTAGAATCGAAACTTGCTTTTCACTGCAAAATATATCTGAATTCTGGAATGTTTGCACCCGGCCAATAGAACGAAATGGTTATGGTCTCTCCATCTCCGATACCAATCAATGCGTCGAATCCATCGAACGCACAATGACCTTTCTGCCTGATAACGAGGAGGTCTATTCGATTTGGCGTCAGTTGGTTATCGCCAACGACGTGCGCGGCGTACAGGTGCACGATGCACGTCTTGCCGCCATCATGCAGGCTTATGGCGTGACCCACATCCTGACACTGAATCAGCCGGACTTCCTACGATACGCGAATTTACAGGCGATTCATCCCAGTCAATTGCAGCCCTCTGTGCGGTAGTCTGAAAATCTATGCGGACGGCGTACATCGGAATGGGCGGGAACGTGGCCAGTTGGGCGGGCTCGCCGGAGGCGACCCTGGCGGCGGCGGCGCTGCGGCTGGAATCGCTGGGGACGCTGACGCGCAGGTCGTCGCTTTACTCGACCGCACCGGTGGGCTTTGCCGAGCAGCCGCGCTTTGTAAACGCGGTGGTGAAGCTGGAGACGGAGCTGGAACCGCGCGAACTGCTCGATGGCCTGCTGGCGATTGAAAAGGAGTTTGGCCGCGACCGGACGGCAGGGTTCAAGAACGGGCCGAGGACGCTGGACCTGGACATCTTGCTGCTGGGAGATTTGCAAATCCGCGAGCCGGGGGTGGAGATTCCGCATCCGCGGCTGGCGGAGCGGGCGTTTGTGCTCGCGCCGCTCTGCGAGATTGCGGCGGGGGCGCGGATTCCTGGATGCGGAAAGACCGTGGCGGAATTGCGCGACCGCTTGCGCGAAGACTCGCAGGCAAATCTCGATGAGGTCATTCCACTCAAGACCGCCGGATGGTAAATCAGGGATTCAGCCCTGATTTTCAAGCAAGAAGTCCGAACAGCATGCCTCCAGAGGGAGAGATTTGCAGCCAGTGGTCAGATTTCCAGTAAGCTGCACATTTTCGGTGTTCGAGAAACCAGTAAGCTTGAGCTTCCCACTTTCGCCAAGGCCGGTAAACGGCAGCTTCACATTTTACGGAAATCGATAACCTATAGCGCACCATTTTACAAAAACCGGTAACTTAGAACGCACCATTTTTCGTGTCTGATCCCTGTTCACCGTCTGCGCCCATATCTCGCGGAAGCCCGCGCATTTACAATTAAGCTGTGCAGCCAGAAAACTCTTCGCCCATCATTTTTACTGAAAACCTGACCAAGGTTTACGCAACAGGCCGAATCAAGGTAACCGCCGTGCGCCGCGTATCGCTCTCCGTCGAGCCGGGGGAGTTTGTCGCCATTGTCGGTCCCTCGGGTTCGGGCAAGTCCACTCTTTTCTATCTGTTGGGAGGCCTGACGCAGGCCACTGAAGGCCGCGTGGTGATTGACGGCATTGACTTTGCCTCGCTCACGGACGCCGAGCGGACGCGGCTGCGCAAGCACCGCATCGGCTTCGTCTTCCAGAAGTTCAACCTGCTGCCCACGCTTTCTGCCATGGGCAACATCGAGATCGCCCACTCGGTCAGCGGCCGCTCCGCCAGCGGAAAGAAGGAGCCTCTGGACCTGGTTTACCTCAATCATTTGAGTGACATGCTGGCGATTCAGGGGCGGCTTGAGCACCGGCCGAATGAGCTGAGCGGAGGCGAGCAGCAGCGCGTGGCCATCGCCCGGGCGCTGATCACCCGGCCGGCCATCGTGCTGGCCGACGAGCCCACCGGCAACCTGGACACCAAAAGCTCGGACGCCGTGCTGCACATGTTGCTGCGGTCGAACCGGGAGCTGGGCCAGACCACTCTTATGATCACGCACAATCCCGAGGCGGCGGCGATTGCCAGCCGGATTCTGTACATGCGCGATGGCGAGCTGGTGCGCGAGGAGAAGGGTACGCGGCCCGGTTTTGGCCTGCCGGTTTCAGGCGCGGCGCAGGCCGCTGTTTGACCTGATTTCACTCTCCCCGGTATACTCAAATTTGCAACCTGCGGGAGTAGCTCAGTGGTAGAGCATCGCCTTGCCAAGGCGAGGGTCGCGAGTTCAAGTCTCGTCTCCCGCTCCATTCCGCCCTCCGGCGCAAGCCGGGTTGGCTACGGCGGCATGGGGCGTTTTTATTTTTAAGGCAGCCCTGCCAAGGCGCGGTACCCAAGTGGTAAGGGAGAGGTCTGCAAAACCTTTATGCGCCGGTTCGATCCCGGCCCGCGCCTCCAATCCTTCCTTATAGTTGAATGAATCCAGACCACTCAGATCAAGTTTCGAATTTCGTGCTCATTCGTCTGATCCTTGCTGCAAGCAAATCAATGGCAGCCGATTGCGCTACCATGGAGGACAACCTCAATTTTTGTATAGGATCACATATGACCTCAGTTCTCCTGCGTTCCTGGCTTACAGTTACTATCCTCTCCACCGTTGCCTCCACTGTCGCGCTGGCACAGTCTCCTGGCTGGCCGATTGCCGGCCCGGCCATGTCTGCGTCGCCAGCTGAAATTCAGGCTGCCGCAGCCAAAATCCAGGCGGAGCCTTTCACTGAAGCAACGGTCTTCTTTGAGCGGGATTCATTCACCTTTGATGCCGCCGGCCGCATGACGTACCGGCACACCATGATCTTCCGGATGGAAACGCAGGAGGGCATTAAGAACTGGTCCGAAATTCGCGTCGGATGGTCGCCCTGGCATCAGGAGATTCCGCAGATTCGCGCCCGCGTTATCGCGCCGGATGGAAAGGTTTCTATCCTCGACCCAAATACGATCACCGACGGTCCCGCGCGTGAAGATGGCGAGGACACGTACACGGATGCGCGAGTTCGCAAGGTCCCGCTGCCTACTGCCGCGGTGGGGTCCATTGTTGAGCAGGAGACTGCCAGCATCGACAAAGAGCCACTCTTTACCGGCGGAATTGGCTACGGAAACAGCTTTTCCTGGAGGGTTCCATTCCATCGCGGCGAACTGCGCATTGACGGGCCTAAATCTGTAAATTTCCGCATTAAGGTAATGGCTCTCCCCGACGCTAAAATCAAAGACGAAGTTGCGGGCGACATGCGCCACTACTCTCTTGACCAGGGATATATACCGGCCAGCGTTGAATCCGACATTCCTCTTTCCACGCATAATTTCATCGGTCATGGCACGCGGTTCTCGACGGGAGAATCATGGGCGGCGGTAGCCGCAGCCTATCGCAAACTGGCCGAAGCCAACATCGATCCCGCGAAGGCCAAGAGTCTGATGCCGAAGCCCGGCGCCAACCGCCAGGAAACCATATCCCGAATCGTTGCCGCCCTGCACAAGGCGGTCCGTTATACGGGAATTGAGTTTGGTCAGGCCAGTCTGCAACCGACTCCGGCTGCGGAGATCCTCAAGCGGCATTACGGGGACTGCAAGGACAAGGCCGCGCTGCTCGTTGCCATGCTGCGTGAGGCGGGAATCGATGCAGACCTGGCTTTGCTGAACACGGGTCCGGGCATCGATGTTGATCCGGATCTGCCGGGAATGCAGTTCGATCATGCCATCGTCTATGTGCCGGCAGCGCCGGGAAGCAATGCGCTGTGGATCGATGCAACCGCGGAGTATGCGGAAGTTGGGACACTGCCCCAGATGGATGAAGGACGCCAGGCGCTGATTATCGCGGAAGGAACCACAGGACTGACCATGACGCCTGAGCCCAAAGCGGACGACGATCATCTGATCGAACTGCGTGACGTTGTTCTGGCCGACTACGGTCCCGCAAGAATCACCGAGACCTCCATGACCCACGGCCAGATTGACGCCTCTTACCGTTATCTCTATGGCAGCGATCTGACGCGCGAGCAAAAGGAAGACCTGGAAAAATTTGCGAAAAATGTCTACCTTGCCAAAGCACTGGTATCAATCACGCATGGCGATGCGCATGATCTGAGCAAGCCCTTCGCGCTGAAACTCGATATGACCGAGGCCCGGCGCGGAGATTCCGGTACTGACGACGCATTAGTGAATATTCCGTTGTCCGGCATCTTTTACCGGCTTCCCGCGTGGTTCCGCACCGATCCTGAAACAGAAGGTGTAAAGCTTACGCCTCAGGAAGAGGAAAATCGCAAACGCGCCGTGGCAGCCCGCACGACGGAGTACGATTCCCATCCGTTTGCGACCGAGTGGCGATACACCATTACGCCGCCGGAAGGCTTCACGGTGCGCGCCCTGCCCGCGAACAAAACCACGGGAATGGGCCCGGCCTCGCTCACACAGAAGTTCGAGAACAGCGCGGATGGAAAAGTCATCGCCACCTTCCGTTTTGAAAATGCGAAAACAAGGTATACGACCAACGAAGCCCTGGCGCTGCGCGATGCCGTTCTTGCCGCTTATAAACAGGAGTCGGTGGCAATCTGGTTTGACCAGAATGGCGCCAAGCTGATTGCCGGAGGCAAAATCCGCGAGGCTTTGGCCGTTGATCGCGATCTGATTGCCAGAAATCCCGGCAAGAGTATTCATCATGCGCAGATCGCTTATGCATATCTCAAAGCCGGATTGGGCTTGAGAGCGCGGAAAGAGGCTCAGGAAGCAACACGGCTCGATTCCAAAACTGCAGTCAATTTCCGCACGCTTGGCCTGATCTGCCAATACAACGAACTCGGCTTCCTCATGGGGCTGGGATTCGATTGGGAGTGCGCGGCCAATGCGCTGAAGAAAGCCCTGGAACTTGATCCTGATAATTCCAATATTGCCGCTGATCTGGCCGTGCTTGAAGAGTACAACCGCAGCGGAGATCACTACGCCGCAGACGCGCCTCTGAACGATGCTATCGCCGGTTTGCGCGCACTGAAACAGAAAGACAAGTCTGCCGGCGAAAAGTTTCAGGACAATATACTCATCGATCTTATTTACAGCGGCCATTATCAGGAACTGCTCGATGAACTCGACAAATTACCGTTGTCGGCAACCCGCCGTGGTCTGGCCATCGCGGCAACCGTTGCGCTTCAAGGCGGTCAGAAAGGCATAGCGGCCGGCATTGAACGGGCCGACCGGCTTTCCGCCAATGCCGATGAACACACTGCGGCCCTGACCGCAGGTGGAAACCTGCTCATGCGCCTGCGGCTGTATCCCGAGGCCGCAGACATACTTTCCGCGGCCGTCGAGGGGCAACAGGACTCGGCCGGAACGGCGGAGAATATTTCTCTGATCCGCCAACTCGCGCTCTGGAAGGGCGAGTATCTGCCGGCAAGCGATCCTCGCGCCGCTGTGCAGCGCTTCTACCTGACCACCTTCATGGGCACATTCACTGAATCTACCGCTAAAGAGCTGATGACGCGCCATGGGTATGCATCCGATGATGAGTGGAATCGATCCGTGGAGAGGATAATGCAGACGCGCGGCGCCCTGCACCTAAGAGCGCAACGCAGCAGCTTGCCCGCAGCCGCTTTGATGGATGTAATCGCCGGTCACCTCAAGCTGACCTCGGAAGGCGGCGACGAGACTGGCTACCGGATTACCGTCGAGAGCATTGGATCAAGGCCTATAAAGTATTTTGTGACCAGCGATAACGGCGCATATCGCGTTTTAGCCGCGGAAGACAGCAGATATTCGGTGGCCGGTAATTATCTGCTTTACCTGTTGAAGAGCGGCCGCGATAAAGAAGCGCGCTCTCTGCTTGACTGGATGCGCGACAGCATGCACAAGGGCGGAGGCGACGACCCTCTTTCCGGTCCGCTGCTTCCGCGATTCTGGACAGTCGGCGATCCGGCTGACCGGACCGCAATGAAATGGGCAGCTGCCGCGCTGGTAGCTGACAATCCCGCGGTCATTGGCCTGATTCCCGACCTGCGTATCGCCTGGGAAAAGTCTGCGAACGACGAAACGCGCATGAACTTCGCGCTGCTGCTGGCTACCGCTCTCCGCACCGCGGAAGATGGCGTCCATTTGAAGGAAATCGCAACTGAAATCCTCAAGAAGTATCCGGATTCATACACAGCTATCGGCTTCGCCGGCAGAGCCGATGAATCTCTGAAGGATTGGGATGATTGGAAACAGATTCTGGATGCGCAGCTTTCCCGGCACCCCAGCGACGAAACACTTATTCGGATGAAGGCCGGTTATCTGGAGGCGCATGGCGAGTGGGCCGCCGCTCGCTCCACCCTGCAAACCCTGATTGACATAGGCAAGGCAACAGCCGCGGACTATGATCGATATGGCTGGACTGCACTCTTCGATAACAGCGTGAACGACGATGCGGTCAAGGCCGCGCGCAAGAGCGTCACGCTAACCAATAGCTCCAGCTTCGACGAACTGCATACGCTTGCCTGCCTCTATGCCGCGCAGGGCAAAACCAACGAAGCGCGCGACCTGGTGGTAAAGACCATGCGCTATTTCAATATGGAGATGCCAAATGACTCACTTTGGCTTGTCTTCGCTATTCTGTACGAAAAGTATGGAATCAACGATGCCGCCATCGAGGCTTACGGAAAGGTAAAAAAACCGGAAGGACATATCGGAGCTACCAGCACCTATCTGCTGGCGCAATCCAGGCTGAAGGCGCTCAGAACAGCCATCCATTGATTGACGTATTGCGAAAGAACACCGGGTTCGTCATTGATTGCGGACGTTGATTGCCTTGCGATAAATGGCGTCAGGCCTATGGATGGTTGAAGGTGTTTGTCTTTTAAGCGCGGCTCAGCTTAAATTGGTTATAATTCCGAGTCACTGATAACTGGGTCTGACCACTCTTTCTGTTAGAGCGCGCGTTTGCATATTTTTTGTGAAAATTATTGCAAGAGTTGTTGGGACGCCCGTTCTAGCATTAGTTATCCGTTTTCTGCCAATGAAGGGATATCAGAATGGAATTTCTTGGTCTGTTGGCCGTTGGGTTGCTTATCGGCATTCCGCTGATGGCTATCATCGCGCTGGTTCGCACCGGGACGATGCGCAGGCTTCTGAACGAGTCTGTCTGGGAGTTCCGTGACAAGATCTCCGAGTTGAGTAAGGAGATCGCCGGCCTGCGCCTTGAGCTGGCCCGCATCAGCCAGCGGGTGGATGGGCAGAGTACAGCTTCCCCGCCTGCGCCTGCCGCCGAGGCTCGTCAGCCGGCGTCGGCTCCGCCCCCGGCGCCGGTCGAGGCAGTCAAGCCTGAATTGCATCCTTCGCCTTCTGCTCATCTGCCGGAGGCTGCTATCCGGCCGCCGCTTGAGTCGCAAGCCGTGCTTGTTTCCCGGCCGCAGGTCTTCCTGAAGCAGGGTGCCCCGGGTACTGCGCCTTCGCGGCCGGAAGCGGATCTGACCAAATCCGCCTCCAGTGTGATTGCTCCGTCCGCGCCAACGCCTGGACCAGTGCTTTCAGCAAAGGCCGAAACGAAAGCGGGTTCAATCCCGGCTTCGCGACCCGGCTCCGTTCCGCCACCAGGGCCTTCAGGTACAGAACAACCAGCGCACGCCCCCGCACCAACGGACGCCTTTCACTTTGCTTCGCTTGAAGACGCGCCCCCTCGCAAAAGCTTTGCCGAGTGGCTTCGATCCACGCTGCCGCTGGAAGAAGTGCTGGGCATGAATCTCTTCGCCAAGATTGGCATCGTTCTGCTCGTTCTGGGCTTCGCGCTGCTGGGCAGAGTGGCACTGATCTCCATGGGGCCGGGGGCCAGAGTCGCCATGATCTACGCTGCCGCGGCTCTCCTGCTTGGAGGGGGAATATGGCTTGAACGGAAGGAACGCTACCGGCTGGTCGGACGCACCGGAATCGGCGGCGGATGGGCTCTGCTCTTTTTCACCACCTATGCCATGCATCATGTTGAGGCCATGATGGTCATGGATTCCAATACGCTCAATTGCGTGTTCCTGCTCGCGGTGGCAATCGCCATGGTGATGCACACCTTGCGCTACCAGTCGCAACTGGTTACCGGGCTCGCCTTCCTGCTGGCCTTCTCCACGGTCGCCCTCAGCCAGGACAGCGTGTACGCCCTGGTTGCCGGCGTGATTCTTGCCGCGGGCATCGTCGCCATTGCCCTGCGCATGGGCTGGTTCGAGCTGGAAGTCTTCGGCATCCTGGCCAGCTATGCCAATCATTTCTATTGGCTCTTCAAACTATTCCCCGATGGCGTGGCGGGCCACGCGTTTCCGCAGTTCTGGCCGAGCGCCATCATCCTGATTTTTTATTGGGCGATCTTTCGCACCTCCTATGTGGCGCGCCGTATTCACGCGCCACGCGATGAAACCATCTCCACCATTGCCGCCCTGCTGAACACCATGCTGTTGCTCGCGGTAATGAAGTTCCAGTCCACGCGGCCGGAGCTTGCATTTTATGCGCTGCTCGGGCTGGGCGCGCTGGAGTTCTTTTTCGGGCAACTGCCAATCACGCGCCGCCGCCGCCCGGCATTCATCCTGCTCACCGTAATCGGCACCTTGCTCATCTTCGCCGCGGTGCCCTTTAAGTTCAGCGGCAATAACATTGCCCTGTTCTGGATGATTGCCGCCGAGACGCTACTCATCGCCGGCATCGTTCAAGCGGAGCTTCTCTTCCGCCGTCTTGGCCTGCTGGCGGGAATTATTACCGGCCTGCTGGTCATCTACGAAGCAGGGAGCATCATCGAGTTCCGTCAAACATCGCAATTGCCGCGCATCGAAGACGGCATTCTGCTGTTGGCATGCAGCGCGCTGTTTTATTTGAACGCGCACTTCATGCGCCGCAGATGGAAGCATCTTTTTGCAGTGCTCGACGGCGGCCTCATCACTTTGCAAAGCTATATTGGCGGCGTCACGGCTTTTCTTGGCGTGTGGTGTGTCTTAACCGGAGACTGGACCGCGCTGGGCTGGGCCGCCCTGCTGCTCGCCGCCTCTCTGGGCAAGCGGTATCTCGACGACAGGCACCTGATGGCGCAGGCGTGGGTGCTGGCGGTTGTGGTCTGGCTCCAGGCAGTGACGGTGAACGGCCATCTCTCTGAGCTGTATCCTCATCACGCCGCAGGCCGTCTGATTACGCTGCCGATTCTTGCGCTCATCTTCTATCTTGCGTCCTGGGCGCTTTCCGGCGTCGATGATCTGCGCGTCCATCTGCGCACCGTGACGCTGTGGGCAGGATCGTCGCTGCTGGCGATCCTGGTCTACTTCGATGCTGCCCAGCCGTGGGTCGCGCTGGCGTGGGCGGCATTGGCCGTTACCCTGAGCCTGATTGGCCGGCGTATCAAACTCGACGACCTCGCTTATCAGGAACATGTGCTGGCGATTGCGGCTGCCGTCCAGTTGGCAGCCGTCAATATGGATGCGCAGAGCGCGATGGAACGTTATCTGCCATTCGCCGGCTGCGCCGTCGCATTCTATGCGATCTCGCGTTTCTGCACGCTAGCCGATGCACTGTATAGGCGGCCGGCCGCATGGGCGCATACCTGGATGGCAACCGCGCTCCTGGCTGCGCTGGCGTGGCACGAGTCGCCGCAGCCGTGGCTCGCTGTCATCTGGGCGCTGTTTGCGCTGGCCCTGGCGATTGTTGACCGCATCTTCACCGTCGAAGAGCTTCCTTACCAGGCGCACGTTCTCGCACTGCTCGCCGTAGTGCAGGCGGTCACCCTCAATCTCTTCACCCAGGAAACGTGGCGCGGAGTTGACCTGCGGTTGATCACCGTATCGATTCTCGCCGCGGTTCTATACGCGCTGGCGCGCTGGGTGCGGATGCCGGCGGCCCTCGACGATCTCCAGGCTCGCCATGTGTACACCTGGGCCGCCTCCGGCCTTGCCGCATGGATGCTGTGGGCGGAGTTGCAACCGGTTGGCGTGGCCGTTGGTTTGGGGATATTTGGCCTGCTGCTCTTTGAGGCGGGCGCATTCTCGCGTCAAAAGCAGCTTCGCCTGCAGGGCTATGGCGCCCTGGCCGCCGCCTTCGCGCGCATCTTCTTTGTGAATCTCACCGCCGCTACCCTGCCCGGCGAAGCGATGAGTCCGCGCATCTACACGGTCGCGCCGCTGGCCTTGATCTATTTCTATGTATGGGCGCGATTGCAATCCAGCCAGGAAAAGGCGGAGAAGGGGCGATGGAAATCCAGCGACCTTCTCGCTTACTTCGGCGCCGGGAGCATTGCCGCGCTGCTTTATTACCAAACAGCGGCGGAGTGGATCGTGGTTGCCTGGGCGATGTTGGCCGTGATTCTCTTCCTCGCAGCGCTTTTCCTCGACAAGGAGGTCTTCCTCGAGCAGGCGGTATTGCTTGCGGTGGGCATTGTGGGGCGCGGCCTGGCTCATAACATTTTCGGCAGCAGCTACTTTGTCGCCGACGGCTGGCGCGGCAACTTCCTGGTGCTTTCGCTGACTACGGCGCTTTTGCTGAGCGCGTTGCCGGTCGCCTTTCACCTGCGCAAACAATATGCCTCCTGCGCGGGCCGATCGCTCCGCATTCTCGCCGTCAAGTATCCGGAACAGTTCCTCTTCTTTGCGCCTGTAGTGCTGATTTCCTTCATGATTGCAGTCAAGATGAATCCGGGAATGGTCACGCTGTCATGGGGAATCGAGGGAGTGATGGTCATTCTGCTCGGGCTGATCGCGAGTCAGCGCAGCTACCGTATCACCGGACTGCTTCTTCTGCTGCTGTGCGTGGGAAAGATCGTCTGTCTCGATGCCTGGCGCCTGTCAGATCGCGACCGCTACATCACCTTCATCGTGCTCGGAGGAGCCTTGCTTCTGGTCTCGATGCTTTACGGACGATACCGCGATATGGTCAGGAGGCTGTTATGAAGCGCCTGCTTGCATTATTCGTCGTGCTGGCGATTGCCGGAGGCTCTCTGTATCTGGCGCAGCGCAGAAAAAGCCAGGACGCGGTCAGCGCTAACGCCGTGCTGGATGCGGCCGCAGACTGGCAGCGCGATCTGACGCGTGCTCCGATGCAACTGACGCGCCTTTCGGATGAGGAGGAGACGCGCATCGGCGATAAGCTTGCAGCCAGATATGCTTCCGCGGACCCGACAAGGACCACCGCGGCGCAAGAGCTGGAGCGCTACGTGGGCGATGTCGGGGAACGAGTCGCCGCGCACGCCAAACGCAAGCTGAATTACCGCTTTCACCTCATCGCCGATCCAAATTTGATCAATGCCTTCGCCTTGCCGGGCGGGCATGTTTTTATTGGCATGGGCCTGCTGGGCCAGATGACCAGCGAGGATGAGCTGGCCTTCGTGCTCGGTCATGAGCTTGAGCACATCGACCACTATCACGCCGCCGAGCGTGTGCAAATTGAAGCCCGGCTGAGGAATCTGAACCTGGATGCGGTCGCGGCCATTGCACAGATTCCCATGTCGTTGTGGCAGGCCGGGTACAGCAAGGAGCAGGAGTTCGAGGCGGACCGCGAGGGTCTCCGTCTCAGCGTGGTGGCGGGTTACTCGCCGCAGGGAGCGGTGAAGATGCTGGCGCGCCTTGACGACTTGCATCGCGAGTACGTAATCCACGCCAGGACGCCGGTTGGCGAATTGAGTCAGGTGGCCATTGAGGGGCTGGCCGGGTACTTCCGCTCGCACCCGCTTCCTTCGGAACGTATTGAGCAGGCCAATGAAGTCATTGCCCAGGATCATTTGAACGTGGATAAGCCTCTTAAGCCATTCAAGATTCCCGATGCATGATCGATATGCCATGACCCGGCGCATGGGCAGTTCACCTGCCGGGTTGGGAAAGTGCTCTGTTACAGCAAAATCAGAGTAGCTATACCCGGAAGCAATCCCGTCAAGTGGCTTTTTCATCAAGAAAAAGCCACCTTCAAGGATCTCAACAAGGGCACGTATACTCTGATTTTGCTCTCGGATAACTCATGAAGCGCCCCTTGAGTTGCTATTCACTCCTTTGGGCATTAATCTCCAAGCATCGGGTTTCCTAAGGAGCAGAGCCTGTTAAAGGGCTGAGGATTTGAGAGTCCAGACACAAGCAAGAGCCGGAATGAACCAGGGGTTGATCTTTAACATCCAGCGGTTTTCTTTGCAGGATGGTCCCGGGCTGAGGAGCACTGTATTCATGAAAGGCTGCCCTCTCTCTTGCCTGTGGTGTCACAATCCGGAAAGCCGGATGCCCCAGGCCGAGTTCGTTCGCATGGAAAACCGTTGCATGGCCTGCGGTCTTTGCAGCGAAGAGGAGTTGGCGGGGCGCTCAACCCGGGTACTGACCGACATGGACCTGGAGGCCTGTCCAACTGGCGCCCTGCAAAAGGCCGGCCAGGAGATGGAGCCGGCCGCCCTGGTCAAGCTCTTGCTCCGAGACCGGATCTTTTTCGACGAGTCCGGCGGGGGCGTGACCTTTTCAGGGGGCGAGCCGCTCCTGCAAATGCCATTCCTCACTGAAACCCTGGAACTCCTGCGCGCCGAAGGAGTGCATACGGCGCTGGATACCTGCGGGTTCGCTCCATGGAAAGATCTCCAGGATGCTGCGCAACGTTCATCGCTGGTTCTCTACGATCTTAAGCTGATGGATGAGGACCGCCACCGGGCGGCCACCGGCCAGTCCAACCGGATCATACTCGACAACCTGAAAGCCCTTTCCGAAATGCACAGGGAAATACGGATTCGGGTGCCGGTTATTCCCGGCATCAACGACGATGACGGCAACATGGAGGCTGCGGCCCGGTTCCTTTCTTCCCTGGCGGGAGTCCGGCAGGTAGATCTGCTGCCCTATCACCGCACAGGGGAACCCAAGTTCGCCCGCATGGGCATAACCTATACTCTGGCCGGGCTCGAAGCCCCTACCCGGCAACGACTCGAATCTCTGGCTGCGATTTTTCGCGGCAGGGGTCTTGTAACCACCATCAGAGGCCGCCCATGAGTGAACGCACCGAACGGCTGCGCCGGGAAAGCCTGGCGGCAACGCCGTCCATCACCGGCGAGAGAGCGGAGATCGTCACCCGTTTCTACCGGGAGAACTACGGCAAGTTCAGCACGCCTGTGCTGCGGGCGATGTGCTTCCGCGCGATTGTGGAAGATAAAGCGCTGTGGCTGGGCGAGGGAGAACTGATCGTCGGCGAGCGCGGCCCTCGGCCCAAGGCTGTGCCGACCTTTCCCGAGCTGACCTGCCATAGCGTGCAGGACCTGCGGATTCTGGATTCCCGGCCGCTGACCCAGTACAAGGTGGATCCGCCGGTAATCGAGATGTACCAGCGGGAGATCATCCCCTACTGGAAAGACCGTTCCATGCGCGACCGGATGTTCGCGGAGCTGCCTCAGGAGTGGATTGACGCGTATGAGGCCGGTTGCTTCACCGAGTTCATGGAACAGCGTGCGCCGGGTCACACGGTGGCCGATGGCAAGCTCTACCGCAAGGGAATGTTGGACTTCAAGGCCGACATCGCCAGGACCATCGCCGCTTTGGATTTCGAGCGGGATCCCGAAGCCCTGGACAAGCGCGAGGAGTTGCGCGGCATGGCTCTATCCTGCGATGCCGTCATGCGCTGGACCGCTCGCTATGCGGAGCTGGCCGAGATGGAAGCCAAAACCGCCGGCCCGGTCCGCCGGCAGGAGTTGCTCAAGATCGCCGAAGTCTGCCGTCGCGTTCCGGCCCATGCTCCCGGCAGCTTCCATGAAGCGCTCCAGTACTACTGGTTCTGCCATCTCAGCGTCATCACCGAACTGAACGGCTGGGACGCCTTCAGCCCCGGCCACCTGGACCAGCATCTGTGGCCCTTCTACCAAAAAGAGTTGGCTGAAGGCAGCCTGACCCGCGAACAGGCCAGGGAATTGCTGGAGTGCTTCTTCATCAAGTTCAACAACCACACCGCCCCCGCCAAGCAAGGGGTGACCGCGGCAGAGAGCGGCACCTTCACGGATTTTGCCAACATCAATCTGGCCGGCCTGCTGCGGGACGGCTCCGACGGTTCCAACGATCTCACCCATCTGCTCCTGGAAATCATTGACGAGATGCACCTGTTGCAGCCCAGCAGCAACATGCAGGTCTCCCGCAAAACCCCGGACCATCTTCTCAAGCACGCGCTGAAGGTTATTCGCAAGGGCTACGGCTTCCCCTCCCTGTTCAACGCCGATGCGGTGGTAGAAGAACAACTGCGCCAGGGCAAGACACTGGAAGATGCGCGGGAAGGCGGCTGCTCCGGCTGCGTGGAGGTGGGCGCCTTCGGCAAGGAAGCCTACATCCTCACCGGGTACTTCAATCTGGTGAAAATGCTGGAACTGGCCCTGCGCCGCGGGCTCGATCTGCGCACCGGCAGGCAGGTTGGCGCCATTACCCCGGATCCCGCTACATTCACAAGCTATGACGACCTGTTCTCCGCCTTCAAGACCCAGGTCCACCACGTCCTGGATATTAAGATCCGCGGCAATCAGCTGATCGAGCGCCTTTACGCTACCCGCATGCCCCACACCTTCCTCTCGGTCATCACCGGCGACTGCATCTCCCGCGGAAAGGATTACAACGCCGGCGGCGCTCGCTACAACAATACGTTTATCCAGGCCGTGGGCATCGGCAGCGTCAGCGACAGCCTCTCCGCGCTCAAGGAAGTGGTATTCGACCGGAAGGAGTTGTCCCTGTCCAGCTTTATCCACGCCCTGGACCGCGATTTTGAGGGCATGGAAACCCTGCGCCAGCGGCTGGTAAACAAGACCCGCAAGTACGGCAACGATGACGACTTTGCGGATGACCAGATGACGCGCACTTTCCGGATGCTCTTTGAGGCCATCGACGGCCGTCCCAATACCAAGGGTGGCGCCTACCGCCTGGAGATGCTGCCCACCACCTGTCACGTCTACTTCGGTGAGGTCTGCCTCGCATCCCCCGACGGCCGCCGCAAAGGCCAGCCGCTTTCTGAAGGCATCAGCCCCGTTCAGGGCGCGGACCGTCAGGGCCCAACTGCCGTGCTCAAATCAGCCGCCAAGATGGACCATGTCAAGACCGGGGGAACCCTTTTGAACATGAAGTTCTCCCCAAGTCTATTAGAGGGCGAAGCCGGAATCGACAACCTGCACAGTTTGGTGCGCACTTATTTCAAATTAGACGGCCACCATCTTCAGTTCAACGTTGTGAGTAGGGCCACGCTCCGGGAGGCCCAGGCCCAGCCCGAGCGGTACCGCGACCTGATCGTCCGGGTAGCCGGCTATAGCGACTATTTCTGCGATCTCTCCCCGGCTTTGCAGGAGGAGATTATCCAGCGCACCGAGCAGTCCACTTTTTAACCGCAGCATCCTCTCGCGTCATTGGATCAAAGGACGAATGCCCCAGGTGCCGGGTGATGTGAGCAGAATCAATGAAGATGGGTGCCCCAGGTGCCTCGCATTTGGGCACCTGGGAGAGACGAATGCCCCAGGTGCCGGGTGATGTGAGCAGGATCAATGAAGATGGGTGCCCCAGGTGCCTCGCCTTTGGGCACCTGTGAGAACACAGACCTTGCCAGGCCGGTTCTGCTCTTTCTCAACATCTGGCGTGTGCCCCAGGTGCCGGGTGATGTGAGCAGGATCAATGAAGATGGGTGCCCCAGGTGCCTCGCATTTGGGCACCTGGGAGAACACAGACCTTGCCAGGCCGGTTCTGCTCTTTCTCAACATCTGGCGTGTGGCCCAGGTGCCGGATGATGTGAGCAGGATCAATGAAGATGGGTGTCCCAGGTGCCTCGCATTTGGGCACCTGGGAGAGCACAGACCTTGCCAGGCCGGTTCTGCTCTTTCTCAACATCTGGCGTGTGGCCCAGGTGCCGGATGATGTGAGCAGGATCAATGAAGATGGGTGCCCCAGGTGCCTCGCATTTGGGCACCTGGGAAACCTTGGATCTCAACCGGCCTTTTCCCGGTAGCGCAGATATTCCGGCAACTGGTTGCCCCGCCGCCTCGCGCTCCACTGCGATTCGATCTCGACTCTTCCTTCGACTCCGGTCGCGTAATGCCGGAAGCTGGACCAGGCCCAGTCTTCGGGCTTGGCAACGAGACCGCGCACAACAGGGTTGCGGTGCATATAGCGCAGTTTCTCGACCCACTTCTCTTCGTTGTGCACAAGAAAGTCGTAGTAGCGAGATTGCCAGAAAGGCCGCTCCGCGCGCCGCATCACCACTGAGAGCTTGAGCGCGTGGATCACGCCTGAAACCGCGCCTTTGACCGGCTCGCCGATCAGAAGATGAACATGCTCCGGCATGACGACATAACCGGCCACCACAAAGCGGTAACGCTGCCGCACCCGCTCCAGCGCATCCTCGAAAAGATCACACGCCTCCGCCGCGCCCAGATACTGGAACCGGTGATAGCAACTGAACGTAAGGAAGTGAAAACTCCCCGCGTGTTCGTATCGTATGAGTCCGCGCGGCATCGATGGAAAGCTTACAACGAATCACTGCAGATGTCGAGAAAGAGCAGAACCGGCCTGACATGGTCTGTGTACTCCCAGGTGCCCAAATGCGAGGCACCTGGGGCACCCATCTTCATTGATTCTGCTCACATCATCCGGCACCTGGGGCATTCGTCTCTCCCAGGTGCCCAAAAGCGAGGCACCTGGGGCACCCATCGTGGTTTGTGAGCCGGCGGAAGGGCACGCTGACACATATGGACTGCGAACCAGCTTCAGTTGCGACGTCGTAATCCATATGTATTTGACTTCTTACAAATAGTATATACAATATACCTATGGGAATCACGTTCGATCCCGCCAAGAATGAGCGCAATATCCGCGAGCGCGGGCTCTTCTTCGAGCGGGCGGCGGATTTCGATTTTGAGACCGCATTGATCGCTGATTATTCCCGCAAGAATGAAATGCGTCGCGTGGCCGTGGGGTATCTCGACAAGCGATTGCTTCTGCTCTGCTATGTTCCCAAGCCAGACGGAATCCGCGTCATCAGTTTCCGTAAAACCAATAAGAGGGAGGCCAAGCTCTATGGCAAACCGCAAACCATTGATTGACGATGACGGCGAGGTCCGGGAGATCACAGCCGAAGATGTTGCCCGTTTCAAACCCTTCTCCGCGTTGCCCGCGGCGGAGCAGAAAATGCTGCTGAAGCTGCGCAAACGCGGACCGCAGAAGGCGCCCAAAAAAGTTCCTATCTCGATTCGCCTCTCCCCGGATGTGGCTGAGGGGCTGCGCGCCACCGGCAATGGTTGGCAAGGCCGCGCGGATCAGGCGCTCAGGTCATGGCTGGCAAGGCAGACCGTGTCTCGGCGTGTGGCGCAGCTCTGACCATCCCCAAATGAACGGGGGCTCCATCCTTCGCCTTCATTCTGGCAAAGAATGATTGACCGGAGCCCTTCGCCCTCTGTCCCGAAGGCCTCTGCCTGGATGGCCAGTCACGCACCGCAGGTGGCCGGGCACTGACAACTGACGACTGAGAACTGAGATCTGACAACTGACAACTGAAACCACACGCGCAATTACGCATTTCTCATGCCGGGTTTACGCGCAATGACGCATAAAATTCGCGGTAACTACGCGCAACTACGCGCAAAAATCGCCGAAATTACGCGCAACTACGCATAAAAACCCCAAAAACTGTACGCGAATGTACGCATAACCGCTCAAAAGCGAATTAGACTTTATTTATCCAAATACCCCTTGCGGGCGCAATACAACGGTGGCGGCGGCGGCACGGTCCGGCAACGAAATTCCCGGCTCCGAGCCTCATCCAAGCTCCGGGTCTTTGCCGGAGACGCTGTTGAAGTACTGCTCTTCGCTCTCCACCTGGCTGTGACGCGAGTCCATCCATTGGCCGATCATCAGGGTCTCCTCCGGGCTTGCGGCGCCCTCCAGTTGCGATGCGCTCCTGAACAGCCGCTTGCGGACGTTGGCGGCGCGTTGCGCGGCCGCCGCTCTCTCCTCCTGGGTGGCGGAGTAAAAATTGGCCGCGTTGACGGCCATGGAGTTCCCGTGGATATGCATCGTTCCCTCCTGTGAGGCGAGAAGGCAATCACCGGGCCGGTGTTATGTCATAAACATAAGAAAATACTTATTTTGGGGCGATTTGTATCCTCTCCATCTGTCGCCCTGATGAGTGGACTAAACTTTGAGAGGGAGCTTCTGGCCGCTCAACCACTGCGGAGACAAATTTTGTCGAAATATCACAAGTCGGTCATGCCCAACAGGTCGCGCGCGGGCGCTCTGCCGCTGGTGGCCATTGTGGGCCGGCCCAACGTGGGCAAATCCACGCTCTTCAACCGGCTCACCGGCAGCCGCCGCTCGATTGTCGGCGACGAGCCGGGGATCACCCGCGACCGCATCTATGGAGAGTTCGAATGGGCTGGCCGGAATTTCCGCCTCGTCGATACCGGCGGCATGGTGCCCGGCGACGCGGAACTGATTCCCGCCGAGATTTTCGCCCAGGCCCAGGTTGCCCTGGACGAGGCTGACGCGCTGGTAATGGTCGTAGATGCGCGTACCGAGCTGGCCAGCCCCGATTACGACCTGGCGCGCATGCTGATTCGCGCCGGAAAGCCTTTATTTTTAGCGGTTAACAAGGTTGAGGGCGAGGCCGTAACGCTGGTAGCCGAGAACTTCCGGCGTCTCGGTATACGCAACGTTTATTCCATCAGCTCCGAGCATGGTTTGGGCATTGGCGACCTGCTGGAAGCGATTTCGGAAGCGATTCCCGCAGTGCTGGAGACTGTTGCAGAGGCCGGCGACAAAGCCGGAGAAGATTCGCAGGACGCGCAATCCTCGCTGGACGAGCAGACCTCAGAGGGCGCTAAGCCTAACCGGACGCACGGAGAGTTTGAGCAGCACGATACATCGGTGGCCATCATTGGGCGGCCGAATGTGGGCAAGTCCACTCTTCTCAATGCCTTAACCGGGACGAGCCGGGCTATTGTGTCGCCTGTTGCCGGGACGACCAGGGATGCAGTGGACGAGGTGGTGGTGTTTGAAGGCCACCAACTGAGGTTTGTGGATACGGCGGGGATACGGCGGAAGGGCAAGACGCACCTGATGGCGGAAAAGATGAGCGTGGTGATGGCGCGGCGTCACCTGGAGGCGGCCGACGTGGCGCTGCTGGTGCTGGATGCGACCGAGGGCATCACGGGAGCCGACGCCACCATCGGCGGCTATGCGCACGAGAGCGGGCGAAGCGTGATTATCGTGGTGAATAAATGGGACTTAGTGACCACGGGACGGACGGACGGCAAGGCTCCGGCCGACCGGGAGATTTTTGAAGCCCAGTTGCGTAAAGTGCTGAAATATTTAAATTACGCGCCGGTGATCTTTCTGTCGGCACTGGAAGGAACGGGGCCTGACGCGAAGAAAATGCTGCGCGTGCTGCATGAGGTGGTGGCCGTGGCGGCGGAGCGGCGCAAGCGGGTTTCAACCGGGCAGATGAACCGCTTTCTGGAAAAGATCGACTTCCAGAGGGCGCCGGTTCCGATGGCTAAACGGATTCGAATCTATTACATGACGCAGGCGGCCGTGGCCCCGCCGACCTTTGTGCTGTTCACCGACCGGGAGATCAAGCTGCACTTCAGCTTCGAGCGCTTCCTGGAAAACCAGATTCGCGAGGCCTTCGGATTCAAGGGCACGCCGATCTGGTTCAAGGTGAAGGCGCGGAACGAAAAGAAGGGCGAATAGGGCGGGAAATGTGGCGTTATAAGGCAACTTTTTGGGCGATATTTGAGGCTTTTGAGTGCGCGAAAGGTGTGCTTATACATACACCTATATCTGGCAAAGTTGGGTACAAAAGCCAAAAAATGAGTGTTTTGCACGCAATAATGCCATATATTATTGATTATGAATTGGTTAAGGTAAATTATTGGCAGAATATTTTGGCCACTTGACCTAGTCTTGACCTAGTCTAGTCAGAGATCAGAGATCAGGGGTCAGCCACCTGTGTGCAGGGACTGGCCGTCCTGGCAAACGGCGCTTGCACGCCATCAACGAAACTCTTTTCAGGAGGGAAATCATGGAAGAGACTAAGGGAGATTTCAAACGGGAGTATCTGTGGGAACTGAGTATTCCGCGGGTGCAGCTTTTGGCGCTGGCGGATGCGGTGCCAGAAGAAAAGTTTGGTTGGAAACCGGCGGAGGATGCGCGCGCGTTTTCCGCGGTGATGGTGCACATTGCAGCGGGGAACATCATGCTGCTTTGCCGGGCAGGGGTGAGCACGCCGGAAACGGTGGAGATGTACGGCACAATCGAGAGCGATACACCGGCGCAATGGGCAGCGCTGATTCGCAGGAATCTTGAGCTGGAGAGAACGGTGACGGGGAAGGCCGCAGTGCGCGCTCTTCTCGAGCGGTCGTTTGCGACAGTGGAACGCTGCTTTGGAGCGGCTACGGAAGAGGAGCTGGGGAAGGCGGCAAATTTCTTTGGAGAGCAGACGACCCAGCGCAGATTGTATTTGCGGATGCTGGCTCATTCGCACGAGCACATGGGGCAGGCGATTGCGTATGTACGATCGATGGAGATGAAGGCGCCGTGGCCAGATCCGCTGAGGAACCTTGACCGGATTGTTAAAGGAAAAGGGGCGGAATGAGAAGAAGGGCGAGGGATTTTGGTCTCCCACATCTCCGGGCAAAAACGCCCGTAGATATGGGGCACCCATTCATTTTAGGATAGTCAGATGTGAACTACCCGCCAAACTGCATTCACGCAAAATGTGTTGAGAAAACGATTATTCTCCATGCTAGAATGCGGCATGATTCAGCGTGGACTATATTTACTCTGCTGTGCGCTGCTCGTCTGCATCACGAGCCAGGATCAAGCAACTGCGCAAGAAACCCCATTGCAGCCTCCCACCAGTTCTGCGATCCAGGTATATCTGACTGCCCCAGGCAAGGGGGATTCTGCATCAATACTGACCCCGTCAGAACTCAGCGTCTCAATCGACAAGCAGCCGGCCCAGGTAACTTCATTGCACTCCGCAAAGGAAGATAAGCTACTCTTCGCTTTGCTGGTCGATATCAGCACATCGGAAGCCTCGCATGCCGAATCGATAAAGAAAGCAGCCATGCTGCTTTTTCAAAGCCTGTCTACCGGCGGTAATCAGGGGTATCTCGTCGTATTCGATCATCAAGCCTTAAAGAGCAAGATACCCCTGCCTCCCCCGGAAGCGCGGAAGGCAATCGATGGCTTGAAGTTTGGCGGAGGGACGGCACTCTACGACGCGATTTGGGAAACCTGCAGGGATATTTTGAGCAGGACGCGAAATCCTGATTTCCCACGCAGGGCGATAATCCTGATTTCCGATGGAGAAGATAATTCGAGCCACGTAAATCACAAGGAAGCTATAGAAATCGCCGAGAAACAAGGAGTTCCGATCTTCTCCCTGGCTGCCCCAAACCCGCGCGGGGAACAGATTCTGGGTGAGATTAGCAATAGCACAGGCGGCAGGGCAATCTTCGATAAAGATCTGGAGGAGGGCGTTGCGCCCCTGCTCACAGCCATCAACGGACAATGGGTTCTGAGTCTTGTATTTCAGCAAACTCCGGATCAGAAACTACATTCACTCGCAGTCAAGACCACGCAACGACACGTTTCCCTACCCGCGCCCGCAAAGATTTTGCTTCGTTAGGGATATTTTTGCGGATTGGGCATACATGAGACGGCCGAAGATGCCACCTGTAGATTTGCGGCCCCCAGCGTACATCCAGGGCTAAAGCCCGCGATGATTTTGGCGGCTTATTGCGGGGGTTTTACAGGCTGCGGAAAAACACTGATGGTCGTCACAGTTCTGCCACGAGCACTGGGTATAAGACAGAAGTATGCGTGGAGATGACCAGAAGCAGTCAGTGATGTTCAGTTATTTAACC
>Ga0181539_1000383_pt1 | contig 53625 bp, 81 predicted proteins | sample PEATcosm2014_Bin_46_FD_119767 | JGI IMG/M metagenome (GOLD analysis project Ga0181539, IMG submission 119767) | Peatland microbial communities from MTU Mesocosm Facility, Houghton, MI, USA - PEATcosm2014_Bin23_60_metaG | ecosystem: Environmental > Terrestrial > Soil > Wetlands > Peat | place...
ACAGGATGGCAAGCACTTCAAACGCATAACGTCGTAGCATTTGGAATGGGCTTCGCAGCCGCTAACGGTTCCGGCCCCACTATGCAATATGGTGCTACATGCAATGCGCAACAGGACCACTCAAGTTCATTGCCATCGCAGGCTAAATTACAAGACAGACATCAAGCTGCTTACCCTTATATACTCTACGATCATCAAGACAATCTACTTCTCCAAATTTCAAGTGTAGCATTTAGTTCTCTTAATAGCGGCCAGTTTGTAGCAACATACAGTACGACTCCCGGAACGGCCTATACAATCTATTACCTCGCTATTGGTGGGAGTGACATTACTGGGGCGGGAGTAACGGGTTGGAAAAAGTCAAGCGGCAACCAAGGAGTTACACTAGCCGGTACGAGTTTTAAACCAAATGTAGTTCTGCATCTAAGCGATTGTTATACGTCGGCCCCCCCCGCTAAGGACACATCTTACGGTATGTTCATGCTCGGAGCTATGAGTGCAACGAGCCAATGGGCTATCCACAATACTGGTTCATATGAGGCGCTTGCCACAAACTCACAATCATCTAGAACACAGGTCACCAATGCATGCATCCTCAACGTTGCTACCATGTCATCGCCAACCGGCGGCAATACAATCACGGATGTTGCATCGTTCGTCTCGATGGACAGCGGCGGCTTTACGGTAGATTGGACTACTGATAGTGGAAACGATTATTATTATTACAGCCTCGCACTCGCGGGGACAAATATCAAAGTTGGAGCCTGGGCTAAGACGGGGCAAACTAGCGCTATCACAGATACGGTAACAGGTGTTGGATTTACACCTTCTGCAGTGCTCGCCGCTACGGATAGTTACCCAGCAAGTGCATCAAATATACAAAGCGCAAGAATCACAGTTGGCGCGAGTGACGGCACAAACTTCAGCGTAGCGGCGAAAACCGATGAATCCAACGTCGGCAGCTCGGTAGATTCAAATTATAATGATTCAACAAATTCGATTATCGTAAGCAACAGCACTGCAGGAGATGCAACTGACGTGGCTGCCCCAATAAATAATTTTTTGAGCGATAAATTTGATATTGTATGGGGTACTGACGCGACGACAGATGCCACACAGATCTGTTATATTGCGATTGGTCCCGCTATTGCTAATGTCACGATGCCCAGTGTTACCGCTACCGTGTCACCAACGGCAAACGTTTCGCTAATTGGCGTCGCACCCTCAGACGCGGGAGCAGCGGTTATATCACCAGTATTGAATGTACCTTTAGTAGGCGTTGGCCCTCCTGGCATGACGACCGTGGTCTCACCATCAGCGAATGTTTCATTGCCAGGCGTTAAGCCCCCCGACGTGACGAGTTCAGTCGCACCAGTATTGAATGTACCATTGGTAGGCGTAGCGGCTGCCCCTATCACCGCGGCCGCAAACCCCACAGCGAACATACCACTCCCCGACGTGTGGCTCGTCCCCGCGAGTCCAGCGGTAATATCACCAGTGTTGAACGTTCCATTAATAGGCGTTGATCCCCCTGATGTGACAGCCCTGATCGGGCCATCGGCGTGCGTACCGATAATAAACGTAACGGCGTCTCCGCTCACCGCAATTGTGGGGCCTTTGGCGAACGCTCCGCTGCCCGATGTAACGCTGGACCTTGCGGACTCAGCTGTGATATCACCAACAGCCAACGCAGAGGATGTAGGAGTTGAGCCGCCTGCCATGACAGCAATCGTCAATGTAAGAGCGAACGTGCCGCAACTAATATGGGCATACCGTCATCAGCGTGACGTGCTGGTTATACGAAGTGATCCCCGCTGCATGGGTCTGTTCACCACTCATGGGAAACGATGTGTTGGAATGTTGGCAAATCGAGGGAGCAGAAATGTGGGGCTACTTGAGATTGACATAACAAAGGACACGTGAGGAAAGAAAACATGGTAGAATTAGGCTTAGGCTTAGACAATCCTGTAGGGCAAGGCGCGGCGGAAAACGACTTTGATATGTACGAGGGCGAGGACGCCGAACCATATTACCCGATACAGAACTCGTTGCGAGAAGACAAAGACCTTTCTGCGGTTGATGAGATCGTCTTTGTTGCTGTAGACGAGACAGGGAATCCAGTAATCACCCTTCACCTTACCGATCCCGACTCGCAAATCTCGGTAGATTATGATCCTGATGAGGACTCACCCACGATCCTCAACACTATCTTTGTCCACTTACTGCCAACGGATACTGATGGCCACGTTGGCGTGCTTAATCACGAGATAGCGGTCACACTGCTTGGAAAGCGAACGGTCGTTTTCCCTGCAATCGTTGGAAGCGTGCATACGTTTACCGTAGCGAAGAGTTGGACGTGGAATGAGGAGACGCATGCTGAACGACTTTCCCGTGAAACGGAGCCAGCAAAGTCAACGCTGATGGGGGTAACGCACGACCCATCATCAAAACCGCGACGAATCCGAGTCTTCGAACAACCAAAACCAAAACGGTTTCTGAACGTTAAGGAGGCCGACAAGTGATCCAACCGTACCCGATCACTGGCCTCCTCTTTGATACGTTCGCCTTAGAGCGCAGGGCCGAGACACCGGTATTGGACTCAAAGAAGAAACTGTTAAACTACACGCAGACGTGGAGCACCGTCGCGACGCTCTACGGGCGCAGCAGATCGATCATCGGAGGGTGGCCGAGATACAAGACAAACCCAAACGATACGGACGTCTTTTATTGCGATTATCGCGAGGACGTTCTGGTGGGTGACCGACTAACCGATGCAAACGGACGTTCAATATACGTCAACAATATCAAAGCACCCGGTCAACATCATTTAGAGCTGCATTGTTTCGAATTGCCTGACACAATTATCTATCAGTCGTATTCTGCCGCTCAAGATGCGATCGGCGGAGAGACCGCTTCAACATTCTCAACTGCCCTCGATGAAATAGCCGCCAGAATAGACGTTCACAGCGATGTGCCCGGCGTGGCGGCCGACGTGTTGGGTCAGCATATTATATACGATGTTACGGTTCACACGACCACCCTCATTCAAATGACCGGACACATCTTGCTCGATCAAGCTGGCTACACACAAACGTTAAAAATCAGAACCATTCACCAGCCGGACATTAACAGTCCGTGGATGATAATCGAAGTGGAAGATATATAGAGCATATATGGAGTATATATGAGTTCGTGGGGCAGCATCGAAGGAAGCATTGAGGCACAAGCCGCTATTGAGACGAGAGTGGTAGCGCCTATGCTGCTCGGGTTTCTGCCCGCACTAATGGCTGGAGGAAAGGTCTTTGCAGAAGGGTGTCAGGAACATGCGCCCGTTAAAACTGGATGGTTGCGAGATCATATACACGAGGACGAGGCAGGCCCGTTAGAGGTCGTTGTCAAACCGCACGATACGCCTTACGCGATCTTCCAGGAATTGGGCACGTATAAGATGAGCCCACGGCCGTTTATGCGCTTCGGATACGACACGAAAAAGGAGGAGGCAGTTGAGGCTGTCTGCTCGTTCCTGAAGGGAGTGATACGATGACCGGCTTTCAAAGAGGTTCGTCACTTATTCCAATTCAGACAGCTTTCGTAACTGCCTTATCCAATGATACGACATTGAGTACATTGATTAACGGAGTGTATGATAAGCGCCCGGGACCCGAAGTTGCGCTCCCGTACATCACGATCGGCGCCCCGCAAGAATCGCCATGGGATTGCTTCGGCACTCTTGGCCAGATTGTAAAGTTTCAGGTAAGTGTCTGGTGGAGGATCGCAGATGCAAAAAGCTCCCTCGGCGTGAAAACGATAATGGCCGCAGTGAACAACGTTCTCGACGATCAGGTATTGGATGTCGAAGGCTATGACAGCAGCATCAAGATCAGGAACATGATGAGCACCGACATGCCGGATCCGGACAACAAACACTGGCATGGAATTATGCAGTTTACTATCTGGGTTACTCAATGTCCAGAATCTTAGATTTAGACTTAGACTTAGACTAGGCTAGAACCATAAGCAAAAGACAAGGAGGGAGGTACGAAAAGGAATGACGACATGCGGAGGCATTAAAACAAAAGGCAAAACTGCCACGATGCAAATCTCGAACGTGGCAGGTGGCGCAGGCGCTTACGGCGCGATCGAACTGTTGAACAAGATGGGAGGCCCTGAAGTCGGTGACTCAGTGGATACTACAGTCTTCGGGAATGACGGCCCGTACAAGGCAAGAGGGCATACTCTAAACAGCGCCACGTTTACGGGGGACGGATTCAGCGACTATGCTCACGCTCCCAACCAACGGATGCTGTGGGACAACCTTGAAACTGACGTCGAGACGTGGATACAGTGGTACTATGACGGGGTCAATTACCGAAAGGTAAGAGTAGAGATTTCAGATATCACGTTCACCGTCACAAAAGGCGGCTTCAACGGACTGACGTTCACCGCAGCGTCAACGGGTCAAATCTCATATGGAAGCATAAGTGAATAAACCTGTCAACCGCGGTTGACAAATGAGTGATGGGTAATTAAACTAAAAAAATGTAACCTGTTGGTCAGTTGCCAACAAGGAGGCAATAAAATGGGAAAAACTGAAGGAAACCTAGCATATGTTCAGGCCAGTTCTGACGGCACGAACTGGGTTGAGGTCAAGGGGATCAACAAGATCACCCCTAAAAGCTTAGGAACAAGCGTCGACACAACGATATTCTGCGAAAGCATCGCGCCGCTGTATAAGGATCGCGGGACGGTTCAACTCGATTGGGGGTTGAACCTAACGGGATTCTGGGATCAATCAGACCCGGGTCAAGCCCTGATAGTCGCGGGCCTACGGGCTATGGCGGATCTCTACATGAAATTGTTCTACGACGGCACGAACTACGTGTCCGGGAAGATGGTCGTCAATCAGGCGGTCCCGACTCCCAATGTGGCCGCGTACGTCGATTGCACGTTCGATATGGATGGCGCAGGACTCGCGACTTTCGGGCCTTGAGCGGAGCGGAGTGAGTAAAACATGACTGCTCCCGCTCCTATTGCAAGTTATGGGGCCACGATCTACGTAGGCGGCCCGAGCACGGCACTGAGCACGACTAACGGAGCGATGACGCTTGCAGGCGACTACCTCAGCGCAACGGTCACGGCCGCAGCGTATAGAGTCCTCGATCCAGACGCACCAATACTCCTTGAGGAGTCAACGAATACTGGATCATCGTGGCATACCTACTCCGCGACGGCGTACTCACTAAGCCGTTTACTTGGGAAAGTGACGTTCCCAAGCGCTCGCAGTCCGACGTACCTGTACCGTGTCAGCGGGTATTACATTCCCCTGACTGCGCTGCTTTATGCAGACTCGTTCACGTTCAAGCCCACAAAGACGCTCAAGGAGACGACTGTGTTGGGTGAGACGTGCAAGGAGGAGGGCGCGGTTCAACGGGATTGCGGAGGAACGATTACCGACTTCTATGACCCGTCCCAATTTGGGGCAAGCGCGTTCTACAGTGGATCGACCGCAAAGGTGCGGTATTTCGAAACCGTTCTGACGAGCATGTCGTCGTTCGTCATTAAGTGCACAGAGTCGGCAGCACACTCGATATTGGTATGGGCTACAGTCGATAACGACTCATTAGCCCTTGTAGTGGAAGACTACCATAAGCAGACCCTCGCGTTCCTCGGTAGAGCGGACGCTGACGGGAATCAGTGGGCGCACCAGTGGTAAGTAGCCAAATGGTGAGGGCCCTAACTAAAGCACGCTCGCTCATCCGAGCAGAGCGCTAAGAGAGGTATTGTTCTATGAAAACCGATACTGAAGAACAAATGTACGCCGAGGGCGTACCTACGAAAGTTGCAGCACGAAAAATATCCCTGCGCGAAGAGATACTTAACGCGCAGGACATGCGTCAGAAAACCGTTGACGTAAGCGAATGGGGATGGGCGAAGAGCACAGGCGGTAAGGTACTCGCGAAGTCTCTTACCGCGTTAGAGCGTGCGACGCTCTCCCAGATGAGCAAGTTCAATGTCGACGGTGAAGTGATAAGCGAACAGACAGCGGTCGATACCGTCATACTGGGCACGTACGATCCTAACAACTCTGATGAAAAGCTGTTCAAACTGAATGACAGGGAAGCGCTATTAGAGAACCACAACTCGGCTCCGTTTGAAAGGATAGCTAGCGTCATAAACGATCTTAGTGGGATCTCGAGGGAGAGCCAGAAAAAGATAGAAAAAAACTGAGGGAAAACCCCGAATTACAGTTTGAGTTCCTATTGGCTCGACGCATCTTTCGCATTCCCGTCCGAGAACTGCGCCTTCGGATGTCGAGCTATGAAATCAGCCAGTGGGCAGCGTTCCTTGAGTTGGAACGAGAAGAGCAAGAGAGGCGGGATACCGAACGCGCAAATAAGGCAGCGTCCACACCAACGGCAGATAGGACGTTTGGAGGCTAGAGGGTTAGAGGTTAGTCTGGAATGGTAGACATTGCTGAGGTCATGATACGGATCATAGGTGATCCGTCAGGGCTTTCGAATGCGGCCGCGAAAGCCAAAGGTGAGCTCAGCAGTTTAGAGAGCAGCGCTAAGACTAGCTTCAGCAATATAGAGGGCAGTGCTAAATCGAGTTTCGACAATGTAGGAAAGGGCGCATCTAGTTTTAGCAACATTGGCAACATGGCAGCGGTAGGGTTTGGCGCAGCCGCCGTTGCCATTGGTGCGTTTGCTTTGAAGAGCGCAGCCGACGTTGGTGGCGCATACAAGCAGATTCAGGGCGCTACGGGCGCAACTGGAGCCACGCTGGACAGTTTAAAGGAAAGTTTCAGAAACGTATTTGGCACCGTACCACAGGACGCATCCACGGTAGCCAGCGCCATTGACGTATTAAATCAAAAGTTGGGGCTTACCGGCCCGACTCTGGACACGCTTTCGAAACAACTGCTTGACTTGTCGCGCATAACCGGAACAGACGTTACTACAAACGCGACGAATGCCGCCTCCTCGTTTAAAGCGTGGGGGGTCGCCGCGCAGAACATGGGGCCGGAATTGGACGCATTATACGAGCTCCAGACAAAGACCGGCACGTCCGTCGCGACTACCTCCGATTTACTTGCGAAAGCCGCTGGTCCCGCAATGGCGGCGGGGATGTCGTACAATCAGACCGCCGTGATGATGGCGGAAATGGCGGCGGCCGGACTGCCAGCACGACAGTCTGTCTCAATGCTAACCACGGCGACCGACAACGCGACGAAATCGGGTAAAGATGCGGGAACCGAATGGAACAATTTTATACAGCGGTTGTCGAATCCCGCGTACAAAGTAACGGCAGATGATATCAAGGAGTTTGGCGCGAACACTGAAAAGTTCGCTAATGTAGTTCAAAAGACGGGCGGCAACTGGAAAGACCTGGCTAACCAGATGGCTGGCTCATCTGGCCTGATTGAAAGTACATCCGACAGCACACTCACTTTCTCGCAAAGACTCGATATATTCAAAAATAAGCTGGAGGTAGCATTCGCACCACTCGGTTCGTCTATTATTGCGCTGCTGACCAGCTTCTTGAATATGCTTACTCCTATATTGCCGATCATCACGGCGCTCGTGCAGGCGTTCACAAGTTTGCCGATGCCTCTTCAGATGGTCGGGATGGGTTTCGCCGCGCTGGTTGGGGGCGTGGGCGCGGCAAATTTGGTATTAGGAAAGTTCGGTTTTAGTCTCAAAGACCTTCCAGGCGACATCGAAAAGGTTATACCGCAGCTCAAAAGTTTCGCACAGGCATTAGCAGGCGGCGATGTTAAGGGCGCATTTAGCTCTTTTAGTAGCGGCAAAGTAGCCGGGGGAGCGGCAACAGCAGAACAACTACCATCCGTCGCCTCCGCTGCCTGTCCTGATCCTGCTTGCTTTGATAAAGTGCTCGCAAAGACGAATACTGAAAAGGATGCACTCGGTGATGTCAAGACTGCCGCTTCAGACATCAATCCGGTTGTTGAGGATACAAGCGGCGCAGTAGAGGAAGTCGCAACAAAAGGTGGATTCCTAAGCGGCATATTCGACTCACTTCCCGGACCACTGTCGTCACTCGCCGGGATGATCCCAGGCATTGGCGCGGGACTTGGAGAGGCAGGCGTCGCAGCGGAAGGCGTAGGGGTCGGAGTTGCAGGCGGTGCAGAGAGTGGCGGATTAATGGCCGCAGCGATCGGGTTAATCGGTCCGGCATTGGTGCCGGTTTTGGCGATACTCGCTCCGATCGTGGCGCTGTTCGGCGTCCTCTATGCTACATCAAATACTTTTAGAACATCGGTCGGCGCTCTTGTGGACCAATTCAAATCCCTACTCGGATGGGTCGGAGAGCTTGTCGGTGATCTGACAAGTCTCAACTTTAGCAAACTTGGAAGCGATCTCATTAGCGGGTTCACGGGTGGATTTAACACCATAAAGAACGATATAATGGGATTTCCAGGAATGATGGTGACGTCAATCGAGGAGTCGGCCACGACGATCGGGGGGATCGCTGACAAGATCGGCGGGATGATCATAGGGGCATTTGCGTCGCTTAAAAACATCGATTGGGGCGGCGCGGTCAGCGGGCTTTTCACCACGCTTACCGGCAGTGCTACAGCATTTTTAAACGCGATACTGACGTTGTTTAGATTGGTTAATTGGCTGCAAATATTCACTCTTATCTTCTCTAATCTAACGGCTTTCACACAGGCGATAACGGCCGGATTTCAAAAAATCGATTGGGGTGCGGCGTTCTCTGGCGTTGCGTCTGCATTAGGCAATGCGCTGAGCGGAGCGGGCGGAGCACTCGGCGGCATCGGGTCGTCCATAGGCGGCGCATTGAGCAGCGCAGGAGGGGCGCTCGGCGGTCTCGGGGACACACTCGATGACGTTCTTACTCAGGCGTTGAACTGGGATCCGACGCCCATGGTTAATAATATCATCAACGCGGTAGGCGGCGCGTTCGACAGCCTCATGTCGCTCCTCGGCAGTATCGATTGGAGCAGCGTAGCGAATTCTTTGATAACTGCAATCGGCGCAGCATTCGATAGCCTGTTCGGCGGCGGCGGTGGCACGAGCACCGCTGGGAGCAGCGTTTCGAATGGTATGTCCACTGCACTGACGCAGGGAACGGAAAAGGCAGGACCCGACATCCTTGGGAAACTAGGCGACATTTTCTTAAAACTGCTTGAACTCGTCCCTGACATATTTGCCAAAATAGCAATAGCACTCGGCGAAGCTATTATGAAAATCGATTGGGGATCTGTTTTCAATTCAGCGGCAACTGCTTTTGAGAAGATAGACTGGGGCAAGATGCTTACCGGCGGCCTAGGCAGTGCAGGCGCAGCGAGTGGCGACATCGGAACCTCCGTCGGAAATGCAATCAAGACAGCGGTCTCTAGCTTTGGATCATGGCTACTTAGTGCGGCGGCTACGTTCTTTACAGGACTGCCTGGCAAAATCACCGCTGCACTCGTCGGCTTCGGAACGTGGTTATGGAACGCCGCAGCGGACTTCATTGCTAACAAAACGTGGCAGACTAAGATAAGTGCAGCAATCACTGGATTTGCTGCGTGGTTGTGGACCGCCGCAACAGACTTCGTTTCTAACAAAACATGGGCCACTAAATTAAGCGCGGCGCTCGTCGGCTTCGGGACGTGGCTGTGGAACGCGGCCGTCGACTTTGTTTCGAATGCAACATGGGCCGGTAAGATGACGGGAGCTCTCATTGGGTTAGGAACGTGGTTATGGACAGCAGCCGTTGATTTCGTTACGAATGCAACATGGGCGAGCAAATTGGCGGCCGCACTCGTGGGGCTCGGTCAGTGGTTATGGGACGCTGCCGTCGACTTTGTTAGTAACTCAACGTGGGCAGGCAAGATGGCTACTGCACTTCAAGGATTGGGCGATTGGATGACGACCGCAGCGCAGTCATTCTTTGATAACCTTAGCACCAAGGTACAAGGTGCGGTCGGCACATTACAGAGTGCAATAGGAGCAGCGCAGACGGCGTATAACAATCTAGTTAATAGGAAGTCCACAGGTCCCACTACGAGCGACCAGCAGTTGATAAATGAACAGGCAAACAATCCCTATGCCATAGCGCCCGCTGGCTACGATAACGGCGCGCAGCTTGGCAGCGGCGGCATTCTTTACCTCATGAACGATGCGGCTGGGGCGGCGATGTGTCCTACATGCCAACAGATGATAGCGAATCATCCTGGCGCAAGCATCGTGTATAACGCGGGGCAAAATGGCTACCTTGCTCCCGGTGGCACGAGTATCGTACCAGCCGCGGAAGGCGCTATCGTTGCAGCCCAAACTGGGGGCGTTCCCGTATTGCTAGCTGAGGAGGGAAAACCTGAGCTTGTAGTACCGTACGACTTGTGGGAATACGTTGACCCGTACGTTTTTTCAGTTGTTCCGACGATCGGCGGGTCTGCCGGAATGACAATGTCGCCCGGCTCCCCAAGTTACGTATTGCCGCAACTGGCAGGCGGTGGAATCGTGCCCGCTCCAGGGCAGGGCAGTCTAGTTGATTCCATAAGTCCTTCATCCGTGGTCTCAACTATTGGTGATCTCGCTGACCTGATGCTCAACCCGACTCCGAGCACGCTCGGCACCACAATTTTCGCCCCGATACAATCAGCCGTAGACAGTGTGTTTAATTTGGAGAACCGGATCAACGCAATAAACGCATCAGCGACGCAAGTGTCCGTCCCCGTAAGTTCAGGAGGGCCGCTTTCTATCGTGCCAGCCGGCCCCGGTGGTGAGACAACCGACCTGACGAACAAGGCTGCTAACGCGGCATCAGCAGCAACGGCATCCAGCGAAGGCGTCATTGACAGCATAATAAGCGCAGCGTCAAGTCTAATAAACAGCGTTGCCACGATCGGCGGAAACATAATGACGGGGCTCAAGGATATCGGCAACTTATTTACTACTGACACGACTACGGCAGCGACCACTACGGCAGCGACGACAAAAACAGCCGCTCAACAAACTACGACCGCCACGGAGACCGGCGCTGGGGCATTGCTCTCCGAGTTGCTATCATTGTTCAACGTATCTACTGACACGAAGACCGCGATTACAAATGGATTCACGTCGTTGAGTTCAGTAATCAGCACCCTAAGCTCCGGTGGGAGCAGCGGCACGGGTATATTCGGTGACGTAAGCGGCCTCATCAGCGGGATAGCGCAAATTTTTACGGGAGGAATCTCGCTTATCATGGATCTCATTACAATGAGCTCACAAGCGAGCGCGTCAACCACGCAGTCGTTTTACTCTGGCGGGTCCGCTTACGTGAGGACCTCAACGCCGACGGTCGCGCCGGTAACTGAATCGACGATCAAGGGGGATATTACCACGATCGTAGGTGGAGTTACGTCATCGGTCAAGTCTGGATTCGGCTTAGCTATAGACATCGGCTCCCTTGTCGGGGGCCTCGCGGGCGGCGGCATTGTCAATGGTCCGATGATCGCCGTACTCGGTGAGAACAATCGGCGCGAGCTGGTGACCCCCTTGGACGGTTCCACTCAGATCGGGAATCAGGGGAACCAGTACAATCTAACCGTGGTCGTCAAGGGCGACGAGAGCAACGCGACGGTCAAGAAGATTATCAACACGTATTCGAAGGAAGTGCGGAAAAAAGAGTTCATGCAGCTCGGGATGTGAAGTAGATGGCAGAGCAAAAAACTTACTTCATCCGTGGCGACGGCGGCGTGATCGACCTGTCCGATCATACAAACTACGACGTCAGGCCAGGTATAAACGGTCGATGGATGCCGAAGCTCGAATACGTGAGCACACCCGTCTACACGTTTCCAGGGGAAGTAATAGAGCTCGATAAGACCCCTCCGCGTGAGTTTGAGCTCCCACTTATAGTACGCGACGGAACGCAGCGCGGCGGCGCTAACAGTATGCGGTACAACATAAGGGAACTAAACCGCGCATTCAGCTACGACATCGGAATGCCAAAGATTGTTACTACCGCGCCCGACGGAACAATGCGCGCTATCTCCTGCCTGTATGAAGATGGGATGGACTTCGAGGAATCAACGAACACAGGTCGCGCGGAGTACTTCTATATGTTCGTTATCACGCTCATCGCTCACTCGCCCTTCTGGTACAACCCCGTCGAAAATGAGATCTGGATCGATACTAAAACCACTGGCGAAATGGGCATCAGCAACCTAAATACCCCGTTCACCGCTTACAACGCTGGCGACGTTCCTACGTGGCCTATATGGGCACTTTGCGGCTCGTTTGACGAGGTCGAGATTCTGAATACGACAACCGGAGAATACATGGATTTTTCGAGCAGTGTGAGCTCATCGCAGCGAATTTACATCGATACGCGGGCCCCTCGTGATGTGTTACTAAATCATAACACTTCTGTCTTTGCTGACCTGACGACCGATTCAACGCCGTTCTCACTTATGCCAGGAGAAAATAAGATCGTTCCGATCTTCACCAATCCCGGATCAGGGGCGGAGTTGCGCCTCCGATGGGTCGATCAGTACTTTGGAGTGTGAAATAAGATATGGACTCAGGATCAAGCCATTATGATGCATATTCGCGGAGTTCTGAGTTCGAGCGACTTGATGAGGTGTCACTCTACACAGAGCTGAAGGTCGATCTCAAGTGGGCTGATATGTCAACCTGGACGATGACGCTCCCTACTGCGGAATATCTGAAACGCTGGCAAATCGAAGATATATACGACTCGATACTTGCTCCTCCTGGAGGCTGCGGGGCGGCCGGGGTCCCGATGGGCATCGTCATTATCCGAAATAATTCATCGATTGAGGACGCGCTGTTAAGTGGCATAATCGTTCAGGTAGATCGGGATTATGAAGGTTTCTCCGATACGGTCACGTTGACCGGCGAGAGCGACACCTCACTGTTACGAACGCGCTACATAGAGCCGGATCCACAGGGCATGATACCCAACGTAGAAAACTGGTGGAGTCCGGACGGCACGGTGGCTGATGATAGCACGAGTGGGCCATGCGAATCGGTGCTTTCGTATTATGTCAACTACAATATGGGCCCCCACTCCACGACGGACAGACGACTTAGCTACCTCGATTGCGCATACGATAGCATGCGTGGGGTAACTGTACAGTACCAAGGACGCTTTCAATACCTGTTTGACGCGTGCCTTGAAATACTGAAGAGTCAAGCGCCGACTGGGGGGGGCACGAGCTCGACGACGATGCCAAATCAATCTTTTGAGATCAAACAAACCTCCGAAACCGGGACCACGCGGGCATTATATCAGTGGCTCGAACCTGTGGACAAGACAAACCAGGCCATATTTGGAACTGAACTTGGGACAATACCAAAATTTCAATACAGTGAGGCGCTGCCGATCGCCAATTACATTCTCGTCGGGGGCCCTGACTATTACGCACAGGGGGGCGGACAAACTACCGATACGGGCAAGCGGATGTTTACGAGCTTACTGAATTTGACGTCCGCGCAACTTTACGGTCGCCGCGAGAAGCAGGTGAACTACGGCGGCAACGTAAGCGGCACGTCGGGCACCGACGCTCAGGCAGAGGCTATAATGTCTGACATGCAATCCCAAGCGCTTATCGAAGCTGCAAACGACTCGTACGCGACGAGCATCACGATTGCATTGCGTCCTAATGAAGGACCACTGTTCCTACAAAACTGGGACATAGGAAATATCGTGACGGTCAATCTGGGAGCTGCAAAAGGGGTGGCAAAGAAAGGAAACCTAGTGTTCAATGAGTTAATACGCGAGGTGGAGCTTGATATTAACCCAAGCGGGGACGGCGAGACCGTGACGCCGACGATATGTGACGCTATGAAGTTTAGCCGATCCGCCGGGTACGCAGCGGTGCGGGCGGCTGCCTCGATCAGGATGTTGCAGAATATGGGGGGTAAATTATTATGAGTATGGGCAAGAGGTACAATAATTTCTACATTCCCAGGCCGCCGCTCGCGTTCGGCGTGCAGTGGGACACCAGCATCTCGGATCCAAACGCATGTCTCACGCGGCTTGGCGACGCTGTTGGCTTGGAGGTCAACACAACTCCAACATCAAGCAACTATTCTCTGCACGTCTCGGATTTCGATGCATATTACCCCTGGGCAGGGATTCGACGCGTCATATTGAACCATAACGGCGATTATGTCGCTGCTCACGGCGAGACTGACGCCCTGGGCAACTCAACGTTCGCGGAGAATACCGAGAAAAAAGTGATGGTCGAGGTGCCAAAGTTCTGGTATATGACCTTGCGCAATTACCCGACGCCTGGTGTCTGGCAATATTGGGTCTCTCCATTCCCACTACGGGGCTTCCGGATATACCCTGCTTTCCAACGGGGAGGCAATGGTCAAGTATCTAGCATCCTTGACGCAATTTACGTTGGCGCGTATGAGGCGTTCGCCGACGTAACGACCCGGCCAGCATTTCCGAAGTTGTACAGCATGGCAAACGTTTCACCCACCGTAGGTTATTCGCGTGCTCAGTTCCGCTCATTCGCGACGTATATGGGAACAAACTGCACTCTAGCCGGTCCTACGAACTTATTCGATTATGGCATAATGGATTGGCAGACGTGGAATATGTTTCGGTTATTGTACTTGGTTGAATATGCATCCCTCGACAGCATGACGCCCAGCGGCAGTACGGCACAAGGAGGGCTCAGTGCCGGTATCACAAACGCCACGGCCGTGCAGAACACGGGATGGACAGGTTCGGTCGACGTAAACCTGAACGGTCTGCATAGCGTCGATCTCGGAAATGGAAGCGGTCAGGTGAAATGTGCGCCGAACGTTTATGCGTCGTCATACCGGGGCGTTGAAAACCTGTTTGGAAATACGTTTACACTCCTGGACGCTATCAATATCGCCACCGATCGCAGCTTATGGATCAACTACACGGGAGCAAATCTGGCGGATCAGGTTGTTACCGGCACCCCATACGCTACAAGCACTCTAGCGAATAACTATTCTACCAGCTCCATATCACCCATATCAACGGGGGTTTCGGCTACGATTGACCCAACCTACACTCAGGTGCAAGTCGCTGCATCGGTAATAATACAAAATAACACCTCATATGGATACCCCGCTGTAACGGATGGTGTGACTATCGCGATATACAGAACCTTGGCTGGAGGTACTGCCCCAGTCGCGGGAGCGGCACCTGGCCAGAACGATTCGTTGGTCTGGGTGGGGACATACAGTCCACCCAACATAAACCAGAACGAGACTGTCCCTCTAACTTTTGTGGACACCGGGCTCGTTACAAACGCCGGGTTTACCATCGCGGAATCCAGTTATACCTATTATGTATGCATCTGTGCCGTAAACGGCTCCAGCACACTCTCTACAGCTAAGGCAGTAGCTGGTTCAACAATGACATTGACAAACTTTACCGGCGTAATGGGCTGGCCGTATGTACAAGCAACGTATTTGGCAAACGCGACGAGCGGCAATCCTATGTACCCTGCTGGATGGGCCAGCTATGATGATGATGCGTGGATGTTTGAGAAGTTTGTAATGGGCGGCTCAACCTCAACATACATGTGTGCCGCTTATACGGTCGGAACGTGGTCGGCAGAAAGGGTTCCACGGGTGGGCGGCGCGTATAACGGCGGTCGTGGAAGTGGAATTTTCTGTGAGGATATTACATTAGGATATGGTGGCTCGGACGCATTGACTGGCGCGCGGCTTCAGTACATTAGACCGCCAATATCGTATTACAGGTATTAGGGGAAGATATGGATACAACGAGGTAAAAGATGACAATAATAGGCGTGGAATGGTCTGGATCCAACTCATCACCAACGCTTACAAGAATCGGACACGATGGCACGCATGCCACGTATAGCGGCCCCGCAAGTGGGGGTACTCCCTTTAACGCGTTCGGCACGTGGGGCAACATGCAGCGCGTTACAGTGGCGGATGACGGCAGCGTTACCTCGACGTGGGGTTCGTTCTGTTACAGCGATTCCGACACGGCACTTGGTCAGGTCATGGTGCAAATCCCAGCGTTTCTGTTCTGGACAGATACGCTTAACTATAACAGTTATGGCGGTCACGCGCGTTACTACATCGCTGACCTTTCCGACATAGGTCAGCAAATCACACCATACGGGATCCTGGTTGCGCCGCACGTACTATCCACGAGTGATATACATCCGCTCTTTTACGTCGACGGCAGTTTCGTCGAAAACGCTTACGTGGGTGCATTTGAGGGGTTCCTTGACCCCAATACTTCCTTGCTGACTTCGGTTGCGGGAAGATTGCCGAGCACCATAGATACAAACACAGACGCTCGAAGTTATGCAGAAAATAGGGGAACAGGCTGGGAGCTGACGACGATACAAGCCCTTTCCGCTCTGCAACTGTTGAGTATGGTCGAGAATGCAACGCTCAATTCTCAAAGCGCGATAGGAAACGGTATAGTAGGCGCGAGCCAGCCGGCAAACACGGGAGCCACGGGCTCTACCGGAACGGACCAGGGGAATTTATCGTACGGCACCGGCGCAAACAACACAACCGCCATGAGCTACAGAGGCGTGGAAAACCTGTATGGAAACCTGGAGATGGTAGTAGAAGGCATCAACATAAGCAATTACCCTACCGCATACATAGCGCCTCAGAGCAGGACGAGGCCAGTATATTACCAATGGAACGAGCTTGGCTCGCCGTACGTCGCAGGTCCGAACCTTGTCAATAGCGGAAGCGGCGGCTGGATCAAAGCGATGGCACCCGGGACCGGCTTGTTTTATCTCCTCCCGATCACATCAGGAGGAAGTTCTAGTACATACTTCTGCGACCAAACGTGGATGCCGTCACTGTCGAATATGGTATTATATCAAGGTGGGAACTATGCCGATGGTGCCGGTGCCGGGATCTTCGCGCAGCGATACGAACAGGTGGACACATACCCGGCCGGAGCCCGACTGCAATACCTTCCGAGCGCGTAGAACGGAGACGTCATGGAGACGTGGGAGCTCTGTAAAGGGAAAATTGAGGGGGACAGAATCGCTTGCTGCTCGTGCGGGAAACCGTTATCTGATCTGCACCATTCCACGCGTGCCACGCTCGACGACGGATCGTCGTATAGATATGCCCTCTGTGTATGGTGTGGAGCGAAAGTAATTCTGCAATGAGATGAGGGACGGTGAATAGGACGAATACATGATGGATAGGATGAATACATGATGAATAGGAAGAGTACACATGACAGAAGAAGGTATAAATCAGAAAAAGATGCAGAGTTCGAAGAGTACTATAACAACCTCACCGAATGCGAGCGGCTTGAACTAATAGCAGAGATCGAAGAGGAAGATTATGAACGAAAGACATGTACCTAGATGGATCAGGCTTCGGATGCCCACACAATGCGAACAGTGTGGCAAACAACCTGTCCTGCTTACTGAAGTCGGCATAAAAAACCGTCGATGGCTCTGCGATGATTGTATCCTGAGGTTAGAAGAAAAAGTACTAAGCTCCGATGAGTTTTACAAGGTCAAGGTCAATCAAAGGAGAGGCAATGATGTAGCGAATGCTGCGGCACGTCGGGCGCACATAGCTGAGGATATACTAGCGAAAGAGTTGACTAAAGAGGAGGCAGCTAAACAAAAGGGGGAACAGAAGGAGCATCGCCGCGACCATGTGACATTGGAATACGAGCAGTCGGAAAAAAAAAGCTGAGAGGTCATGGTGGCAGACATATCGCAAAAAACTAATAGTATTTACAGCAATAGCGTTCATAGCGATACAGGCGATCTTCTTTGTGGATGGAATGGTTTTAAAGCCGCTCGTGATCATCTCGGTCAGCGTTCCCGCCTTTCTGTCGGCGATTACGATCATATGCTTCGATATGGCGCGGCATTTTGGAGGTAACGATGGAAGCACTTAAAGAACAGATGGATGACCACGAAAGACGCCTGTGTGACCTTGAGGGCCGCCAGCGCGAGGATCATGACGAAGCCACTAAGCATGACGTAGAACTAGAGTTTCAAGCGCAGCAAAGTAAAGCAATCCTTGAACGCCTTGACCAACAAGACACAAAGATGGACGAGTTTAAATCCGCAATATTTGCTAAACTGAATACAACCCTATGGGGCATCGCAGCAGCGGTTATCGCGGCCTTGCTGAGTGGATTGGTATGGGTGGCATTCCTGATAAAATAACTTTACATGTGTTTAAACTAATCAATAGGTACGGAGGTGAAACATGGTTTTAACATTCGCAATAGACATCAAAAGCGGTATGAGTTGGATCCCGTCAATTCTTGTCGTCCTGACGGCGTTAGTCGCAACAATCAACTATGTTACGGGGGCGATTCAGTTGACCGCGGATCAAGCTGCTGGACTTGCCCTTGTTGTAACTATCCTGACAGCAGTGGCAACGTTCCTGAAAAGCGTTGAAAACGACTGAACCTTAAGAGGGCGCAAGTCCTCTTATTTTTCTTATAACGGAAGTGAATGATACGCAGGCCGAAGCAATGATAGCTCCGAACATCGGGGAAGCCTGTTCTACGCAGGATGGAATACTCGCCAATCGTCTTTGCATGTGGTTGGCAAAGATAGAGAACGCTATCGGTCTCGTCGACCTCGACGCCCTAAAGGACAGGTGCAAGGCGAAAAAGGTCGACTATGAGGAGAAGGTAGAACCATATCTCTACGTCCCCGCCGATTTTCACACGCGGGAACTTATCGTGGTGATTATCACTGACCTAGAGAAGATCGCAGTTCTGATTGAGGACGTAGAACACCCAGACGCCCGCGCATATCTCAGGTATTGGCACGGCCTTATCATGGCGGCGATTGAGGAACACCCGGACGTTCAAGCGTATAAATTGAACAAAAATATGAAACGGAGGTGAAGCCAGCATATGATTGCCGTTGCAGTTGATTTGACAGCTCTTTTACAGCTCATTTCGTTCGTGCTCATGAACATCGGGGTACTGAGCTCGATCGTGACCTTGTTCCTTGCTGCGTTTGGGCTTTAGGCGTTTAAGGGTCGGTCGTACAGGTCGGCCGCTATTTCTTCTTTTTTTACCTTTTTGTGCTAGATAATTGGACAATTGTGGACGGTGCATGTGTCGATCGTGTTAGTCTCATGCGAGAATCCCAAAATAAGACGATCTGAGTGCAGGACGCTCTCCATTACTGCACAAAATATAGATTTTGTATCATGCAATTTCGTAAAATAGAGATATTGCGAAATGACGTGATGCTCGGATGCCCTAATAATATGAAAAAGCAGACTGATTTAATAGCACCTCGAAAACGGAGTGACTAGCGGACTTTAAATGCCGAAAAGCTGCTTAATCCTACCGACTAGTGACCGCTTTTTGGTGACTTGACCGGCTGGTAATAGCTGCTTCGTCATGATCATGACAGATATGCCTCTCAGTAGTTCGACGTGCTCACGAAGAACTTCATTCTCACGCAATGCCGCATCGAGGAGTTCCTGTTTACGTTGCAGTGCTTCCGGATCCACGATCAAGGCTGATGAATAGTGCTCTTTAATAATACTCTGTATAATCTTCCGACGACTCTCACCGCTATCGATCGTATCCCGCTCCACTTTCTCGGCGAGTTCGTTGGGGATGTCGATCCTGATCGATGGCATGATCTTTTCCTTAGACGTCAAGATGATAAGGTTTGTGGATTGGGTGTCAACCGCGGTTGACAGGAGTATATAAAGAACCTGCAAATTTGTATCTCCGCTTATATACTGCTTATAAGCTAGAAGTGTAGAAATGTGATCATACGACCCACGTGTATTATATGGTAACTAGCGAATCTAATGAAACAATGTTGTAGCGAACGTAGACCGAACAAAAAAGAGAGAAGACGTACAACGTAGTTCTCGTGTCTTTATTGGAATTTATTATATATATATCTTGCTAAAGAGCACTGGGGTGCTAATCTATAACACGATTTTGGTTAGGGGTGATCTGTTTTGCTTTCTGATTTCATTAGTTTCACTAGAAGTATTATTATACTAGATGAGCATATAGGCATAATCATGGTGGAAATCTTAGAGATCCCGATGCATGGCAACGCCGATTGGATCAAACAAAAAATAAGAACGAAGGTGCGCGGTTGCGGTTTGCCGCAACATTGGTTGCTAAGAGAACCGATAAAATCAAATGAAGTGTTGTGGCTTCGTCCAAAGATTAGAGGCAGAGTTCGCGGAAAGCAAGTGCAGGTTCGTCGGGTGTTGTACTACCTTGAATATGGGGGTATGCCGCTGAAGGCAGTCACTATGGTATGCCGCGTCCGTAACTGTGTAAATCCAGCCCATATGAGGGTGACCGGATTTGAAGCAGAATGCAATCAGAAGATAGAGCGTCAAATCGAACGGGGATGGTTGCGGCCTGAAGAGGCTGAGAATTGGTTCGGATGGGAGAATAAACATAACATCAACATTCCGCACGATTTTAAAATCGACATGACGTTTGATGATCCTGAAGATTAGGAGGCAATGATGAACGATACAGAAATTTTGGATAGAATCATTGAGATACTAAAGCCAGAAAATACTTGGCGCTCGGATATTCCAGCGAAGGGAAGGGATCAATTGGTTCAGTGGATCGAAGCGCAGCGAGCCGAAGAAAAACTCAACGAGAAGATCAGGAAAGAAGTTGCCGCACAGATCAAAAAGGCCAAAGGTGTCACTGCCTTTGATGAATTCGTATTGAAGAGGTCTGGGAAATGTACCGAACTCTAAGCTACAGCAGAATGGACGGTGAGTATCCCGATCCGAGTTTAATTATTCGCTGGCCGGTCATCGTCTTTGAGAATCGTATCGAGGAGATGTATTACCTCGATTGGCTCGAAGAAAGAAGACGGAAGGAGGAGCGATATTTAACCCTACGTACGGCTGGCTACGGGGTGAAAAATGACCCTTGTTGAATGGAACAAAGTTGTTGAAGCGATGAGTGAGATGAGTTACCACTTAGAGAACTATTGTGAAATTGTAGATCACCATGCGGGGGGTCATGCAATCCAAACATTTGATTCTAAAGGGTACGCAAAAGAGATACTAGATTTTATCTTAGAAACCGAGGCTGAAGAATGACTCATCCATTAACTGAACGGCACAACACATCGTTTGGTAGATACTGCATATTGACCGTTGTATTCATCCTAATATCGCCGGCGATGCTTTTGCTTGAGAAGGTTGCAGACATACTCGGTAAAATAAAGGGAGTGGGGAGATGATCCGCTTATTGACAGAAGGACCGGAGTGCAACATACTCATGAAAGCATATTGCACAACTTGTCACTCTCGGCAGTGGGTGAACCTAAAATCAAAAAAATGCAAACGATGTGGCTCAGTCTTGGTTTACCTCCCTGCGCAGGACAGAGATTGGCTTTGCGAACTGGGGATAAAAATTCACATATGATTTTCGAAAAAAAACGTCCGAGTGTCACAAACCTTTATAATATAAAGCAGTGTTATACTTACCTATGGCACCGAAAAAGTTAATAGAGGACGAGCAAAAGCAGGAACTCCCTGAGGAGACAGCGAAGCTCTTTATCTCGACAAAGCTAATTCGTCCAAACCCTAACAATCCAAGGACTGAGGAAGACAAAGCGAAAGACAGTGAGATAGCGGACAGCGTCGCCCTTCGAGGCGTCGAAACAGAGATACGTGTTAGACCAATAGAACCCGATACGGAAGGTCACATCTACGAGGTCTTTGATGGAGACCGGCGTCTCGCAGCGGCGATCAAGGCCAAGATTGCGAAGGTCCCCGTCATAGTCGAAAAGAAGACAGACTTCGAGGCAATCGAGTTTGGTCTTGTCTCGATCATACGGCGCGACCTCAACGATATTGAGATGGGCCGCGCTATCGCCAGGCTCCTAGAAGATGACGAGTTGCGAGTGCATTATCCGAGCCAGAGGGCCCTTGCCAAGAAGCTCACGATGTCGGTCGCGAGGGTAAATCAGCTGTACTTACTCGTGAAAAACCTCGATCCGTGGGCCCAGGAGCGTGTTGCCCCGGTTGACCCGAAGACAAAGAGGATCCCGGACGGCGCAATCGATGGTCGATTAGGTTATGAGATCGCCAAGATTGATGACAAAGAACGACAACGGGAAGTTACACAGGAGATAATATCACATCCTGAACTGAACTGGAACGAGAAACGGCTCATAGCGGCAGAGGCAAGGGACGAGACAGAAACCCCAGCGAAGGAACTGACGGAACGAAGACTCGCGCACCACGAACAGCGCCGACCGACGATGATACTGAGCGCACAGGATTATCAAGATATAAAGGACGGCAAGAAGCGCATCCTTATAGAGCCCACACGTCGGCCCGGAATCAGTGAAAATTCAATCATTGATCCACTCATCAAAGAGGAGCCGCTTGAGATTGGCGACGTGTTCGAGCGGCCGCTGGGACGATTTCAGGACATGGACGTCCAAGGCGCGGGGTATGCAAACCTCGAAGAGTTCAAGGAGGCGTGGACCCAAAAGCACGGTTCTTGGACGGATGAGCAGAAAGCATATATCTACCTATTTAAAGGCCCTCACGCAGTCTGAACGCAGCAACAAAAAAAGGAGGTGAACTAGATGAGAATTAGGATAGTAAGTCTGTTGGTCATAGCGTTACTAGCTGCATGCGTGTTGAACGTTGCAGCGGTATCCGCTACCACACCGGCACATGTAGACAATACGCTATCTATATACTCAGGGCGCCACGAATGGGACGAGGGCAACGTATCCTGCACCACCACATGGGTCGGAGGCACGCTTTATTTTTCAGGGTACTTCTTTAGCCCGCTTGGGGTTTCACATCAATACGGCGCACTCATAGATAATGGGTATCAGATATGCAATTTCTACACTGAGCCTGACGGTTCGTGGGGCCCATACGCAATCACGTTTCAAGATGCAGGTACTCATTGGGTCTCAGTCGGATGTGGTGGACTAGGGGCAACTTTGTACATACAGGTATATCCCGCGTAAAGCCGTTTAAAGACCCTTGCGCAGTCTGAGCGTAAACAGCGATTTCCTGCGGGGCGCGGTTAATACTGCGGCGCTCCCATCCTCCTCTTTTTCACTTTCATGATCGAATAAACAAGCTTTTATACTATAATGTGTTATTATGCTACGTCGAATTTCAACCGCGGTTGACACTCAAGCAGTGCCTCGCGGTAGCGATCGACAGACAAATGAGGTGAAGAACATGCAAGATGTAAAGCATAAACCTACCGCTGTTTTTGAACAGCCGACTGACAAGCTTGTTGCTGTCGGCTCTTATTACGGAAGGATCACAAACGGCCTTGCTGCATCGAGAGTAAACATCAAGAAATGGTCCGACGAGATCGCTGATCTGGAGCTCAAGGCGGCGGATATTCAAGACACGCTCAACGACATGTATTCGGCAGCGTTTGTTGAGGCAGCCACCGCAGTCAACAAGGAGACCGGAAAACTTCAGAATCCAAATTTGGATAGCCAACGTGCCGCAACGACAGTCGAACTTTGTGACTCTTCAGACTATGTCAGGACTCGCTCAGAGCATAGAAACCTACTCAGAGAGATCCAAATTAAAAAGAATAGCATGACTTGTGAACATGAACGACGAGGCGATTTGCGTTCTGAGATAGATCTCCTCCGATTGTTGACAGTGGATCATGATTAAAAAGTGCTCACATTGCAGTCGAATGACCGAATCGGAATCGCATAAAACGTGTGAAATTTGTCGCGAGTCTAATCGCAAGTATCGGGAAGCACACAAAGAGGAACGCAATAAGGCCTCCCGCGAATGGAGGGCAACGAACAAAGAACGCGTAAGTCAATTGAACAAAGAATATTTTAAGGCGAATAAATCTCGACTGAACGAGTATAAGAAAAGACGCTTGCAGCAAAATCCAGAGCTTAGGGAGCAGGTTAAGCCCTACAAGCATGCGTGGTATATGACCAATCGAGAACGACTTAGCGAAAAGTATCGTGAGTATCACGAGAAGAACCGGGAAAGAGATCTGGCCTATTTAAGGGAGTACGGTCGCAATCGATACAATGCCGATCCAACGGAACGGCAACGGCAACGTATAAAGAATCATACACGGCGCGCTCAAATAAAACACAATGGAGGATCGTTTACTTTCAAAGAACTCAATGCCCTGTTTGAGGCGCAGGAAGGCTTCTGCTTCTACTGTGGCGAACTGCTTTACGCATCATTTGACAAGGACATTCACATAGAGCATAAGATCCCATTATCGCGCGGCGGCTCGAACAATATCGAGAATATAGTACTTTCATGCGCGCCGTGCAACCTTAGTAAAGGCACAAAGACGCATGAAGAATTTTTAGCGACCAAGACCGAAGTCGAGCGGTTGAAAGTCATGGAGGCATCATGAAGGACTGCATTGGTTTAGACTGTTTAAAAGGCCTAGGCGGAGAACCGCAGGACATAAACTGCGACGACGGCTGCAACTGTGAGGAGTGCGCTCTAAGCTCGAAGTACGACACACGCGCGGACGCGGTCCTTAAACGAGCTCATGAGACGTTCGAAAAGGTCGGTCCAGGGCGTGCGACACGCGCTGAACTTCAAGAGCAAGTGCAGTTTTTCAAGAGCAGGGCTGAGTCTTTTGGACGACAGAAAGAATATTGGAAGAGGAGAGACCAAGGTAGTGGCATAAAACTATACGACCAAGAGAACAGGATCAAAGCATTGGAAGCAGACCGGGACACATGGAAAGAGTTGGCGCAACTTCGTTACAAGTCAATGTGCGACCTTCGGCTTGAGGTTAAGGAACTTCATCAACTCGTCCAAAGGAATGGTCAACATTACAACAAACTAACTGCCGAAAGAGCGGCTCAGATACTTGATCTCATGGCTGAGAACAAAAAACTCAGAAAAATGACCGAAACTGCACCCGATACTAATTGGGGAGGGGAATAATGAGCGGCTACTATTGGCCTCCCTGTGGGGATTGTAAACACTTGCAGCGTAGCAAAAAGCGGAGAAAAGGCAAAAGAATGTTTTGGGAGTGTGATGCTGAGGAAGACGTCGGCCCGAGGAGGGTAGGCAATTTCGCAGATCATAGCACGGATTATCGCTGCAAGAGTTTTGAGGAGGGATGGTCGGCATGGCTGAATGCTACTGCCATAATCGAGGCGCTTACGTCCTAAAGCAACGCGAGTGCGTCGAATGCGAACACCTGACAAAGGACAAGTCCTGCACTTACGAAGAAGATGGCCCCTATGATTGAAAAGCAGTGCGATACGTGCTGCAAGGCACGGGGAATCAAACATTACGCGCCTCATGCATGGTGTGAGAGAGACAGAGCATACTACGAACGAAATCACACCTGTGAGGCGTGGGAGGTTTAACTAACAATGACTATAGAAGAAGAAGCGTTGCTATTACGAGACATTATCATAAAGCTGAAAGCTCGGTGTTTTAGGGTGCAGTATAAACAAAATGCCTACTATGGTTCTGCACTTGAAGTAACGCACTCGGTTGGCTGTTCTATCGTGATGCATATTGCGGCAGACGAAAAGGTGATTGATTACCTATTACAGAGCGGCTTAGCATTTTTAGACGATGCAGTCCCGATCAGGAGGAGGTGAATCGCGATGATAAATAAGAGCGGATATTATTCAAGCATCAAGCTCGTCATGGACGAGCAAATTATACAAACTCTCCTTGACGAGGCCAACAGGTTAAGCGTAACCCCCGACTACATCGTCGAACAGTTTATTGGCGGTGTTTTACAAGGGAGAACGCCATGACTCCGTCCATACGAAAAAGAACACCTATGCCGCCGAAACTGAGGAAATTGCTCCTGCTCGCAGCGATATGGTGGTTCCTTCTGGGCAACGTCGTCATGTCCACTTTCGTGGTATACATAACCTTCTTGGCAATTCATAGATAACCCAACAAACCATGAACCAAGCAGAATTTCACGAGTTGCAGCATGAGCAAACAGTGAAGGAATTTGACCGAATTTGGGAGGCCATCAACATCAAGGACGAGTGCGATATGGATGTCCTAAAGCGAATCGAACAACTGGAAAGCACTCGGATCGTAGTGACAATTAGCCGCGTCGCTTGGTGGAAGGAATACCTGATCCTTACCGCTGTCCTATTTATGGGTTTTCTGATAGCGCTCGCCTGCATAGATATGAGGGTCATTGTACTCTAGGAACATAGGAGGAGGCATTGAAAAAACGATTTCAAACATTTAGCCGCCCTGACGGATTGGACCAGATGATTCTGAACTACATTATGGAGAATCCGAGCACGAATGTCAGGGCTATATGGAAGCACGTCAAGCAAGATGACGGTCTTATCTACAACGAACTGACGATTCGACACAGGGTCAAAACGCTCGAAAAAGCTTTGTACATCAAGACAAAGCGAGTGGGGAATGAACGTCACTGCTGGATTAAAGGTGCGGGACATACGTACGCACTTCAAACGAGGAGCAACATATAGGGAACTCGCCACTACTTTCAACATAGGCAGAAGTACCGTCGCTAACGTGTTACGAAATAATTCTTGGTTTGATGCCACTTACGCGCCCCCACCTCCGACTCCCAATAAAGAAAGAAGAGGGTCTCCTCTGCATCGACGAAAGGAATCGACACACATATCAAAATTTGAGGGGTAACAATGGGACTCATTGAACTTGACCGGATACTTGCCGAGATAGAAGAGAAGAGAAGTCACGAAGATCCTAGATTCCGTATAGCGGGACCGCAGTACAGCGATGGCGTGATCCTAATCGCGAAATGCATATTGCACGCCACGGAAGAGATCTACAGATTGAGAATTGGAGAGACTGAGAAATGAGCACCAATAGTACGATAGGGCTGACGCTCCTAGCGATATTCTACGTGCTGGGCATTATAAGTCTGTACCTAGCGCAGCACCTAAGATTCGTATAAAGGGGAAACATGAATCAGAAGTGCGACTCATGTGGGTATAGCCTCTTTAAAAAGGGCTTTGCATCCTACATGCTTGGCAGTAAAACGACCGTAAAATGTCCAGTTTGTGACACGGTGAACGCATTATTGGAATTACCAAAAAGGCAGACGAAACGTGACGCCTAAAAAACTTAAACCGGTGTGGACATCGGGAGCGGGACAGCCTCGGTATCTAGCATCCAGATTGACTACCTTATTTCGGCCAAACAAAAAACCTAGCTGTTTGGAATGCGAAGGTCCTACTCCCGACCACGCTGCCGGTAGTTTAGCGTCAACCGCGGTTGACAATCTACAAATAGGCTACAAATAGGCTACAAATAAGCTATAAAGTGAAAGAGGTAAAAAAATATGTCAAAAGACGAAGATTTTGTACCCTCAGAAGATGAGATAGAAGAAGCTGGTGAATCGTTTAAAGTTAAAAAAGGGCCGCGTTATATGACCGCCGATCAGGTAAGAAACGAAGCCCCTGCAAGAAACTACAATTCAGCACCCAAGCAACCAGTACCGATCGCGGACGATGATGATGAAGATGGACCTAACGAAGATAGCGATACATGGGCCCCTCCTAGAGAACCCCACAAACCACTACTCCAAGACGGCAAGCGCTACAACGCCAAAATAACCAAAATGGAAGTGCTGAAGGACCAACCCGTATGGAATCAACCCGACAAAAAACAAACCGTTCTTGTCTACACATTCGACATTGGCGGCGTAGAAATCAAGAGGCGAATAACCAAATCAACCGGTCAGATGAGCAACCTTTATAAGCTCGCTCTTGAGTTTGGATTCCCGAACATCGACATAACTGGCTTCGATGGCAGAAAGTTGCTAGGAAAATCTTGTAGGGTTAAGGTCAGGCACTCTAAGCAAACACAGGACGGGTCAATTTTTGACAATATCGATGTGGATTCGGTTGAGGCGATGGAGGAGTAGCGATGGAAGACAGCGTCAGCGACGTCAGGCAGTGTGAGGCCTGTGGAAAGTATCTCGTTCTCTCGCGGCACGACGCCTGCAACGCACCGACGAAGCCAGTGGACACGAAAAAGGTCGCACATTGCCGCGATTGTTTTCACACAAAACCGGAGGAATGGGACGCACTCCCAGCCGTATTCAAAAAGGCAGACCTTATCAAGTGCTGGCGCGTAACGCCGTTCGAGGCGGTTCCCAAAACCGGAAAACGATGCTTTAGATGGCTGTCTGAGAGGTTCGATCCTGACGGCGACGAACCCGTTGATGAGCTTATCACCGATGATGCCTCTGAATCCGAACTCAGTGAACAGGAACCGAAGCCTCCGGTCGTGAGTAAAGAGGAAGAGCATAATAGGAGACTAAGCGAGGCAGCACGCAAGAGACCGCCCAAATACAACTTCACCGACGAGATGCTCTGCCGTGCTAAGGAGCTTAGGACACAGGAAAAGCCGTGGCCGATGAGCGCCATCCTTGTCCTCATAAATAAGGAGTTTAGCACAGGGTACGCAAACAACCCAACCGTCGAAGCCGCGTTCAGAGGTAGGCTCGTCGAGCGGTTCCCCGAACTTAAAGGCATCAAAGCGGAGCGGCGTGATGCGAGGGGCAAAATCAAAACGCCTCCTGAAGCTCTCAAAGAGCGCTTGGACGAAACGAAGGCAAAAGACGAAGCAGAAGAATCCTACGAGACGGCGTTTGAACGTATAGCAACGCCTGAAAACATCGCAAGGGCGGAGACCGTAGTGGAAAACACAAAAAAGGCTATCAAGGCAGGGTGCTTCACTCCATACGAGTCCATATGCGAATCGGCCGAGGAGATTGAGGTTCGGATGCCGGTCGCACCGACGGTCGAAGGGGCACCGGAGTACGAATTTGGCAGCAAGACGAGCCCCAAACGCGAACCCGGAGATTTATGGAGGGCTATCGCGGCTCCGGCAGAGGAAGAAATCATAATCCCGGAACAGGACCCCGACGCATATTTCTCAGTCTGCTTTGGCGTTGACGCTGAATACGCATGCGAGGTCAAGTCAGCAAGCAAAGACACTCTCAACGTCGAGATTCCCGGAGTCGGGGAAGTTCGTCTTAAATGGGGCACCATTCGTACCATATTCCTTGCCGAACCGGTAGGCGACACCCCCCGCGGCGAAATGATGCTCGAATCCAAGATCGAACGGGCGATTGAGAAGTACCACAGCAGGTCACAGAAGGAGGCTAAAAAGTGACTAAATTGGAAATCGATTTCCCGGCAGACCTAGCGGATGCACTAAAGAAAGGGGACTTCCAGCTCGTCGTTATCAACAACGATGCTGAAATTGTTGCCACCATAGCGACAAAATCATTGGCAGGTAGCATATGAACGGCCTTCAACGCGTCGACGATCGCTGGTACGACTACGGTGAGTTTGTACGGATACCTGTGGAAAACGTCGTAGAGGCGAAATATGAAGCAGAATAAGAAGGCGTGGAGAACTAAACGTAGGAAGGAGGGGTTGTGTCAAGATTGCAGCAACACAACAGGTATCAACCCCACCACCGGTGAACATTACGTCCTTTGTGAGGTTCACCGTACTGCCGCTTACGAACGAGCCATCAGGCGTTATGAACGCGGGCTGTGTAGTCGTAGTGGTTGTGACAATCAAACAGGAATAAACCCTAATACGGGTAGACACTACATCCGCTGTGAAAAACACCGCATTACTGACACTCAACGCGTCATTAAAAGGGTTAATGTGAACCGAATCCCAAAAATCATATATGATACAAAACGTGGGGCTGCTAAGAGAGGTCTGCCCTTCGACCTTACTAATGAACAGTTTGAAACGCTTTTAAAACGTCGCTGTTATCTCTGCGGGGCTGAGCCAAATCCACTTATCGGCGTTGATCGGATTGACAATACTAAGGGATATACAGTCGAAAATTCAGTCTCATGTTGTTGGGTATGCAATCGAATGAAAGCCGATCTTTCTTTGCCCACGTTTATCGCTCACATCAATCGCATTAATGAAGTGCTGGGAGAGGGTGAAACATGAACCTAAAACGCGTCGATGACGATTGGTATGATTATGGCGACTTCATCAGAGTGCCAAAAAGGGACATCGTTCAGTTCTCGATAGGGCTCATTCAAGATGACGCCAGGCGCAGGACACGGATTGAGATCAATGCGCGAAAACGGAGGTCAAAAGAATGACTGACTATCCATTCGAGGACGTTCTGTTCATATTCCTGTTCGGCTTGTATGTAGCCGTGTGTCTAGCTACCTGCTTACCCTTGTACCTATATGACAGAACCAGGAGGGTTAAAAAATGACCGAAACATGTTCTCACTGTGGAGAACCGATTGGTGCCCGCGAACTAAAGCATATCAAAATATTTGACGGCGAACGGTACGTCTTTCACGTAAATAGGCCGACCGGCCCTGGATGCAAACGGGAATGGATGAACGCTAACAAGGAGATGATACGTGAAAAACTGGCATTGAGCGAGCGGAAAACGCTATCTGGCTTACATGCTAGGCTGACGAAGGTGGAAGATGACTTACTCCGGATGCAGGAGCAGCTCAAGGAGAGTGGAAAATGAGGTGTGAACTTAAAGCTGTAAGCGAGGGTTGCGAACTTGGGCAGGAAGTTTGCGTTACAATCATTCCGGAGTCTGTAGAAGACGTAGAAACATTGAGGAGATATAAACGAGAAAATGACAAGACGTAAATTTGCGTGTCCTGACTGCACTTTTCAGTATGGCCCCTCGATATCGGGCGATGAATCGCAAAAAGAAAAACGTTGTCCGGTATGCGTCACGCTAGTTGACGTTCCAGATGACGACCGTGTCCGGCCAAACCGTAGGAGGTGAAGAATGACCAATAAACAACATGTCGGGGGCGCACTGATATTCATATCGGCACTCATAGGGCTCTTATTTAACCCTATTATGGAGGCGCTGAACACCCCAGGGTATAACATCTCAATTGACACCATAAGCTCCCTTGGAGCGATGCAACCTACAATCCTCCTCTTTGGCATCACGCTCGTAATCTCAGGGGCTCTTGGTCTGATCGGCGTCATACTAGCATACGAAACACTAGGTAAGTACTTTACACCACTCTTGGCAATCTCATGCGGGGCGGAGATCGGCGTAGGGCTGTTCCCGTCGCTCGTCCCGTGGCACTATGCATACGCCTGCCACATCACGAGTGCGATGACAATCGTTATCCTCGGCGTGATAGTAATGCTCTTCTCCTACAAGAGGTTCAATCCGCCAATGACGTATCTATCGTTCGGGCTCGGCGTTCTCGCATTAATCGGCGGCCTACTTATTCCCATCGTAGTAGTGTTCCCACACCTAATTTTCGGACTCGGCATGGGCATCATGGAGCGTATAATGTACTACCCTATGATGATCTGGGAGGTAGGGCTTGGCGGCGCATTAATGGAATTGCACCCGACACTGAGCTTGAGGAGGGGTTAAAAATGACATTTGAATGGAAATATGAAAATGACGTGCAATCCCTAAAGACGTTCTTACGCGGCCTGACGGCTCACGCTGAAATCCTCGAAAACGAACTTGGAAATTATGCAGATTATTTTGAAAAACACCACGCGCCAGAAATAGCTGCAATCTTGAAAATACAATTCCTGAATATGGCTTGTGGGCTGCCGGAACTCGCGTGGGCCATTGAAGACATACTCCAAAAAAACGGATTTATGGGAATTGACGACCTTGGTCACGGTGGCTACGATGAAGCTAAAGAATCAAAAGAAGAACTCGAAGAATATAGAAAAGAACTCGGGGAGCGCATGAACAAAAAGGTGGGTTAAAAATGATAAATCGACTTAGCGCTGAGGATGTAGCGTACCTGAGTGGCGTATTTGAGCATGGCGGATTAGCTATTTCATCCAACTCAGCCAAACTGAGAATAGCATTGACTTTTGTCGGAACCACCGAAGAGATCCAAAACCTAGAACACATTATAGGCGAGCCGGCCAGCAAATTTAAACCACAGCGTACGGCGAGGATCACGAGTTGCGATACACAAGCGGCTCGCATGCTTGGCGGCAATCCATATTGTCAGTGGAACCACATCGCCCTACGGCAACTCTTACCGCAGCTGCGATTTAGGACACCAAGAATGGAGCAGCGCCGAGCAGAGGCAATCGAATTACTCAATCAAAGGAGGAAAAATGAGTCAGTGTGCACTATGCGGCGATCAACGGAAGAACATCCGCTGGTTTGTTAATGACAAGCCAGTATGCAAACGACATTATGACACGGTTTGTCATATCGCTGAGACATTCGATATAAGGATAACACTGAAAGAAGTCCCGGAGGTTGAAATAAATGTATAGCGTAGCATATCAAATATCTGGTGAGGACTATAGTGGCCTCGATTACTGTAAAAGTATGGGCTTTATGGACGCTTGCGTGAACGGTCACGGAACCGACCATGTGTCCCAGGATTTCGTCAATCAATGCAAAGCCAGAGGGATGTCGCCTATCTATTTTGGAGGTAATGACGGCACGTCAACGGCAGGCGGCGGCGATCCAGCGCAGGTGTATCAAATGTTGGCGAACATGGGCTACGATGCGGCCGGAGGGGAATCAACCGGCGCGCAGGAAGAGATTATAGCACAGGAATACATCGCGTTCCTGAACGCTGGCGGTGAGGGCTTACAGCCCAATCAAGACAGCTTTGGCAATCTAGGCTTCACGGCAAACGGCAAATATGGCGTGATCAGCTACATTGAATCCTATAACTTCCCAGCTACGTTTGTTCATGACGACTGCCTAAACGCTATGATTCACGCTGCGAAAGTCGGATGTCGCGAGGTGGGGATCATGATCGGCGCATGGATGCCTGTTCAATCGGACATCTACCTTCAACTAGCCTCAGACTTTGTAAGTGCGGGCTACCGCTTCGGTGGTTTTCATCTCTGGTGGGGGATCGGTACAAGCATGAGCGCCACAGTCCAAAAGTGGGCAGATGCCATTAAAGAAATGCAAGTCCCCTGGCCCGCGGACATGCGTGACCTTAAAACTCGCTTGGGCGGGGCAACGCCTACACCAACGCCGGGGCCAAAAGTCACGCTCGCTTCCGAGATATTCCAAATCACGAACAATGGAACCACAGATAAGTTTGTTATCGGGTCGGATAAAGCGCTGTGGTGGAAACGGAACACAAGCCCGTGGGTCTCCCTCGGCGGAATAGCATTTCCAGGAACCATGCCAATGGCGGCTTACGTCAATGGCGTGCTCGAAGTTCATGTTATCGGCGTTACCCCTATCGGAACGATGGGCGCAGATTGGGTAAGGCGGTTTACCGGTTTGCCGAATGCAGCAGTCCCGACATCCTCATGGACGCCGTGGGCTCAGGACGAACTTAACCTAAATTAAAGATGGAGGAACAAATGACAGAAAGATATTATGGGTGGCGGAAACAGTTTCCAGACAAGAACGACTATCTCTACGAAGAGGTAGCAGGCGTCGGAGCCGTGCCCGAACCGACGAGCGCGGACCTCAGCTCACTCATACTTCGCGTTAAGGATCAAGGTCAACTAGGATCATGCGTCGCTCACGGAGTCACATCCGCGTTCGAAGCGTTACAGGTAGCGCGAACTGGCACTGATTTTGTAGCTTGCAGAAAAGAGGTGTATCAAAACGCCCGAATTATCGGCGGTTATTACCCTGGGGACAATGGTGCTACGATCAGAGCTGGCATACAGGCCACGCTCAAATATGGCGTAGCGCATGAAGCATTATGGCCGTATCAACCGACCGCAGACTTCGACAATCCAATACCTTTCGCTGTCGCTTCCGACGCAACCAAGTCCGAAACCACGAACTTCTACCTACTCGACGGCACGAGTTCGGCACAAAAGATCGCAAACATTCGCCACTGTCTCGGAGTAACGAAACTTCCTGTAGTTTTCGGCACGCCTGTCTGGCAGCAGTTCGAGACAGTGGGCCCTACGGGAACCGTCAGTATGCCACCGGCCAGACAACAGGAGATAGGCGGACACTGCATGATGCTCTTTGGATACACGCCGAACCATTATTACAAGGTGCTCAACTCGTGGGACGTGACATGGGGCGCGCCGTTCGGCAAGTTTACGGGCGGAATGGGGTTGTTCCCCGAAGCATACATAGCGAAATACTTCAGCGATTGTGAGGTCATCGCCGCCGAGAGCGAACTCGCAAAAAGTTAAGGAAGGCGACAGGCGTGAACGGGAAAAGAAAAACAGTTGGCACCTCATTGCTGCTTTTCTTGATTCGGGACCCTCCGGTTCACGCCCGCTTCATTCCAAAAATGAAAGGAGGGATTCGGTGAGGATGTTAAAGGACATCTCAATGGCGGTCTGCTGCGAGGCTCTAATCATCTTATACATCGCGGCATATCACTTGTTTGTCCATTGCTAAGTAGGGTAGGATGACACAATTATGGAAATACTAAAGCTCGAATTTAATGAACTGACGTATCCCGAACTATGGGAAACGATCAGCGCGCTCGCGAAGGGCGAAGACAGGGACGAGGGGCTCAAGCAGTTCACGGAATTCACGCTCATCGTCATCGCGCAAAAACCGAAAGAGGTGGAACCGGCCACGTTCAAGGCTCCAGAGCCAGAAACGTTCGGGAATCCAAAACAAACATTCGGAGGTCCAGCACGCTAGCACGAATGCAATGTTCCGCATGCATGGTTGAGTTTGAGATGGACAACTATGTAATAGGAAGTCAGGTAGCGGAGAAAGAAGGCGTAATGTGCCCTTCATGTCACGTCCTGCTGCTCGTTCCGCCTGAACTTTGTATGATTGCTTCATAACCTCATAACTTCATAAGACATATGAAAGCAGAAGAGTATTGCGACATTATGCGGCAGATCGGAACGGCGTGCACCGCAAGAGAACTCTCCAAAGCGACCGGCTCAACGGTCAGGGCGTGCAGAAATATGCTGGGAAAATTGATCAAGAAAAGGCAGGTAGGTCGAAAGCTCATGATGCACGACCACTGCCAAATCGGCTATTATCTTAAGGAGGAATAATAAAATGAACGAAGAACCTAAAGTACCACTGACGAAGCTGTCAGTCAGGAACTCGAAGGAAAACCCTATTCAGCTGTATCAGATTGATCTGGTCAGGACTGAAAAGGGCAAACGCATAAACACACACATCGACCGGACCAAAACCTTTGAATGGTGGATGCAACCGGACGATAGATGTTGGATGGTGCCTGATGGCAACTACTTGGTAGTGCAGGGATCGGATTTGTGGCTGGTCAACGTGGCAGACCGTGAGGTTACATGGAACGATCTGAAAGGTCTCACGCAAGACGTGAAGGCTACGTGGAGCAAGTTAGTCATCACTGACAAACCCATTGTAGAAGCCCCGAAGGAATCTGGTTCGGCACAAGTCGTTATAGAAGACCTCGTCAGAGAAAAATCGGATTCTGACAAGAAAGCCAAGAAACGCTAAATGCCACCGAGACGAAAGCAGAAACCGGCTTACAAGACGCACCGCGCAGCAATGGAGCGCATGGTAGCGCGGCACAAGACAATGATCCTGCACTCAGTATATGATGTACAACTACCCAAAATAATCGCGCTCGTACGGCGGCATGGCAAGCTCGAAAAGGCTGCGGCAGTCAAGGCAGGTAAAACAGTAGCTAAAACTGTACTTGTGCCTCCCGCCACCGTGGCAAAGATGGTCGCGGGCCTCTCGGTAATTGGCGTAGCAACGGCGCCGCTATGGCGTAATGCTCTCTCCAATGCGTACGAAGGAGCGACGATCGAAGCAAGCGTCTTTGTAAACGACATTACCGGTGTTCAGTCAAGCCTCGACTTCCAGGACCTAGTCGACACATACCTGCGTGAAAAGGGCGCCCAGAAGATTGATGGCATTCTCGACGAGGACCAGCGGTGGATGTCGGGCCTCCTAAGAAACGATGCACAGGCCGGGAAGAGCATTGACGAGATTGTCAGTGATATAACCGACCGCTTCCCTGATTACAGCGATGGAAGAGCAGGGACAATCGCACGCACGGAGATTCATCAGGCAAGCGGCTACGCGACAAACGAGATGATGAAAGACGCAGCGCCAGGCATGCAAAAGGTGTGGATTTGTACATTCGAGAACTCACGAGAGGCGCATATGGATGCTGACGGTCAATCGGTGCCAGTCGGGGAGCCGTTCACGGTAATGGACGAAGAGGTTGACTTTCCTGGAGATGGAAGCGAAGCCAACGCAATAAACTGTAATTGTGAAATGGAGTTTACTCCTGCATCTTCGGAGGAAACAGAATGAAACCTACAAGCGCCTGCATCCCCTGCAAAGACTACGTCAACGGCATATGCAAGAAGCAAGAGATCATTGACGCTCTCGGCTGGTGTCCGGAGTTCGCGAGCCGATACATCGAGAAAATCACAGGCGCATCAAAATGACGACCGCCGCGACACGACGAGAGAAGCTAATACTAGCCACGTTTACGCGAAATCCAGATTGGGACAAACTAAGGAGAAATCACCTAAAAATGCACCCAGAGTGTGCAGTTTGCGATGCCGTAAAGAGAGACAACGTAGCACACCACATTAAGCCGGTTCAGTGGTATCCCAAGCTTGAAATGGAGCCCTCAAATCTGATTACATTATGCGAACGCGGCAAACTCGGCGCTAACCATCATCTCTTTATCGGGCATTTGCAGGATTATAGGTCATATAACGAGCATGTAGTAGAAGACGCAGCGACTTGGAATGAACGAATAAAGGCCAGACCTAAGTGGAAATCATTAGTGAGGTGAGCAAATTGGGGCAGGCTAATCTGTGGGAATTACTCGCTCGAACAGGCAGACCAATGACGAAAAAAGAAATCACAGAAGCCCTAGACATCGCGGAATCGTGGGTTGATGGCAGCATTAGAGGCTTGAGGATGCGGCGTGTTTTAAAGGTCACAAAAGGCGAAAATGGCACAAACTTGTACGAACTTAACGAAAAAGGAAAACGGGAGGCTTGAGGTATGAATTTAACATTAATAAACGGGATAATAATAGCTATTGGAGTCGGAATCGCCATTGACGGAGTAGGCAGCGCACTCCTCCAACATGGCCAGTTTCATTCAGTATGGTTCGACGGCGAGCGGTACATCAGAGCAATGGCGGGCGTCGCACTTGTGCTTATTGGACTCTTTTTCGCAGGCTAATCGACGCCCTTTAATATTTTAAGTGCCTAATTTTCAGCAAACTTCTTTATATCGGTGAGAATCTATTGCCGCACCACACTGAATTATGGGAACGGCTACCTAACGAGCGGGCTAGAGCATTCTCTCTTTTTTGCCAATACCGGGATATGGGGGCTATACGGTCATTCGAAAAACTGAGCAAGTTAGGTACAGGTGAGGTACCAAATTTAAGCAAGCTGAAACGGTACAGCGCTAAGTACGACTGGGTAAAACGAGCTCAGGCATATGATGATTATCTGCAAAAGAAAACACTGCAAGCCTTAGAAAAAAGAATACTAAAGTTCAAAGATCAGCGTTCAAAAGAAGCTCTTGAAATAGCCAATAAAGCTTTTGAAAGCATGCAGTCAGATAATATAGGCTCAAAGGAAGCACGAAAACGCTGGGAGCTTGGCGTGGATAAGTTTATGCAGATCTTGGGGCTGGACAGGAAAGACGTTAAGATAGAACACGACGGCGAGATTAAGATTACTATAAACCCAAAGGTAGAGCCTTAATGGACATAGACCTTTCCGAGTGGCCGCAACCTAGCTTTGAATCAGTATTCAACTCACATGCTCGCTATTTAATCGTCTATGGCTCTGCTGCTGCTGGCAAGACATACGCAGTCGTACAAAAAGTGATTATACGGGCCCTCAAATATCCAAAGAGTCATATCGTAGTATTCCGCAAACACGGCATCTGGTTACGTAGATCCTGCTTTAGGTATCTAATAGAGCACATAGAAAACAAAGGAATACCGTGTTCGATAAACCAAACTACTATGACCCTCACATTCCCGAACGGCTCAATTATCGAATGTATTCCAATCGTTCACTCACTAGGAGAACCAGCAGACCGCCTTAAATCTCTTACCGATATCGACACGATCTGGATAGAAGAAGCAGCCAACGACACCACCCAAGAAGTCTTTGAAATGCTCGAACTGCGCCTCAGAGGCCAACCGCTTAAGGATAACTATAGACAACTAATCTTAACCTTTAACCCGATCAACATCAATAACTGGATTTATAATTATTTCTTTGTTGAACGTAAAAGCGATAGTGATGTAGATATCCAGCGCTACACCTACAAGGACAATGCTTTCCTAGATGCTGAGTTTGTCAAAAAGCTCGAAAGCCAAAAGGATCCCAATCTTTACACTGTATATACACTAGGCGAATGGGGCAGGCTCGAGAATCAGGTGTATTCAAACTATCACGATGAGCTGTTTGGTTATGATTACAACGATTACGAGGCCACGATCTGCGGCGTAGACTTCGGCTGGGAGCATCCCAATGCATTTGTCTTGCTTGGCATAAAAGAAAAGCAGCTCTACGTTATTGACGAATTATATTGCAGCAAAACGCTCAACGTGGACTTTATCAGGGCCATAAAGAAAAAACTGGATGAGCACATAGTGGACAAGCGTTTGCATCGCATGATTCCGATGTACTGTGATACGGCACGCCCGGAGCTTATTACCGAAATGAAAAAAGCCGGTCTAAACGTATATCCTGCTAAAAAGGATGTTCTGGATGGAATAAGCGTGGTAAGACAGTTAGAGATTATTGTAAATCCCAGAGCAATGAATTTCCTAAAAGAGATACAGGGCTACGTGCGACAGAAGGACAGAGACGGCAACGTACAAGAGCTTCCTGATAAACAACGCGGGTTTGATCACTTAATGGACGCTACGAGATATGCCATCTACACGTACACGATATTAAAAAGGAGACAGCCACATGGAGTTAATCCTATCGTTGTAAAACCTAGAGGCGGAAGGGGGTTTGCATTCTGAGTACGAATTCCACAAGCAGGCAAGCGAGTATATAAAGAAAAGTTGTTTTTGCGCCAGGGTGATTATACAATTAGGCTAAAAATGAATCCAGCAAGGTTTAGGTCAGACGAACTTTACCGTCTAGTCTATCAATGGGACGGAGCTAATGAACCAGACTGGGATACATTAAACCTTCGTTATGCAGGCCGCTTGGGCTACCTTGTAATGATGCCAACAGCTTTGCCAGTGCATCCATATAATGCTATGAAATGTTACCAAGATCAACGCATTAAAGAGATTTATATAGCAAAAACATGGCCGAGAGACGTAGATACAGACGACCCGGCAATTGCATGCTATGATGAACCTCCGATCTTTTGTGACTGAAAAGCTAATAAAAAGAGGTGAAATGTGACAAGACGTTGCTCTCGCTGCCGTAAACCGTTTGAATCGGAAGAGTATAAAACGTGTCCCGCCTGCCGAGCAGAAGGCCGAGAGTATCACTCAACCAATCGGGAAAGAGAGCACGAAGGCAAGATGAAATGGCAGCAGGAGTACAGAAAACAAAAAGCCGAGTTCCGTTACCTAAAAGAGATTAGCGACAAGTACTCCCGCGAAGAATTAAAGGCACTAAACGCAGGGAAAGGGCTCGGAAAATTCTCTGTATCACCCCCGAAAGTAAAACGAGGCCTCACTGGGGAAGAAATACGATTTGGTTTCTTTACTGACACTCATATGTCATCGATCTATTACAGGGAGGAGTTCCTAGATGATTTCATAGCAATGTGCGAGGAACGGGACGCCCAGTTTTGTGTGTTCGGTGGCGACCTAACACATGGCATGGACGCACGGAAATATAACCTGCTTTACGAGCTGAAGCATATTGGATACGCAGCGCAGAAAGAATATGCCGAGGAACAATTATTACAGATACCTTTCCATACATATTTGGTTTCCGGAAACCATGATAGATGGTATGAGGCAATGGGGGCGCACATCGTAGAAGATGTATGCCGCAATGTCCCAAATGCTGAGTATATCGGGCGCGATGAAGGGGTTATTGAGGTCGGAGGAGTCTCAATACTCGTTTTCCACGGGGAAGACGGAAGCTCATACGCGACCTGTTTTGATGATAAAACAGGGATAATGACCAGTGATGGTTGGAAATTGTTTAAGGATTTAAAAGAGACAGACCGTGTTGCGACGATGACAAAAGCTGACCATATATTTGAGTGGCAGAATCCAACAAACATCGCTGATGAGCACTATGACGGGGATATGGTCCACTTTAAGGCGAGAAGCGTAGACTGTTTAGTAACGCCTAATCATGGTATGTGGACCAGGGTTTCTGAGTGTGCCACTTATCGCAGAATGGACACCGAATCAATGGAGTACCCCACCAAATCGCATATCAGATTAAACACCGAGTGGCACAGGAAAGATGCAATTGATATTGTTAAAGAATACGGCAGACAGAAATGGCAGTTTACACAAGTTTCAAGCGGATGGGAAGGAACAACCCCAGAAACCATCAATGTTCCATTAAGAGTATCTAAGAATACGGGAGTTAAACCATATCATTTTGGTGACGTTCCGATTGATGATATGGCAGAATTGATGGCGTGGTATGTAACCGAAGGTCACGCTGGGAAATATAACATTACTCTATCCCAGTATGAAGATGTTAATCCTGAAAACTATTCTGCGATGATGGATTTGGCAGAAAGACTCGGTTGCGGGTATAGCTTCTCTAAGAAGAACATAACAATCCATAGCGCAGAACTAGCAGAGTTCTTAAAGTCGGAATGTGGACATTTGAGTGCTAATAAGTATCTCCCCAAGTGGTTAAAAGATTGCGATGTATCCGTCCTACAAATCGTGTTTGACACAATGATTAAAGGAGACGGATGGTTCAGACCGTCAGGATTCGGTTATAGGTCTATAAGCAAAAGATTGTTGGAAGATTTTAGCGAAATCGCGATTAAATTAGGACATAAGGTAACGTTCACGAGGGGTGGTGACACGGTTACTATAACCTCTGTGCAAACAACACCAACCGTTAATACCGCACCATCGATTGTTCACTATACGGGGCGAGTATATTGCTGCGAAGTACCTAACGGACTTATTTTAGTTAGAAGAAACGGGAAAACGCTCTGGACGCACAATAGTTATCGGGTTCAGAAGCTTATAGAGAGCTTCACAGGAGGAACAAAGCCCAATGTGCTCCTCATGGGCCATAGCCACAAACAAGGGTATTTCTTTGAACGTAATATTCATGCAGTAAGCGGTGGAGCATTGTCAACACAATCCAAATGGATGAGATCAAAGCGGATGCCAAATCATTCTGGTTATCACTTCATTACTATACGGGTAGATGAAGACGGCGGTGTGGGTGACCTTACATTGACGTTTAGACCGTTTTATGTTTAAGGAGGGAACAAATGAAGTTTAAAACAGGCGTCGAAATAATAGTCGCGCTTTTTGGCGTGATGGTGTTTGCCGGTCTAGCGATGTACCTAACAAATAACATGGCATTCTTCATCGTCATATTTGGCGCGATGATCGGCGTATTGCTCATAATTCAATCATGGATGAATGACGACTAGGAGCGACTAAATGGAAAAAAGTGTTTTAGCACGAAAAGGCTTAGCACGGCACTTACTCGGATCAGGTCGAACCCCAATATGGGACAAAGCCGAAGCCGATTATCGCGCTGCACATACTACATGCGAAATGTGCGGCTCAACAGCCGGTGCAAATGGAGCGCTTGATGGTGCACCGGGGGACCAATTGGAACTTGACGCGCATGACGTATTTCCTTATCATCTTATGACACCTACACAGCAAAGCGATTACAATTTTCTTATGAGCAATTTCATAGTACTACATCATTTAGAGCACCACAGGATTGCACATTGCTCCGACCCTAACTGCTTGAAATACAATCCCGGGATCCGGCAACTCGCCGCAACAGTTCTTGCCGCGAGGAGTCAGTGTACATCAAAGTGACCAAAGTCACAACAATATCCAGCACAAGCGGAGGTGAAAAATCAAATGGTAAACTATGCACCAGCAACAAGCGCTGAAGTAGACGTCACGATTGTGGCTTCGAATGTAGTCACGCAACTGACGGCAACCGCGAGCGTTTCAACAGCAGAAGAGAATGAAGCCTTTGCAATCGTTGGCGTGTTATCTGGAGCGGACGGCACTACGCCCGCAGGTCAAACGATCCAGCTGCAAGTAAAAACTGACGCTGGTTTCGTCGACATCGATGGGGCAACCGCTGAGACTGATTCGTCAGGAGCGTATTCAATCTCCGTGTCAGAGGCAGCCGAAGGCATCGCGGCATTCCAGGCGGTCTATGCGGGGGGTTCTGTGTGATGGAAGAGCATCATCACCGCAAGCATAAGCGGTACTATGAACCATCGACGAGCCGTGAGGTACGGGTGCTTATAGAGAAAAAAGCGAAGCACCATCATCACAGGAGAAAGGCCGCGACGTAGGTCGTAAAGCGTGTTAGCGTGGAACCGGTAGATATACCGACCGCATAAAGGGGACTGATGTCCCCTCATTTTAATTTAGGTGTCAACCATTCAACCGCGGTTGACAGAAGAGTGCGAGGAGAAAAAAGATGGACGCATTGACAGTGTTTGCATGGGTGATAATCGGAGCAGCTATAGCAGCCGTAGGATTTTGGGTTTGGGTTCTTATAGCTGGCGGGGACTGAAACTAAAATGACAGAATTTGCCGAGTGCGGGGACTGTGGAGGATATTGCTGCGTCGTTCCGCGAGAGATCGCGTGCAACTATGTCGACCGCTTATATATCGCGAGGGAGCTTGGTATGTCAGTCGGAGAAGTGACGCAACGGTTCACGGTGCGCGGTAAGTTCGCGACCGCTAGGTCATTCAAGTTCACGCAGCCTTGCATCTTTTGGACGACCGGCCGGTGTGGCATCTACGAGAATCGACCTGGATCGTGCCAGGAGTATGAACCGAGGGGCAACCATAACGATTGCAGCGAGATCATGCTCGACTCGATACGGCGGGGGACTGCGCCGCTGATCTATATTCCAGCATAGTTTCACGATGACGAATCAGGGGGGTGAATAATGGCGAAACCGAAGAAAAAAGAGACTACAATCAAATCACGAACACGAGGAGAACTTAGGAAGCAGGACTATCTCTCGACCGGGGCTTACTACGCAACCGGGGAACCTACTGTAGTTACGAAAAAGAACATCTACGCTGAGATAGGCATACCCGCACTTAAGCAATTTGGCGGCATCCTTGCTGAGGAATGGGTAGAAGAACTTAGGGGCCAGCGTGGCATCCGTGCCTACAAGACGATGGTCGACTCGGATGCGACCGTCTTTGCTGCTCTTAACATGGTCACTATGGCGGTTCGCCAGGTCCCGTTTTGGTTCAATGCGGCAAGCGATTCAGAGATTGATTCAGAAGCTCAGGACTTTGCCACTGACTGCCTTTTCAAGGACATGGAGAACAGTTGGCAGGCATATCTTGATGAATTTGTAACGTTCATTAAATTCGGGTTCGACGTGCACGAGATTGTTTACAAGCTTCGCATGGGTCCTGATCAGAAGGACCCAAGTAGAAGAAGTCTTTACAATGACGGTAGAATCGGGTTTAGAAAGTTCGCAATGCGGCCCCAGGAATCATTATTCAAATGGGACATCGACCCCCAGACGCACGAAGTAAAGGGCATGATCCAACTAAACCCTGCAGGTGCAGGCGTCTATTATGTCCCGCTGGACAAAGCTGTTCACTTTGCATATCGCAGCACCAAGGGGAACCCTGAAGGGTCGAGCGTCCTCAGAGGTGCTTATTCTGCTTATTATAAAAAACACAAGTTAGAGGATTTTGAGCTTATCGGGATCGAACGAAACATGGCAGGCCTCCCGATAGTCCGTATTCCCCTATCTGAACTTCAGGCGGATGACAACCAGGAAACAGTAGACAGATACATGCAGATTGGCGAAGACGTGTATCGAAACGAAGACGCATTTTTCCTTTTGCCAAGTGACACGTTCGAGGGGGCTACGACCCCGATGTACGACATCGAACTGGTAGGCAATCAGCAGCCCGCACCATCATTGCCAACTACCGAGCCTATAGCACGCTATCAGGGCGAGATCGTGCGCGTGTTCCTCGCTGATATATTGTTGTTAGGAAACGCAACGGGATCGTGGGCCCTTGCGAAAGAGAAGTCGAACTTTTTTGTCATGTTCATCTCATCGGTTTGTGACCTGATATGCGAAGTTCTCAACAAGCAGGCAATCTCAAAACTCTTCAAGTTGAACACATGGGAAGGATTGTCAGGGATACCCGAACTTGTGCATGGCGATGTAACTGAGACAGACGTCGCAGAGATTGGCATGCTGCTCCTGAACCTTATGCGGGCCGGTGCTGACGTGTTCCCGAACGACGACCTGCTTGACAGCATCTACGATGAAGCGGGACTGCCGAGAACAGGAGTCCCGACAAGAGAACCAGTGATTTCGGCGACCGAACAGAACGAAGAGCAACCGCCAACGAAAGGCGGCAAAACTCAAGCTCAAGCGCAGACGCAAAAGCAAACGATAGCCACGCGGAGGCAGAAACTAAACGCCGCTGGAGCGCTTGTTCAGGGCATAGGACCTACTAAGAAAGCTAAGAAAATGAATAAAGGAGGCAAGCGAAATGCCCGTTGAGCAAAAGTGCGGCTACTGCGGTGGAGTGTTCATGGCCGAACGCAGCGACGTCTTTGATGTCACGCGAGTAGGTGGAAAGCCTACCTTTGTGGTCGTGTGCAAGAAGTGTCAGGAGGCTGAATAAATAATGCCCGGTGTTGATTATCACCTCGCAACTCTGCGCAAGATCAAAGCCTACCTCCCTGATTGGGCTATAAAAGAGATACATACGCGGGCACTCGCCAAGTCGGGTGGTAAGGCGCGATGGCGACAGGGGGGGGCGGAGCGGTATGGTCCGGAGGGCCTGACCAAAGAATACCTCGAAGCGACCTATGAAATCGTGAGCAAGCATAGAGACCTTGTCCCGACGTGGCTCCTCAACCGACTCCGTGACTTGGCTTTCCCAGCATCAGGGGGAATAGCGAAAGGCCGAAAGCACAAGAGCGTGCAAGAAGCTAAAGAGTCCAAAGAACCGCCAATAAGCGAACCACAAAGTGAGGAGAAAACCGGCGCACTTAAGAAGGACGATGCTACACCCCCCGATTCGGAAAAAGAAGGCACGAAAAAAGGGCTAGAAACGCCAACGGCCGAGACTGAACTATTCAATCGGATTAATGCCGCCTACTCAGATTCACCAAAATCACAAGCGGCCAAACCAGATACATGGGAAACGTGGATCACGGAGAAACTTGCCAACGGCGGGAACTACGTTGGCGAGACACAATCTGACGGATTCCGAAGCGTGGTCTTACAAACTGACGATGGCAGAGTCCATATGCTGAGCGAGGAAATCGCCAAGATCGACTTGAGCCCCAGCTTGCCTCTAACGAAGGAAGACCAAATGCCGCGCATAGCATTTATCAGCGGTTCTCCCGACTCGCTCGAAGCGGGGAGAGGACAACCAATGGTGGGCCATTATGGACGTGCATTTAAAGAACAGTACCTTGCTCCCCTTGGGTTGGAGAAAGAGGAAGTCGCGCTGCTGAACGTCATTCCATCAGTATTGCGGGACAGGAAAGGCGGCGTTCGCGGGCCATCCAAAGAGGAAGTACTAAAATGGCTGCCATGGCTGAACAAAGAACTCCGCGCTTTTAATCCTGACCTTACGATCGCTTTAGGTCATTCGGCTGCCAATGCGCTTCCGGTCGACGTCGTCCTACCGCATCCACGAGCATTGACTAAATCGTCTAAGGTAGAGCTATCCCGAAAAATAAAATGGATACAGAAGTGGCTCACTAACAACGGGCCGACAGCCACGAAAGTAGCGGCGCGGATTAACCTGGCGAACTCCGCGAAAGAGGCAGAAAAAAAAGTAGCTAATCGTGGGGTATTATATAAGAAAGACACCTCATATAACTTTGATCACACGTTCGAGCTGTTATCAGCCGATGACGATGAAAATCGCCTTGTGACCGGAGTGGTTTACAAACCCGACGAGCTTGATACCCAACGCGAATGGGCCCCGCCTGCTGAATTGGAAAAGGCGGCCCGTTGGTGGATGGAGCACAGTCAGGCTACGGGCATCCGGCACTTACGGCGGGCTGAAGCTCGTGTCACGCAGAGCTATATTGCTCCGCAAGATGTGACTATCGGAAACAGACTTGTCAAAGCGGGCAGTTGGATCGTTGAACTTCACATCCTGGCCAAGAAATTGTGGCAAGAGATCAAGGATGGAGTTTATAACGCCTTCAGCATGGGCGGCCACGTCACCCGGACTCCGGGAGAGTTGCCACCAGGAATGAGCAAGGCAGAGGCGGGCGACCCGTCGACGATCAATGCACTCAGCGACATACAACCGCTTGAGATTACATTATGCGCGGCAGGCGCAAACAAGGAAAAGAGATTTCCGCTTCTGAAGTGCGCTATGTGTGCTTTGGAATCTTAGAGTTATAAAAGGCTTCAACCGCGGTTGACACCGATCGATTGAGAATGCGAATATGGGGAAGCAGGAACGCTTCTGAGATTGCGCTATGTACGGCGCAAGAGGGACAAAGAAAACCTAGAGGGGGCAAACGATGGGCTTAACAAGCAGTGAGAAAGCAGGTTTAATCGCTGCTATTGCTAAGCAAAACCTGCAAGATTTATCAGAATATCATCGCCGACTTCATATGCAGGCGAAGCAGGGCAACTTGCTTACTGGCTTTTCGAAGGCTGACATGGACGAGTTTCATGGCAATATTGAAAAGGCGATGTGTAAGCTGCATAAGCAACAGAACCCGCCAACGGATTGCGCGCCAGCGTCTCCTCTTGAATGGGGAGCGCTCAGATCAGATCAAAGCATAGAGAAAGATGCCGATGTAATACTGGCTAAGTGTGGATATATAGACGCGGAAACCAGAGCGATACGTGACCGCGTGCAAGCTGAATACAAAGCACAGCGAGCGAAAGAGAAAGCGGAAGCGAGAGCAGCAAAGAAAATGAACAAAAATGGAGGAAACGAAATGGAATTAGATGACGAATATTTCCAGACTATCTCTGAGACACCTCTACAATCACCTGAGTTCTTAGGAATCATGGCCAAGATGGCGAAAGCCGCGCCGGATGCCAAGGCGAAACAGGCGCTAGAGATGGCACTCAAAATCCTCGAAGCTCACGAAGACGTCTCAGGGGTCAGCGACATTGTCGACGATCTCAAGGATGCGATGAGCGGGAAAGGCTCAGACGACGACGAAGACGAGGATGAGGACAACGACGAGGACACCAATAAAAAAGCCAAGAAATCGAAGAGTAAGAAGTCGGCGTCCAAGAAGATGAAGAAAGAGGAAGACGGCATAATGACGAAAGAAGCGCTTGCGGAACTTCCGGACGCGGTTAAGGTTTACTTTGACCGGTTGCAGAAGGACGGCGAAGCCAAAGAACTCATGCTCAAGCAGCAACTGGAGAAAATCACCGACCTTGAAAACAAGGAAAAACTGCGCGGCTACATGGCAAAGGCGGCCGAGTTTGACACGCTGCCTCAGGACGGCCTTGCCGAGCACATGATGGAAATCGGCGAGCAAAGCCCTGAAGCACTGAACTGGCTTGAGACAACCCTAAGAACGGCCAACGAATCAAACAAGCGTGGTAAGCTGTTTGAGGAAGCTGGTACGGACAAAGTTGTTGAGGGCGTCGACGCGGAGATCGAAAAGATCGCACAGGGCTTAATGGCAAAGTCCACAGACATCACGCCCCAGGCAGCGCGTGTCGCAGCCGTTAGGGCAAACGCGAAACTCTACGACGAGTTCGAAAAGAAGCGTCTGTCGGGACGAGGAGCGTAAATTATGGCAGTAGCATCATCACAAGCATATGAACAGGATGGCGCATACAGAGTCGGCCCAGCATATGCCGATTATTCAGCAAATCAGTTTTGCGCGATGTACATGGCCGCCGACGGAACGATAACACTCTGCGGTGCATACTCGAATATGTGGGGCATACTTGTGGACCCCAACCCTGGAGCGTCAAGCGGTAACGTGTTCCAGTCGGGCGACCCGTGCACGATACGAGTTATGGGCGTCAGCAAAGGGTTACTTGGCGACGTAGTAAACGCCGGGGACATGCTTGAGACGCGAGCAGGGGGAACGTTCGGAACACAGAGCGGGACGCACCCGATAGTTGGAATGGCGCTGCGAGGCGGAATCGCGGGAGATATAATCCCCATTGACCTGCAAGCACGCGGCGGCCCATCGATGGGCGTCGTGGCAGCACCGCCGGGAGTTATGGAGTACAAGGTAAACCTCGGAGACGTCACAACTAACGGAGATATCGTAGTAGGCGTACCGTTGGAAACCGCGGGACACGTCATCGATATGTACGCGATGGTTGAGACCGTCGACAATCTTACCGGAAAAACCGCCGACTTTTACGTAAAGATCGGCACCACCGCAGTAACGGGCGCAGTAGTGACGGTATCGTCAGCGCTAGCGACACCCAGGTACAACATTATAGCATCGGCAGGGGCGGCGTCTGCAAACAACGCGTTCATAGCGGGCAACACCCTTAGAATTTCGGCAAAGAATGTGACGTCATTCTCGGGTTCGAACGGAATCATCAAACTGTACGTCATAACGTCAGCCTAAGGAGGTGAAAGAAAATGCCACAACCAGTACTAAGTGACCTGCATTATAATGCGATGTTGCAAGACGTCAGCGTTATGGAACTGCAGGATCCACAAAACTACATTGCCGACATAGTGTTTCCGATCCTTCCGGTTGACCACAGGCGAGGGAAGTACTACCTCTACAACGAAGCGTACTTCAAGATGGCCGGTGCACGGAAACGGAAGCCAGGAACCGAATCAGTAGCTATTGGATGGGGGACGGAGCGTGCTGACTACGCACTCGATGAGTGGGCAGTTCACGTTCTCATTCCCGATGAGGACAGAGAGGAAGCGGACTCAGTGTTCGACCTCGACGCCGACACGACCATTCAGTTGACCGAGACCATGCGCGTCTCCAAAGAGACGGAGTTTATCTCGCACGTCATGGGTACCGGAATATGGGGAACAACCCTTACCGGCGAGGTCCACGGCGGCGGCGGCGGAGCCACGTACTTCGACTGGTGGACAGACACGGACAACAGCACGCCAATTCAGGACATACGGAAAGCCAGAAACACAATCGCATCGGCGACGGGGCGCAAACCTAATAAGTTGATCCTCGCACCGAAAGTGTTCGACGCTCTCGTTGAGCACCCTGACATCGTTAGGAAGTTCATCTACAAGGATAACACAGACATTATCCTCAACGAACTGAACCTCGCGACGGTGTTCAGCGTCGACCAGGTGCTCGTGCCGTACGCGATGGCAAACACCGCGGCGGAAGGCCAGACGTTCGCGCCTGACTACCTGTATGGCAACGATGCCCTTCTTCTCTACACGGCTCCCGGTCCGGGCAAGCGTGTCGCGACGGGCGGTTACAACATCACCCTGAGACAACAGGCAGGACAACCAGTGACCGTCAGGAAGATGAGAGAACAAGAGCAGCGAGCCGATTGGCTAGAAGTAGCGGCCTCTTGGCAGTTCAAGATAGTCTCGCCTCCGATGGGCGTCTTCTTTAGCGGAGCGGTGGAGACCTAGCCTAAGAGCTAGTAGAGCACAGAGAGAGCAAGTAGGGTAGAGCAGAGCGAAGGCAAAGCAACGCAAAGCAAGGCGAAGCAAAGCAAAACAAAACAAAGTCCGATGAGGAGCGAAAACAATGGCATGGACAGTAGAGTCTGCCGATAGAACGTGGAGCTACGGCGGAGATCCAATGGATTCTCTGCTCGACATGGTTCGCTTCCTCATCGGCGACACCGACCCGAATTTTCCTTTAATCTCCGACGACGAGATAGCCACATGCATCGGGACTAAGACCGACATCACTCGTATGTATGGTCCAGCCGCCGATGCCTGCGCAGCAATCGTGGCACGATTTAGCAAGTATCCACAAACAGGAATTGCCGGGGACGTCAAAGTAGACCCGAAGGAAGTCGTCGCGCAATTCCTAGCGCTAGAGAAGAAACTACGCAGCCACGATTTCGTTATTGGTTTCGGAGGTTTGGTATGTCGCCGCACTGGACAAATACGCAGAAAGCCGTTCTACGAAGGTCAGTTCGATGACCGATCGTATTAGGCTTGAGCTAAAGTTAAAACCAGAGGCTAAAACTTGCTTGCTCTTTTGAGGCTTAAGGAGGTCTGATCATGGACAAAGCTAGACTTTACGGATGGGACGAAACTACTAATCAGCAACTTCAACTTAAAGTAGACCCTGATGGCAACCTTGTAGTTTCTGAAATGGACGCCCTAATTGCCGCGATAGGCAACTTAGTAATCTCACTAGGCATAATGCCGCCAGCTTCAATCACGAATGCAATGCTCGCGGCGAACGCAGTAACAGAATCGAAAACGCTCGCTAAGACATTCACGCACGTATCATTGAGTGATACCGCAGGAATTTTAGGAACGCAGTTGGATGCGTCGGCTAACATAGCAGGATCCCAACTCGCATCGGCAGCAGGTATCGTCGGAGGACAACTCGCCGCAGGAGTGAAAGGCAACCAGATAGGGCCTATTCCGATAGCCTACAGCACTCTTGTAGGAGGGTCGCATGATGTCATCAGTGCTATCCCGCTCGGATTCATCGGCTCAATAGTCGGCGTTTACGGCATAGTCGTGACAGCAGCAGCCGACGCCAACTCAGGCGCAGGCACGCTCGATTTCGTACTTAGCGCTTCGGGACAGGTTGAGGCAGCAGGAACGGCGCCAATCACATTACCGGTCGCGCACACGAACACACTGAACCAAGTTATCGCCCAATCAGGCGTACCCGCAGTAAACAACACCTTTGTGGCCGCTGATACGCTCAAGATTCATTTCACGCAAACCAATGCGATGACGAGCGACACTGGCGTCATTTGGGTGTTCATAGTCACGAACTGATCAGGAGGAACCAATGACCAACGTGGCGTATATGTATGCTAAGGGTCGGATGCACCTAGCGAAACAGGATATGAGCGCATGGAAGGCCGCGACGACGACGTACTACATGGCCCTTTATACCAGCAGCCTTACACCGGCACAGGATACCGACGAGACATACAGCAGCACTAACGAGCTTGCCACTGCAAACGGCTACACCCAAGGCGGCACGCAGATGACGCTCTACGATCCTGTGACGACCGGAACAGCGCCAAGTGCGTACGCGAAACTGTATTGTGCAGACACAACATGGCCAACCGCGACATTCACCGGAGTTCGGTGCGTCAGGATATATGACAACTCAGGCTCGAAGTATCTGCTCGGCTATATCCTGTATGATGCAGACAAGGCAGGTCAGGGCGGCAACTTCACGGTCCCGTGCCCGACACTTGGAATGTTCGATCTCTGAAACTCCGAGGTCGTGGACGAATTGAGGTAAAGCCTTCAGATGACGCTCTCTGCGAAAGTCGGCACGCTTAACACGCCGACGTCAACCGGGAATCAAACGGTCAGCGGTTTAGGCTTTACCCCCGTCGCTATAATTTTATGGGGAGTCTTAAACACCGGCACAGGCTTCGCGGCCGCAAACGAATACGGTATGGGCTTCTCAGCCTATAACGCCGCCAAAAGCGCATACCAACAGGGAGCGGTTGCTTTTGCGTCTTCAAGCGGCGATTGGACATACGGCACTGACTACGCCAATATCTACCAGGACTCAACTTCCTTTGTTATTCGCTCTGCCGGTATTCCTGGCTCTGTCGTGCTCGAAGGAACGATAACCTCGATGGCCAGCGGCCAATTTGTGATAAATTGGACGACTGTGCAGGGTACGTCATATCCAATAAACTTCCTCGCACTTGGGGGTAGTGACATAGCCAATGCGGGGGTTATGCTGAATCAATTGTCAACCTCATCGGGGAATCAAAGCTTTACGGGCCTTGGTTTCAAGCCGTCGTGTGCTATGCATATAGGGATAGGCTGGTATAATGCTCCTCCTAGCGGAACATACTCACCCCCCTACGACTTGATTCAGCTAGGAGCGATGACGAGCACCGCTCAATTCGCGATTGACGGGCTCCGTCCTAAAGGTGATTTCCCTACGGCCACATGGAGCGAGCAACTAACGAACAAGGTTTTGCTGAGTGAAATAGGTGTAAATGAAGCCGAATACGTTTCATTCGACAATGACGGCTTTACCTTAAACCTGGATTACGCTTTTCAATATGGGCACTACTTCTTTAGTCTGTGCCTGGCAGGTGTAAAGTCTCAAGTCGGTGCGTGGAGCAAATCTACAGGCGCAAACGGCTCAACCGACACGGTTGCCACTCCCGGCATAACACCAGTGGCAGTGATCGCCGCGACGGACTCCAAAGTCGCAGCCGCTACTCAGCAGCCAGGATTCCGTTTTTCGTTTGGAGCGGGTGACGGTACAAACAATGGCGTCGCTGGTGGCACTTCAGAGAATAATGTCTCTACGACCGTTGATTACAAGTTTTCATACACGAACGAAGCTATTGTCGTTAATGATAGTGATGCATCAACGCCAGATGCATTGGGCACGATAGGACTCGCGAATGATGCATTTGTCGTTACGTGGGGAACGAACAATGCAGTCGCAACCCAAATATGCTACATCGTCTTTGGACTCGCCTCTGTAAATGCTGGCTCCGCGACCGCTACCGTACTGCCATCAGGCAACGTACCGTCGATAGGCGTTGTAACCTCGTCAGTCAATGGAACCGTGAACCCGTCGGCGAACGTACCACAGCCGGGGGTTTCGCTTTCCACCATTGCAGCGGTTGTATCACCCTCAGCGAAGGTCCCTCTAGTTGGCGTTAAACCTCCTGACGTGACGGGGCAAGTCGCACCAGTGTTAAACGTTCCGCTAGTAGGCGTCGGCCCCCCCACTGTAGTAGGAGCAGCCTTGTCATTAGCATTCGTTCCGTTAATAAACGTTTCGGCAACACCACTCACCGCTATCGTAAACCCGTTAGCAAACGTTCCGTTGCCAGGCGTACGATTGGTTCCCGCAAGCTCGGCGGTTATATCGCCGGTAGCAAATGTGGACGAGGTGAATGTGGGGCCTCAAAACGTGACGGGACTGATCGAACCGCTGGCGTATATACCACTAATAGATGTTTCACTTCCCGGCATCACGGCAATTGTCGACGTGAGAGCAATTGTTCCGTGGGTAGGAGTATCCGTGTATCGTCATCACCGCGCTCCGTCTCAAATCTTGGCGGGTGTTCCCCGCTGTCCAGGACTATTCGATCCCGCTGGAGCGCGATGCGAAGGGCTGTTAGTGAGCAGAGGGAGCCGGAACGTGGGGTTCCTTGAACCTGATATGACAAAAGACGACTTCCCAGCAGGGGAGGAAAACTAAATGACGTTTTACGCGAAGACCGGACATTGGAATAATACGACGTCGGGCACGTCGGACACAATAAGCGGCTTGGGTTTTACGCCGGTCGCACTTATATTGTGGGGAACAAACCAAGGAACGACAGGATGGCAAGCACTTCAAACGCATAACGTCGTAGCATTTGGAATGGGCTTCGCAGCCGCTAACGGTTCCGGCCCCACTATGCAATATGGTGCTACATGCAATGCGCAACAGGACCACTCA
>Ga0181539_1000391_pt1 | contig 53014 bp, 45 predicted proteins | sample PEATcosm2014_Bin_46_FD_119767 | JGI IMG/M metagenome (GOLD analysis project Ga0181539, IMG submission 119767) | Peatland microbial communities from MTU Mesocosm Facility, Houghton, MI, USA - PEATcosm2014_Bin23_60_metaG | ecosystem: Environmental > Terrestrial > Soil > Wetlands > Peat | place...
ACAAACTGGCACAACCAGGCCGGCACAAACGTACCGTTACCCATCACCGTAACCGGTCCCGCAGAATACACGGCAACCTACGCTTTCGTCTTCCCCCTCTCAACCAACCCCCCAACCAACCTATCCCAGTCTCCCACCTAAACCACTTCAACCTCCGAAGGGCCGATCCAAATTTCCGCTTTTACAATTACCGAGCCACCCACTCCGTCTTGAAATTACTAGTTCTCAGTGCCACGTAGCTTCGCAAAATTCAGCTAAGGCTTTTTTCGATCAGCGGACCATCCGAAGTTGCTTACAAGAACACAACCCGCGGGACATTCGCTGGCTGGACAGGCGACTCAACCTGTCCATCAAACAACGGTAACCCTAAGGGTAGACACTCCGGGAACGTTGACCTTACAATGGACCAGATACCACTTGGTCACGCTGACAGCCACTTCGTGAAGTTGGGACTGGTCACGGTATCATAGAGACTTGACTTCAAATTGCGAGCTCAGGTGGATTCGTGGGTTTTTTACGTGTGAGGAACACGATGCCCTTCCCTTGTTCAACGCGGAATCTGGTCCAGCGATCGATGTAAGGTTTGCCGCGGACCTTCTTTATTCTTAGGCGGCGCATTTGGCCTCCTCCGGATTCTTGTAGATGAGTTTCTATCACGCAATCCGCGGATTCCTCCAGTTTAGTCATGTCGTGCGTGTCTATGCCTGCACCGACTGTTACGCATAGCCTTCCATTGTTCGCTTTAACCCGCGCGGCTACTGTTTGAAGGAAGTTGATGACGTAATCAATCCGTAGCACCGTGATCAGGGGGTTTAGTGAGTCTATGTAGATGTCGGCTCCTGAGCCGGCGGCCTGAAGGCATTTGGAAATGTTCAACCCCAGGTTTGTCAAGTCTGTGTGTGAGTTCACTGAGAATTCTTCCATCGATTTGCCTCCACCGACGGCTGAGTAAGCGTCGATGAAAATCAAGCGGGCCGAGTCTTTCACGTCAGAGGCCTTTCCTACCCCTAAGCTCGTCATGCTGTCGCGAATTTTGTCGGGGTACTCGGTGTTGGTTATGTAGATCGAGCTGCCGAACGCTAGGTGTTCCGCGGCCAGGCAGTTCAGAAGAATCGTTTTGCCTGAACCCGAGTTTCCAGCGATTACAGCAAAACAGGCTTCAGGTAAGCCACCATGGGTCAATTCTGCGAAGTAGTTGAAGTTGGTCGGGTATAGCTTGCCGCGTTTTCTCCGAACCAAAACCACAGACGCTAACGCAATTATTGCTATTGAGACTGCGGTTGTAATCGTTCGGTGAGGGAATGGGACGGAGACGATCATCAACCCGTTCTCGTCAACGTGAAGTGAGGTTTGGTATGTGGTGAGGAGGTAGTCGACGCGGACTGTGTAGTCACCCGCGGGGATCTTCGTGAATTTCGCGATCCCATCGAAGCCAGTCGACAACTGTTGCACTTCGCTGGTTTGGTACAAGGTTACGCGGGCGAAGGGGACGGGGAGGTTGAGTGATGTGATTCTGATGCTGGTTGAGTATACTGTCAATTGAAGTGTTAGCGTGGAAGGGTGGGTGACTTCGAGGGGGAATAATGATTGCGTACCGAGCCATGAGACCGTCAGGTTTAGGGGTCCAACAACTTGCGTGTTGGGTAAAGATAGTGCACCCCAACCACTTGCGTTCGTTACCGAACTCCAGAACGACTCGGTACCAAACCCTACTGATAATGTAGCATTTGAAAGGCTTGTTCCGTCGGAGGCCAGGACTACAATCGAGACGGGATAAAACTGAGTAACCCAAAACGGTTGAGTGAATGAATAGCCGTTGCCACTCGAGTCTTGGAAAAGTAAACTCGCCTGCCATTGTCCCTGACTGAAATTCGAGGCCACAGTGTAGATGGTAGAGTAGTCCGTAGCGTTCCTCGGGTTCATCGGTAGATTGATGCTACTTCCATTCTGTGCCGTGAGCCGAAGCACCGTGGAGCTGAACCGATAGACACCTATCGCGTCTGTGAGGTTTGCGGTTACGCGAATCGCCTGGGTCCCGTTGGAGCCTACTTCGAAAATTTTACCAAATTTTCTCTCGCCGAAATACTTGATCTCGGCGTTGGCTGGGGCGACCGTCGGAATCTTTACACTCGTAGGAGCGCTCGCATCGTCCCACACCAGAAGGGGCTTGCTAGTGCCTGAGGTTTGAGTAATGCCGATGTGCAGTAATATCGTTGATCCTGCGTGGAATGTGTATTCGATCGCGGGTCCCACACCGAGGGTTACGGGAATTGTCGCGGTGTTCAAGTAGATTAGCGTATCAACCTTCGCGCCCGGCACGAGGGTTTGCAAGCCATCAGGCGTGACTTCCGCTAATTGTACTCCCACCGTGCCCGCGAAGGGGCCGTTAGCGCGAAGGTATAGGTTGAATGTTAAGGATCCTTGGATTTGCAAATCCTGACCGAGGACGGGGCTGAGTTTGAAGTCCAGGCCGTTGGTTAGGTCTGCAGCTTTCTGAGCATTCGATTGTGGGAGAGCGGTGAGAATCGCTGAGCTACCGTAACCGTGGGCGTAAAGGGTTACGTATTGGGCGTTGGGTTGTGCTTGCGTCCGGGGAACGAGCAGGAATAGTATGAGGATGAGTAATGTGAGTATGAGAACGCGTGGGCGCATCGCATTTTGCCTACCCGTGGTACACGCACGTGCCAAATTAGGATTGTCGGTTCTCTTAACTCTTCAGCTTATGGCTTTTGAGTTAGCTTCGATGGATCGACTCTCAGGATTACCTTCGTCGACGCTGAGCCAACATCGAGTTCCTGCACCATCGCTTCAATTCCAACGCCTTGCGACCGCTCGAACCTCAAGCGGCCCCGCCGGCTAATGTTCAATACGGCGACTAGGTCGCGATCGAACAATTGCCGGCACGCCTTACACCAGAGTTTGCGTTTCAATTCCTTGCTCGATTGGAATCTCTCCCCGCACCTCGGGCAAAGCTGACTTGTTCCTCTGGTCTCAGGCTTGGTTAGCGTGATTGCGGGGTCAAGGTGAACGAACATGCTCTAAACCTCGAGTCGGACAGGATTTGATTTGATTTGACAGGTGAAGGTTTGAATCGTTGAGTGACAGATTTCCTAACCAGCACAGGAAAAACCAGCAATGCCACTTGATTTAAGCATTGGAAGGATAAACAGCCGAATAGTTATCCTGGACTGGATTGTCTGTGATTGGTTCCGTTACCTCTTCGTTTGATAACTTCTCTCCTCGTCATACGCCCTCAGGTTGGGCTCAGGGAGAGTTACGGGCGTAGAACCAGCGCCCCGTTCTGGAAGGCTTCCTCCCAGAACCTCTTAGCAATATTCATAGCCCCATTCAGGTCAGCGTTGTAGACCAATCCACAGCTACGGCATTCCAGGACCGATTGAACTAGGCGACTCGTATCCGTCGAACCGCAACGATTACAGGTCTTAGATGTGTCACGCTCAGAAATCTTGAAGACGGATATCCCTTCCCACGCAGCTTTGTATTTGATTTGCTCTGTGAGCTTATAGTACGGCATCCCTGAAAGAATACGGTTGATGCGTTTGCCTTTCGCTCTCTCACGGATGCCTCTCAAGTCGCCGAGAACAATTGCTGCATTGTTCTGTTTTGCCTGCGTAACTATGGCGTGGCTGATTTGGTGGCAGAGAGTGTTAACCTTCCGCCGCTCCGTGTCCTTCACTTTTCTTATGACTCGGAGAAGCTTCCGCTCTCCAAGTCGTTTCCTTAACCAGGCATAGTGTCTACGGATTCCTCTAGCCTGTTTACCGTAGAATCTAGGTTCACGGAAGTCCTCTTTGGTCAACAACACGGTTGTCGCCAAACGCTTCTCCCCCAAATCCACAGCCAACAAGGCTCGGGGTTGAATAGGGGTCACTTTACGAGTGACTGTGAAATGCATCCACAACCGGCCATCTTGGCCCGCAACAAGTTTCGAGTCGCGAAGTCTGGATGCGAACAAGTAGGCCTCAGCCTGTTTACTCATTCGAAGCGGAAGCCAAACAGGGTGATGAGGCTTATACGGAATGCGAACCCAAACCTTACAGTGCTTGTTCTCGTTCCGCCTCAGCATCAAATCGTAATGCGCGAAGTAGATCGGATCATCTTTTCGTTTGCTTTTGAAACGATTTCTAGAGTAAGCTGAGTGGAGTTCCGGTGCAACTGAACGCCTCTCCACATACGTGTGCTGGGTCATATTGCGCCAACCATCACGGACCTCTTGAAGACGAGGGGTCTTGGTTTTGGTTGGCTGCCAAACCTCCCCCACAACCGCCTTAACAGCCTCCCCCAACGCGGACCAGCACCCCTTAACGATCCAAGAAATCTCTCCCACCAAATTAGACAGACAGATAACTGAAACTATCCACCAAACGAAGAGGTAACAGAACCTCTATCATTCATCTGCCGCGAAGCTAATCCAGCGTTTTGAACGGTTTTCAGCCTGAAAAGGTTCATGGTTGAATAAGTTTTCATCCATTTTCATGGCGGAAATGCGCATTTGCACGGGATGTATCGGGTTTCAACTGTGCCCCTTATATGCATTCAAGGGGGACTGCCGGAATTGTATGCGTAACGTTTTGCGCATAACAAATTAAAGGAGAAATAAAAATTTGCATAAGAAATTAGCTGCAACGCTAACAATCGCTATTTTCCTAATTAGTATATTCGCAATTGCAGTTCCAGCTCAAGCAGTCTTCACGTTAGGCAACTTGTCGGGAACAAGCCCGTACGCCATTAACAATTATGATCCGCACGTAGCTGGGCCTATTGGTTATGTTTGGCCTGGCAGCGGTCAATGTGCGTATGACGGGTACCCGAACACAGTGAACGATAACTGTTCGCCTGGTTATATGGCACCGTACCCGAACGGTAATCCGCCGGGTGCGCCGAGCAATTCGTGGTATCAGCTTGAAGGGGACACGTACGCCCCATTCGGAGCAATACTAACGAACTCGACCGGTGACCTAATCTTCGCACTAAACGCAACGGGCACACCAGACACATGGTCCTCGACCACTGGTACGAACGCTGCGGGTCTCAAGACTGAAATCCAGACCCCACTCAGCCCAACAGAGGGTTGGGATACATGGTTCATCCTGATCCCGCCTGAATTCACCGTACCAGGTGCACCGAATTTCGATGGCTCACAAATCGTTTCGACTCTCACTAACAGTTACGACCGTGTCTTCGTTGCGAAGCTTAGCCCAGACGACAGATATGCGCCAAACTGGACTCTAGTTGCATTAACAGTGGACGCAGCCGTAGACGCTAACAGTGCAGGTAGCACATACTACAACCACCAATACCTCAACTTCACACACGCCGGTGAATGGTACTACGCCAGAATCAACGGCGTAACCGCACCATCCATCGCCGGAAAATACTTCTTCAAAGAAGCCCTTTACAGCAGCAACAATAAATATGGTGTCGGCCCAACGCTGGGCAACGCTGCCGGAATAGCTGGTGAGCAACCCTTCGTTTGGGTTCCACCACAAAACTGGCCAGTCGTCCTAGTGAAGGGTGAGACTGATCCAGCCATCATGACCGGAACGCTCCGGTATGCGGGCTACAACTCAACCCTCTACGGGCAACCCATCGCTGAGGCTGCTGAGGTTTTCGCCACTATGACCATGCGCATCGACCCATACACAGGCCAAAACCGACCGGACCTACCACTAATCGGCGCCCAAGCGTTCGTGAACGCAACGGCGAACGGCCACTATGAATTAGAAGGCCTAGCACCAGGCGCCTACGATATCTACGCACAAGCTGCGGGATATCCAACGACCTTGTGCACTAGTGGTGTAACCGTCCTCAAGGGCCAATCGTTACACTTCGACTGTTACCTTCAACCAGGGCCCGTGATTCACGGCAACGTGTACACGAAGCACCAATTTGGTGACGAACCCTGGCCAAACGAGGCAACAGAACCTGGCCAATACATTAAGATCGAGCTCTACGCTAACGCAACACTCAGCAACCAAGTCGACCCGAGCGCTGGTCCACCAGTCTCCTGGTCACCGCTACCATGCGTAGCTGGAGGCCAAGAAGACTACTACGGTAGGCGAGCAGCTGGTCTGTGCGGTGACCCACGCGACGGAAGCGCGATTGCGTTTCCATGGCATGAGTACAGCACAGTTAACGGTGTCGCTTACGGTGATCCATCAACGCTCTTCACGGGTGCAACGAACGGTTACACACGTGATGTCGCGATCAGCAGCACTCTCGGTAACACGCTTCTAACCTCCGACCCTCAAGGTGTCGGCCCACCACAGAAATGGTTCGTGTCGGGCGGAACAACAACTCCATTCCACTTCGAGATGGGATTGAAGGGTGAGTACGGTGCTCCAAGTGACCTGTCAGGCGAAGTGCCGCAGGTATACGCTACTTGGATCAACGGGCTTACACCAGGCAGGTACTATGTACGTGCTTGGACCTTCCGTTACGTTCAAACAGCCCTGGACGGTTCCACCTTCCAGGAATACTACTTTGACGTAACACCCAACGAGTGGGCAGGAGACGTTACATTGCCACTTGACCTACGCCTAAGCAGCTGGGTCAATAAGACAGTGTACTTCCACGACACACCTAACACAATCGAAACCAGCCCAATCCACAGCGTCGCAGGTTACCTCTGGGGTAACCTAGAAGGCGCTGACGGACACATTTACGCCGCTAACGTAACAGGACTCGGCTACACCAACAGCACAGGCTCATACAACTACTACTACACTGAAGGTTGCAACGGATACGATCAATACTCGTACGACGGATTCTTCTTCGGCGTCAACACGGGCACGTTCAATGGCCCCAACGGCTCTGGTGAAAACGGAGCTCCAAGCGTCAGTTGCAATGCACTTGGCGCGGGGGGCACCACGTATCCAGGCGGTGCTTTGGACAAGGCCGGGTTGAACCACAACTCTATTGCATCAGGCGAAGCGACGATCCAGTTCTGGGGTATCAACGATACCTGGGATGGTACCAATTACGGCATCCCCTCAGGTACGTACACTCCAAACGTCGCTGCGAACGGCTACGTCAGCCAGACTCCGGCAGAACAGGTTTCCGTCACTTTGAGCGGTAACCCAACCGATATCAGTGACCACCTCTTCCTCGGCCCAGGCTTCAACGTATCAGTATACAGCATCGACTGGGAACGACCACGCGTCAGCAGAGACTGGGTCTGGTCCGGATGCCAAAACGGCTACACAGCTTATCCAGGTTGCTTAGGTTCCGAGATTGACATCGGATTCTACCAAACGAACTCCACCAACTCCACCGCCGCGGGACCACTATCCGACTACTTCGGCCCCGAACCAGCCTACAACCCCCTCAGCGTTCCATACCAGGACGTGGGCAACGGAACTGCCGCTGCTCCAAATGGTGGGTTCTACGGTGGCCTATTCCAAGGACCCGGAGGAACTGACTGCTATTACGGTACAACGCCCTCCTTCAACTGCGCTGAGATGGACGGGGGTGGACGCAACGTACTACTAGGCTACGGGGAATCGCACGGTGTCTACTACGGCCAATCAGCCCGCTACGCCTTCCAAGGAGGCTACACGTCAGGAAGCTTCGGCTTCCTCAGAGCAACAAAACTCCAGAAGGACAGCATGTTCAACTCACTTTACACAACCTGGCCGCTTCACTTCAACGAGGGTGAATACAACCTCGCAGCCTACACTTACGGCTACGTACAAGACAAAGACTTCACAGCCTACGCACAGAACGGGCAAACTGCTGACATGAAGATCAACTTGATCATCGGTGTGAACGTAACGTTAGATGTTCTCTTCAAGAAGGAGAGTATCATCACGCCGACCGACGAAAACATGTCTGCACGTGTCCGCCTATTCAATGATCAAGGCCAGTTGGTGTCTGAATGGATGTCCAGTGAGGGCGTCTATCCAGGCTTTGGCTCAACATCACCCTTTGGTGTTGGCACTGGCCACGTTACCGCAGCCAACGGAGTACTAGGCTCGTACCCTGATTCGAATGCGGTCGGGAGCGGTGTTGCCCCCTTGTACCCATTCATTAACCAGGGAGGATCACCATACCAACAGCCAGCCTCCGGACTGAACGCCTACAACTACGTACCCGCCAACACAACCCTACTCCACGTCCAAATGGCAGGTTTACCGCAGCAAGTACCAATCGGAAGCGACATTACAGGGGTCTACTTCAGTGACCCCATCGCCACAGGCCAGGGTGCATGTGACTTCGAACTCGACTGTTACACCGCCCCGTATGCTACGTACCCATTCCCCTACACGGGAATCGAGGGTGCTCCAGACTACACGGGTGGATGGACAGCCGAAGTAGACTTCGTCCCATGGTACTCAGCCAACGCCGGCACACCTGAAATGGCAAGCGGCACCTCACAAGTATTCACCTCTGGCACAACGACCTATGCGCAGTACTATCCGCCAGTCAACGGTCTCCTGATGGGTGAATCCTACCACATCATCCCAGGCACGACCGCAACCTCAGGCATCAGCCTGACGGAAGACATGGCTTTGAGCAGCATGTTCGTCGGCCATTCGATGGCCCCGAACCATCTCGGCCCGTACTCGCAGGAGGGTGTCTGGCAAATAGCCGGAACACACAACAGCGGTGAAGCAAGCGCAATCTTCGAAGTTGACCAGAACGGGTTCGTGAGCGGCAATGTTCTCGCCTTCACGTGGAGTAACGAGTTCCGCAGTCTCAGCTGGGGCACGATCAGCGTGGTCGGCGCCAGTGGAGCGACGTGGAACTTCTACACCATCGATGGCAACTACCAAGCATTCCTACCCCCAGGCTCGTACAAGTTCAGCATCACCGAACCAGGATATGCGCCTCAAACTTGGTCCTACTCGGTCGCACCAGGCCAGAGCGGATCAGGAGCGAACGTATACCTGGAACAAAGCAACATACCCGTACCAGAATTCAGCACAGTAGCGGTTGTCGCCTTTTCAGCGTTAGCAGCATCTCTATACCTACTAAAACGAAGACGCAAGTAAGCGTCCGAGCGCCCACAAGGCGCCCGTACCCCCTTCTATTTTTCAAAAACAAAAAGGGCACTCCCTAAACCGTACTGTCCGCCTCATGAAGTCTTACGTCAACAGGAGACGAAATTCATTGTTCATTCCTCCTCAGTTTTTATGAGCATTGACCTACGATCGAGTAGTTTCGTAGCCGCGATTGTCGGGTGGAATATTGGGGCTTTAGAGAACGTAGACTCTTGCAACTGCGTCTTGGAATTGGGGGTATCTTACCTTTGCAATCGTTAGTCATGTGCTTAACAGATGGGTATGAGTGTGAGGAAAGAGGCGGTCGGGCATGCTAGAAAGTGGGAGATGTGGAACCCGATCTAGCGGTCTTGTTTCAAGTTCCTGTAAAAACCGATCGCAGCTGCTCATTAGGTCCGTAATATTCCCTCTAGGCTTGTGCTCTGGAAAAATGTCACATGCTGGGTTCAATATCGAACGATACTTGGCAAACAGGTAGGGAACCACTGAGGTAAATAATGAGATTCCCTAGTCTCCTCAAGGTTAAGGGATCAATAGGTTGGATCGTGTTTCAACGGGCATCAAGGGCTTAGACGAGGTATTGAGGGGTGGCTTTCCGAAGAGTAGAACGATCCTTGTTGTTGGAAGCCCAGGCTCTGGAAAGACGACGTTTGCCGTGCAGTTTCTCGTTGGTGGGGCGAATGCTGGGGAAGCAGGCCTCTATGTCTCTTTCGATGAGAAACCGGAACGCGTGAAAGCAGACTTATCGTCATTCGGGTGGAACCTGGATTCGCTCGAGCAGGGGGGCAAGCTCACATTTGTGGACGCAACACCACTCAAACGGCCAGGTCAGAGGTTCGTGGAACCGAACATCGGCAGTGATAATCCCGTGACATTGACCTTGCCCGAACTCACTCTACCCTCACTCGTTCGAACAATTCGCAGGATAGCGGCTGAGGAAGGGACTCAGAGGATTGTATTGGACCCCATAACATCCCTAATGCTACGCTATCCAGAGGAAGTGAAGAGGCGACGTGCTCTGCTCCTTTTCTTCGACGCCTTAGAATCCACGGGTTGTTCCTGCATTGTAACCAGTGAGCTACGTACTTCAGAGCTTGAACGTCAATTTCAGCTGGAGGAGTACCTATCCCAAGGTGTCGTCCTCCTCCACACTATGGTTCATGAAGGAAACGTCGTAAGGGGTATTCAGGTGGAGAAGATGCGGGGGATTAGCCACGACGACCAGCTCCGTCCCTATCAAATAGGTCAAACGGGCATCGAAGTTTTTCCGAAGGATAAGGTCTTCCAAGCCAATGTTCGTTAACTACTTCCTGGCTAGGAAGCTAGACTTAGTGAATGATGTCCCGCAGTGGATGAGGAAGCAGACGTGCCTTGCGTAGAGCTGAATTAGTTCGAAAGCACGAAACCAATATTCTGAAGGGAATAGCCCTAATATCATTACTCGTATTAGTCGTGTTGGGCTCAACCGTCCTCTTCGTTCAGGTGCTGAACAGTAATCCGCGGATCGACATAGAAACCAGCGGCTGGGTGCGAAGCCCAGAGATTAGAATCATAATGGATTCCACAGCAGATTGGGCACGGATAATGTTCAATGACATATACGGGACGAACACAAACGGAATACGAGTACTCGAATTTCTCGATCATGGCTGGCTCTCGGGAAATGATGGCACCGACAGGATCGACGCAGGATTCGACCTTTCGTTCGTCGATGTGTTATACAATTCGACAGTGGCCAAGACCGGAGATATCGTTGGGTTCTTCAAAGGCAACAATAATTTCAGCCACACGAAGATGTTTGTAGATGTCGTTCTCGATATCGATATGGGCCAACCGAACGTCTACGTCTATCTGATGCTTGCCGGCGCGGGAACGACAACATTCCAATTCATAAACAAGGAAACCGGCGTTCTGATTTGGGAAGACTCTGAGAACGGTCACACATTTACTCAATACGATATGCGTTCAATGTCACCCAAGGTCTTCTTCACAACTGAGAGGATTGATTCAATTCTCGTCATCGCCTTAATCATCGTCGGAATCATCTCAATTGTAATCCTCAATCCCTTACCCACTCGTCGCCTAAGAAGAACTAGGGCAGAGAACGAAATTGGCGTGCTCTGACGTTGCCAACCAAATCAATTGACCAAGGTTCCCGGACAGTAGAAAATTCACTGAATAAGAATTCGCCAGTCCTCCTCGCTGCCGCGACGCTTATCGCCATCGCGGTAACGGTTCCGCGTTTTGCGCCCGGTATTCCCATGGGTGTCGACACAACAAGCCACCTCTACAAGATCCTCTTTCTACAATATTGGTGGAAGCTTGGGTTGAATCCGTTCTGGAGCGCAGACTGGTATGCTGGATCTCCAGCCCTGTTACTCTATCCACCGCTCAGTTACTACATAACCGCCGGAATCGCTATGCTTGGCGTTGACCCTGTACTCTCATACAAATTCGTAGATGCTCTATTCTATTGGTTCACACCGATAACTATCTACCTTCTCGTTAGAGAATTAGGCTTTGGTAAAGGGGAGAGCGCGCTAGGAGCGTTACTCTTCAGTCTTTTCCCCGAGGTCATAGAAAATTATCTATTCTTCGACAGGTTCCCAACAACTCTTGCTATACCGATTTTCTGCATTTTCATCATAACCTTCCACCGCGCACTCTCACACCGAGATGCTATGTTGAATGTTCTTCTCTCCATCCTAGCCATGTCAGTTTTACTCCTCATACACCACTTGTCCGCTTTACTCGCGGGCTTTGTCGCGTTGCTAATGGTCTTCGTTGCATTCGCAGCGAACGGTGTTCGCAAACCCGTGCTAAAGCTTGTCGTGGTGGGGGCGGGAACGCTCGGCATAACCGCATTCTGGCTTATTCCGTTCCTCGCCTCCTACCTGCTGTTCTCCGCTAACCAATTCTACAATCGCAACGTAATCTTCCCATTCCTGAGATTCACTTACTTCGGAAATGACGTCGCATCCTACCTGTTAGGACTCGTTCAATTCATCCTGGCCGCGGTTGCGATACAATCGATTCTTGGCCGAAACTTTGCCAAACGAATTCCAATTAACGCCACCGTATTCTTCCCACTCTTGCTCGCAGGAATGGCCTTGTTTCAAGCAGGGGAGCTCTTGGCTTTCTCCGTCATCGAAATTTTGGGCGAAGTGATCGTCGCACTTTCATTCGTCGCTTTCTTAGCGCAATTCGTCCTTATCCGATACGCCCGTGGATTAATCTCGAGAAGAAACGGAAACATCTTCGCAGTTTTTTGGTTTATTCTATTTCTCTGGTTGGGGTTAGGGTATTATGCCCTGCCTGTCCTGCAGTTGCCGATCATCAACGCCATCTGGACTAAGACTATGGATGTTTACAGGATCTGGCTGTACTTGGCGTTGCCGATGAGTGGGCTCGCCGCGAGGGGTATCCTCCGCTCGATCTCGAAACTTATCAACTGGCGCCCGATCCTCGTCATCCTCTTACTAGCACTGGCAATAACCCCAATCACGGTGAGCGTGGGCCTGAAAATCAATTACGACTTGAACAATAGTGTTAACGGTATCCTTCCCTATTCGACCGCCAACGCACAGATTCCGCCGGAGATAATCACCTATTTCCGCAATGATGCTTCGCAGGGCAGAATCCTCGGGATCAATGTACCTTTCTGGATTTACGTCCTGCCAATCTACGCCAACAAAACAATCATCGATGGATGGTATCCACAAACCAAACTAGTCACTCCACTAGTGAACATCAACGACTATCGCTTAGACGACCTAGAAACCGCACCCAACCAAACAGCACGCCTTGACACGTGGAAGGAACTGATATCACAGGCACAACTCCTCGACATAACCTGGGTTATGATAGGCGATAACGGAACCCTCGCTACCGAAATCATGCACAACACCAACTTTACGGAGCAGTTGATCGTTCCATACGGTAACGTCAACCTTGTCATCTACAAATCGGTCACCGTCCCGTCATATGTAGAGACGGAACCTTCAAACTTCAACCTCACAAGCCTAACGAGGGCAAACCCAGATCAAATTGAAATGACCTTCCAGCCGATCCAGCAGGAATCTACGGTACTCGTGAAGGAGGCATACTTCCCTACATGGGCGGCCACGGCGAACGGAGCCCCCCTCGTTGTGGGGAAGGATGCCGCAAGCGGCTATATCCTTCTATCGCTTCCACCCGGAACTGAACAAGTGAATTTGTACCAGCGACCAAACGAAACCCTTTGGAATGTCGTCTCCCTAGTCAGTTTGATAATCTGCCTTGCCCTCACAGCGATCGTACTAGTCCGTAGAAGGAAAACAGATGCATAGCCACACATCCACGCAACCTGCGGACATTCTCGAGCAGTTCACCGTCAGGATAAGCATGCTCTTCGCCGCAGGTTTCATTTTCGCTGAAGGGCTGCAAAATTGGATTCGGGGCAGGGTCGAGACGCATCCTGAAGTCGTCCTGCTTATCATCCTAAGCTACGCACTAGCTTTCGCCCTCTTTCTTCTGGCGACGATAAATTCGAAAGACGTTATGAAGCTAAGGGACATCGCATTCGTATCACTGATCCTAACGACCGCGGTAAGCTGGTATGTGGTAACCCAAATTGAGCACCCAGGCTCGTATCAGACGGACGCACTTGCATTCGTCCACTATTCCGCAATCCTCCTATCAAAAGGAATCAACCCCTACCCGCAGGACCTGCAGTCAGCCCTAAGCATGTTTTCGGTGAGCCCAGAATTCATTACACTAACGCCCAATGGCAACCTCGTGAGTACGCTCAACTATCCTGCGCTTCAGGTCATCGCCTTTCTCCCAGCAGTTTGGGCAGGGTTACGGGATGCGAGAATCGTAATCTACGTGTTCGAGATCGCAAGCATCGTGATCATTTACCTTTGGTCACCAAAGGAGATAAGGGCGCTAGCATTAATCCCTCTATTCGCAGGGTCTGACTTAGCAATAAATTTCTCAGCAGGCTCTATTGCGGATTTCATCTGGATCCTCCCATTAGTTCTCATGGTAGTCTATATGGATCGCCCGCTCGTGGCTGGAATTATGTTCGGCTTAGCGAGCGCAGTGAAACAAACTCCTTGGCTTCTAGCCCCCTATCTTCTCATATGGTTCTACAGGAGTGAGTCTAATCTCAAATTGCAAAGCCGCTTGAAGAGGGTAAGCGTGTTCACCGGGGCTGCGGTTGCGGCGTTTCTCATTCCGAATCTATGGTTCATGTTCAAAGATTTTGGCGCTTGGTATTCGGGGGTGGTCACGCCCGCTATCGGCAATCTAGTTGTTCTTAGTCAAGGCCTCTCATTGATCACTCTTGCAAGCGGCATCCCACTGCCACCGGCCTTCTATCTGGTGGCGACTGTCGTTGTGGCTGCAACCCTGATTGTGGAATACTACATTTACTTTGAGCGTCTAGCATTCGCTCTTTGGGCCTTTCCTGCTATAATCCTCTGGTTTTCCTACCGGGGATTGCAGAACTATTTCATCTTCTGGACACCACTTTTAGTCATGTCAGTGGTTCTGCTCTACAAGAGGGATAACTTTGACAGAAAGGGTTAGGCGAGCAGTAGCCTTCGTCGCCATCGTCTTCTGCATTCTCACGGTAAGCTCCGCGTTCATAATTTTCTACGGCCAAGTCTTTCAACCTCCCCCACTGCTTAACACAAACATGAAATACTGGACGGTAGACCCAACCAAGAACATTCTAACCCCCTATCTCTGGACAATCGACGTAATCGAGGGTCCCACAGACAACATCAGCGTTTACCAGACGGTTATCGCAGATCGTCCCTCGATCGCCTTGAGGGTTGTACGAAGCGACCGCAACAATTCTCAGATATGGACAACAGTTCACGTGAGGCAGGATTTGCGCGGGCAAGCTTTAGCGGCAATCTTTCGGTCCAAGATCACGGTCGACGTATACCCAACCTTCACATACGTGTATGACCCACACTCAAACAACCCAGAGAACACGTTCGGAATCGAAATCAACGATGGAACGAATCTGCTCTGGTACGTCTTCGCCAACGAAACCAATCAAATATTCCAACTGCCACACACTCGAATCATCTTAACGCAAACCCCGCTCAATACTTGGTCGACTAGGGAAATCGATATCGCAAGTCAGTACGAGGCTGCCGGGTGGAAAATGCCTGAATCAATCTCATTCACCCTCATTCTCGGAACGACATGGCTTTACCCCGGAAATTGGGTCGGCTACTTTTCTGGGCTTTCCGTTGAGGTTTCTCCACTTCAAACCCAAAGTCTATCTCCAACCCAAACTCTAACCGTGCTAACCATTGACGCCGTAGTCATCATACTCCTCGGTGTTGTAATGGTGGGGTATCTAAAGCGCAGGAGGCCAGAAGGACCACGAAAACGAGTGAAGTAGCAACGGATAGAAAATCGCATGCAAAACAGACTGCTGCTCTGAAACCCGCTCTCTCAATCTTAGAGTTCGCGAAGGCAAACTCATTCTCGATTCTTTCGATCGGTTTCGGAGTGGCAGCGATAGCCATGATTCTGGGCGCGACGCTCACGCCTACAGGAACGATTGTCGGGGAAAGCATGGTCATGATAGAAGTCCAGGTTCTTCCAGGATTCTTCATGAAACCGATCACTTTCTTCCAATTCAGCATGTTTCTCTCCTTCGCTTTCGGGCTCTACACGCCCCTGACTCGGCGAAGGATGATGTCGACTAGGCCGAGCATTCTTAGAACGGTATACATTGGGGCTTGGTTAGTTGCCATGGGAAGCGCGTTCGAGATTATCTATCAGATGGTCTTATGGTCGGCGGCGTTGGCTGTACAAGGCTTAGCGAATCCGGATGTCGTCTCAAACCCCTTTCCAGTCTCCGTTAATCCCACGCCGATCAACGTCGTCTTCGCGTCCAAGGTTATCGTCGCGATATTCTTCATGTCAGCCTTCCTCATCGACTACATTCACCGAATCGATCGGACACGCCGTGAGACGGTTATGCTAGAGAGGCTGACGAGAAATAGGTAGCTTCCTGCCTCCGCCGCCAGTGATTCCTGAAAGCGAACTGAGGGAGGTTGATCAGTAATGCCGCCGATCGAGAAACGGATCAGAAACTTCTTCCTTGGGATTTACCGCGAATTCAAGACGCGAGACGCATATCCTCTTCTCTTTATCGTATTTCCAATAATCTTCCTAATCATAGCCGACCCTGCATCCTTCACCCTCGTATGGTTTGTGGGGCAAGAGGTGGGTCGGGCCGGCCTCGCTTTCGTCTTCTTTCTTGTAGCATGGGACTTCCATGATTCACGTAAGAAGTTCAAAGCCACACATGACAGACGTCGCTACATTCTCACAGCGGTAATCCTCTTCGCCTTACTCGTCTACTATTACTTCAGAATATTCAACGGATTTTTCGTGCGACCGCCAATAAACCCCGTTAACAATACTCCGATGGATACGGATTTCACAACTTACCTACGTGTTTACGTGACGAGTCAACTTGGCGTTTCGCAGAGCTCCCCGCTGAGTTTTCTCTTAGCGATGGATTTCCTAACGTACGCAGTTTACTGCATCCTAGCCACTGTGATACTCTACTCGTCAGAATCAATTCTCCTGATGGCGACACCGGTCATTTACACTATTGGCAGTGCAATCTTGGACTTGATGGACGCGTTCTTTCCCGAAAACTCCCTCGCCTTTCTTCAGGTCTGGGTCTACCTGATTTGGAATGTCGTCGTGTTCATACTTGGCTTGACCGGGTTCCACACGAACATTAATCCTCTGAACGGACCCATCAAGCAGCCGAGCCTGCTGCTCCAAGGAAACCAGCTCTATCTGTGGGGGTTCAAGGGCTTCATGGGCCTCGCCATCTACTGGCCCTCCTCGGGTGTAGTGAGCATGATAGTTTACAGCCTCGTAATCCTAGTGCTCATGGTAAAGCTTGACGCGTCGAGAACCCGCAAGATCATCTACGCTCTGATCGGCGCGGCTGGAACTTATTTTGTCAACGTAATCCGAATCACACTCATAGTCCTATACGTCACCTACATCAGCCTAGACGTGGAAGCGTTCCACGCATCCATCGGCGAAGTCCTCTTCATCGCCTGGATATTCATCTACCTCCTACTCGTAATACACCTCGAAAACACACGCGCGAAAACACAAACTCCACGTCCAACAGCAAAACAGTCCAAGCGAACAGCACCCACCCACCCTACTGTTTCTCGGAGCAAAACAACCTACGAGAAGAGCTCATGAGGTTCTTCACCCAACAATTCGATTAACTGCATCAAGGGGCGGCCCGAGGCTGGCAATGTTTGGAATGGCGCGATTTACATTTTGGGGCCGACAAATGTGCCAAAGAGGCTGTAGGAAAGTTTCTAATGATGGTTCCCGTTCACACGTGTGTTGAGTGTTTCGCATGTCGGGTTACGGCTTGCGCAGTTTCGTGTCTCTCATCTTGCGGGACACCGAGTTTCAAATCATAATTCTCGTTGCATCTACCATATGGATTTACAGCGTACTCACGAAGATTCCATTCCTCGTCCCGAGCCATTACAGTGATGTGGGTTGGCTCTGGATTCGGGATGTATACAGTGGGAATCATAACCTACAGATCCCATATGTTCAGTATCAACTCGAATACCCTCAGATGATCGGTCTGCTAATCTACCTAGGGCAGGCCATCTCAACCTACTTCCCCGTCCTTATCGACTCTTACAACACCTTTGTCGCCGTCGAAGGTCTGCTCGAATACCCGTTCATGATCGGCACAATCTTCAACCTCTACATCCTCTGCACGAAGCTGAACCTCAGCAAGAACCGAATCTACCTATACATGATCACGACCTTAACCTTCATCGTGTATGGCTTTTACAATTGGGATTTTCTCGTCGCATATTTTGTCACCCTCTCGATTTGGCTCTACTTGGATAAGCGCTTCAACTGGGCTGCAGTAGTCCTAGCGTTAGGGGTGCTCACGAAGTTCACACCTGGCATAATGCTCTTCCCCATGCTCGCTGGACTACAGAACTGGAGGGCGCGAATCAACTTCACACTGACCGCGGCGATCGTCTGGGTCGCAGCGAACCTTCCCTTCGCCGTGGCGAACTTCAATGGTTGGATAAACCTCTTCGTAGGTTATAGCGGGCCCAACCATCAACTCCAAAACACCTGGATTTCGATGGCTGTCTCAGCGGCGGGGCTGGGTGACATCATATCAGGCGAAAGGGCAGGCTGGATCCTAAGCTTTGGAATTTTCTTCTTTCTCATGATCTACGCCGTGCGCTCGAAGCATACTCCCCTTGAGAAGATACTGATGACGTGGTATGCTTGGTACGGTGCCGTCTACCTGTTCGATCCTCAAATGATGATTCAACTCATTCCAATCGTAATCTTGACTCCGAACTTCAGCCTCCTCTTCTATCGCATAGCCGACGTCTTGAACGCTTTCATCATAATGTTCTACTTCATAGGAAGCAGCCACCCCGAATTACCCGGCTACTTGACCGACCAATTAACGCCGTTCGGCCTCACAAACATAGAAGCCTCACTTCGACAACTCATCTTCCTCTCGGCATACTTCGTATGCTTCAATCCGAAGTTACAAGCAGCTCTGAAAGGAATCGGAAGGAGATTCGCAGCGCCATTAGAAGGTCGCTCAAAACAACGAGTGAAGACTAGGCACCGTTCGGTCAACTCAGGTTAGCCAGAAGGTCGGGTTAGCTAACAAGCATGAACACCTGTATTCAACTCTCGCCAAATTCTTGAAGTGCAGTGACTAGGCTTTGAAGGGTCTCGAAGAGCGTAGGGAATGGGCAGCATCTCCTCTTCATTCAGAAACCGAACGAGGAACGAAAGCACGGAACCATTGACATACCGAAAGTCGATGTGACTTTTTCAGCTCGCGGATGGAATATGCATGGTACGCGCTAACGCATTTGGAGTACTTGAAAATCGACGCTCCATCCCGGTCTAGAACTAGTCATAGTAACACCCCAAAACCGGCAAAAAAGGCCATAATTAGAGTAATTTGCATCCAATTCACAGTAGAATCAAGAAATGGTCCCACGTTCCTCGAAATTGAACTTCGTTGCGTAAAGACGGCTTAACTGGACAGTTCAAGACTGAATCGTCGTTCACGGCCTTGTCTGGATGGTATACTGTTGAAGCCTTTACTCTTCTTGGCGTTGTTCGTTATGTTCCTGCCTTTGTGTGCCGCCTCTGCGTCGGCGCATGGGCTTGGAAGTAGTTTTGGGCCTGCAAACGCTCCAGTGTTGCAAGTATGGTTCGATGCGGCTCCTCAGCTTACTACGGCCTATCCACCAGCATACGTATTCAATGTGGCCGCCAAGACCGCCAGCGGACTCTGGATAACGAGCCTACACTGGGACTTCGGGGATGGTGCCACGCTAGATGTTCCGTTCTCCGGTCAAAGCCAAGTCAGTGATATTCGGGCTCATGAGTATGCGACCCAAGCAAATTACTGTGTAAGCGTTACGGCCTACGACAGTGCCGGTAACACCGCCACCACCAGTCAATCCCTCATGCCCAACTTTGATTTCACGCTGACAGCGACTCCAACATCGCAGAGCGTAGTACCGGGAGGCTCGGTAACTTACAACGTTGCAGTTGGATCGTCCGCATCCGCATGCGGCAGCCCAGTATCTGTTAATTTAGCTGTATCCTCAACTTCTCCACCGGGAGTCGTGTGGACTCTCAACCCTTCCTCGGGACAAACACCCTTCAACTCCACGCTCCAAGTGCAGACTTCGACAACGACGCCAAACGGAACCTACACGATCAGTGTGATCGCATCTAGCTCAAGCGTCGCCCATACCGCCACGGTTACTCTCGTCGTACTTACCCCATCATTCACGTTATCCATGATTCCAAGCTCCTTGTTCGTCCCCACGCAACCAACTAATCAACCGGGACGAACAAACACAACCACTGTACTTGTGCAATCGCTGGATGGTTTCAACAAGGGGGTCACACTCACCGCGTCAGGTGTTCCAAACGGAATGGCGTTGACTTTCTCTCTACCTTCTGTCACTCCCCCACCGAATGGCCAAGTTACCTCCGTACTCACAATCATTACCCCGTGCAGCGTAACGCCGGGGTCATACGCAATAACCATTCAAGGAAAGGGCAGCGGAACGGTAAGGCAACTTGCCCTCAATGTCAGCGTTAGCGCGTGTTCTAGGGAACTGGATATTATTCCATTCATTTTGCTCGGCATTGTAGGACTACTAGTTCTACTCCCGTTAGTCTTCATCTTCACCCGACCTCGCATGGCTGTCGTTGCCCCCGCCGCTGTTCCAATTGCGGTCCCAGTAGTTTCTCAGGTGGTTCCATGCCCCATATGCGGTAACCCACTCTCTCTTGTCGATGATAGGTGGTACTGCGCTAACTGTCATAGGCGCATTTGGGTAACTCCATGAGCTACGAACGCACCTTCCCCTGTTGCCTCCAACATCCTTTCAACACTCACCAATTCCTTTGTCGATTTTACGATTGATAGGTTTGGGGAGGCGTTCATCGGTTTCGGGTAAGTTTCAGTAGGTCGAGTATCATTTTAAGCGACTGCCTACCTAGGCTTAGCTTTGACTTCCCGGCAATCCTATCCCTGAAGACGATTGGGACCTCCGTCATTTTGTATCCATCACGGTAGGCTTTGATAATGAACTCCATGAAGAACGAATTCCCCTTCGATTCCGTCTCAACATTGTGCACAACCTCTCGCTTAACGGCCCGAAGCGCGGTAGTGAAGTCGTGGACTGGGACTCCGGAGAGTAGGTGGATCAGGATGTTTCCGAGCCTGCTGGCTATGCTCTTCTTTAGAGTCTGGAAGGAGTTGACCTGGTACTGGCCGCCGTGAATGTATCGTGACCCAACGACCACGTCGAATCCCTCCCTGATTTTCGCCACAAATCTGGGGATGTCGTAGGGGCTGTGAGAGAAGTCGGTGTCCATGCCGACAATTATGTCGCCAGCAGCGAACCTATACCCATCAGCATGCGCGGAACCAGGCCCCAACTTTCCCGGTCGCCACAACAGCCTAACGTTTCCATATTTCCTACCTAACGCTCTCGCAACATCCGAAGTACCATCAGGGGAATTATCATCGACTACTACGATTTCACCATTAATCCCATTCGTTGCCAAGATACTCTCGATGACAGGGACGAGTTTCGAGAGGTTCTCGCGTTCATTATAGGTTGACAACACTACAGAGACCAGTTCGGTCGCCGAATTAGCCTTCAATGGTTCCGGTGCCATAATCGTCATTAGGCCTACTTTCTACTTTATTGATATAATTTAACGCCTAGAAGTGCGGATTTAGAACTAACGAAGGAGACATGGTTAGGATTGACGAAAATGCTTGTAACAGGCGGTGCTGGCTTCATAGGGAGCCATATCGTCGACGCCCTTCTCGACCGTACAGGTGATGTCATAGCCATCGATAACCTCAGCAGCGGAAGAATCGAAAACCTGCACGAACCTACCCGCAGAACCGGTTTCAAGTTTGTGGCCGGTGACCTTAAGAAATTTCCGAACCTTCCAGAAGTTCTAAACGGAGTGTCATTGGTCTACCATTTCGCAGCAAACCCTGAGGTTCGCGTTGGAGCGGTTGAACCTTCGGTGCATTTTGAGGAAAACCTTCTCACAACGTTCAAGCTTCTGGAGGCCATGAGGGCGAGCGGTGAGGCGAAAACCATCGTGTTCGCATCGACGTCAACAGTTTACGGCCAGCCAACGCAACTCCCTACCACAGAGGATTACGGGCCGATGCTTCCAATATCAACCTATGGAGCTTCCAAGCTTGGCTGTGAATCGCTCATCTCAGCATATGCCTACACTCATGGCATGAGGGGCCTGATACTTCGTTTGGGAAACTGTGTTGGCTCACGTTCGCGACATGGCGTCGTATCGGACTTTATCCAAAAGCTCAGAACCAATCCAAATGAGCTGGAAATCCTAGGAGACGGTACTCAGATAAAATCGTACGTTCACGTAACCGATTGCGTAAACGCAATTCTCCTATCGGCTGAGTCTTTTCTGCGATCAGATAAGAAGGTCGAAGTGTATAATCTCAGTTCACCTGACCAAGTAAGTGTGAAACGGATCGCCGAAATTGTCGTGGAGGAACTTGGCCTGAGGGGGGTAAAGATGAAATTCACTGGTGGTGTTGACGGAGGTCGTGGCTGGTTGGGGGACGTGAAAGTCATGCATCTTTCGGTCGCGAAATTGATGAAGCTGGGGTGGCGGCCTAAACTCAACAGTGAAGAAGCAGTTCGCGCCGCAGCCAAAGAGCTAGTCGCAGAAACCACTTAGGCGATTTCACTGTCTCTTAACGACACGCATCGGCTTGTGGTCACTCTTCCAGTCTACAAGGACACCAGATTCCTTGGTGCAACCACCGTCAGGCTGGAGGAGGCTACTGAAGCCATTGAGCCGAATTTCACCCTCCTCATAGCAGAGGACGGCTCAAACTCCTCACCCACAGTCGACGAGCTGAAATGGAAATACCATAACATCGTGTATTTACAGAACGACCGCCGCCTAGGTCGTGGGAAAGCCCTGCGTGAGGCTTGGAGGAAGGTAACGGGTGAAACGTACGTTTACGTTGATGTAGATTTGGCTACAGACCTAGAGAAGTTCGACGCTTATCGGAATCTGATCGAGTTGGGTAAACGGTTTGATCTTGTAACCGGCTCCAGGTATATTCAAGGTTCAATCATGAATCGGCCCGGGCTTAGGAGGGCAGCGTCGGTCGCATATAACGGACTGGTGCGCATATTTTTCCACACTGGGGTTCACGATCATCAATGCGGCTTCAAGTCCTTTTCACGGAGGCTCTTAGAGCAATTGAATATCGAGGCCAAGAGCGATTCTTGGTTCTGGGATACGGAGGTTATAGTTCTAGCTAGGAAGATGGGTTTCACCATTAAGGAGATTCCAATTGCTTGGACGGAGAAAAAAGGCAGTAGAACTCCATTGAAGCGGCTTTTGCGAGACATGTGGCTTCACGGAAGCGGGTTAATCGTTCTTTTTTGCAGGATCCATTTCTCTAACTTGGGTCGAAACTTATCTTGAAGTCAGATGGACCATACTCAGGAAGTAGGAAGTAGGTAGGTGTTCTCCAGTTGGCTGCTGTCGCAGGTATTGTCGAGGATGCATTGGAGAAGCTCAGTGACCTAATCGCCCCAGCTGAACGGGTAGCAGTGTGCGCCTACGGTCCAGCAGTATTCGCGAAACCAGGAGCAACTCGCGGACAGGACTTGTTGGTCTTGTGCGACGGCTATTCGAACGGTTTGAGGGCGCATCTGAGAGTATACGACGGCGAAGAGTTCAGGTTTCTAATCGCTGATCGGACCTTAGTGGAATCAGACGTGGAGAAGGGTACCCTAGGCGACTACTTGACCGAGCAATTCCTCTACCCATATCACCCCGTTCTCAACATCGAGTATTTAGACAAAATGGCCGAGAGAGCCAAAACCCGTGTCGCTGAGGAAGAGGCAAGAGATCTCGTCATTGAATTCCGTGAAATGTGTCGGGGACTGGTGGCAGCTCCAGAGTTTTTTGGTCTTTCGCGAATGAGAAAACTCGCCCGGGTATCAGTCCCGAGCATGACCGCGTATCTGCGTCTTCTTGAGGAACCTGTTCGAGAGCGAAATCTCATGACTCTGAGAAGCTCCTTCAAGACAGCATTCGCCGCGACCAAGGGTGAGGTCCTGAAGCTTGAAGGCGAGCATGTATCGCTCGAGGACAGCGCCGTAGATCGCTGGTTGAAAGATAGGGTGTCAGAACAGGTGGTTAACGTTCTGAGGCAAAGCCAGAGGGCGTTCTACTCATATCTTGCAAAAGGGCGTGCAATCTACCTAAGTCCTGACCTTCTTACTCGCGAACTCTACAGTCCTCTCAAATTGACACTCGATACAGAATTGAATCGGATGGACCCTGAGGATCCAAAGAACTACCTTTTCCTGAGAACGTCAGCGGGCCTAGTCCCTCTGGGAGAGAAGGCGCCACTTGACGAGGTCATTGCCAATTTGCATCTCGGGGGACCGATCACGATTACCCCGTTAGCTGGTGTGCTCAACGAAGTATTCTTGGTAACGGCCGGCAAGGAACAGCTTGTAGTCAAGAAGTTTACCGATTGGGACGGTTTCAAATGGTTTACCTTAAACTTGGTATCGTTAGGCAGTAAGCTGTTTGCGGTCTCTGGTAAGGCTCGGATGACGAATGAGTACGGAATGAATCGGTATCTTGGAAAACGGGGCCTGAAGGTCGCGAACATAATCTATCTGAATGTTAAGCAGCGCATTCTGGTGGAGCGGTACCTCTCGGGCCCTTCCTTCGCTGATCTGGCGAAGGAAGCCGTTAACCAGTCTAGCCTGACTAAAGGTCAAGCTGAGCTAGCTGAGTCGCTCGGAGAAACGCTTGCAGATATTCATGAGATCGGCGTCTCTGTCGGGGACACAAAACCCGAGAACTATGTCATCAATGACGGAAAAATATTCACAGTGGATCTAGAGCAGGCTGGGAAACGCAAAGACTACGCTTGGGACATTGCCGAATTACTCTTCTACACAGGCCACTACAGAATCTCCCCTACTTTCACGGGCGGCCTCAAAGGAATAATCGAAGCGATAGTGACTGGCTATAGTCGTAAGGGAGACCCGACTGAATTACGAAAGGCCGCCGCAGTAAGGTACGCAAAAGTATTTTCAATATGGACCCCTGCCCCGGTCATCTTAGAAATATCCAGGATCCTTCGAGAAGCTCGGTGACCTAAGTGCCGAATGCGACTCGAAATGGCGGGACTGGAGGAGGTAGGGTGGATCACAGGCTTCACAGGCCGCGCATGGTCGTGTTCGATCTGGACGGTACCCTGACGCCGGTCGACAGTCTCTGGCGCTATTTGCACGACGCGTTTGGCACCTGGGATCAGGCGAAGGATGCAGCACAGAAGTATGGAAAGGGAGAGATCTCATACAAAACATGGGCGGAAAGAGACGCGCATTACTGGGCTGGGGCTCCGCTGAGTCAGATGAAGAGTATTCTAGAGAAAATTCCGTACCGCGAAGGGGTTAGAGAAGTGTTCAACGAGTTGAGGAAGAGGGAAGTGAAAACCGTCATCCTGAGCGCAGGTTTATCCATCCTAGCTGAGAAGGCAGCAAAGGATCTCGGAGCCGACCTTTCAATCGCGAACGAACTTCGTACTGATAATGGGCGATTAACTGGAGAGGTGATTGTGAAGGTTGCAGTTAACAACAAGCAAGAGATTATAGAACGCCTCGCTTCCCGACTCAATGTTCCATTGCAGGACGTAGCTCTCGTCGGGGATCGGGGATTTGACCTCTCAAACGAGCAATGTTTGAAGATAGCCTACAAACCGAAAGACGAAGTCGCAAGACGCGAAGCAGATTTTGTAGTCGAGGACGAGGATATGAGGGCGATACTCCAATACCTTATCTGAAGCGGTACGCTGCAATCGTGTCGATTAGGGTCGCAGCAGAGGATTCGAGTTTTGCCATCCGCTGAGGAGTTGATTGGCTGTCGTGGAGTCAATGGCTCGATCAGTTTATCTAAAGACAAGATGGTCATTCGCAGCGAAGGTTTCGGCTCGGTTCAATTCCGGGAGATGGCTCTCAACAAAATAACAGCAGTCGTGGTCGAGCGGAAGAGGGTGATTCCTTTCGCAACCTCGACGATACTGGCCAGCGCGGTTACCATTTCAGCTTGGTACAACGCCCTCTGGTTTCTGATCAATCTCACACAGCAGGATATTCTAATAGTCACGTCAGGAGGGTTATGCGCTGTGATCGTGTCTGCGGTTCCCCTGATGTTTCGCCTCCTCTTCGTCAACGTGTTGGTTCGCTCGGAAGGAGAACCCACCGCGCTGATCCTGAGATTTGTACCCGTCCGTCAAGCTAAGCGATTGGCAAGACGGTTTCGTGAATTGTCATCAAGCTGGCAAGATTGATGGTAATTTCGGAGGGTTCATTGGTCCTACTTTACTGGGATTTAAGGCGTCAATGGCTTCTGAGGGTCGAGAAAGGCAAACAGTTCCACACGCATAAGGGCTTCATAAAAGTAGACGACATAATCGGATCAACCTTTGGAAGTTCAGTTACGAGCTCACTGGGCGAGGTCTTTTGGGTTCTCCGGCCGACTACCCACGATTTCATCATGCACACCGCTCGGCAGACTCAGATAATGTACCCGAAAGACATCGGTATCATTTTGTTGAAACTCTCCCTAAGCTCAGGTATGAAAGTCCTTGAGATTGGGACGGGCAGCGGCGCCATGACAGTTGCCGCTGCGACGGCTGTAAAGCCAGGCGGTCACGTGCACACGTATGAAGCTCGCAATGAATTCGCGGATGTGGCCGAACGTAACCTAATACGAGCCTCCGTCTCGGACTATGTGACAGTTCATAGAGCCGATGCTAGTGGAGGTGTGGAAGGAAACGATTTTGACGCGGCCATAATCGATGTCGGAGACCCTTGGCCCCTGATCCCTCATATTCACAACGCCCTGTCGGGCGGCGCTCCTGCGGTCTCTTTCAGCCCGACGTTCAACCAAGTCGAGAAGACCACGGAGACATTCTCGAAAGTTGGATTCGTCAACGTACACACGCTAGAGTGCTTCATTCGAGAAATTAGGGCTGACACCGGAAAGACGAGGCCCGCCACAATCATGGTCGGCCATACGGGATACATGACGTTCGCCCAAAAGATAATTCCCCAACAGCGGTGAACGCCATCCTGATCGGCAGTCTACGGCGAACACTCTGGCTTAACTGATTTTTCTTCGCCGCCGAAGCCCAATCCACGTGAGCGGTGCGGCACCCGCGAAAACACGGCCGCCAGCAATTGACGATAGAGTCGAATTCATTTGTGTGACTCTATAAGTTCCAGCCAATTTCCGTCTGGGTCTTTAATGAATGCGATTTTCGATGTGGAGCCCTGGAGTGAGAATGGCTCCATCGCTATTGTTACTCCCTGGGTACGGAGGCGTTCTACTGTGCCTTGAACGTCTTGCACGTCAAAGGCGATGTGGTCAAGGTTCTCCCCTTCAGCTAGAGTTTTCTTATCTCTCCACTGAGTAAGCTCAATCGCTCCTCCAGCTTCGTCTCTTAGGAAGGCGATTTCTGCGTTGTTCTGCTTAATCTCACGTCGGCTCACGAAGTTCAAGCCCATTTGTTTACTGTAGAAGTTGATTGAGCGATCCAGGTTGGTGACATTCAAGCAGGTATGAGCAATCTTCACCAGTCAATACCCTGACCCAGATTTAAGATGAAGAAAAAGAAAAAGTTGACGGGGCCAATAAAGCCCCGACAGTTCGTAGGGAATGTTTCTATTAGAATAGGCCTTGCTCTAGCATCGCGTCGGCAACTTTCAAGAAGCCGCCAATGTTTGCTCCGTTTACTAAGTTGCCTGGTGTACCGTATTCCTTAGCTGTCTCGTAGCAGGTCTTGTGGCTGCTAATCATTATCTTGTGTAGTCTGTCATCGACTTCTTCGCGTGTCCAGCTCAATCGTATGCTGTTCTGGGACATTTCGAGGCCTGAGGTTGCAACTCCACCTAGGTTCGCTGCCTTTGCTGGCCCGTACAGGATCTTCTTGTCTAGGAACGTCTTAGTTGCGTCCGCAGTTGAGGGCATGTTTGCTCCTTCAGAGACTACGTAGACGCCGTTCTTGAGGAGGTTGGCTGCGTCCTTGGCGTTGATTTCGTTTTGTGTTGCGCTTGGGAATGCGCATTGCGCCTTAATGTCCCAAATTGGGTTGTAGTCGCGCTTTGGATCGACGGGTGTGAACTTGGCTGATTTGAACTTGTCCACATATTCCTTGATTCGCCCACGCCTCACGTTTTTGAGGTCCATGACGAAGGCCAGTTTCTCTGCGTTGACTCCATCGGCGTCGTAAATGAACCCACTCGAGTCGGAGAGGGTTACTGCCTTAGCGCCCAGTTGGTTCAGTTTTTCGACCGTGTACTGTGCTACGTTTCCGCTGCCTGAGACCAGTGCCACTTTGCCTTTGAGGTTTTCATTCCGTGTCTTCAGCATTTCTTCGGCGAAGTAGACTGCGCCGTAGCCCGTTGCTTCGGGGCGGATTAGTGATCCTCCCCAAGTGAGACCCTTGCCGGTTAGGACGCCGCTGAATTCGTCTTTCAGTCGCCTATATTGGCCGAACAGGTAACCAATCTCGCGGCCCCCAACACCTATGTCGCCTGCGGGGACATCCGTGTCGGGCCCGATGTGGCGGAAGAGTTCGCTCATGAAGCTCTGGCAGAATCTCATGACCTCGTCGTCGCTCTTGCCCTTCGGATCGAAGTCAGAACCTCCCTTGCCACCTCCCATCGGGAGTGTAGTTAGAGCGTTCTTGAAGACCTGCTCGAAGGCAAGGAACTTGAGTATGCCTAGGTATACGGTTGGGTGGAACCGGAGGCCTCCTTTGTAGGGGCCGATGGCACTGTTCATTTGAATTCTGAAGCCACGGTTTACGTGGTAATTGCCTTTGTCGTCCTGCCATGGAACGCGAAACATGATGACGCGTTCGGGTTCAACGATGCGCTCGAGAATCATCGCTTTCTTGTATTGGGGTTTACGATCTAGAACGATGCTGACGGACTCGACTACTTCTTGAACTGCTTGGTGGAATTCAGGTTCGGCGGGGTTTTTTGCTTTAACTTCGGACATTAGTTTTGAAACATAGTCATTCATTCACGTTCACCTTTCATTACGAGTTATGCAGGGGCAAACAATCATTATGTATAAAGTCTATGGGAAGCTTTTATTTCGCGAAATGAGGACAAAGCTAAGGCACAGGTGGATATCGCTGGCACAAAAACCGCCCCAGAAGGAACGAGGACTCCTACATGTCATACTGCTTTTGGCTGCTGCTGCTTTGATAATTTTGCCGAGCTATATCGTGTATTATCTAATGAGGCACACGAAATTGAGCATTTCAATTGCTGCGATAGTCGCCCTCGCATTGTTCGTAGTTGGGGCGTATCTTATCATAACCCTACTCAAAGAGTAATTACTTGGTTCTTTCACAGTCCGACAAATATGTACGTGTATGCAGTGAGAATCAACGCGACAATGAACACTATCGCCCAATACCGCCGGTTCCAAACGTATACTTTCCGCCCATCAAAAATTGCGAACGGAATCAGATTGAACAATGCGAGGTAAGCATTGATGGCAGCACCCGTGACTACCGCCGAGGCGATCAATGAATGCCCAAGCAAAGGCAGCGTAACAAGAAGGCCTATCGTGATTACAATGTTGACGATTGGCCCAGCAATCGCCGTCCAGCCCATTCGATCCTTGTCCGCAAAGCCTGAGATCACAACCGCGCCCGGGGCGATGAATTTCAGGGGCGAGATGACTGAGATGGCAGTCAGTATTACACCCATAGTGTTAACGCGAAACTCAGCCCAAAGACCATAACGTTGTGCCACATATTTGTGAGCTAGCTCATGCAATATGAAACCCATCGCGAAAAGTAGAGTGGCAATAATCAGCGGCAAGGTTGAGAAACCATAATCGGTTACGAACAGGTCGACGCCTGCCGCCGCGACGAGTACTGTCCCTAGGGTCAAGTGTTGTATTTCGGTGGGGCTGAATCGAAGGGTGCGGTTTCGAGCAGGCAATAGCATGCTACGGGTTCCCGTACCCATTTGAATGGGTCCTGCCATCGATCTGGCGGACTTAAGCGCCTTGACACGCCACGTTTCAGTGCAGTCATGGTTTTCGGGGAGCCTATGCTCTGGGCAGTAATAGTTTCCGCAATAGTTGCATTTGAAGGGAAGGTCGACTTCTGCCCCGCACGTAGCGCATTTCACGAGGTGATGCTCCCTGGCGGCGGGAAATATGTCATTACTCCTTACTTTTAATGTTGGCACCCCTCTTCCTTGTAGGCGTGGTAGATGTTGCCTACATGCGCAACATGTGGTAGAGAATTTCCGAAGCTCGAAAAATGCCAATACTGCAACAACCTGTACTGCGAAGAAGATTATCCAACACACATGGCTCGGGAACGACGCCACGCTGGTATTGCGGAAGATGAAGGAAGGCTGTGGAGAAAGCGAAGGGATTCGCCTGAGTAAGCCCGTGGCTGAACTGGTCATAAGTGGGAAGCAAGGGATAGTTTATTAGCGAATTCAAAATCGTCTACAAGACGGATCCAATGTCCAAGTACCTTAAACAAGCCGAGAAAGTCAGTGTTCCTCGTCACAGGCACTGCGTTGTCTGCTCCACGCCTATCGCGGTGGAAAAAGAGTTTTGCAGTTCAACCTGTGAAGACGAATTTAAGCGCGTGGAGCGAAAGCGAAAGTATCAGCTGCTAATTCCGATGCTTATCATGTTCCCTGTACTATTCCTAATCCTGTTCCTGATGCGACGGTGAGCAGCTAACCGCCGCAAGCCCCCTTCTCTTAGTTAGTCGCGCAGGACTTCCTCAACTACATTATACCCTTTGGTTGAGGTTCCAACTTTGGCGCGTAACTTCCACCTTAACGTCTTCGGCTGTTTCTCAACCATGTCTAAGTCTATCGATTCTCTCTGAAACCGTCTGGTTATGCTGCTTGCTGAGGTCATACTTGTTTAGGAACTCTTTCAGTTTGGTGAGGTTCTCTGATACCGTCTAGTAGAATCCCCATTCATTTTCCAACATCTCAGCGATGTATTCTCCGTTGACTTGCTCTTTGTCCCCTTTCCCGATCTCGGGTTCGCTGAGAAGTATTATCGCATCTCGGATGTCTTTTTCATTCGTGTGGGCAATCTGGAGTTTCTGCAGCAGAAGCTCCGTCAACGGTACGGCTCATACCCTAAGTCTGTGAACAGTTTCTTCGTGGACGACCGATATTTGCTCTACGTAACGAAATCCATATCATGTTTTGGTTCTCGTTTGAGTCGTTCGTACAGGTTTTTGTGGTTGGGGCAGTGCATTCGGATAGCAGCCCCGCTCATGATCCTCAACGGGACCTTTCGCTTTTCTGATTCTGATATGATACGTCGAAATCTCTTTCTCGAATTCTGGAAATGTCGTGAATTCGCCCAAAGAATAATCAACCCTTAATGTTTCGTAGTTGTTCTTTGTCGATCCATCAATCACACTTTATGTTTCCACATGTCTCAATGAGGAATGTGTCTAACTTCTGTTAAGAATGTGCGATGCTGCACAATGAAAAGTTGACAAGGCGCAACGAATATTCGTTGATGACCTCACGAGTAGGAGTTTTGTTAACACCCGACTGTAAATCAATTCAGGATCCTCGATTTCGATTAACGGTTTGTGGTTGGTTTTCCTCGCGATTATTCGTTCGATACGACACAGTTTCGAAGCAACTTGCGTGGAGAAAGCGTTCCAACCTTAATTTGACAGCTAGCATGACATCTACTTGTTTATCGCATTCTGAGGTCGCAATCAAGTGTCTGTAGAAAAGCAGAAAGCCCTTGCGCTGTCACTGACAGGGTCGGTGTTTGCAGGTCACAGATTTGCAAACTACTACTGGGTCGCACCACTCGCCTTGGGGTTTGCGGTGTGGGAAGCCCTTACTAGATTTGGAGTGGTCCCTAGTAAGAGTCTGCCAACATTTTCGAGCGTACTGCTCGTCTTCTTCTCGTCCATTCAGAGCGTAACGTTCCTGCTTCGAATAGCACACAGCTTTCTGAATTTAGTCTGCGGGCTCTTGATGGCATTCTCAATCGCTCTTCCACTGGCTTTCGCGGCCGGCAGCAAGAACAAGTTCGACCTAACGGTCACGCCCCTGATCATGCTCTTCGGTGCACTCCCGGACCTCTCCTTTCTCCCCCTGCTTGTTCTGTGGTTTGGTCCTGGGAACGTCGCCGCCGTGATAATGGCATCAGCAGCCGGTTTCTTTCCGATCTACTTCACCGTTCGCGAAGGAACCAAGAACATTCCTCGAGAACTATTCGACGTTACTTCTATCTTCAAATCGGACCGCCTCTCGACGTTTACAAAGATGGTCTTACCGGCTATCTCACCGCACATGTTCAGCGGGTTGAGGTTGGCATATGATTTCGCATGGGAAATCATAATCGCAATTGAGATCGCGACTCGTGTGGCAGGAATAGGGAACTTCATAGACGGAAATGTGGCATCAGGGTCGTTGCAGAGCGGGTTCGCCGCAATACTGGCTATCGCTCTGGTGGCGATAGCGGTTGATCGTTTGTTTTTCGGTTCGTTGGAATCATGGGCAAGGAAGTGGGCTTGATGGAGAATCACGTTGAATTAGACAATGTAAGCAAGTTCTACGACGCGGAGCAGAAACTTCACGCGCTGCAAGAGGTGAGTTTCGGCATAGGTCTGGGAGAATTCGTATCAATTGTCGGCCCGAGCGGATGTGGGAAGTCAACTCTGCTGAAGATCATTGCTGGACTAGACAGGCCGACGTCTGGCGAAGTTCGCTTCAACGGTGGAACAGTTCAAGGCCCCCACGGCAAGATCAGCATGGTCTTTCAGGCCTTCGGCTTGTTTCCATGGAGGAACGTCTTGGAGAATGTAGAATACGGGTTAGAAATGCGGAAGGTGTCGAAAAAAGAACGCAGAAACTTGGCGGAGCAGTATTTGGAAATGGTTGGCCTCGCGGGATACGAGCACATGTACCCTAAACAGCTATCTGGCGGAATGAGACAACGCGTTGGAATAGCAAGAGCGCTTGCAGTCGAACCTGAAGTTGTGCTAATGGATGAGGCTTTCAGCGCGATTGATGAGGTCACCGCGGAAGTGCTTCGGGAAGAAGTAACTGATATACACAGACAGACCGGGAAAACATTCGTCCTCGTCACCCACAATCTCTCTGAAGCCATCGAGCTTGCTGACAAAGTTGTAGTTCTATCTTCAAGGCCTGCAAAAGTCAAGAAAGTGATGCCAGTATCGCTCGAGCGTCCGAGGGATCGAACACATTCATTGTTCATTCATATGCACAAGGACATACTGCATTTGCTGAAAGAGGAATTAGAGAATACTCTGATTCGCCACAAGCTCCAAGGGATAAGAGAGCTTCAATCAATCCATGACATTGAAGCCCAAGGCAGCACGGCGAAACCGAAACAACCATTGATTACTACTTAAGATCCGAACCGCACCTTGAACAGAACTTGGCACGGGCCGGCACAGACGCACCACAGGCAGGGCAAATTAAAACGGCTTGAACCGTCCGTGCTTTATCAGAATCAGTCTCTGTCTCCTCCAACGAGGAGAGATCAACCTCCTTCTTGAGTAGAACAACGTCCTCGACAGACTGCATGTCATCCCAGCCGAAATCCATCTCTCCCTTATTCTTAGTTGATACCCGAATTGAGATGTCCTTGTTCGCGAAGTTGACTGAAATGTCCTTCACAGTACCAACTAGCATTCCTTTTGTGTCGATTACCTGCAAACCAATGTACTCTTGTACGGGCAGGGATTTGCTTGGTTCTTTTGGCATGGAAAGCATCTGCTCGGCCAGAAACATGTTCGAATAAATTTGATTTGCGGTATATCGTTCACTTGGACGCAATGGCGTTTTCAAACCCCATAACATGGGTCTATATGGCTGATTCTAAGCGATTGCAGAATGGTTCTCCTTAAAACGACTCTCATCGGAGTGGTCCTCCTTGTGGCCGGAATCTTGCTACTTACCGTTGTCGGCCAATACATTACCGTCGAAGTTCAAGTCGTGCAGCGACACGATGTGGAGTTGCATGCAGAATTTCTAGTAGGAGATGTAACGGACAGGCCATATTCCCTGCCCGCTGGCGTATCGGTTTTTGGCACACTCGACGTTACCCAAGCACCCACAAACAGCTCAAGCGATGTTCAATTCCTAGTTTTCGATAGCACCAATTATCAAAATTGGGCCGCGGGCCAACCGTCAACATTCATATTTTCCGGGGACCAGCAGGGCAGCTCCAACTTCACCTTCACCACCAACAATAGTGGTGTATACCACTTCGTCTTCGACAACAGAGCCTCACTCTTCAAGAAATATGTGACATTATCTGTGAGTTACAATGAGGTATCGACTAGTTGGCGACCAGACCCAAGAGTACCGTACGTTGGTTGGGGCCTCAGTGCAGTTGGACTAATCCTTCTCGTTTACGGGTTGGTTAGAAGGCCCCCCATTCCGTGGGCCTAGAAGGGCAAGACAACTTGACTGAAAAGGCATCCGCAGATAAGTTGACGGAATCGGTCGAAAGTACTAATTACTGCTGCAATCGTAGATCTTGACGTGTTTGGCTTGAGTGGGCTTACGAAGAAGTCGGTTTACGCTGACAAGGTAGTAGCAGCGTTATTAGGCGTTACAGAAGGAGCTCACGTAAGTTATGCTCAACTCTCTAAAGGGCTTCACCAATACATCAAGGATCACAACCTCAAGAATCCGCGACCCGTCAATTTGAATCCAATGCCTCTGCTGGTCCAGCCCTCTCCAGACGCCACGAGTACCGTGGTCACTGCTATCGTCACGAAGAGATGTAGGGATTGTGAGGCTGAGATTCCGGCTGCGGCAGTTTTCTGTGATTTGTGTGGGGTGCAGCAGTAGGGTTCCTCGAGGATGTTGCACTTCAATTTGACCTTTGCAATGCCATCTTAAATACGATGGCCATTCGGCTACCATACTTTTAACCCTCACAACCAGAGGGGCCTCCCATGGCGACCGACAAGATCGGAATCGTAGGGTACGGTGCTTACGTTCCCCTGCAGCGTATCCAAAGTGAACTCATCGTCAGAGAAAGGGAAGGCAAACGCGAAGATCTCCCTGAATTTCTTGAGAAAGTGAAGAACGGGCTGCTGCTTCGCGACAAATCGGTCGCAGGTATATCGGAAGACTCGATCACGATCGCGACTGAAGCGGCACAGAACGCGGTTGATATGGCAGGCGTAGATCCAGACGAGATTGAAACAGTGGCCGTAGGGTCCGAATCAAAACCATACGCAGTGGGAACCATCGCACGTCATGTAGCCTCATTCCTGGGAATGGGAAATCGCGTGTACATTGCAGACCTGGAAGGGGCCTGCAACTCTGGTATGCAATCGACCGCATTTGTCGAAAGCCAGATCCTGAGTGGCAGAATCAAGTATGGCCTAGCCGTTGGCACCGATGTCGCCCAAGCTCCTGTAGGCGACCCGTTAGAGTATGCCTGCGGCGCCGGTGCGGGCGCATTCCTACTCGGCAGTGCCGATCGAGTTGCGACGATTGAGGATACCGCCGCTTACTCAAGCCTCACACTTGACTTCTGGCGTAGGGATGGAGTTCATGTTCCGAGCCATTTCGGGAGAACCACAGTTGAGGCATACATCAAACACGTAATTGGAGCCATCGAAGGCTTGCTCATGAAACATCCAGAAATTTCACTGCAAGACTTCGATTACATAACCTTCCATCAACCATCAGGATATATGCCTATGAAGACATGCAAGACCCTCGCCCAAGAAAAAATCCCAATACTCGACAACCCAGAGCTAGAAGAACGAATTAGGTTAACACCTGGCTTCATTGAGGAAAGAATACGCCCATGGCTCAGGGTACTAGATACAGGCAACACGTACGCCGCGTCCACGCTAATCGCGACTTGCGACATTCTCGACCATGCCAAACCCGGAGAAGACGTCCTAGCAGTCTCCTACGGCTCAGGCGCATATACCATCGCCACATGGTTACACGTGGAAGACGCAATCCTCAGGAAGAGAGGGAGAACCCCGACCGTCAGAGACTATCTCAATAGGAGACGCGACATCAGCCTACACTCCTACCGCAGGCTCATGAGGTTCAAGCAACACTCGATAAGAAGCAAATTGGAACTACCACGAATAATTGCAGAAGTCGAGCCGTACAACGGCAAGACCATCACGTATACTCTATGCAATGGCTGCGGCCGCGTATTCTATCCCGCGAGAGACAGGTGCCTAGAATTCGATTGCAAAGGCCCAGTCGAACAACACACAATGCCGCTCAACGCACGCCTCCTCTCCATCGACAAGCCCACCATGCGAGAACGATTCGAATCGAACTTCGAACTTCTAAAGCAAGGCAAAGTACTCGTAGTGGACGCAATCGCGAACGAACTGACACCAGGAATGGAACTGGAAACAGTCATCAGGCGATTAGATGACGAGGGAAAATCAGGCCTCATAATCTACGGACCAGTGTACAGGCCCGTCTTCAGAACGAAAGCGTTGCTGAAAGAAGCTGAGGCGAGGGCGGCGCCGGCAAGAGTCTTAGCTAGGTAGATCAACCAGAGACGCGCGTTACAACCCAGACCCACGAAGACTTCAACCGAAGAGTTTCGAGGCCGAATCTGCGAGACATCAACATGAGCCATCGCTGAAATTGTTCTCGAATCCACCTTTCTAGCTACTGATGACGTGCATAGTCAGCCGAAGGGTTGTTGGAAACCAAGAATTTGATAAAGCCGCACACCTCCAAGACTCGAACCTGTCCCAGGAGGCAAGACCCACGTGTGGCATAGCCGGCTTCGCCGGCCTCAATGATGAGGCTCTCCTGCGCCGCATGATCGAAGTCCTACACCATCGTGGGCCAGACGATACCGGGTTCTACATAGACAATACTGTTGGACTGGCTAACGCCCGCCTGAGCATAATCGATATCGAGGGCGGACACCAACCAATCCATAACGAGAACGGAACGATTCACGTGACCTACAACGGTGAGATTTACAACTACCGTCAGCTGCGGCAGGAACTACAGGATCTAGGCCATAACTTCAGAACCGAGTCTGACACAGAAGTAATCGTTCATGGCTACGAGCAGTACGGGGAATCGTTTGTAACTAAACTCAACGGTATGTTCGCCATTGCCCTATGGGACTCAACCAAGAAACGAATGATGCTGGCCCGAGACCGCATGGGAATCAAACCACTGTACTACGCGGTCAGGGGTGACACCTTACTCTTCGCCTCCGAAATGAAGAGCATTCTGCAAGCCCCGTTTGAACGAAAAGTTGACACCCAATCACTCTACACAATCCTCAACTTAGGATACGTTCCAGGCGATCGGACACTACTAGAGGGTATACGCAAGCTGCCCCCTTCGAGTTATCTTATCTACCAGGACGCCTCGGTCACGATCGACACTTACTGGGCCTCTCCTGCGGTAAACGTGTCAACCGATGAGGGGCATGTTCTTGCGAGGCTTGATTCGGCTCTCGAAGAATCTGTTCGCGACCAGCTCGTCGCAGATGTACCCGTTGGCTGTTTCCTGTCGGGCGGCCTAGATACCTCCGTTCTCGTCGCGTATGCTGCCAAGGCTTCACATGAACCCTTGAAGACTTTCTGCATGGGGTTCGGAGAAGAAACGGATGAGTTCAAGGATGCGAGATTGATCGCGGGACATTTCGGAACAGATCACCGTGAGATCACTGTCGATAGCTCACAGGCCATGAAACTATACCCGAAAATGATCTGGCATATGGAGGCACCCAAATACAACTTATACCCATGGTTTGTCTGCGAACTCGTCCACAAACATGTGAAGGTATGCCTGAGCGGAAACGGAGGAGACGAGGTATTCGGCGGGTACTACGCAAGGTACCAGAACGCCCTGCGAATCCAGGAACTGGCCAAGAAACGATTCGCATGGACGCTGAAAATACCCGGCGGTTTCTTGCAAGCGCTGCCCCAGGGAATGAAGACACGAAACCGATTCAGGGTACTACAAGCCTTAGGCGATAACGCGGCGGAATACTTGATCTTGGCGGGGACATTTCCAGATTCATTTAACGCGAAACTGTTCAAGGAAGAGAATTCGACATCTAACTTGCGGGAGCATTACGCACCCTTCTTTGAAGGTGTCGATTTCGTTCAGGGACTTATGAATGCTGAGCTGCGTACGAAGCTGGTCGATGATCTGCTCTCGGTCGACGATACGATGAGTATGGCAAGCTCACTTGAGCTTAGAGTGCCTCTGCTCGATAACAGAATCGTGGATCTAATGACGACGGTCCCATGGCGACTGAAATTTGCGCCGGGAACATATGGTAAACTCATGTTGAGGAGAGTTGTTCAGAAGGTTCTGCCTCCTGAGAGTATGCGCAAGCCCAAATGGGGCTTCAGTGTAAACGTGCAGGCATGGTATAACGGAGAGCTTGGAGAACTTATCCGCCAAATCCTGCCCGAGTCAGACGTACTCGCCAAATATTTCCAAACGAAAACGGTCCAGAGGATAATGGGTGGGACAACTGGGGCGCTCAAGGACAGGAGGCTTCAGATTCTGCTCTGGCAACTGCTTGGCTTTCACTTCTGGCACAAAATATTCATTGAAAGTGAAAATGCGGATGCCGCCAAGCTTCAAGTTGAGGCGTTGGTGGCGTAGGGCTTGAGCTATTGGGTGGTCGTAGTCGCAAGAAATGCCGCCCGACACCTCCCTAATACACTTGATTCGCTCCTCCAGCAATCGATTCCACCCAAGCGCATAACTGTAGTTGACGATGGATCGACAGACGAAACCGGAAGGATTCTTCACGACTACGAAAACCGCACTCGCACCATTAACCTGGTGACCTTGCCGAATAGAGGGTACGACATTAGGCGTGTCCCATCTAACATCAACTTAGCTTGGAAACTAAACAACCAGACGGGCTTGCGAACAGACTTCTTCATGATAAGCGGAGACGATTGCTTCTACCCTACCACCTACGCCGAGATGCTAACCTCCAGAATGCAATCAAACGACCGGCTCGTCGTCGCGAGCGGTCAACCGTCAGCCACGGGAACTCTTACCCGTGAACGCGTCCCATCGGGGAGCGGACGCATGATCAAATGCTGGTTTTGGAGTGATGTTGGCGGTCAGTATCCGTTGAAGGCGGGGTGGGAGACATGGCTGCTGTACACGGCAGCGATGAAAGGCTGCGAGATACGGCTCTTCGAAGATCTTCACTTCCAGCACGTTCGCCCGAGGGGGACAGGGCACCAGTTTGGGTATTGGGGTGCGGCTATGGGCACCCTCGGCTACCATCCGCTTTACGCGGTGGGCAGAATCGCCAAGAACGCTTTGATCAGATCAATTGGAGTGAAAGGTTCTGTCAATATGCTGCGAGGATACGTTCAATCACAACTAGGATCAGAAGATCCGTTCATTTCCCCGTTCGACGAGCACCTTAGAGATTTTATCATGGCAGAGCAGAGTCGTAGAATTCAAATGATTGCAGCAACAATCATCTAGCTGGTAACTCCGCCTTGGAGTAAGGGAAGGCGGTCTGAGGGTCGTTGCAGTGTTCATATTTCTAAATCTAAGGCAATTTAGTTCAAAAGTAGAATTGGTGGAACGACGTTTAACCGCCGGCACGATTGGCTGATTGTAGGACGCTACTGAGCGTAGCACCTGTGAGGTGACCAGCGAATCTTGAAAACGCGATATTGTGCGCTGTTGGCGTTGGCTCTCCTACTTCCCTTAGGCGTCGTTGTCACAAGCGGCTCAGTGTTCGCGCAGCCATTTTGCTCGGTGCAGGTTGGTTCTATGACAGCGACAACGCAGTACTACGGATCGAACTCATACGGCTCCTATAGCCCGTGGAACATTCAACTGACATTGCCATTATCAGCAGGCTGCCAGAACATGGGCGGACAATTGTGGGCTGTGGACAACGTCTACGACACTGTAGCTAATGCAAACCTGGGTTCTGCTAACTCGGTGATCAACTTTAATGGGGGTAATTATGCCGGCCAACTTGTTTTCACGCTCCCACCTTCGGTCGTGGAGCATCAATTGCAAGTTTCAATCTCGATCTACAGCAACTACAACTATGGCCAGTATGGATCAGCTGTAGGTACCGCTTCTCAGACCTTGACTATTCACTCGAATCCCTACTACTCAACCCCGGGCTATCCGTACAACGGTAATTATCCGCCCTACTACTATCCAAACTACAATCAGGTCGGCAGCTGCTACAACGGCCAAGCTATCGTTTACTACAACGGAGCTTACTACTACGCGAGCTGCTACCAATACTACCAGTCCTACCCGCACTACCACTATTATTATCACTACCACTACCACCGCTGAAAACGCGGAAATGCGCAAGTCTTTGAAGAGCCGACGAAAACTCGCCATTTTTGGCTACTAACCATCGAAAGTCTGAGAGGAAATAGGCGATAGAACCCTGGTGGTTGGCAGGCCTGCGATTATTAACGCAGAGTTTTGTGCGAACCCACTACAAGCCCTTGTCTACCGGTAGTTTGTTTACTATCGGCATCTTCCAACCCAAACCGAAAGCCTTCTTGGTTATCTTGATAACCGGAGCGGCCTGGCGTCGTTTATACTCAGCGAATCTGACACGACGCAAACAATCATCCACTACCTTCTCATCGTAACCCTTCCGCAGCAGCTCAGCCCTCGATAATCGGTTCTCGATGATATCGTCGGCAAGCGGAGATACTATTGCGTAGTCGAATGGGTCATACTGATCGGGTTTCAGTTCTGCTGAAGGAATCTTACTAAAGCAACTCTCTGGAATCACTGGTTGACCCGCTCTCTGGTTGTAGTATCGCGATAAGGCATAGACCTCCGTTTTGCTCACATCACCTATTACTTCAAGGCCGCCGTTCATGTCGCCGTACAATGTAGCATAGCCTAGGGCGAGTTCGGTCTTATTCCCTGTTGCCAATACAAGCCCTCCAAACTTGTTGGAGAGAGCCATTAGCAGGCTTCCCCTTATTCGCGACTGGAGATTTTCTTCGGCCACATCAGGGGGTCGTCCTTTGAAGGGCAGCTTTAGTTGTTCTAGGTAGGCGACGAATATCGGTTCGATTGCAATAGTCAGAAACTCTATTCCCAGATTCTCTGCCAATGTCATGGCATCGCTCTTGCTGTGACCACTAGAGTAACGGGAGGGCATCGAGACGCCGGTAACATTTTCCATTCCCAATGCTTCCTTTGCAATTACGGCGACTAGTGAAGAGTCGATTCCTCCGCTCAATCCTATGTAGGCATGTTGAAAGCCGGTCTTCCCGAAGTAATCTCTAACACCGAGAACAAGCGCACGGAACATCTCCTGTTCGGGCGGAACAGCGGGCGTGGGAATCTCGAGGCTTTCATGGTCGGACTCCATGTCAACAATGACCATGTCCTCTTCGAACTGTCTTCCCTTCCCAATCAGTCGCCCTTTCGCATCAACTGCTAGGCTTTCCCCATCAAACACCAATTCATCTTGCCCTCCGACAATGTTCACGTAGAGAATTGGAACGCCAAGCCGAACCGCTTTTCGTTTCAATATCCTGAGTCGCGTATCACGTATTCCTAGGTGGAAAGGTGAGGCGTTGATGTTTACAAGAAGGCGCGCGCCGTGTTCGGCCAGGGCGTCTACGACCTTAACGCCATAACCCACTTCTTCATCCCAAATGTCCTCACAAACCGACGTTCCCAGTACGATCGCGTGGCCGCCAACCTGGATTTGCACTGGGTTGTTGACAAGGGCCGGGGTGAAGTAGCGCTGTTCATCAAAAACGTCATAGGTCGGCAGCAACGTCTTGTGTACGACGTCGGTGACTCTGCCTTGGCTGATCACAGCTGCCGCGTTGAAGAGGTTTGCCTCGTCATAGTCAACGAAGCCGATCACAGCCGTCATAGAACCAACCTCCTTCGCCAAGTCTTCCACGTACTGCTTGTTGAGTCGGACAAAATCTTCCTGTGACGGTTTGCGTTTTCCAAAAGGTGGACGCACTTCGCGAGGAGGCAACAGGTCCAGCGGCGGGTAACCAGTAAGGGCCATTTCAGGGAAAGCTACGAGGTCGGCTCCAACTTCCCTTGCCTTTCGCAAATATTCACGAATGAGGTCGGCATTTCCGTCTAGGTCGCCGACTGTTGGGTTAATCTGCGCCATCACTACACGCGTCAAGTCGGATCATCGCAACCAGATCGACGTAGAACGGAGAACTATTAATCCTCTGCTGGTCCTGCTCGCCGAACCGAAACAAATGATGTGAGCTCATCGAATCTCGCATGGTCACTCACAGGCTGAAGCGATCGCGATTTTGTCGATCACCTTCGCTCAGTCCAAAGTCGATGGAGTAAACGTGGGCTATTGAAAGAATGCTGAACCTTCCTGAAGCTTGAAGCCGTTATGATCCAAGTTCCTTTCAAGTATTCTGGTAGCTGGTGACACGTGATTCCAAGGGAGGCGCTCGGTGCTGCGCACCCAGAAATCGCGAGTTGTCCACTAGTTTAAAATATTTACCTTATGACCGACATGCCAAGGCCGTCCAATTGCGATTGTTGCGTGGAAGGAGGTTGTTCCTCCTACTTCTCGTTGCGCTACTAGCGGTCAAAGTGGTTCTGGCGGCTGTAACCCCGCCAAGCATGCCGGTTGTCTACTACCTAGAAGCCCAGAGTTACTCGCGATCGCCTGACTCAGGTAACCTTTGGGGTAGGTTCAACAATGCAACTCTCAGCCTGTGGTATTTGATACCGATCGATCATCCCAGTCTCGAAACCTTCTTGACGAGTCAGTCAATTTTCCTCCCATTTTCACTTCAGGTGCTCTTATTGTTGGTGAAGCTTCCGCTAATTGGCGCTGACATACTGATTGCATACATCATGTTTAGGCTCGGAAAGTTGTTGTGGCCGATGACGAATCGGCCTTACACTGCATCGTTACTGTGGTTTGCGAATCCATATGCCACCTTCGTAACGGAGATGATGGGAGCAGTTGATGTTATCCCAGTTGCTTTCATAATGTTGGCTCTGTTGCTCATAGTTAAGAAGAAACATCTCCTAGGCGCGGCCTCTTTGGCGGCTGGAATCGCTGTGAAGTTATTCCCCATCGTCGCGCTTCCAGCCGTTCTGTATTCGAGTAGGATTGCAGGTTCTAGAAGAGTGAAGATCTTGGTGTCTGCTACATTAGCGGTATGCGGACTCGTCGCGTATGTCATTTGGTCGCAATTTCCGTTCTCTGAAGCTTACTATACGCAATCGACGACGGAGTTTATTCTTGGCGAACAAAGCCTGTATGGTATTGCTGTAACGCCCGACTTTATTGGTTTAGCCACTTTCACAGTCGTCATTTCATATCTCTTAGCATACGAGTTTCGGCCTGAGATGCTCCAAAGGCCTTTGACGATGGCTCTGTTTGCGCTGCTTGGATATCTTGCTTTCCTTGACTTTCAGGTAGAGTACATACTCTGGATAATACCACTTTTCGGTTTTGCAAACCTCAAAGTGAAAAAGACAATTTCGCTATTCATCGCCATTCTAGTTACTGCATTCACTTTGGGATTCTTTACTGCGGATGGTTTTACCACATCGAGTGGATGGACTCTCTTGTTCTTCAATCGAAGTACGGAATGGGCGGTTATTCTTTTATCAAGTCAGTTCATTGACTTGGTTCTGAGACCAATATTACGCACTCTACTAACCGCTTTCATGCTATTGTCGATGTTCTTACTTTGGTCTTCCAAGAACGATCCGCTACCACAAAACCCGCATGCCGACACCCTGGCGGTGCAATGACGATAAAACTCGCCCTGCCCAAAAGCCTCGATCCGCGTCTTATCCTCGTCTTCGGCGTCGGGATGCTCGTGCGTATGATATATGCCGTGTATGCTCCGCTCTCTGGAGATTGGCGCGCTTGGTACATGATTGGGATTGTTAATGTGTACAATCAACCAAGCCCAATCTTCGGAATCTACACCGCCCCTCCATACATATTTGCTGCCTTCTATGCTCTGTGGTTACGACTACCCATTTCACACCCTGATCCCGCCAGTATCGTTACGTTTCCAACTTGGGGGGTACCGCCATATTTCCAACCCACACCAGCCGCACTCATATTCGTTCTTATGATGAAGCTTCCGGCGCTAATTTCTGACGCCGTGATCGCGGTCTTAATTTACAAGATGCTTGGTGACTCAGGTGCGAGCAGAAACCGAATTTGCTTCGCAGTCTCCGCGTGGCTGTTGAACCCGCTCACCTTGGTGCTCGTCAATCTGAATAACGTCGATTCAATCCCGTTAATGTTTGTCGTTTTCTCTGCATTCTTGACAGAGCGAAGAAAATATGGCTTAGCATCATTTTCACTAATTGCGGCCGGTCTCATGCGACTGCTGGCCTTTATCGCACTACCCTTCCTAATCGTAAAAACTGCAAGGGCGAGGGACTGGCGAGGGTTACTATCCACAACAGTCCCCATCGCTGTAGTATTCATCCCGATCATAACTTGGCTGACCCTCGTTCGCCCAGACGCACTCGCGTTGTTCCAAGGGAGACCTGGTCTATATGTTCCTGAGGCACTAGACGTTTTCGGGTCAGCGCTTAGACTTCAGGGGATTGAGTATCCTGAGAATGCTATCACTCTCACGACATTGGCATACGTTATAGTTCTTGCGATGATTACCGATCCGTCAAAGGATTCGCGGCTCGGGTTAGTGGCAGCTCCTTTTCTCGTGTACACTGCGTTTTCATGGGTATGGCATACTATGCTGGTATACGGTATCGCTTTGGGACTGATTCAAATCGCTCGCGGAAAGGGATACAAGACACTGACTGTGATGCTGACCATCGCTGGTTTCCTCTGGATCCTAGTCCAGGTGGGTTATTACATCTGTCTGGATCAGGCCTCGTTCTTGTTTATCCCACTTTATAACTCGACTCTTAAGCAACTCAGCAATCAATGTGTAAACCTCTACGGCCTACTTTTTAGTTCAGGCTTTTCCGTACAAATCAGAGGGGTCTTCAGCGCACTGATAGTCATATTGATCATACGGCTAATATCGGGTACCGCACCCAAACAAGGTCGTGACTTAGCCTATGACGCAAGTCAGCTGACCTATTCCCCTACCGACAAGGCATACTGATCGTGCGCGGATATGACACATGCCTTCCTTGACCACAGATTTGTGTCCTCTGAACTTTTTCTTATGCACTATACGAGGTAACGTAACATCTACGGGTTGTCGAGTAACCTGAAAAATTGGGCTGGGTAATCGTTTTCATTCAATTGCCATGACTGTATGGTGACTTGTGTAAGTCGTCGCCCATGTTAGTAGTAAACCACATTGTACTCGTAAGCCATACCTGCATTAGCCTGAAGCGATGATAGGGATATGCGAAGATGGCTCCAGGCTGGTTGTGACGCAGGGCGATCTGTAGCCCGTGAAGTGGGCTGGTGGCTAGTGAGCGGAAAAGACGAGGGAATTCATAGAGTCTGCCTTCCTGCCACCCTTGCCGCCATAACCCGCAAGTGCAGAGCGTAATTTTTTCTTGTTTTCGCCAGTAATGCCTTATTCCATTGTAAATGTGTTCTGAAACTACACTTGAATCAATCACCCATTCGAACCCAGCGTCTTCAACAGCTTTCTTGAGCCAGCTATCGGTGCAAGTTCCGCACTTGCGCGGAAAGCCTCCGAGCTTTCTTATAACGCGCGTTCGATAGATGTTGTTATCGATGCTCGTACATTTCCAAACGTCTCGGCCAAAAATCGCTAGGAGCGTCCTATTTGTTGGCACCCTTATGCCTTGACAGACTGCTACGTTGTCATGGTCTTGAATTCGAGCGAAAATTCGAGTGAACCAATCTTTCGCTAGAATTACGTCGTGTTCGATTGAGATGAAGAACGGAGTTGTGACGTGATTCAAAGCTTCGTTGGCCGCAGAGGCGATTCCTATACCAGGGTTTGTGTACGTATGCCAGCCGTAATTTTCACCAATTTCGATGGTTTTGTCTTCGCTGTGATCGTCAATCATGATCTTCTTTCCCAAGACGTCTTTGGGTACGGCTATGTCGAAGGCTTTCAGCGTGATTGGCAGAAACTTGGAGCTGTTCTTAGTCCAGATGCAAGCGTCAACCTTCATGCGCCTAACCAGCCTTGCCAGTCGCTCGTTGTTTGAGTTAATCTTTTGCTCGTAGATTGCTCTCTCGTCTATCCCGATCGCATTAGAAGTAAAGGAATGTGCGGAAACAAAGAAAGCCCACGCCGTTGACTGGTGAGCTGAAAGTTGAACCTCAAGAAGCCTGATGCCCCCATTCTAACGGGGCTTCTTTACATGATTATTTTAGACCGCATATGGCACTTGGCACTTGGAAAAACGTCAGCAGAAGTGGCATCAAGGTACGAGTGGTTGACTATAATTCAGAACGCTGGTCCTCCACTCCCAGAGTGCCCCTTCGGCGTACCGTTACTGGCGATATTCATGGTCCTGGCCTACGCTGTAATCAGACGCAAAACCCGAAACTAACCCATTTTACCCGGCGCTAGTTAACAGCCCATTTTGACCGACAACAAGTTACCAAGCCCTTTGCAGGCATACATAACAGACGACAATGCGACCTTATTCAAGCAGCTTAATCGCGATGAGTGATCGTATACACTAAGAAGCTTGCATTTTTGGTTATCACAAGTCCGCCTTGGTCTGGATAATCGAATCCCATAATAGGCGGCAATCCGAGTTTGATTCGGGTTAGTGATGATAAAGAAGACGAAAGTTAGATTTGTGGCCCGCCTTTGGTACTATTTTAGGATGGGATACGCGACATACCTTACTTTTATCCTAGGGGCCGTGCAAACTCTCGTCGTCGTGTGGTACCTTGCAATCAAAGACACACCAGTAATTGCGAATGTGTTCGGTCACTTCATTCCCTTCGCTGTCGTAATAAGTGCGGTCGGAATTCCGCCGACGATACTAATTGGTTGGCTGCATCTGAAACGTAGTCCGGCTTACTCTTCAGAGTTGGATATAGGTGTGGAGGCGAACCCGTACAATTACAAGTACGCTCCAGGCTGGATGACAGAGGCGGTAGGTCCCTTATACTTGGAGTTGCTCGTTATGATGAGACGACTATTGGAGTCAGAGGAACTCCTCACCAGTGAAGACAAGATAAGAGTTAAGGAGCTTGAACAAAAGCTACGGCTACTGAACCAAAGCGGATTCGTGGGAACTCCGCGGCGCAATCTTTGAGAGTAAAGATCGTCCATAGCAATGCTTCTGGCCGAAGTAACCCAGAAGCTATCAATTTGCTGATTGTGAATCCTCAAGTCTACCAACGCGATTATCTATGATTGATCGGCTTCGAATTCCGAAAAGATGGAAGGGAGGGAGGATCTACAGAAGACTAAGCAGCGCGCTTGTTAGAATCCATCAAAGAAAATTGATGATGGAAAACTACGATCCTGAAATACAGAAACTGATTATATTCCTTACCCCCGGCACCGATTATATCCGTGGAGGCGTTATATCAATAACATCAATCTTCAATGAAACGGTGAAACTTCGGAATCAGATTGGCGCTGACGCAATAATGTGCATAATCCCCGGAGACCCTCCTCTAATACGCTATTCGAAGTTCGACAACCGGAACTTTTTGTACGATCTTTTCCAGGCACTCTCGTACTTTACAAGACTAGAGCGAGTCATGATACATGTCCCAGAATACACTGTCGGCACAGTCGCCGATACCATTGCGAGAAAATTGGCCCTGAGGTTGCACAAAATTGCCGATGTTCATTTCAACATACTCTTGCAGAATGTCTCTTTCATCCCAACCAGGAAGGATGTGGATTCCCTAAGGGAATTTGGTAAAGTAACATGCACGATCGCTCATAGGAGTTATTCCGACTATGCAGAGAAACTACTGGGGATCCACCCTCGGTATATCTCATGGTACGTATCATTGCAGGACTACGTTAGACCAAGCTATCAAGAAAAATCGAATCTCATCATAGCCTCCGATGATGCACATCCTCGGAAAGAGGAAATACTACACGAACTTAGGTCGGCGATACCAGGCATGGAGGTACGGCTTGTGAAGAATATGCACTACAGTGACTACAGAAAACTTGCCGCATCGGCGAAGTGGGCCTTAACCTTCGGGGAAGGCTTAGACGGTTACTTTCTTGAGACCGTATTCAGCGGCGGCGTCTGCTTCGCGGTCTATAACCCTGAATTCTTTACAGAGGATTTCAAGGGATTGAGAACTGTGTATGATAGTTGGGACTCGCTGCGCAGCCGTATATGCGAGGACATAAGGGAATTGGATGATCCAGGTCAGTACGTTTCGTACAACAGAGAGTTATACGAAATTTGCAACACTTACTATAACCCTCAAACATACAGGAAAGGCATTCAGGAATTTTACGATACAGAATGGAACGTGTCGAATAAAACCCAAGACTAACTCTGATCAACTATGGCTCTCAGGCTGACTGTTGAACTACTAGGGCTGATGCCTCACCTGCTTCTCTAGGATTCGGCTACGAAAAATCAATCGCTTCATCTGCCCCTAGCTATCTCGCCGCTCAGCCATCCCTGGAGGATTTGAACCCTCAAATACGGGTAAGCGAAGAACGCGGCAGGGGCTTCGTGCTTCAGCGCAAGTTTCAACCCGGACGCAGGACTCATCAGCGTGAGGCGCAGCACGTAGGATGTAGGATAGGTCCAACGCTTACACGTGCACATACGGTGAAGCCTCGACCTATGGGCAGCCTCCTGCATAACGCCTGACCGAACATGCTCCGAAACAACGCTAGAGTCCACTATCCACTTATATCCTGCGGCTTCCAGGTTCCGTTTAAGCCATGAATCGGTGCAGACTACGCAGGTATTCGGAAACCCTCCCACACGCCGGATAATGTCTGTTCTGTAGATGTTGTTGTCGATACTGTAGTCCACATTATCCGCGAGTATCGCACGCAGGGTTCGGTTCGTTGGGGTCCTCCAGCCCTGCACAACCGCAACCTTCGGATCGGCTACGATATGCAGCCATATCCTGGGCCACCAATCGCTTGCCAGAAGAACATCATGCTCAATAGAAATGAAGAAGGGCGTGGACACATGCCTCAACGCCTCGTTCGCTCCGCTCGCGACACCGGACCTCGGATTCTCGTAAACGCGCCACCCATAACCTTTCGCAATTTCGGTCGTGTTATCTGAGCTGTGGTCGTCCACTAGGATTTTCGTCCCAACCACCTCTGCTGGAACGACCTCTTCAAAACGTTGAAGAGTTCGCGGCAGCAACTTTGCGCTGTTTTTCGTCCAGAGGCAAACGTCCAGTCTATTCGCCACTAATTTCACTGGTTTCAAATACCGGCGGGTCGTTAATTAGTGAATTTCTCTGGTTAGAGTCAATCAATCGGATAGAAGGCAGGGTGAAATGAGGCGTGTCAAGCCTAAAGTGCTGGTTGTAGGTACTGGTTCGCCCAACGCCGACATGCTGGCAGACGTCCTTCGCTGTGGGGGGATAGAAGCCGAATGGACGGATCGTGTCAAGCTGCCGAGTCTGAAACTGATATGGGCTTCTGACATTGTGTATGGGGTTTACCTGCAGACGTGCAGCCGTTACATCATAACGGCGAAGCTTCTCGGTAAAAAGACGATCTTACACTTTGTGGGCAGCGACGCCTATCGTTTCGCGAGGCAGAAGACTATTCACAAGCAAATCTACTGGCGGCTTGTGCTTTGGCTGACGGATCTGATCTTCTATGTGTCTCCGCACCTGATGGAGCTCACTCATCGCAAGGGCTTTATCCTGCCGTTTCCAATCGCAACGGAAAGCTTCAAGGACCCTGCACTCCGCGGAATTGAACCCGAACGTGATGTCCTATACTACTGCCCCGGAGGCCCGACAAATGAAGCAATCTACCGTCTCCCTTGGATCCTTGAATATGCGCGAAAGCACCCGGACGAAAGTGTAACAATAATTGGCAGCGAGGCGCATCCTGCGACCTATCACGTGGACCAATCGAACGTATCCGTGATTTCCTTTGTTGAGCGTTCTCAAATGCCTCTGTTATACAGGAAGCATAGGAAGATGATTAGGATGACAACCGAAGACGGCTTGCCTCGTATGATTCATGAAGCACTACTATGCGGACTGAAAGCCATTTACAATGGCGAAGAGGTTACTGAGATTCCTCCAGAACGAGAACCCACCAAGTTCACGGAGAAGTTCGTTCAGGCACTTCGCACAATCGACTAGCTAGTCAATATGTAACTTAGCTATTCCGTTCACGAGCTTAGTACGTACACTCGCAAGCTCTTCAATCTAACTCGATCGTCTGGTCCCGCCTGCTTGAAGACGCGACACATTGAACACGCATATTCCACATATCTTACGGACCTCACCTAAGCAACCAACAGCCAATCCTGTTAGGAGGTGTTTTTGGCAAGCCAGTCACTGTCCCCTGCGATCAAATATTCTGGTCCTGTTGAAGGCCAGCTGAGATTCTTCCATGTCCCTGCCAAGTTATCTATTCTGAGTGGGCAGTAACGTGAGAATCTGAAATAATCTCTGCGCAAAGATCCATCAGCCTTGACGGGAAGGTGTGTGTACGAGAATGTTGAGGCCTTGCTTCAGTTCGATCTTCGGCTCGAACCCGAGAATATCTCTTGCCCTTTCCATGTTCGCGTAGCTGTGTTTGATGTCGCCGGGTCTCTCGTCTACGTAGGCTGGTGCCATCTCGGGCTTGTTCCATAGCTCGGCGAGAATCGCATACAATTGTCTGATGCTTGTTGATTGTCCGGTCCCTATGTTGAAAGCTTGCCCAATTCCTCGTTCTGTTTCAAGCGCCCGAAGGTTGGCTTTGACGGCATCCGATATGTGGATAAAGTCACGTGTCTGTTCGCCGTTGCCGTAGATCGTTGGCTGCTGCCCTTGCGAGAGTTGGTTTGTGAAGATCGCGATTACTCCGCTGTATGGGTTCGCGCTTTGTCTCTGGCCGTAGACATTGAAGTATCTCACTGAGACGGTGCTGAGACCGTAGGTTTGATGGAATGCGCCGCAGTACTTTTCGGCTGAGAGCTTTGAGACCCCATATGGGGTAATTGGCTCTAGAGGATTGGATTCCGAAATAGGTAGTATTGTCTGATTTCCGTAGACTGAGGATGAAGAAGCGAAAACGATTCGCTCTACTTTCTTCTTCACGGCTGCGCGAAGAACGTTCAGCGTCCCGGATACATTGACTTCATTTACCATCTGAGGTTTCTTGACTGACAGGTATGGGCTTACAATCGCGGCTAAATGCACAACGGCATCAACTTTCCCAGCCAGTGAATCAACGACATTGGATTGGGTCACGGTGTTTTTTTTGAAATGAAACTTCGGATTGCCTCTCCAACGGCGAAGATTGCGAAGTGTGCCGGTTGAAAGGTTGTCGAGGACCCAAACCTGCGAACCGTTCTCAAGAAGTGCGTCTACTGTGTGGCTTCCTATGAACCCCGCGCCGCCAGTCACCAGCACCTTATCATAGGTCAATGTCATTAACTCAGAACGCGTGGAATGGGGCTCTCGAAGTTTCGATCAGGGCGCGTGCTTCTTCAAGATTCTTGAATGTTCCAATGTCGTAGTGTCTCTTGCTCGTCAAATAAGCGAATACGGGTTTCTTGGTCAGTAAAAGTTGCGGAATAACGTCATGGGAAACATCCGTGTTTGGTACGCAGTATGGGAGCACTTCTTTCTCGCAGATTAGTATCCCCATACTTACTGGGTACTCTTTGAGGATCGGTTTCTCCTCGAAATAGGTTACTCGTCCGTCCTCCGCGACCCTGGCGACACCGTACTCCATGGGGACAGAGGTGCTCATCGCAACCGTGCAAGTAGCTCTTCTGCTCTCATGAAACGCTATCATATCTCCTAAATTCATGTCGGTGAGGACGTCGCCGTAATACACTAAGAATCGATCGTCGAGAAGATTTGCCGCAGCACCGAGCGCGCCCGCCGTCCCAATTCTCTCAGCCACAGAGTATTCGATGTTAATCCCAAATCGTTTTCCGTCGCCAAGATGATTCCGGAGTAGATCCGACTCCTTCTCCGAAATCAGCATCACAATATCAAGAACGCCGTAGTGCTTCAGATAATCCAGAATATGTTCTATCACGTAGCGGCTTCCGATCGGTATTAACGACTTCGGGACATATGCTGTGATAGGGTAAAGACGGGTCCCAGCGCCACCTGCAAGAATAGCCGCCTTCAACCAGAAATCTCCACCTAATTTCAGGCACGCCAAAGGTCAAGTAAAAAGGCTTTCATCGGGGGCCGCGGGTTAACAAATTTCTGCCTTGCCTCCTGGACGTTGCGAGGAGTAGGCTGACAGTGGATTCCGCTTATTAGGGGAGGGGCTTGTTATCGCCAGCCCTAGGTTGCCGTAAGCGGGATTGTAGTCAATGGCTCACTCACGGGTCGCTGTTGCTAGGGGTGCAACGTCCCTTTACATCGCGAATGTTGTTGTTCTAGTAGCCAACACACTGTACTTTCTCATTTTAACGAACATCCTGCGATCGACGTTAGGCGTTGGTATTGTAACGGCCCTGAACCTGATGATTTGGTTCCTTGTTACCGTATGTCTCCTCGCACAGCCGGTGACGATGCAGTCACCGATACCAGCGCCGCTTGCAGTTCTGAAATTTATTCCAGAATTGATTGCCCGAAAAGCACGATCAGGTGCTGCGAGAATGTTCATGCTGTCGTTCGGAATCGCTGCAGCAATTGCGCTCGGCATTGGTGCGGTGCTTATCGCGTTTCCATCCGTTGTGGTCCCACTATTGGGGGGCACTGCTGTTCTTCCAATGTTTATCCAACTTGCTGCGGTTGATGTGATTCTTCTCTCTCTAGACCAGGTTTGCTTTGCGTCTCTTATTGCGGTGGGCGAGATGCGCAGGGCTACAATCTACATCATACTTTGGAGTGTAGCACGCTATATTCTGGCTTCCATTTTTCTGCTCCATTATGCTATCACCGGAGTCCTCGTGGGATGGATAATGGGAGACGGCGTGCTACTCGCAGTCGCCCTCCGACGGACAATCGGGACGTTCGGAATCGCACGAGGAGGGGCAGAGTTCTCGGTGGCAGAGTTCGTGAAGTATTCATCGATCACGTTTGTTAGCGCCTTGATTGGATACGCAGTAAACCAAGCAGATAAGTTGTTCACCTTGGCCCAACAGGGGCTACCCCAACTGGCGATTTACAACGTGGCTATAGTTGCTGCTAGCTTCTCAGGGATGGCCCCCTACGCATTGACAACAGTTCTGCTGCCGGCGTTG
>Ga0181539_1000399_pt1 | contig 52496 bp, 48 predicted proteins | sample PEATcosm2014_Bin_46_FD_119767 | JGI IMG/M metagenome (GOLD analysis project Ga0181539, IMG submission 119767) | Peatland microbial communities from MTU Mesocosm Facility, Houghton, MI, USA - PEATcosm2014_Bin23_60_metaG | ecosystem: Environmental > Terrestrial > Soil > Wetlands > Peat | place...
CTGCTTCGACGCGCTCGGGAACAGCCGACTCGTCGGTCGGGCGCACCGACGTCGCCAACCACCCTGACATTCGCGACTCAGAACTACTGGAACAGCGGCGAAGGCGCGCGAACCTTTCCGGTCCGGGCACTAGGTGGTGGCGACGGGCAGGATCTCGTCGGCGAACCGACCGAGGAGCTCGCGCAGCGTGCGGATCGCCGCGGCCTCGATCTGGCAGACGCGTGACGCCGTGACGCCGAGCTGCAGGCCGATCTGCTCGAAAGTGAACCCCTCGAACAGGTGGAGCGTGATGACGTGGCGCTGCCGCTCGGGCAGCTCGTCGACGGCATGGCGCAGCGCGGCGACCTCCTCGGACTCGACGGCGGCCGCCTCGGGGTCGCCGTCCGCCTCCGCGGGCAGCACGTCGACGAGCCGGATCGCGCCGTCCGACCCCTCCACCTCGACGAGGCGGTCGAGGTGGAGCATCTGGGACGACTGCACCCCGGAGAGCACCGCCTGGCGGGCGGCCCCGAGGACGCCCATCGTGTCGAGGATCTCGGACGAGCCCGGTTCCCGGCCGAGCCGGTGGCCGAGCTCGTCGGCGGTCGACTGGTATTCGGACACGCGTTTGCGGACGGAGCGGGGGAGCCAGTCGAGCCGGCGCAGCTCGTCGTAGATGGCGCCGCGGATGCGCGCCGTGGCGTAGCACGGGAAGCGGTCGATCGAGGACTCGGGGTCGAAGCGGTCGATCGCCGCGAGGAGACCGAGGATGCCGAAGCTCGCGAGGTCCCCGCGTTCCCAGTGGGCGCGGACCGACCCGGGGAGCTGGCCGATGACGACGAGGATGAGCGGTTCGTAGCTGAGCAACAGGTCGTTGCGGGTGACCTCGTCACGCGCCGCCCAGAAGCGCTCCCAGAGGTTCGCATAGGACGGATCGGTGTAGAAGAAGCGCTGCGCGACGGCCCCGGCCGCATCTTCGACGAGCTCGGTCGTCACGGTTTCACCAGCTCGCGACGAGCTGTCATCGCCGTACGCAGCGACGTGGCCACAAAGAGTGACGTATGACTCATTTGTGCCCCAGCAGTTTCAGTGGCTACTCCTAGCACATTTGCATCATATACAACGAATTCCGGCGGACGGTAGGCCCAATTTCTTGTCTTTTGCGATCTACCACTCTCGGTAACAATATCACCACGGTATGTGGCAAACCGCGTCAATAGGAGGCTGATCCGATGCCGACGTTGCACCCCATGGATGGCGCAACATCACGGCGTATCCCGGATGATTCAAGGCTTTCCGGCTGCGACAGGACGCGGTGGCCGGGGCGGTGCCGGCCGCGGTCTGGTGCCAATGTCGCGGTCGCGCGCACCCCCGGGGCTGGGATTCCGGGGCGTCGACGGGTGAGCCGTCGGCCCGAAATGCTCACACATAGTGGTATAGAGATCACTCTTTGTGAGAATTGGCATTCTCGTTGGATGCCCGTGGTCGAGAACTTGAAGGCGGCGTGCTCCGTGCCGTTAGACGGAGGACCAGACAAGGAGGTGATTACGCGATGGCGGTCCTGACCCGGCGGGAGAACTCACAAGGGAGCCATACTCCTCCCAAAGGGCTCGGGGTATTCGTCGTCACGCGGCGTCACCTCGTCGTCGGGGCGGTCTGGGCGGTGTTGATCACGCTCGGGCTCATCCGGTCGACCGGAGAGATCGCCCTCGGCTTTGCCGCTGTCGGCACGATTGGTGCGTTTCTGTTCGGCATCCACCGCTATCACCCGTCGCGGCGCACGCCGTGGTGGATGGCGCTCGGTGCGTTCATGCTGTTCATCGTTGGCGGCGTCGCGCGCGACGAGCTCCACACCCTCGGTGTCCTCACCGTCCACCGTTCGCTCCTCCCCGACCTCATCGTCCTGCCGGGCTACGCGCTCCTGGGCGCGTCGTTGATCGACGTCATCCGTGCCCGTACCGGATCGATGCACCACCGGCTCGGGATCATCTACGACGGTGTCATCGCTTCGCTCGCGGTGCTCGCCCTCTCGCTCGTCTACGTGATCGAGCCGGTCCTCGCGCGCCGCAGCGCGCCGGTGGACGTGAAGCTGATCCTTACGTGCTACCCGGCGGTCTCGCTGTTCCTGCTTGTCATGACGCTGCAGATCGCGTTCGGCACGAGCCACGAACGATGCACGGCGGATCGCTTTCTGATCGCCGCGCTGGCGTCAATGTTTATCGGCGACGCGTTCTACACGTTCGCCGAGATCCATCTCCTCAACATCTCCGCCAATCTCCTCGACCTGCCCTACGTGCTCGCCCTCGCCGGGGCCGCATCGTGCGCGCTCGACCCGTCGATGCGCACGCTCACCGAACCCGCCAGCAAGCCCGCACCTCGGTGGACCCCGGGACGCGTCGGTCTCGTCGGTGTCGCCTTCTTCGTGCCTGCGGTCCTCGTGCTGCAGGGGCGCCACTACGCGACCAATGAGCGGCTCGCGCTGTTCGCGATCATCATCTGTCTCACGACGGCGGGCATCCTGCAGGTCCTTCAGGCACTGCGTTCCGCTGAACGTTCCGAGGCGTGCCTCATCCACCGGGCGTTGCATGACGATCTCACCGGGCTCCCGAACCGCCAGCTCATGGAGCAGCACCTCGGTCGGCTGGTGGGGGCCTCCTCGTCGAGCCGGGCTCCCGTCGGGTTGCTCCTTTTCGACCTCGACCGGTTCAAGCTCGTCAACGACACGTTCGGGCACAATCACGGCGACGAGCTCCTCATCCAGGTCGCCAGGCGCCTCGCCGAGAACACCCTCGCCGGCGATCTCGTTAGCCGGATCGGCGGCGACGAGTTCGTCGTCGTCCTGGGTGGGAGCGTCGACGTCGGCGAGGCGCGCGCCTTCGCGAACCGGCTTCGTTCCAGCCTGCGCGCGCCTTTCTTCATCGACGGCTCGGAGTTCTTCGTCACCGCGAGCATCGGGATCGCCTTCGCGAACCCGAACGGCCCGTTCGACCCCGAGGTGCTCATTCGTGACGCCGACACCGCCGTCCACCAGGCCAAGGAGGCGGGTCGCGACGCCGTCGCCGTCTACGACGACTCGATGCGCGCCCATCTCACCGAGCGGCTCGAGATCGAACGCGACCTGCGTCGCGCCGTCGAACGCCACGAGCTCCACCTCGTGTTCCAGCCGATCGTGAAGATGGGCCACCGCGAGGTGCTCGGCTTTGAAGCCCTTGTCCGTTGGGCGCACCCGACCCTCGGTGTGCTGCTCCCGAGGCGGTTCATCCCGCTCGCCGAGGAGACCGACCAGATCTGCGAGATCGGTAGCTGGGTCCTTGATGACGCGCTGCGTCAGCTCGTCGACTGCCGCGCGGTTCCCGGGTTCGCGCACCTCACCGTGGCGGTCAACCTCTCGGCGATCCAGTTGCGCGACGAGCTTCTCGTGCAGCGGATCGGCCGCTCGCTCGCCAAGCACGGCCTGCCGGGCTCGGCGCTCACGATCGAGCTCACCGAGTCCGAGATTATGAGCAATTCGGAGCTCGCGATCGCCTCGCTCACGGCGTTGCGCCGGCTGGGCATCCTGATCGCCGTGGACGACTTCGGGACGAAGTACTCGTCGCTCGCCTACCTGCAGCGCCTACCGGTCAACGTCCTGAAGATCGACCAGAGCTTCGTCGCCGACATGGCCGACGGCGACTCGGGGCCCTCGGAATCGCTCGTCGCGGCGATCGTCGCGATGAGCAACGCGCTGGGCATCCAGACGATCGTCGAGGGTGTGGAGACGGCCGAACAGGCCCGGCGCCTGATGGGGCTCGGGTGCAGCGCCGCCCAGGGTTACCTGTTCGCCCGGCCGGCGCGCGCCGATCAGATCATCGACGTGCTGGAGCTCCTCACCCGGTCGCGGCCCTTCGACGTTGTGGAGCAAGCGCCGTCGGCCGAACCGGTTCGGCTCGCCGCGAAGATCGAACTCGCCAAAGACCAAGCCTCGAGGCGCCCTTCAGCGTGAGCGCTGAGGCGTCGTAGATCTGGGCCACGCGCGCCGTCGCGGCTTCGAGATCGAGGGGCCGCAGGGCCGGTTCGATGCCGACGCCCTCGTAGATGATCCCGTGGATCGGCGGGTCCTCCATCGCCAGTCGGCGGCGCCAGTCGGAGACGCAGCCGTAGATCGGCAGGCTGTCGCGTGATCCGAGATACGGGCGGCCCTCCGCCAGGGCGAAGAACGGCTGGTGGAACCGGGCCTTGGACATGCGATAGACGGCGCGGTCGAGGATCGCGACCATCCACTCGACTCCGAGCGCCTCGCCCGTGCGGACGATCGACTGGTACAGGCCGAGCGCGACGAGCCCGGTCGCCGCGGGGCTGCGGTACTGCGGGTCGATGGCGAGGGTCGCGATGTCCCAGGTCCGGTCCAGCGAGAGACCGATCCCGCTCCGTTCGAGGATCGACCCCGCCGGCTCGTGCCAGATCGGCGCGAGGTCGTTGAGCGACTTCAGCCCGGGTCCGCCCTTCGTCGGCACGATCATGCGGATGACGCCGGCCGGGCGCAGCCGGCGGTGATCGAGGACGACATAGAAAAGGCTCGACGCCTCGTAGGGCCCGTACTCGGTCGCGAGGAGCTCCGGCGTGTTGCCGAACGACTCGAGGAAGACGGCCCGCTCGACGCTCCGGCCGAGCTCGGCCGCCGGGTCGTCGGGCAAGAAGACGTAGGCGCCGAAAGGTTGCCGCGTCCCCTCGCCGATGACCGACCGGGCGAGGCGCTCGACGTCGGACCGGTCGGTCTCGAGGGTCGTCACGGCCGGGCCATGCGGGTTCAGAACTCCCGTGAGACGATCTCGTCGGTGCCGAAGAACGTCTTCGTGAAGGCGACGACGGCGGGGGAGTCGAACGGTGCGCAGGTGTAGATGTCGACGCTGAAAAAGAGGAGCGGATGCTCCCAGGCGTAGAAATGGGCGCCGGAGGACTCCCAGTGGACCCAGCCCGCCCAGCCGAAGGTGTCCGAGCGGTGCGTCACGGGTTCGATGAGGCGCTTCATCCGACAGACGTCGGAGAGTTCGGAGAGGTAGCGGCGGATCGTGCGGTCGTCGATCGGCGCGGCGGGGCAGCCCTCGACGACCAGGCGCTGCCGGTAGATCGCCGGGGCGAGATCCGGAACTTCCTGTGATACGAGTGACCCACGGGGCTCAAGCATCGTCATGAGGTTACCGACAAAGGAAACTTGTCACAAGCGGAAAGTATTTCATGTCAATCCGGCCACCAGGGACCGGGGGACGGCGGCCCGTGCCGGCGTGCGGCGCAGGCGGCAAGAAACGGGCGCGGCACCGACGAACCCGATGACGGCGACCGCGATGACGACGAGAAGGAGCGCGACCACGTCACCCACCTGCACACCTTCAGTAAGCCAGATCGCTGATCCTTTTGGAAGGGACCAGTGACCCAAATGGGGGATGTCGCCTCCTCGTACCGCCCCGTCGCGTTCCACGGCGCACGCCGGCGTGTCCTTCGCTACGGTGACGTGATCCGAACCCTTCTGCCTCGCACCCACCCGTAGCCTGATGCCCGCGCCGCTGCCGTCCGATCGTCCCGTGCGCTGGGGGATCCTCGCGACCGGGAAGATCTCGGCGATCCTCGTCGACGAGATCCGCCGCACGCCGGACTGCGAGATCGTCGCCGTCGGCTCCCGGAGCGAGGTTTCGGCCCGGCGGTTCGCCGCGGCCCACGAGATCGCTACGACCTACGGCTCCTACGACACCCTCATCGAGGACGAGGGTGTCGACGTCGTCTACGTCGGCGCGAGCCACACCGCGCACTATGCAGCCGTCCGGCACTGCATCGAAGTCGGACGAGCGGTCCTTTGCGAGAAGCCGTTCACCGTCGACGCCTCGCAGACCGAGGAGCTCGTGCGGCTCGCCCGCGCCGCCGACGTGTTCGTGATGGAGGCGATGTGGATGCGCTGCCGACCCGGCTTCGCCGACCTCGCCGCCGTCCTCGCGTCGGGTGAGATCGGCGAGGTCCGTCATGTGCGGGCCGCGCTCGGCTTCGTCCCGACGGCCGCGCAGGCCCCGCGCCTTTTCGACCCGGGCCAGGCGGGCGGGGCGCTGCTCGACGTCGGCGTCTACCCGATCACGCTCGCTTTCGCCACGCTCGGTGAACCGGACGAGATCCGCTCCCTCGGGCACGTCGAGGGAGGCGTCGACCGCACGACCGTCGTCGCGATGTCGTGGCCGACCGGCGCGACGGGGGTCCTGTCGGCGACGATCGAGGCGGACATCGACACGACGGCGGCTTTCTCCGGGCCGAAGGGCCGGGTGGAGATCGCGGCCCCGTTCCACGAGATCCCGTCCTTGAGCGTCACCGCCGGGGGCGGGACGGCGCGGCGTGTCGAGCCGCACGCCGAAGGGATCGGTTACGTGCACGAGATCGCCGAGGTGGTGCGCTGTCTGCGCGCCGGACTCGGCGAGAGCCCGCTCGTGCCCCTCGACGAGTCGATCGCCATCATGCGGATCCTCGACGAGTGCCGCAGCCAGATCGGCCTCACCTACCCCGACACCGTCTACCGCTGAGCTGTCGGGACCGCCCGACGGGTCGCGCTCTGCAACGTTGCTGGTGTTAGCGTTGTTTGCACTGTGACTCCAGCAAAGGGTTCGTCGACGACGAAGTCCCGCCCGTCGCGGGCGGCCCCGTCGCGGACCCCGGCCGCGCACAGCCGCGCCCGGGGCGGCGCACGCCAAGCGGCGCCGTCAACACGACGGGCGCCCGCTGCGGACCCGGCGGCGCGTGAACCGGATGAGGTCTGGGGCTGGCTTCTCATCGTGGGCGGCGCCCTCGCGGTGCTGGCGGTCCATTTCAATCTCCTCGGACGGGCCGGGATCTACGTCCGCCGTGACGGCTCCGCCGCCTTCGGCTGGGGCCTCGACGTCGTGCCCCTCGGCCTGCTCGTCACGGGCTGGACGCTCGTCGCGGGCCGCGCCCGGCGTGGCGCGATCGGGGCGGGCGCTGCGCTCGTCGTCCTCGTGCTCGCTGCGGCGGGCCTCGGCGATCTCGCCGGCGGCCATCCGACGGCCTCGGCGACGGCCCGGATCCTCGGGGGCGCGGGCGGCTTCGCCGGCGCCGCGATCGGCGGTGGTCTGCGCGACGTCATCGGCGCGGCCGGGACAGGCATCGTCCTCGGGGCGGTCGCCTTCGTCGCCGTCTGCGCGTGTCTGGCGCGTTCGGTGCGCCAGGGAGTGCTCGCCATCGTGCACGCGACCCAGGCGACAAGCTCAACGGCGGCCGGGTTCTTCACGGCGGGCGCGGACGACGAGCGCGCGCCGCAGGTCGTCGCCGGGGTCGCGCCCGCGCAGGACACGCCGCTCGTCGACTGGCCCCTCGGCGCGGACAACGCGATCGAGGCCGAGCCGGCCAACGAGCTCGCTACGCTCGTCGAGGAGACGAGGACGACGCGACGCAACGGTGGGCGCGGCCCGGGCCTCGGGTTGGCCGACGAGGAGAGCGTCGTCACGGTCCCCCACGCCGTGGACCCGCTCCCCGCCACGGAGTTCCTCCCGCCCTCCGCCGTCGTCGAGCAACTCGGGCTCGGGGTCGTTCCGGCGCCGAGTAACTGGAAGCTCCCGCCGGAACGCCTGCTGAAAAGGACGAAGGAGCTCGCGACCGATCGGCAGGGGATCGAGGAGCGCGGGAAACTCCTCGAGGGCGCGTTGTCGTCGCACGGTGTCGCGACGAAGGTCACCGGCTACACCGTCGGTCCGACCGTCACGCGCTTCGAGCTCGAGCTCGCCCCCGGCGTGAAGGTCGCCCAGGTGACGAGCCTCTCCAAGGACATCGCCTACGTGATGGCGTCACCGGACGTCCGGATCCTGGCCCCCATCCCGGGCCGCTCCGCGATCGGCGTCGAGGTCCCGAACCACGACCGCCGGCTCGTCACGCTCGGGGACGTGCTCTCGTCGCCCGAGGCCCACCGGGCGCTGCATCCGCTCGAGGTCGGTCTCGGCCGCGACATCGCCGGCCGCCCGGTGATGGTGAACCTCGCCGAGATGCCGCACCTCTTGATCGCTGGGGCGACGGGATCCGGCAAGTCCTCCTGCATCAACTCCCTCGTCACGTCGATCCTCATGCGCTCGACGCCCGAACAGGTCCGGCTGATCCTCGTCGACCCGAAGCGGGTCGAGCTCGGCCATTACAACGGCCTTCCGCACCTCCTCACGGAGGTCGTCGTCAACCCGAAGCGGGCTGCCAACGCGCTCGCCTGGACTGTCACCGAGATGGAGCGCCGCTACGACCTCCTCGCCGAGGTCGGGATGCGCGACATCACCGGCTACAACGCGGCGGTCGACCGCGGTGACCTCGCCGAGGGTCCCTTCGACGGACCGGTCGTCCATGCCGTCGCCGATGTCGACCTCGCCGAGAACCCCGACGCGGCAGAGCGCCCGCGCTACCAGCGGCTTCCCTACGTGCTCCTCGTCGTCGACGAGCTGAACGACCTGATGATGGTGGCGGCCCGCGACGTGGAGGAATCGATCTGCCGGATCGCGCAGATGGCGCGGGCGGTCGGCATCCACCTCGTCATCGCGACGCAGCGCCCGTCGGTCGACGTCATCACGGGCGTGATCAAGGCGAACATCCCCTCGCGTCTCGCCTTCTCGGTCTCGTCGCTCGCCGACTCCCGGGTCATCCTCGACCAGTCGGGTGCCGAGCGCCTCATCGGCCGGGGCGACCTTTTGCTGCTCACCGCCTCGTCGAGCATCCCGCGCCGGATCCAGGGACCGTGGGTCTCCGAGGAGGAGGTGCACGCCGTCGTCGCGCACTGGCGGCGCCAGAGCGACCCCCTCTACGTCGACGGCATCGTCGGCGACGAGAACGACCGTGCCGGAGCCGGACTGTTCGGCGACGATGACGACGAGGAGTTGCTCCGCCAGGCGATGGAGCTCGTCGTCCGTTCGCAGCTCGGTTCGACGTCGATGCTGCAGCGCAAGCTGCGTGTCGGCTTCGCGCGGGCCGGCCGACTGATGGACCTGCTCGAGCGGCGTGGCATCGTCGGGCCGTCGGGGGGATCGAAGGCCCGGACGGTCCTCATGACGCTCGATGAGTACGAAGAGATCCCGCGCTGAATCGATCGCGCCGCTGCGGCCCGGGACGTCGTCGTCGTCCCGCGTCCCCGCCCGGCGGGGCCGTCGCCCGGCGTGCCGACTGAGGTGACCGTGCTCGCCAGGGCCCCCGCGTCGTCAGCGAACCTCGGCCCGGGCTTCGACGCCCTCGCTCTCGCGCTCGACCTCTCGGTCGAAGTCGAGATCCGGCCGGCAGCCCGGCTCGCCCTGCGCGCCGAGGGCGAGGGCGCCGACCTCCCCCAGGACGCCTCGCACCTGGCGGCCCGGGTCGCGGCGTCGGTCGCCGGCCATGATCGCCTCGAGATCCGCGTGCGCTCGTCGATCCCCGTCGGCCGGGGTCTCGGGTCCTCGGCGGCGCTCGCCGCCGCGGCCGCGGCCGCCGCCGGTTCCGACGATCCGCTCACCGTCGCGGCGACCTTCGACGGCCACGCCGAGAACGCCGCCGCGTCGGTCCTCGGCGGGCTCGTCGCCGCCACCTTCGTCGAGGGGCGCGTCGTCACGTGCCGGCTGCGGCTCGATTCGAGACTCGGATTCGTCGTCTTGGTCCCCGATCGGGTGCTTGCGACCGAGGAGGCGCGCGCCGTGCTGCCGGACGTGGTCCCGTTCGGTGCCGCCGTGGCGAATCTCGGCCGCCTGGCTTTGCTCGTTGGCGGGCTCGCCGACGCGTCCCAGCTCGTTGCCGCGGCCGGCGAGGACCGTCTCCACCAGTCCGTCCGCGCCGCGCTGTTCCCCGAGGCGCCCGAGCTGCTCGCCCGCCTGGTCGCGTCCGGGGCGACGGTTGCCTGCTGGTCTGGCGCCGGCTCGAGCCTGTTGGGGATCTGTACCTCGCGGGCGGGGGCGGACGGGGCGAGGGACGCCGGAGAGGCGGCACTCGCCGAGCTCGGCGTCGCCGGGTACGCCGTCGTCCTCGAACCGGACCTCGCCGGTCTGCACGTCGTGCGCGACTAGCTCCGTTTCCCCGCAGCACGCCGCCATGGGATCATCGGGCATGGCCAACCGGCACGTCTTGGCGGAGTACTGGCCGCTTTTCGACCTCGTCGTCGCGACCCCGCGTCTCACCCTGCGCTATCCGAGCGACGAGGACCTCGCCGTGCTCGCGGCGATTCCGTCCGAGGGCATCCGCGAGCCGGGTCGCCAGCCGTTCCACGTCGCCTGGACGGAGGTGCCCTCGCCCCGGCGGGAGCAGGAGTCATTGAAGTGGTGGTAGGCGAGCCGCGCGAACTGGTCGGTCGACGACTGGGCGCTCACGCTCGCGGTCGTCGTCGACGGCGAACCGGTCGGGGTCCAGGACCTCATGGCCAAGCACTTCCCGGCCCTCCGTTCGGTCTCGACGGGTTCCTGGCTCGTGGGACGCGCCCAGGGGCGCGGCGTCGGCGCCGAGATGCGGGCCGCCGTCCTCGAGCTGGCGTTCCGCGGCCTCGGTGCACTCGAGGCGCACTCGTCCGCGTACGACTGGAACGAGGCGTCGATCCGGGTTTCGGAGAAGATCGGCTACGCGCCGAACGGCGAGGAGCTCACGATGCGCGGCGCCGAACGTGACCGCACGCTCTGCTTCCGGCTCGGACGAGAGGCCTGGACCGCACGGGCCCGCGAGGACATCGAGATATCCGGGCTCGAGGGCGCGCTCGCGCTCTTCGGCCTCGGACCGGACCGCGAACCGCTCGGCTGACCCTCAGGCGTCGTCGACGCCCTCCTCGATCTCGTCGAGACCCTGGACGAGCGCGTTCCAGGCGAGCGTCGCGCACTTGATGCGGACCGGGAACTTCACGACGCCCTGCAGGGCGCCGAGCTCGCCGAGGGTGCCCGGATCGACCGGGGCCCGATCGGAGCCCTCCGGAGCCTCGCCGTCGTCGCCGGGCAACTCTTCGATCGCCATCATCGACTTGAACGAGCGCACGAGGTCGCGCACCTCGCCGACGGGGCGGCCCTTCACCGCCGCCGACATCATCGAGGCGGACGACTGGCTGATCGAGCAGCCCCGCCCCGTGATCCGCAGATCGTGGACCGCGCCGTCGCGCACGTCGAGGAAGATCACGATCTCGTCGCCGCAGAGCGGGTTGAACCCCTCGACGCGATGCGCCGGGGGGACGGGAAGCTCGCCGCGGTTGCGCGGGGAACGGTAGTGGTCGAGGATGATCTCGCGATAGAGGTCTTCGAGTTCGTTCATCTCCGCCGCCTGCACCTACCTTTCCCGTCCCCGTTCTAGCGCCCCTCCCCGGGATGTCAGGAGAACAGCTTCCGCACCGTTGCGAGCCCGTCGACGAGGGCGTCGATGTCGGTTTCGTCGTTGTAGAGGTAGAGCGACGCCCGCGTCGTCGCCGAGACGCCGAGGACCCGCATGAGGGGCTTCGCGCAGTGGTGGCCGGCGCGCACGCAGATCCCGTACTGGTCGAGCACCTGGGCGACGTCGTGGGGGTGGACATCGCCAAAGGCGAAGGAGATCACGCCCGAGCGGCGGACCGGGTCCGGTGCCGGGCCGAAGATCCGGATCTCGTCGTAGGCGGCGGTGAGTCGCTCGAGCGCGTAGTCGACGAGGGCGGTCTCGTGGGCGGCGACCGCGTCGATCCCGACGGTCTCGAGGTAGTCGACGGCGGCGCCGAGGCCGATCGCCTCGGCGATCGGCGGTGTCCCCGCCTCGAACTTCCAGGGCAGCTCGTTCGGCGTGAAGCCGTCGAGGCGCACGTCGCGGACCATCTCGCCCCCGCCGAGGAACGGCGGCATCGCGTCGAGCAGCTCGGCCCGGCCCCAGAGCGCGCCGATCCCGGTCGGCCCGAGCATCTTGTGGCCCGTCAGGGCGAAAAAGTCGATCCCTGAGCCCCCGACGTCGACGCGGCGGTGCGGGGCGAGCTGCGCCCCGTCGACGAGCACGAGCGCGCCGGCGGCGTGGGCCGCGGTGACGATCGGGTCGAGGTCGACGACCGTGCCGAGCACGTTCGAGACCGCGGTGACGCCGACGAGCTTCGCGCCGTCGACGAGCCGGTCGATCCCCGACAGGTCGAGGTGGAAGTCGCCGCCGAGCGGCAGGTAGCGGATCGCGAACCCGAGCTCGGACTGGAGCATGAGCCAGGGAACGAGGTTGGCGTGGTGCTCGACCTCGCTCAGCACGACGACATCGCCGGCGCCGAGGTTCTGGCGCCCCCAGGCGAAGGCGACGAGGTTGATCGCCTCGGTCGCGTTCTTCGTGAAGACGATCTCGCGTTGTGGGTGCGGCGCGCCGATGAACCGGCCGAGCCGCAGCCGGGCGGCCTCGAGCTGGCGGGTCGCCTCCTCGGCGATGGCGTAGACGCCGCGGTGGACGTTCGCGTGGGTGGTCGCGTAGTAGACGTCCATCGCGTCGAGCACGGCCTGCGGGTGCTGGGCCGAGGCGGCGGAGTCGAGGTAGACGAGCGGGGGGTCGCCGTCCCCGCGGGTGAGCAGCGGGAAGTCCTTCTTTAGCGCCCCGACGTCGAGGACCGAGGTCACCGCCGCCACGATTCGTAGCCCTCGCGGTCGAGTCGTGCCGCGAGCTCCGGTCCGCCCGAGTCGACGATCCGGCCGTCGATGAGGACGTGGATGACGTCCGGTTTGAGTTCGTCGAGGATCCGCCGGTAGTGGGTGACGACGACGACCCCGAGCCCGGGCCGGTGGGCGCGGACCTCGTTCACGCCGCGGGCGACGATGCGCACGCCGTCGATGTCGAGCCCCGAATCGGTCTCGTCGAGGATCGCGAGGTCCGGCTCCAAAAGCGCCATCTGGAGGATCTCGTTGCGCTTCTTCTCGCCCCCGGAGAAGCCGTCGTTCAGGTAGCGCGAGGCGAAGCCAACGTCCATGCCGAGGCGTTGCAGCCACTCGTGAATCTGGACGCGGACCTCGATCACCGAGACCTCGGTCTCCCGGCGCGCCGCGACGGCCTGGCGGAGGAACTGCGCGATAGGTACGCCGGGAATCTCCTCCGGATACTGGAAGGCGAGGAACATCCCCATCTTGGCGCGGGTGTCCGCCGCCAGCCCGGTGATGTCCTCACCTTTGAAAAGGACCTTGCCCTTGGTCACCTTGAAGCCGGGACTGCCGAGCAGCACGTTGGCGAGGGTCGACTTACCGGAGCCGTTCGGGCCCATCACCGCGTGGAGCTCGCCGGGCCGCACGACGAGATCGACACCTCTGAGGATCTCGTTGTCGTCGGCCGAGGCGTGCAGGTCCTCGACGACGAGGAGCGGGTCGGCCAGGGCGACGGCGGGGGAGTCGCCGACCTGGGGCGCGTTCTTCGCCGCGGTCACCGTCGCCATGCCCCCATGTTATTCGGTCGCCGGGATTTGCACTACACGTATAGGGGAAATTCCGCGCTCACCAACCTCGCCGGATCCACGTGTCGAGCTGGGGTCGTTCGTCGCCGATCGTCGTGTCGGCCCCGTGACCCGGCATCACGATCGTCTCGGGGGGCAGGGGGCCGAAGAGCCGCCGGTCGATCGAAGTGATGATCTGCGCGAAATCGCCACCCGGGAAGGTCGTGTTGCCCGGCCCACCGGGGAACAGGGTGTCGCCAGAGAGCAGCACCGGGGAGCCTTCGATGAGAAAACACATCGAACCCGGCGTGTGTCCGGGCGTGTGGATCGTGCGGATGCGCAGCTGTCCCACGCTGATCAGGGCGTCGTCGTCGAGCAGCAGGTCGTAGGAGGGGAGCATTGCGGCATCCTGCGCGGTGACGGCCACCTCGTAGCCTGCCTCGCGCAGCGCCGGGACCGCCTGGATGTGGTCCCAGTGGCCGTGCGTCTCGACGACCTGTCGGACCCCGAGCGCCCGGCACGTCTCCAGCAGCAGATCGTGTTCGTTCGCCGCGTCGACGAGGAGGGCTTCCCCGGTCGCCTTGCAACGGACGACGAAGACGTTGTTGGCGATCGGGCCGACGACGAGGCGATGGATCGCCACCTGGGCGTCCTCGTAGTGGAGTGACACGCATCACGCTACCGCCCGACACGGTCTTCCGGACGAGAGCCGGGGAGGGGGGTCGCGCGGCCTTGATGTGTGCCGTCCGGCGGGACGCGCCCCAGAAGCCTCCCTGTCAGAAGATTGGCGGAATCCATACCGCGGCACCGCCGCCCTTCGATTCGACCGAGACGCGCTTGTCCCAGTATTTTCCGGCTACCCGCGTTCTGACTTGGCAGTCGGTCACCTCGGTGATTCTCAGCAGTTCGTAGTTAGCGGTCCGCGATTTGGCGCGGGCCGACAGGCCAAGGAGGAGGAGCGAGCGGAGATGGGCGGGACTCGGGCGGTCGCAGGAAGAGTTGCGGGCTGTGTGATGGTCACGGCGGCGCTGGCCGTCGCAGGGGTCGGGGCCTGGCCGTCGACTCCTGGTGCGGGGGCGTCGAGCGCGCCGGATTTCTCGGTCGTCGCCGGAGGCACGAGCGCGACGGATACGCCCACTTCAGAGGGTTCCTCGGCGCTTTCAACGAGACTCAAGCAACCCCAAGCCGTCGCGGTGGACGCTCGCGGCAACGTTGTCATCTGCGACACGAATCGAAACGAGATTGAAGTGCTCGCCGAGAGCACATCAAACCCCGGTTACGTGATCGGGTCAGGGGCGGTTTGGGCTCCGGGATCGATGTACGTCATTGTCGGCAACGGGTCGAATTCTCCGGCTCCCGTTACAACGGGTTTGCAGGGACTATCCACCGCGATCAACTCTCCGGAAGGAGTAGCGATAGACAGCACCGGAAATGTGCTGATTGCTGACACTGGTGACGACGAAGTCGAAGTTCTCGCAGTGAGTCCGAATAATCCGGGATACGTGCTTGGCACGGGGGCGTGGACCCACGGTGATCTTTACGTGATTGTTGGTCTCGGGAAGGGAAAGGTGTCGCCGATACCGACTAGCGCCGGTGCTGTTGCCACCGCGGACGATCTCAATAGTCCATCCGGTGTCGCAGTTGACGCGAGCGGAAACGTCCTCATCGCTGACAGCGGTCACGGCCTCGTCGAGGCTCTGGCGGTCGGATTAGCACGTCCGAGTTACGTGGCGGAAACCACGCCCGATTGGGTTCAAGGCGATCTCTATGTTGTCGCGGGGAGTGGATCAGTTCAGCCGACATCCGGTGGAACAGCAGGCGTGCTTGCTGCGCTCGGATTACCTTCCGGCGTTGCTGTTGACAGCTCTAATGATGTGATCATCGTCGACACAGATCTAGATTCGGTTGAGGTGTTGGCTGGTTCTGTGACTGATCCCGGTTATTTGCTGGGAACCGGCGTGAGTTGGACGACCGATGACCTGTATGTGATCGCTGGCGGCGGGACGATCCCACCGAGCGCTTCTGGATCGTCTGCCTACGGGATCGCACTCGACTCCCCGGAGGGAGTCGCGATCGATGCGGCAGGGAACGTTCTCGTGGCAAACGGCACCGGCAACGAGATTCTCACTCTGGCCCTGAGCGCTTCCAACCCCGGGTACAGGTTCGGATCAGGCACGACGTGGACATCGGGCGATGTCTACCTGTTGGCGGGAGACGGTGACCAGGCACCGAGCGCCTCCGGCACCGACGCGTTGTTGACGCAGCTCGACGCCACGGACGGTGTCGCGATCTCACCTTCAGGCGCTGTCGTCGTCGCCGACTCAGGAGACTCTGAGGTCGATCTGTTGCTTCGATCGCCGGAAGCACCTGTGCTCGAGTCTGCGACGTCCGGTGACGGGACGGTCGCGCTCGGCTGGTCGGCGCCCGCGACCGATGGCGGAAACCCTGTCACCGGTTACGACGTGCTCGTCTTCGCCGGAGGGTCCTCCGTTCCCCAGGAAACCCTCGGCTTCGGGCCAGACACGACCTCATGTGTTGTCGGGAGCCTGACAAACGGCATGTCGTACTCCTTCGAGGTCGATGCCTTCACTGCTGTCGGGACGAGCCAACCGTCGACTGCCCTGGGGGCGGTGCCGCAGGCGGCACCCGGTGGATCAGACACGGGTGGATCGGGATCTGCTGGCTCGAGTTCCAGCAGCTCCGGACCCGGGAATGCGAAGAGTCCCAGCAGCTCCGGATCCGGGAATGCGAAGAGTGCAGTATCGAAGACCGCCAATCCGGTTCTCGCCCGCGTCGTGCTCGTTAAGCCGACCGCGAAAGTGAGATCCGGCTTCGCAATGCTCTCGGTTCGGTGCAGCGTCCGATCGTGCAGCGGTGTCGTCCAGTTGGTTGCGCGCAAGACGGTCCGGCTGAAGTCACACGGGACGACGCGCGCAGTGGTCGAGACCGTTCTTCTTTCGTCAGATCACTTCGCGGTGCACGGTGGTGCCGTCGCGTCGCTTCCCGTGCCGGTCACGGCGCACGCGATCGGGGAGGTCACCTCGGTCCGAGACTTCCGAATCGCCGTCACCGCGAGTTTCAAGGTCGCCAAGGGCGCGAAATCGGCCTACAAGGTCAGGCTCGTCGCGGCCTGATCGAGGTGCAGTGCGTCAAGAGGCCTGGTTAACACGATGTTCACATGGCCCGGGACCCGATCCAACCGGTTTGTCGCGACGGTCGATAATCTGGCCGCACCAGAGAGAGGAGGTGGTCCAACTGATGGATGGTCAACGTGTTGGGACCCTGGAGGTGGCTGTCCGCTAGGCGGCCTCTGGACCACCTGGTGAATCTCAACCAGACACCCTCGGCGATCCGTTCAGGGACCGGTCCCACCTGAGCTAATCCGGATCACCGAGCCTTTCCAGTAGATGGCGGTCCCGGTGACGGGATCCGTTCGAGGGGCGCGCAAGCGCCCCTCGAACGCGTTCGGCCTCCTGTTCCGGGAACTGGGTCGGCGCAACGCGCGCCGTTCTTAGGCGACCCGGGGGTCCGGGGCTTGGGGGTCGATGCCGTAGGCGGAGATCGCCAGGGAGACCTCGTCCTGTTTGGCTGCGCCGTTGGAGGCGAGCAGGGACAACACCGCGACGACGATGTGCTCGGCGTCGACCTCGAAGTGACGGCGCAGCGTCTCGCGGGTGTCAGACCGTCCGAAGCCGTCCGTCCCGAGCGGGGTGAACGGGACATTGACGAAGCGGGAGATCTGGTCGGGAACCGCCTTCATGAAATCGGTCACCGCGACGAGCGGTCCTGACGCCGTGGCGAGTGCCCTCGTGACGTAGGGGGTGCGGGGCGTCTCCGCCGGGTGGAGCCGGTTCCAGCGCTCGACCTCGAGGGCGTCCTCGCGCAGGCTCTTGTAGCTCGTCGCCGACCAGGTCTCGGCCGAGACGTTCCAGTCCGTGGCGAGCAGTTCACGGGCCCGCTCTGCCGCCTGCCAGGACGTTCCCGAGAACAGGATCGTCGCCCGCCGCGGCGGGTTCTCCGCGCCGCCCGGATCCGGCCGGCTCTGCACCGCGGCCGGCTCGGCGTAGCGGTACAGGCCGCGCAGCGTGCCGTCGGTGACCCGCTGTCCCTCCTCGCCCTCGGGGAGCGCGGGCATCGGGTAGTTCTCGTTGTAGACGGTGAGGTAGTAAAAGACGTCCTCCGCGTTCGGGCCGTACATCGCGTTGATGCCATCCTTCACGATCGCGGCGACCTCGTAGGCGAACGAGGGGTCGTAGGCGCGCACGTTCGGCAGCGTCGAGGCCAGCACGTGCGACTGCCCGTCCTCGTGCTGGAGCCCCTCTCCGTTCATCGTCGTCCGGCCGGCGGTGCACCCGATGAGGAAGCCCCGGGCGCGTTCGTCGGCGAGCTGCCAGATCTCGTCGCCCACCCGCTGGAATCCGAACATCGAGTAGTACATGTAGAACGGCAGCATCGGCAGCGACCACGTCGCGTACGAGGTCCCGGCGGCCATGAAACTCGCCATCCCGCCGGCCTCGGTGATCCCTTCCTCCAGGATCTGGCCGTCGACCGCCTCGGCGTAGTGCATCGGCAGTCCTGCGTCGACCGGGGTGTAGAGCTGGCCCTTCGGCGAGTAGATCTTCATCTCGGAGAACAGCGCGTCGAGACCGAAGGTCCGGCCCTCGTCCGGGATGATCGGCACGACGAACCTGCCGACGTTCTCGTCGCGCATCAGATTGCGGAGTACGCGCGCGAAGACCATCGTCGTCGAGACCGCCTGGTCCCGTGATCCGACGCGGAACTCGGCGAACGCCGCATCGTCGGGGGCCGGCAGGCCCTCGAGCCCCTTGCCCCGGACGACCCGGTGCGGCAGCGAACCGCCCTGCTCGCGCAACCTCGCCGTGAGGTACTCGTACTCGGGCGACCCCTCCCCGGGACGGATGTACGGCGGCTCGTCGCTGTCGAGGACGGGGTCGGGGACCTGGTTCTGCAGCTTCAGCCGCTCGCGCAGCGCCCGCAGCTGGTCGTGGGTCATCTTCTTGATCTGGTGCGTGGCGTTGCGCGCCTCGATCTCGGGCCCGAGCTTCCAGCCCTTCACGGTCTTGGCGAGGATCGCCGTCGGCGCGCCGGTGTTCTCGACGGCGGCCTGGTAGGCGGCGTAGATCTTGCGGAAGTCGTGACCCCCGCGGGGCAGCGCCTGCAGCTCCTCGTCGCTCATGTCGGCGACGAGGGCACGCAGGCGCGGATCCGGCCCGAAGAAGTGCTCGCGGATGTAGGCGCCGGACTCGATCGTCATTCGCTGGAAGTCGCCGTCGAGCGTCGAGTTCATCTTCTCGACGAGCACGCCATCGGTGTCGCGGGCGAGGAGCGCGTCCCAACGCGAGCCCCAGATGACCTTGATGACGTTCCAGCCGTTGCCGCGGAACTCGGCCTCGAGCTCCTGGATGATCTTGCCGTTGCCGCGGACGGGGCCGTCGAGGCGCTGGAGGTTGCAGTTCACGACGAAGATGAGATTGTCGAGGCGCTCGCGCGTCGCGAGGCTCAAGCCGGCGCGGGACTCCGGCTCGTCGAACTCCCCGTCGCCGACGAAGCACCAGACCCGCGAGCCGGAGGTGTCGAGGATGCCCCGGTTCTGGAGGTAGCGGTTGAAGCGCGCCTGGTAGACCGCGGCGATCGGCCCGAGGCCCATCGAGACGGTCGGGAATTCCCAGAAGTCGGGCATGAGACGCGGGTGCGGGTAGCTCGACAGGCCGTGGCCGCCCACCTCGAACCGGAAGTTCTCGAGGTTGGCGACGCTGAGGCGACCCTCGACGAAGGCCCGCGCATATATTCCCGGCGAGGCATGGCCCTGGAAGAAGACCTGGTCACCGGGTCCGTCGTCCTTGCCGTGGAAGAAGTGGTTGAAACCGACCTCGTAGAGCGTGCTCGCCGCGGCGTAGGTGGAGAGGTGACCGCCGATGCCGGAGTACCGGGCGTTCGCCCGCGACACCATGACTGCCGCGTTCCACCGGATGTAGGCGCGGATCCGGCGCTCGAGGTACTCGTCGCCGGGGAAGGGCGGCTCCTCGTCGGCCGGGATCGTGTTGACGTACGGCGTCGAGACCGTCGCCGGGAAGTTGACCTGGAGGGCGAGCGCCCGGCTGAGCAACTTCATGAGGAGGAAGCGGGCCCGGGCCTTGCCTCGGTCGCCGACGACCGCGTCGAACGAGTCGAGCCACTCGTCGGTCTCGACCGGATCGACATCGGGTACCTGGTGCGAGAAACCGTCGAAAATCACGGGGGTTCTTCCATTCCGTCGATTCCGTTCACGGCAGGTCGAACGGGTTCTTTCCTACTCGACCGACGTTAACGGCGCTCCCCGGACCGGGCGCACCCGTGGTGCAGACTGAACGGGTGGACGCGGGTCGACGCACGGTCGTTTACACGGATGGAGCATGCCACGGGAACCCGGGCCCCGGCGGCTGGGCGTGGGCCACCGGTCCCGATCGCTACGCCGCGGGGGCCGAAGCGCTGACGACGAATCAGCGGATGGAGCTCACCGCCGTGATCGAGGCCGTGACCCATCACCCGGGACCGCTCGAGATCGTGAGCGACTCGGCCTACGTCGTCCGCTGCTTCGAGGACCGGTGGTGGGTGGGATGGCAGGCGAGGGGGTGGCGCAACGCGAAGAAGGAGCCCGTCGCCAATCAGGACCTGTGGCGCGAGCTCATCGGCGAGGTCGTCGACCACCGGCCGGGAGAGATCGGGTTCCGGTGGGTGAAGGGGCACGCCGGTGACCCGTTGAACGAGCTCGTCGACGAGCTGGCGACCGCCGCGGCGCGCTCCCAGAAGCCGAGGCGGAGCGCCGGAGGGTAGGGGAGGTGCGGTCCGGGGGGCATTGATGACTAACGTCATCGTGTCTATATGAACTATCGACTGACCCATCTCCAAACCCTCGAGTCCGAGGCGATCCACGTGATCCGCGAGGTCGGCGCCGAGTGCGAGCGGCCTGCGCTGCTGTTTTCCGGCGGGAAGGACTCCGAGGCGCTCCTCCACCTCGCGGCGAAAGCCTGCTGACCGCAGCCGATCCCGTTCCCCGTCGTCCACGTCGACACCGGTCACAACTTCGACGAGGTGCTCGCCTTTCGGGACCGCCGGGTCGCCCAGCTCGGCGTGCGGCTGATCGTCGCCTCGGTCCAGGAGTCGATCGACCACGGCGAGATCGCCGAGGACCCCACCCCCGGTGCCTCACGCAACCGGCTCCAGACCCACAGCCTTCTCCGGACGATCGCGGCGAACCGCTTCGACGCCGTTCTCGGGGGCGGGCGGCGGGACGAGGAGAAGGCGCGGGCCAAAGAGCGCGTCTTTTCGGTGCGGGACGAGTTCGGCCAGTGGGACCCCCGTGCCCAGCGGCCGGAGTTGTGGAACCTCTACAACACCCGCCGCCACCCGGGGGAGCACTTCCGCGTCTTCCCGCTCTCGAACTGGACCGAGCTCGACGTCTGGCAGTACGTCGGCCGGGAGCACCTTGAGCTGCCGTCGATCTACTTCGCCCACGAGCGGGAGGTCTTCCGCCGCGACGGGATGCTCCTCGCGGTCGGTCCGTATTCGGGACCGCGCGAAAACGCCTCCGGCAAGCGGCCCTTCGTCGCGACCGTCCGTTACCGGACCGTCGGCGACATGACCTGCACGGCGGCGGTCGAGTCCGGAGCGGCGACCGTCGAGGAGGTCATCGCCGAGACGGCGGTCACCCGGATCTCCGAACGTGGGGCGACGCGGGCCGACGACCGCTTCAGCGTCGCGGCGATGGAGGACCGCAAGCGGGAGGGCTACTTCTAGTGGAGCTGCTCCGGATCGCGACCGCCGGCTCGGTCGACGACGGCAAGTCGACGCTGATCGGCCGACTGCTCTACGACTCGCAGTCGGTCTACGACGACGACCTCGCGGCGATCGAGCGGGCGAGCAGCCTGCGCGGCGACGACTACGTCGACCTCGCGCTCCTGAGCGACGGCCTGCGCGCCGAACGGGAGCAGGGGATCACGATCGACGTCGCCCACCGCTACTTCGCGACCCCCCGACGCAAGTTCATCGTCGCCGACACGCCCGGTCACGTGCAGCACCCGCGCAACATGGTGACGGGCTGTTCGACGGCCGACCTCGTCCTCATCCTCGTCGACGCCCGCCATGGGATCACCGAGCAGACGCGTCGGCACGCCTCGATCGCGTCGCTCCTGGGCATCGGCCACATGGTGATCTGCGTGAACAAGATGGACCTCGTCGACTACGAGGAGCGGCGGTACGATGAGATCCGCGCTGAGTTCGAGGGGTTCGCCTCCCTTCTCGAGATCGCCGACGTGACCTTCATCCCCGTCTCGGCGCTGCACGGCGACAACGTCGTCGAACGGTCGGTCGAGATGCCGTGGTACGAGGGTGCTTCGCTCCTCCACCACCTGGAGGAGGTGCACGTGGCGGGGGACCGCGACCTCGAGGATCTGCGTCTGCCCGTGCAGTGGGTCGTGCGCCCGCGCTCGGCCGAATGGAACGACTTCCGCGGCTACGCCGGGACGCTCGCCGGAGGGATCCTCGCGCCCGGCGACGAGGTGACCGTCCTGCCGGGCGGCGAGACCACGCGTGTCGTGGCGATCGAGTCGGCGGACGGCCCAATCAAGGAGGCTTTCCCGCCGATGTCCGTCATCGTCCGTCTCGCCGACGATCTCGACGTCGCCCGCGGCGACAGGATCTGTGGCAGCGGGACGAACCCGACCGTCGCCCAGGAGATCTCGGCGATGGTGTGCTGGATGGACCAGTCCCCGTTGCGGGCCGGCGCCCGGCTGTACCTGAAACACACGTCGCGCTGGACCCGGGGGATCGTCGACCGGGTCGAGTACCGGCTCGACGTGAACTCGCTCGGGCGCGTACGGGGCGTCGCCGGGCTCGACCTGAACGACATCGGCCTTGTCGACCTGCGGGTCGCCGCGCCGCTCTTCTTCGACGACTACCGCCGCAACCGTGCGACGGGGAGCCTCATCCTCGTCGACGAAGCGACGAGCCGAACCGTCGGGGCGGGCATGATCGCCGGCACCGCCGCCTAGCGACAGTCGTCGGATCCATGAGCGGCGCGGCGCCTTCGCGGGCCGCCGGAGCGGTCCGGGCGTCGGTTCGCGACGCTGGCGATGGGGCCCGGTCGATAGTCTTGCCAGTGGCAATTCGCACCCGGGAGGTGGTTCACACGGCCGAAGCTGGCTCGGACGAAGGACGCTACGACCTTGTCATCGTCGGCGGCGGTCCCGGTGGGTACGCCGTCGCGCTCTACGGCGCGGCCGCGGGTTTGTCGATCGCGATGGTCGAGAAGGACAAGGTCGGCGGCACCTGTCTGCATCGCGGCTGCATCCCCGCCAAGGAGTTCCTCGAGACGGCGAGCGTCTACCGGACGGTCGGGGCGGCGGGGGAGTTCGGGATCGCGGCCGGCCCGCCGACCGTCGACTTCGCCGTCAGCCTCGAGCGCAAGGGCAAGGTCGTCGACCAGTTGTTCAAGGGCCTGACGGGGCTCCTGAGGCGCCGCAACGTGACGACGCTTTCCGGCGTCGGGCGGCTTGGAGCGGACCACACCGTGCACGTCACCGGTTCCGACGGCTCGATGACCGAGCTGCGCGGCACAAACGTCGTGCTCGCCACCGGCTCGGTGCCGCGGCTCATCCCCGGGTTCGTGGCGGGAGGGTTCGTCCTCACCTCGGACGAAGTGCTCGAGCTCGACCACATCCCGCCGGCGGTCGCCGTGATCGGCGGTGGCGCGATCGGCTGCGAGTTCGCGTCGATGTTGTCGGACCTCGGCGCGCACGTCACTCTCCTCGAGGTCCTGCCGAACATCCTGCCCGGGTGCGACCGGGAGGTCGCCGACGTCGTCGTGAGGTCGTTCAAGAAGCGGGGGATCATCGTCCGCACCGGGGTCGCCGTGCGCGGCCACGAGCCGAACGGGCACGGGACGACCGTCCTGTTCGGCGACGGCGAGCGCGTCGACGTCGACGTGGTTGTGGTCTCCGTCGGCCGACGGCCGTTGTCCGAGGGCCTCTGCGACGAGGGCACCGGGGTCGAGATCGACGAGCGCGGCTTCGTGAGCGTGGACCCCTGGATGCGTACGAAGGCAGAAGGGGTCTTCGCGGTCGGCGATCTCGTCGCCACCCCGCAGCTCGCCCACGTCGGGTTCGCCGAGGGGATCCTCGTCGTCAAGCAGATCCTCGGTGAGCCGGCGGTGCCCGTCGACTACGGCGCCGTCCCGTGGTGCATCTACTGCCATCCCGAGGTCGCATTCGTCGGCATGACGGAGGACGCAGCGCGTGCCGCCGGTTTCGACGTCGTCGTGCAACGCGACCCGTTCGCGGGGAACGGCCGGGCCCGTATCCTCGGCGAGACCGAGGGTCTCGTGAAGGTCATCGCCGAGAAGACCCCGTCCGGTGGCGCCGGACGCCTGCTCGGCGTGCACATGGTCGGTCCGTGGGTGACCGAGCAGCTCGGCCAGGCCTACCTCGCCGTGAACTGGGAGGCGACCCCCGGTGAGATCGCCCAATTCGTCCAACCACATCCGACGCTCTCCGAGACGTTCGGCGAGACGGTCCTCGCGCTGACCGGAAGGGGTCTTCACGTTGGCTGACATCACGATGCCGCAGCTCGGCGAGACGGTCACCGAGGGCACGATCCTGCGCTGGCTGAAAAAGATCGGCGACCAGGTTGCGCTCGACGAGCCGTTGTTCGAAGTCTCGACCGACAAGGTCGATTCTGAGGTCCCGTCGCCTTTCGCGGGAGTCCTGTCCGAGATCATCGTTCCCGAGGGCCAGACCGTTGCGGTCGGCTCACGTCTCGCGGTCATCGGCTCCTCGGCGGCGGACGTCGTTGCCGCGCCCCCCCCGGCACCGCCGTCGTCACCCGCTGCCGAGCCCGCGGCCGCACCGCCTCCGCCGCCTGCGCAGTCCGCGCCTCCACCGCCCCCTCCTTCCCCCGTTGCGCCGCAGGCACCGCCGACGGAACCGGTCCGGGTCGCGCCGGACGACGTGGAGGAGGACGGATCGCGGGGCGCCCTGCTCTCGCCGGTCGTGCGCCGGTTGATACGGGAGAACGGGCTTGATCCTTCGCAGATCCCGGGCACGGGGATCGGCGGGAGGATCACGCGCGACGACGTGCTCGCTCACCTCGGCGCGGTCTCGAACGCCGTCGCGGTGGCCGGCCGCGCCCCCAGCGCGCCTCCGGCCACCGTGCCTGCTGTACCGGTCGTCCGGCCGATGGAACGGCCGTCGGTAGCGGTCCCGCCGGCACCGCTCGGCGTGCGCGACGAGATCGTGCCGTTCACCCCGGTGCGCCGGGTCACCGCCGAGCACATGATCCGGTCGATCAACACCTCGGTGCACACGCTCGTCGCGATCGAGACGGACTTCGAGAACGTCGAACGCGTCCGCAACGCGTTGAAGAGCCAGTTCCGGACGGAGGAGGGCATCGGGCTCACGTACCTTCCGTTCGTCGCCCGGGCGGTGATCGACGTCCTGCGGGACTACCCGAACCTCAACTCCTCGGTCGGCGACGACGCGCTTATCGTCCACCACGACATCCACCTCGGGATCGCCGTCGATCTCCAGCGCGAGGGCCTCATCGTCCCGGTCGTGCACAACGCCGACGGCCAGTCGCTGCGGGGGCTCGCGCGTTCGATCGCCGACCTCGCGGCGCGGGCGCGGAATCGCCAGCTGAGCGCCGACGACATCACCGGTGGGACGTTCACGATCACGAATCCCGGTCCGTTCGGGACGTTCATCACCGCGCCGATCATCGCCCAGCCGCAGGTCGCCATCCTGTCGACCGACGGTGTGAAGCGGAAGCCGGTCGTCGTCGTGGCGCAGGACGACTCCGAGTCGATCGCCATCCACTCGGTCGGCGTGCTCGCGCTCGTCTTCGACCACCGCGCCGTCGATGGTGCCTACGCGTCCTCGTTCGTGCGGGATGTCGCCCGGGTCATCGAGACGCGCGACTGGCTCGCCGAGCTGTAGACGTGACGCCGATGTCCGCGCGCTCCCGCGGACCGCTGCGGGTCCGCTGTCTCGGGCGCGTCCCGTACCGGGAGGCGCTCGCGCTCCAGCACGCGCTGTTCCGCCGCAGCCGCGAGGACTACCTGCTATTCGTCGAGCACCCCCACGTCTACACGCTCGGGGTCCGGGCCCGTCCCGCGCACGTGCTCGTCGATCCGGAAAGCGTCGGGGCGGAGCTCGTGAAGGCCGACCGTGGCGGCGACGTCACGTACCACGGGCCGGGGCAGGTCGTCGGCTACCTGGTCATCTCGGTCGACCTCGGCCCCGGGGCGATCCCCGCCTACGTGCACGGCATCGAGGATCTCGTCATCGGAGCGCTCGGCGATCTTGGGCTGCCGGCGGTCGGTCGGCTCGCGGGGTACCCGGGGGTCTGGGTGGAACCCGACGGCGAGGTGCCGCGCAAGATCTGCGCCGTGGGTGTGCGGGTCTCGCGGGGCCGGACGATGCACGGCTTCGCGCTCAACGTCGACGCCGATCTCGCGATGTTCTCCCACATCGTGCCGTGTGGGATCCCGGACCGGCCGGTGACGTCGCTGCGCGCCGAGGGCCTCGCCGCGACTCAACAGGACGTGATCGACGCCATCGTCACGAGGGCGCGGACGTCACCCGTGTTCGGGGGCGCGTCAGGCGTCCGACCGGTCGAGCGCCAGGACGCGTCGGCGGCCGACGTTCGACGCTTCACGGAATCCGGTTCGCCGGAGCGACCGGCCTTCCGCCGGCTCGCCGCGGCAGGGGTCGACCCGCGACGCGGCGTCGAGATCAGCTCGCGCAAGCCCCCGTGGTTGAGGGTCGAGGCCACGATGGGAAAGGAATACCTCGCCCTCCGCAAGACGATGCGCTCGCTCGACCTCGTCACGGTGTGTGAGGAGGCAGGCTGCCCGAACATCTACGAGTGCTGGGCCGCCGGGACCGGGACCTTCATGATCAACGGCGAGCGCTGTACGCGGGCGTGCGGCTTCTGCCTCGTGGACACGAGGCACCCGCTGCCGCTCGACGAGACAGAGCCCGCCCGCGTCGCCGACGCCGTCGCGCACATGGGACTCGCCCACGCGGTCGTGACCACCGTCGCCCGCGACGACCTGGCCGACGGCGGGGCGGGGGCGTTCGCATCGACGATCGCCGCGATCCGGGAGCGCCGGCCGGGCACGACCGTCGAGGTCCTCGTCTCGGACTGCAAGGGGGACGAGTCGGCCCTGCGGGTCGTCTTTGCGGCGCGTCCGGACGTGCTCGCCCACAACGTCGAGACCGTGCTCCGCCTCCAGCGTGCCGTCCGGCCCTCGGCGTCGTACGCGCGCAGCCTCGCGGTGCTGGCCGGCGCGAAGGCCGTGGGGCTGACGACGAAATCCGGGTTCATGCTCGGACTCGGAGAGACCGAGCATGAGGTCGAGGGCGTCCTGGCTGATCTCGCGGCCGTCGGCGTCGACATCGTGACGATCGGCCAGTACCTGCGCCCGTCGGCTGCGCACCTGCCGGTCGCTCGCTGGTGGTCGCCGGAGGAGTTCGCCGCGGTGCGCAGCCGCGCGATGGAGTTCGGTTTCGCCCACGTCGAGGCGTCGCCGCTCACGCGCTCGAGCTACCACGCTCGCGAGGGGGCCGACGCCGCGAGGAGGGTGGCGGCTCCGGCGTGATGCCCGACGACCCCGTCGAGGCGCGCCTCGGCCGCGCCGAGCGGGTGCGGGCATGCATGGCTGCGCTCGGCGTCGACGTGCAACGAGACCGACCGTGCCCACGGTGTCGTGCGGGCATGAACCGGGCCCGCGGCGATCCGGCTCCGGGGGACTCCGGGTAACCTCGGATCGTGCCTCCCACGGCCAGACTCCCGGTGACGCCACCCGAACACCCGGTTCTCATCGTGGTGCTCGACGGTTGGGTGGACGCCGGATTCGGCGCCGCGACCGCGGTCGCGGCGATCCTCTCGGAGATGAAGACGGAGACGTTCGCGACCTTCGAGGCCGACGACCTGATCGACCAGCGGGCGCGTCGACCGCGGTTGAGGATCGACGACGGAGTGCGTGCCGGGATCTCCTGGCCCGAGATCCAGGTGCTCGTCGGGCGGGACCGGATGGGATCCGGCGTCGCGCTCCTCATCGGTCCGGAGCCCGATTACCGCTGGCGGCAGTTCACCGGCGAGGTCGTCAAGGTCGCGCGGGATCTCGACGTCCGGCTCGTCGTCAGCCTCGGCGCCTTCCCGAACGCGACGCCGCACACCCGTCCGATCAAGCTCGCCGCGACGGCGTCCGATGCCGAGCTCGCGCGCAAGATCGGCGTCGTGCGCGGGGCGATCGAGGTGCCCGCGGGACTCGGAGAGGTGATCGGCGAAGCGTGTGTCGCGGCAGGTATCCCGTCGATCGGTCTGTGGGCGCGGGTCCCCCACTACGTCGCGGCGATGCCGTTCGCGCCCGCCGCGCTCGCGCTCGTCGAGGGACTGTCATCGATATCCGGGCTCGTGTTCCGGACCGAGGCTCTCGCGCGCAGCGCCGAGGAGGCCCGCCGCCAGGTTGACGAGTTGATTGCCCAGTCACCGGACCACGAGGCGATGGTCCGGCAGATGGAGGAGCAGCTCGACACCGAAGGAGAGGTGCTGCTCGACATCGAGGGCGACCTGCCGTCCGGCGACGAGATCGCCTCCGAGCTCGAGCGGTACTTGCGCGGCGAGTCGGCGTGAGCGACGGGTCTGCGGCCGACGGCCCGCCAGCTGAGGCGGTCGTGTTCGACATGGACGGCTTGCTCGTCGACACCGAGCAGATCTGGGGCCGCGTCCAGGCCTCCATCTTCGACGAGATAGGTGTCGACATCCGCCCGTTGCTCGGGAGCGGGCTCATCACGGGCATGCGCGCCGATGAGGCTGTGGGGCTCTTCCGCGAACGGCTCGGGTTCGCCGGCCCGAGCGACGCCGAACTCGGGGCGCGCATCGTCGAGGGGGTCCTCGCGGCCATCCCCGGCGAGGCGCGGATCCTGCCGGGGGCGCTCGAAGCGCTCGACTTCTGTGCGCGTCACGGGCTCGCGGTGGCGCTCGCTTCGGGCTCGGTGGAACCGGTGATCGACGCCGTGCTGGCGCGGTTCGACCTGCGCGACCGGTTCGCCGTCGTCGTCTCCGCCGCCGAGGTCGAGCTGGGGAAGCCGCACCCGGCGGTCCTGCTCGCGACCGCCGAACGACTCGGCGTCGATCCGGTCCGCTGCGTGGTCGTCGAGGACGCGTTGAACGGCTGCATCGCGGCGAAGGCCGCCCGGATGCGCGTCGTCGCTGTCCCCGAACCCGGCACCGAGGGCGACCCGCGTTGGGTGCTCGCCGACGTCGTGCTGTCCTCCCTCGACGAGTTCCCCGGAGCAGAGGTTGCGGGCCTTCTCGGGCTCGCGCCGGCGGGGCACGAGCGCTAGGTCCTCCCGACCCTCGTCCGCCGAGGCGCGGCGGGAATTCGAAGGACACCGGCCTTTCTCAGGAAACGCTGATCTGACTCACAGAATCTGAGCGTACGGTTCGCCACGGTCCCTTCTTCTCCGAGGACGGTGGCACATGGGTTCGATCCTGACATGGCAACGCGAATTCCGACGCGGGTCCGCGATCCGGAGGTGTCTCGTCGGCGTCACGGTGGTCGGTGTCGCCGTGGCCGTCGCCGCGTTAAGCGGTATCACCGCGGTTTCGGCCTCGACGACGACGACGTCGCCGGGCTCGGGCAAGTCCGGGAGCTCCACGGCCGCGATGAAAGCCTATGAGACCTGCCTCGCGAAACACGGCGTGAAGCTGCCGACGGGCCGCTTCGGCTCGGGCGGCACGCAGCCGTCCATCCCCGCCGGCTCGGGCGGCACGCGGTCGTCCTTCCCCGCCGGATCAGGCACCGGCTTCTCGAACTCGAAGGTCGCCAAGGCCGAGAAGGCCTGCGCCAGCCTGCGCCCGAAGGGGGCGTTCGGCTTTGGTGGCGGTGGCGGTTTCTCCGACAGCGCGGCGTTCACCGCCTATCGCTCCTGCCTGAAGCTCCACGGGGTGACCCTTCCCACGTCGTACCGTCCGTCTGGGACCGTGGGCTCGTCGAGCTCGACGACGACGACGCTCGCCCAGAGCCCGAAGATGAAGGCCGCGCTCGCCGCGTGCGCGCCGTTACTCCCGAAACAGTCTTCGTCGACCGTGACGAAGAAACCGGCGAACAAGTCGTCGGGTTAGTCCACCAAGAAGACCACCAAGAAGTCCACGAAGTGATCAGATCCCTGGCCGCGCGAAGGAGCCGGTGTTGTCCATGACCATCCATCCGAAGAAACTCTGGTCGAAGGGCGCGCTGCTTTATGCCGTGCTCGTCGTCGCCGTCTGCGCCGCCCTGGGATTCGGGCTCGACTCGATCTACGGCGGGACCTCCGGCGCGTCGGGTGCGATCCGGACCGCGACCGTCGAACGTGGCACCGTCCAGGCGGTCGAGACGGCGTCGGGCAACGTGAGCTCCGCGACTTCGACGTCGTTGAGCTTCTCGGCGAGCGGGACGCTCACCGCGGTCGATGTGGCCGTGGGTGACAAGGTGACTGTCGGCGAAACCCTCGCCACGATCGAAGCGAAACAAGCTCAGCAGGCTCTCACGTCGGCCAGGGCAGCCCTTGTGTCCGCTGAAGAGAACCTCGCTGACGCCAAGGCGGGCGGCGGTCAATCCCAGCTTGCTCAGCAAGCCGCCAGCCTCAAGTCCGCCAAGTTGACGCTGAAATCGGATGAACAGCAATTGGAATCCGATGAGACGTCACTCGCAACCGCGAAGAAGCAGTCGAAGGTTGATGAAAGGCTCGGCTGTACGGCGACGACCAGTAGTTCGGCGACGACCAGTAGTTCGGCAAACTCGGCGAGCAGTTCGTCGGTCTCGAACACGAACGCTTCCTCGACCGACTCCTCATCGAGCGCGTCGAACTCGGGCAGTGGTTCGGGAGCTACCGAATCAGCCAAGTTGACGGTTGACATCGCAGCTGTCACGACGCCCGCCGCACCCGTGGTGACCACGGAAAACGCGAGCGGCATCACGACGAGCGGCGCGACGCTCAACGCGACCGTTGATCCCGAAGGTGCCGACACGGACTACTACTTCCAGTACGGCACGACTGCCGCGATGGGTTCGACCACCTCCCAAACCGACGCGGGCTCCGGCACGAGCCCGATCCCGGTGAGCGCCGAGATCAGTGGACTCACTTGGGGTGAGACCTACTACTACGAAGTCGTCGCGACGAACTCCTCCGGCTCGAGCGATGGATCCGAGCAGGTGTTCACGACGTCGGCGGCCTCGCAACCCTCGGTGACCACGGAAGCCGCGAGCGGCATCACGACGAGTGGCGCCACGCTCAACGCGACCGTGAATCCGAACGGTGCCGATACGGACTACTACTTCCAGTACGGCACGACCGACGCGTACGGCTCGACGACCTCCTCAACCGACGCCGGTTCGGGCACGGCGGCGGTCTCGGTGAGCACCGGGATCAGCGGACTTGCTTCGGGAAAGACCTATGACTACCGAGTCGTCGCGACGAACAGTGTCGGAACCAGCTACGGATCCGAGCAGACGTTCACGGCGAACTCACGGCCGACAGTGGAAACCGGCTCGGGCAGCGGAACGACGACGACAACCGTCACCCTCTCGGGCACGGTGAACCCCGGGGGCGTCGACACTACTGTGCACTTCCAGTACGGCGATACGGCTGGGATGGCGCGCAGGACCGCCTCTATTGATGCCGGCGCGGGCACGACCGCGGTGTCGGTGAGCACGATCGTCACCGGGTTGAAGCCGGACACCCAGTACAACTTCCGGCTCGACGCCACGAGCTCGCTCGGAACCGTCCACGGGGTGACGGAGACCTTCTCGACGGCAGAGACTTCCTGTGCCTCGGACAAGGCGACTATCGCCGCCGACGAGCAGACGATCGCTCGCCAGAACCTGACCGTTGAGGAGCAGAGTCAGAGCGTCGCCTCGACCGAAGCGGGCGACGTGACGAGCCCGGCGACGATCGTCCAGGACGAGGCGACTGTCGAGGCCGACGAGTACACGGTGAGCACCGACGAGCAGGCGCTGAGCGCGACGACGCTCACGTCGCCGATCGCCGGTACGGTGACGGCGCTCAACGGCTCGGTCGGCGAGACCGTCAGCGGAAGCAGCTCGAACTCGAATTCGAGTTCGAGCTCGAGCTCCGGGACTTCGGGGGCGACGGGCTCATCCAGCTCGTCCAGTTCCTCGGGATCCTCGTTCGTTACCATCACGAACCTTGGCAACCTCGAGGTCGTCGCGTCGTTCGCCGAGGCGGACATCTCCAACATTGCCATCGGCGATCCGGCGACGGTGTCGCTCGCCGCGCTCCCCGACACGGATCTCTCGGCCCTGGTTACGGCCGTCTCGCCTACTTCGACCGTGTCGAACAACGTCGTCACCTACGACGTGACGATCGCCATCGATGACCCACCCTCTGACGTGAAGGTCGGCATGACCGCCGACGTGACCGTCATCACCGCCTCGAAGACCGGCGTGCTCATCGTGCCGTCGGCGGCCGTGACGACGACCGGGACGAGGTCGACCGTGACGGTCCTCAGCCACGGCATCCAGACGACGCAGCCGGTCGTCACGGGCCTCGTCGGAAGCTCGACGACGCAGATCGTGGCCGGCCTGAAAGCTGGCGAGGTCGTCGTCGAGCCGACGGTGAGCGTCTCCTCGACCGGCACGAGCACGTCGGGCGGCACCACCTTCACCGGCGGCGGTGGAGGTGGATTGAGCCTCGGGGGGTTCGGCGGCTGATGACGACGAGCCCGGCGGACGGGGCAAGCCCGCGTCGTCGACCGATCATCGAGATCAAGCACGTCTCGAAGATCTACGCAATGGGCGAAGCCGAGGTGCATGCGCTGCGTGACGTCTCGCTCACGATCGAGAGCGGTGACTTCGTTGCCATCATGGGTGCGTCCGGCTCGGGCAAGTCGACGATGATGAACATCCTCGGGTGCCTCGACGTTCCCACCAAGGGCTGGTACTGGCTCGACGGCGTCGACGTGAGGAGGCTCGACGAGGTGACCCTTTCGGTCGTGCGGAGCCGCAAGATCGGCTTCGTCTTCCAGGCCTACAACCTGATCCCACGGACGACGTCACTCGCCAACGTCGAACTGCCGCTCGCCTACGCCGGCGTGCGGCCCAAGGAGCGGCGCGCCCGCGCGATCCAGGCACTCGAGCTCGTCGGCCTGGCCGACCATCTCGAATACCGCCCGAACCAGATGTCCGGCGGGCAGCAGCAGCGCGTCGGTGTCGCCCGAGCGATCGTCACGAACCCGGCGCTCGTACTCGCCGACGAGCCGACCGGGAACCTCGACACCGTGGCCGCCGAGGACGTGATGCACATCTTCAGCCTCCTCAACGCCGAGGGGCGGACGGTCGTCCTCATCACGCACGAGGCGGACCTCGCGGAGTTCGCCAAGCGCATCATCCGCCTGCGCGACGGGGAGATCGTCGCCGATGTCCGCACCGCCCCAGTCGAGGGATCGCCGCCGCGGCTCGACGCCGAGCACACGATCCGGACATCGAGCGTGGCGTCATGAGCTGGTGGGACAACTTCGTCATCGCCCTACAGGGCGCGACCTCGAACAAGTTGCGTTCAATGCTCACGATGCTCGGTGTCCTGATCGGTGTGGCAGCAGTGATCATCCTCGTCGCCGTCGGCACGGGGTCGTCGGCGCAGGTTCAGGCGAACATCAACCGGCTCGGCACGAACACGATCACCGTGATGAACCTCGGTCGCTTCGGCGGGCGGGGGACCGTCGGGACCCAGACGAGCGCCGCCACGATCACGATCGCCGACGTGCGCCAGATCGAGGACCCGACCCAGGCGCCCGACGTCAAGTCGGTCTCACCGGCCGTGTCGACGTCGACTGACGCGACCTACTCCGGCGCAAGCGACTCGGGCGTGACGGTGACGGGAAGCACGCCGTCGTATCTCACGGCGAGCGACTACACGGTCGAGGCGGGCAGCTCGATCACGAGCTCCGAGGTCACGAACCGGCAACGCGTCTGCGTCGTGGGCCAGACGGTCGTGACCGACCTGTTCGGCACGGCGAACCCGATCGGCGAGACGATCCAGCTCGGCTCCTCGAGCTTCGAGGTTGTGGGCGTGCTGGCCACGAAGGGGTCGACGGGCATCGAAAACGAGGACAACGTCATCATCGCCCCCTACACGGCAGTCCAGGACGAGCTCACCGGCGAGTCCCAGTCCTTCAGCGAGCTCCTCGTCCAGGGCAAGTCCTCGTCGACCCTCGACCTCGCGGAGAGCGAGGTGGAGTCGATCCTCGCCACCGCGAACAACACGACCGTCGCCGACCTGCCGTTCATAATCGTCAACCAGGCGAGCCTGGTCAGCACAGCAGAGTCGACCTCGAGCACCTTCACCGTGCTGCTCGCCGCGGTCGCCGGGATCTCCCTTCTCGTCGGCGGTATCGGGGTGATGAACATCATGCTCGTCACCGTCACGGAGCGGACCCGGGAGATTGGCATCCGCAAGGCGATCGGCGCGCGCAAGTCGGTGATCCTCGCCCAGTTCCTCTACGAGTCGGTGTTGCTGTCGTTGCTCGGCGGGATCGCCGGCGTCATCATCGGCTTCATCGGCTCGCGTTTCCGGATCGACGGGGTCATGCCCGTGATCGCCCCGTACTCGATCGTGCTCGCGCTCGGGGTGTCCGTGGCGGTGGGTGTGTTCTTCGGCTTCTACCCGGCCAACCGGGCCGCGTCGCTCCGACCGATCGACGCTCTTCGTTACGAGTAGCAGGGAGCCATCAATGGCGAACATCGAATCCGGGGAAGGTGGCACGCCGCGGGAGGCGGGCGCGTCCGATGCATTCGCACTCCCGCCAATGGGTCAGGGCGGGACCGACGACGCCATTCTCGGCGACGAGGACTGGCCGGCCGCGACCGCGAAGCGCGGCGTCCGGCTGCGCACGCCGACCGCGGTGCTCGTCGGCCTGCTCCTCGTCGTGGGTGGTTTCTGGGGAGGGGTGATCCTGCAGAAGGACGAAGGGAGCTCTGGCGCAGGCAGCTTCTCGGCGCTGCGGTCCGGGTTCTCCCTCGGCGCGTCCCCGCGCACCGGCGGCTCGTCGCTCTTCGGGTCGAGTGGCGCGACGACCGGGACCGTGACCGACGTTATCGGCAAGACGCTCTACATCACCAGTTCCTCCGGCAGCCTCGTCAAGGTGACGGTCGGCTCGTCGGCTACGGTCACGCGGAACGCGAAGTCGTCGCTCGCCGACCTGAAGATCGGCGACACGGTGATCGTCGAGGGGGTCAAGACGAAGTCCGGGGCGGTGACGGCGTCGTCGATCTCGGCGACCGCCGCCGGGGTCAGTTCGTCGTTCGCCTCGACCGCGCTGGGCGGAGGCTAGGGGCATCGGGCGCGTCGGCGGGTCCCGGATCGTCGACCCGCCGGTATCGGTTCGGAATGGGCAATTCGTCATTGGAATCGCAACCGAACGGATCTGAGATGCGAGAAGCACTGAAGCGGTCGACGATGCTTGGTGTGGCGGGACTCGTTGTTTTGGCGGTCGTCGGGTCGGTCTCGTTCGCCGGGGCCGTCGTGGTGGGCGTGCGGCCGACGGCCGGCGTCGGGTAGCCGCGCACGGCCGTCGCGGCCTCGACAGCGACAGGCGTCGCGTCGGTCGCGATGACGCCGCCTCTCCGGCGCGCGCGAGGGCAGGCAGTGTCGTCGCCTAGCCGCGGGTTTTGCCGCGGCGCGCGGCGCGCGTCAGGAAACGATGTTCACGAGATGCGGCAGCCGCACGACGACCCGACGGGGCTCTCTGCCCCCGAGCACCTCCGCGACCTTGGGCGAGGCGAGCGCGAGGCGGACGGCGTCATCTTCTGAGATCGAGGCGTCGACGACGATCCGGTCGCGCAGCTTGCCGTTCGTCTGCACGATCAAGGTGACCGCTTCGTCGACGAGGAACGACGCCTCGGCGACCGGCCAGGGCTCCTCGTGGACGTGCCCGCCGTGCCGGCGCTCCCAGGCCTCGGCGGCGAGGTGGGGCGCCATCGGCGCGAGCAGCTTGAGCAACGTGTCGACTGCCTCGTCGCAGAGCGCCGGCCCGGCGCCGTCGCGCGCCGCGCGGTAGATCGCGTTCGTGAGTTCCATCGCCGACGAGACGGCGGTGTTGAACTCGTAACGGCCGAGGTCGGTCGTGATCGAGTCGATCGTGCGGTGCATGACGCGGCGCAGGTTGTCGTCGGCACCCGAGGGCGCGGTCGGGTCCGCCGGCCGGTCCGGCTCGGACTCGTCGTCGGGGACGGCGAGGCGCCACACCCGTCGCAGGTAGCGGGCGCAGCCTTCGATCATCTCGTCGGACTGGGGGGTCCAGTCGAAGTCGTCGACCGGTGGGGCGACGAAGAGGTGGAAAAGACGCAGAGCGTCGGCGCCGACGGTGGCGAAGTACTCGTCGGGGGCGATGACGTTGCCCTTCGACTTCGACATGGCGCTCCCGCCGAGCCGGATCATCCCCTGGCAGAAGAGCTGGGTGAACGGTTCGCGGAGCTCCGGCGGCGAGAGGCCGAGATCGCCGAGGGCGCGGGTGTAGAAGCGGGCGTAGAGGAGGTGGAGGATGGCGTGGGTGATCCCGCCGATGTACTGGTCGACCGGCATGAAGTGCCGGGCCGAAGCGAGATCGACGGGCTCCGAGTGGTCGCGGGGCGAGCAGAGCCTCAGGAAGTACCAGGACGAGTCGACGAAGGTGTCCATCGTGTCGGTCTCGCGCACGGCCGGGCCGCCACAGCGCGGGCACCTCGCTTCGAGGAAGCCCTTGTGGCGCTTGAGCGGCGACTCGCCGGTCGGCAGGAACTCGACGTCCTCGGGCAAAAGGACGGGCAGGTCGGCCTCGGCGACCCCGACGATGCCGTCGGCCGGGCAGTAGACGACGGGGATCGGGCACCCCCAGTAGCGCTGCCGGCTGATCAGCCAGTCCCGCAGCCGGTACTGCACCGAACGCTCGCCGAGGCCCTTTTCGACGAGCCATTCGGTCGCCCGTTCCTTCGCCGTGTCGACGTCGAGGCCGTCGAGGAAACCGCTGTTGATCTTCGTGCCGGGCCCGGTCCAGGTCTCGCCCGTGAAGTCGTCGGGGGGCGCGACGGTGCGGACGATCGGCAGGTGGTGGGCGACGGCGAAGTCGTGGTCGCGCTGGTCCTCGGCGGGGACGGCCATGATCGCCCCGGTGCCGTAGGTCGCGATCACGTAGTCGGCGACGTAGATCGGCACCGGATCACCGGTGAACGGGTTGACGCACCGGCTCCCGGTGTAGACGCCGCGTTTGGCCGCCGCGACGTCGCCCTCCAGGCGCTGCCGGTCGGATTCGCTCGCCGTCGCCCGGCAGAGCTCGGTCACCGCGGCGGCGCAGTCCGGGGTCGTGAGCTCGCCGACGAGCGGGTGTTCCGGCGCGAGGACGACGTAGGTGACGCCGAACCCGGTGTCCGCCCGCGTCGTGAAGACCTCGATCGAGACGTCGGGGCGGTTCTCGACCGGGAGACGGAAAAGGACCCCCTCGGACCGTCCGATCCAGTTCCGCTGCATCGTCTTCACCCGGTCGGGCCAGTCGAGCCAGTCGAGGGCGGCGAGTATCTCGTCGGCGTACTTCGTGATCCGGAGGAACCACTGCTCGAGGAGGCGGCGCTCGACGACGTCGCCCGAGCGCTCGCAGGTGCTGTCGGAGAGGACCTGCTCGTTGGCGAGCACGGTCTGGCAGCCAGGGCACCAGTTCACCGGGGCCTTGCGCCGGTAGGCGAGGCCCGCCTCGAGGAACCGGAGGAAGATGAGCTGGTTGAAGCGCATGTAGTCGGGGTCGTGGCTGCGAACCTCGCGGCGCCAGTCGTAGACGGCCCCGAGCCGGAGCACGCTCGCGCGCAACTCCTCGATGCGGGCCTCGGTGTACTCGCGCGGGTGCTTCGCGCCCCCCTTGATCGCCGCGTTCTCGGCCGGCAGCCCGAACGAGTCGAACCCGAACGGCGAGAGCACCGCGTGGCCCTGCATCGTCCGGAACCGAACCAGCACGTCGCCGAAGGTGTAGTTGCGGATGTGGCCCTGGTGGGCGGGCCCGCTCGGGTACGGGTACATCGAGAGGACGTAGTAGGGCGGGCGAGGATCGTCGAGGTCGACCTCGTACGTGCCCTCCTCCGCCCAGCGCCGTTGCCAGCGCGGCTCGGCTTCCGCAAAGTCGTAGTTCGCTCTCATTGGGGCCAAAGACTACCGAGTGGGGACGGGGCGATCACCGGAATGGCGCGCCGGTCGTCGCGACCTAAGATCGCAACGCCCGAAGTTGACGGGTGCGCCTGACCGGGTCCCGAGACCGCGGCAGGTGGCAAGAAGGGTCGTCTGGTGATCCGGTGAGGAGCGTCTCGGGGGCGTAGCTCAGTTGGTAGAGCGCTTGACTGGCAGTCAAGAGGTTCGCGGGTTCGAATCCCGTCGCCTCCACGAGTTGGCCTGGTGATACGACATCTCCCGAGGTGTGATGGCGAGCGGTAAGGCCGTGTCAGTCGTCGTCGAGGGCGGCCTGCGCAGCCAGTTCCTTAGGCAGCTCTCGGAGATTCCGAGATCCTCGGCGATCTTCGCGATGGGCTTTGCTCGCTCACGAGCAAGCTCGACAGTGCGGCGGTGGAACTCCGGTGGATGGGGATGGGGCATGTGGACTCCTCTCCGAGCTGGGTGGCGCCCAACTCAGAAAAGGGTAGGTGTCCGTCAAATCAGCGACAGCTCACCGGGCTCCGCGGCGGGTTGGGCGTTTTTGCCGTCTACCCGATCCGGCCTTGACGGTGCGTCTCGGCTCCACACTCTGGACGGCAAACGGCGGGTCACACCTTCTGCTCACTGGGTCGCGTCTTCAAGTCCTTTTCTCAGGGGCGATTACCAGGCAGAGACTTCGGGGAAATCACGGGTCCACCCGACAGACGGCGACAAGCCTGCGAGGCGCCGCATGGTCGCGCGCTGGGGCCAATTCTCGCCGCACGCGATTCTTGAGTTCCAAGTGAAAGGCTATAATTTATGTAACAGAGCGGCAGAGAATCAATCGCCGGTCACAACAGGTTCGGAGGAGGCCATGTTGTACAACGCCAGCGGTAGGCGGGTACACCCGAGGATGCGAATTACCGGCGCCGCGCTCTTGGTTGGTGCCGTTTTTCTCGGCGCAGTAGGTGGTGGGATTGCCAGCGCCGCGAAGTCTCCTTCGAAGGGTGGTCCCACGACCACCTTTACGGTCACAGGGAAGTACCACGGCACCCTCACGTTGTCTGACCCGATGAGGAACTGTTCGCTGACGAACGGACGGCACATGGCTGGGCTGGGAGGTGCCTCAATCGACGCGACCCTCCACGGCAAGTTGTCGGGCCTCAGCTACAGCACCTGGATCTTCCTCGCGTCAGCAACAGAGGGCGGCACGAACATGATCCAGAAGGGACTGTCTCAGACTTCGGCGTACGGCGCCAGCCTGCAGCCCGTCATTCCCGGCGGCTCCAGCAACCTCGGTTTCTTCGCGTCATCGGGCAAGATCACCGTCGGCAACCAGAAGGGCGCGGCCACCTACAAGATGTCGTACGACAACGGCAGCGGCAAGGCGAACGCGGGGAATGTGACGATCTCGGGTACCTGGGACTGCCCCGTGACCATCCAGTCGTAGCTGTCGTTAGTCAACGAGACTCGTCAAATGACACCGGCGCCGGGCTGTACCTGGCGCCGGTGTTTCATGTCTGGAAGGAGGCTTGTCGCCCGGATGGACTACTGAGCGGCGTCCCGTCCGCCTGGTCCACGGCTCCGGGGGAGAGACTCGAACTCTCAACCACACGGTTAACAGCCGCGTGCTCTGCCAATTGAGCTACCCCGGATCGAACGACGGCACGTTAGCAGCGCGCACAGCTTGCGGCGATCGGTCCTGGATAGCGTTCCGGCGGCTGTTCGATACCGACGGTGGCTTCGTCTGACGAGAATCGCGGGAATGACGAGAATCCTGCTGGCCACGACGGGTGGTCGGCAGGAGACCGATCCGGTTCAAGGGTCCGCCAGACGACGTTCCGGCGACGCTCAACTGTCTCCGGACCCTTCTGGCGCCCAGTTGACAGCGTGGGCGATTAGGTATCAAGTGGCCAGACCGGGAGGATGCGCTTTTCCCACGTCGTGTTGACGACACCGGCAGGCGGTGACGTCCTAAGTTCCCTATAAACGGTGTTGCGGCTCATGTGGAGCTTCTCAGCGATCGCCGTCTTGGACCACCGCTCAGGCAGAAGAGGCGATGGACTTCGGCCCAATCCTTCACGTCGTGCACCCTTCCTCCTCAGCTCGGCTCGAGTTGGGGATCGATCAATCACTACGCGAACTGGTGGATCGCGCAGTTTTCGACCGACGTCAGGTGCCCAGTTTTCAGGCGTCGTCGACAGACACCACCATCGACGGCAAGATCCAGAGCCTCGCATCGTCATCATCGGGGTCGACGTCGCGCCGTTGGTGGAGGCCGAGCTGGATCGTCGGCACCCCGACCGCCCCAAGTTCCGACCGACGACCCCCGAGGGGTTCCGGGAGGCCTGGGACCTCAACGAGCGGCTGTGGGAGTCAACGCTCGCGCGGGCGCGCCGACTGCCCTCGGAAATGCTGCACGAGTCGGTCGGCGGCAAGTGGTCGTTCATCCAGACCCTGCGCCATCTCGCGTTCGCGACCGAGTCGTGGGTCGGCCGCGGCATCCTGGGCGATCCCAGCCCGTGGCATCCGCTGTCCCTGCCCTGGGACGAGATGGGCCCCCGACCGGGTGTGTCGCATGAACGTGAGCGCGCCCGTCGCTCGACGAGGCGCTCACCTTGCGGCTGGAGGCGATGGCGATGATGCGGCGGGTTGTTCGACGGCCTGACCGACACCCAGCTCGACAGCCGGTCCGACCCGCTCGTGGGTCCCGGCTGGCCGGACGAGGGCGAGACCTTCCCCGTCCGCAAGTGCCTCCTGGTCGTCCTCAACGAGGAGTGGTGGCACCGCCTCTACGCCGAGCGCGACCTGGCCGTCCTTGAGAAAAGCAACTGACCTCGAGGAGCTCGTCTTCGCCGGCAGAAGCTCTGGCCGAGTCTGTCCTGGAACCCTGCGAAGCCCTCCCGGTTCGATTCCCGGTGCCGGCTCCAGCGAGCTCAGATCTGTCGTGGCGGTTCCGGGTTGGTTTTTGGTCTGTCCGAGTCCGACTGGCGCTGATCGCCGGAGCCCCCTCAGAGACCCTGATCAGGGTGCCGGATCCTTCACGCGCGTTTCGCCGACCGTGAACGGAACGTCACGAATGAGACGTCGTCGGACTTGTTGTCGTCGTGTCACTCTTCGAGTTCGGCGTCCACAGGCTGTACCAGGAGAACTTCTTGCCCCGGTTCGCGCCGATCGTGCCGGAGACCTCGCCGAGATAGGTTCCGCGCGAGTCGTATACGAAGCAGCTGAACTGCTGGCCCTTCGCCCATGCCGAACCCATGAAGCAGCGCGTCGAGCGCGCCGAGGCGACGCCGAAGCCTTCTTCTGCCCGGGAGCGGACCTGCTGTTCGATACGCGCCTCGAAAGCCGCGAGCGAGACACCTGGCGGGAGGCCGTTCGGCGATGCCTGCGGGTGCGTGAAGAGAAACTTCGCCGACAACAGGGCGGCATCGGCGAGCACGACCACGACAACGACCAGAATGAACACCCAGTGGCCTTTGCTCTTGCGCGTCTTCGTCGCGGAACTGGGATCTTCGTCCAGCTCTCCACCGCCGGTCGAAGACGCACTCGACGCTGAGGGGCCGAGGACACGTTCCGCCTCTGCCTTCTCCTTCTCGTCCGTCACGCTTGCTGAGTCTAGGAGCGGCGGGGGACCGTGGCGAAACGCGGTGCCTGGGACGCGAGTCCTCGTGTCCGTCTGCGATTCCCGGCCTTGCCGGCCACATATGCCCAGTTCTTTGCTGATCTGCTCCCGCCGACCGGACGATGCTCCGCCGTCGTTAGGGTCATCCCGATTGCAGGTTTCCAACCCGAACAACGAGCAAGGGGAGCCCTGTGGCCGACGTCATCGTTCTCGAATTCTCCGCACCAAACGCGGTCGACATCTACAACAAGGTGAACCACATCCTCGGCTTCGACGGCACATCCGATTGGGAGCACTGGCCGAAGGGCATGCTCAGCCACACCGCCGGGGAAGCCGGCGACAGATTGGTCGTCGTCGAAGTGTGGGCATCCAAGGCCGACCAGGAGGAGTTCGTGCGCGCCCAGCTCGGCCCGGTATTCGCCCAGGCCGGAGCGCCCCAACCGTCGAAGGTCGAGTGGCTGAACAGTGCCGGGAACGCCCACCGCCACTGAGATCCGGCAGCACCCGGACGCCACGGCAAGTTCGCGCGCCTGACTCGTCGCCAACCATCTGTCGTCACGAGCTCCCCGCTCGTCCCCGCCGAACGGCATCCGTTCGGCGGAGAATCGAGGCGAGCAGCCGCTCCGAGAGCTATCTCCGGCGGGGCCGGGAACCGAAACCGCCGGAGGAGTTCGGCGTCGGACTCGGCGACGACCGGGAATGGTTCTCGGCGATGCTCGAAAGGCGAGTGACGGGATCCCGACGGTGCTTGCCCGGATCAGCACGTCGCTCGGCGGGAACGAGGGCGACTGTTCGTCGGGAGACGCCGGAGCTTGAGTCGGAGCTGACCCCGGGACGGAAAAGCGATCGCGCCTACACTCGGCAGCACGATATGACTGACACCGGAAACCCGGCCGAACAGGGCGAGCCGAACGGGTCGTCGTCGCAAGCGGCGCCGAGCGAGCCACAAGTCCAACCCATCACGGCGCAGCCTTCGCCAACTTCCCACACCCGGACCAGCGGCCACTGGGCCTCGGTCGTCGTGGGACTGGTCGTCCTGTTCGTCCTTCTCGTCTTAATCCTCGAGAACGGCCAGACCGCCCGTGTCACCTTCTTCGGGTTGCACGGTCACCTTCCCCAGGGAGTGGTGCTTCTCTTCGCCGTGGTCATCGGCGGTCTGTTTGTCGTGCTTGCGGGCACGGCACGGATCCTGCAACTGCGCCTCCGGGCCCGAGGGCCCCGCCCGGCACACCGCGGCGCGCATCGGATGAGAAAAACCGGACCGCGACGCGAGCCCCCCAAACGGCGGGCGAGGAAGGCCTCGCCGCGACTGATCGCAACCGCGTTCAGCCGGTCGGCACCTTGTTAAGCCGGTCGGCTATCGGCTGGGCGGAGTGGTGCTTCTAGAGCTTGACCCAGGCATAGGGATGGTCACGGAATCCGCCGGGCTCGCAAAGCGGCGTGCCGTCCCCGGTCACCGGCAGACGGTGCAAGCCGTGAAGTCGACGCCGATGCCGATCACCTCCTCCGCCCGGACTCCTCCGGATTCCAGCCCTTCGGGGATTCCCTGGTAGAAGACCACCAAGTAGTCACCGGGGTCCTGCAGTGTGGTGTCCGGCGGCAGCTTCACGCTGGTCACGGGCAGCCTGGCATCGATCACGCCATGCGGGTAGGCGACCTCGGCGATCGCGACCTCTTCTCCGGTGCGCAGATCGAGAAGAAGGACTCGACCTGACATCGTTCCGAAGCCGAAGCCGACGCCGATCGCCACTCGCCGGTGCCCGCCGACGGTGAGGTGCTCACGACTCACCTGCCGAGCTGGGCAGACCCGCGACCCTGCGCACCCTTATGGACATCTCCCATCCTCCTGAACGAGGCGTCCGACTTGATATCCGTGGCTCGTCGACACGCCGCCACGGTCGGAAACCCACACAGGAGTCCCCGGCAACGGGCTCTACAACATTGACACCAGGCACCGTGATTCCCCAGATCCCTGGCAAATCACCCTGCCGACGCGCCGCGCGACAAGCAACGCACGGCAACAAAGGGGCCGCTTGCCACTCAGGCGTCGCGCCAAGGATCTGCTGAGCCACGCACCCATCGTCTCATCCGGTCACTGACCGACAGAACCGGTTAGTGACCGGAGAGACGAACGTCCCACTTCTCAGGCAGGCATAACGGCCAAGTGGCAGGCGGCCCCTCGATGGGACCACCTGCCACTTGGAACCTGCCTTTAGTTACTTAGAAGTCGTACTGCTTTTAGAAGTCGTACTGCTTGTAGTTGGCCGGGGTGAACTCCAGCGGCGTCGAGGTGATGATCGTGTCCTTCGCTCCCACGGAGGGCACGCCAGCTGTCGGGCCGGACAACACGGTGAACTTGCCAAGGCTTCCCGCCGTGAAGGTCGCACCCGGGAACAGCAGGTGCTCGTAGGCGTCCTTGGCCACGTACATGACGAGCTTGCCCTGGTTGACCTCGTTCCAGAGGAACAGGGCCTGCAACGAGCCGTTGGCAAAGTACGGCTGGTTCGGCAACGGGTCGCCAATGCCGAAGACGCCGATCTTGCCGGCTTCTCCGAGGTCACTCACCGCTTCGGCGGTACCGACCACAGCCGCACCGTCGATCGGAAGGAGCGCGTTGACGGACGGGTAGGCCTTGATGATGCCCTCAGCCACGGTGAGCGAGGTCGCCGTGTTGGACTCGCCATAGCCAGTCGTCAGGATCTTCACGTTCGGGTACTTGCTCGCGATGTAAGCCTGCATGGCCGAGATCCACGCCAACTGGATGGTGGCGTCTGGAGTCGAGGACATGATCGCCAACTGCGCACTCGTCCCGTACTTCGCCACCGCCGCGTTAATGACGGCCGCGGCGATCGTGGTGTAGAGGGTGTCCTGGACGAAGAAGTCACGTGCCTTCGGGATCACGTCAGAGTCCCAGCTCACGACCTGAATCCCAGCCTTCATCGCCGCTTCTAGCGCCGGAGCCGGGATCGTCGGGTCGTCAGCAGACAGACAGATCACGTTGAACTTCTCCGAAATCATGGTCCGGAAAATTTGCGCTTGACCTGTGGCAGACGCGGTCACCGGAGCCGTGTAGTCCAGTGAAATACCCAGCGACGGGGCAACTTCCCTAGCGCCCTTGACGTTGGCCAGGAACACCGGAAGCCCTAGGAGCTTCGGGACGAAACCCACCTTGATCTTTGGAGCGCTGGCAGTCGCTGACGGTGCGGCCACCACGGCCAGTACCGACGCCGCGGTCAATCCCGCGCAAACGACTGCAATACCCAGCCGCATTCGTGCAGAAATATGCATATATCTCCCCTTTTCATTTTGGCCCCGCTTCGCGGGGACCAATCCACCGAGCGGAAACCCTTTCAGACTCCATCTGTTCATCTGGTGGCCGATTGACACGCCTCGGGTCGCCAGTTGGGGCGCCCCAATGCCGTTCAATTCTGGCGGTCTTCTCGGTCCTTTCAGACATCGGAGGAAACCGTTGCTTTGCCGAGATGTTGGCGAGCGAAGAAGCGGGCCAGGGCATCTCTGAAGGCCACCCCGCCCCGTCGGTCGAGGCTGATCTTGATGATCAGCCCGACGATCAGCACAATTCCTTGCACCATAGTAACAGTCAGCGGGGTCGAGCCGCCATCGAGGAGTCCCACGCTCACATAACCGATGATGATGCTGGCAATGATGACTCCACTTATGCGGCCCTTCCCGCCAAAGATGTCCACTCCTCCGAGCACGACGATCGTGACCGAGGGAAGCAGCAGAGGGATGCCGACGTCGTCGCGCACGGCGTTGTAGACCCCAGCGATCATGATCCCGGCGATCGCCGCGAACACAGCGCTCCCGATGAACGCCCAGATCAGCGTGCGAGACACGTTGACACCGGAGTAGCGAGCCGCGGGCCGGTTGTGCCCGACCAGGACGAGCGATCTTCCGTAGCGGGTGCGCGACACCAACAGGCCTATGAACAGCGCGAGAACCGCGAAGATGATCAAGTCCGCCGGAATGGGGCCTATCGACCCAGTCCCGGTGATCGTCAGGAACGCTTTCGGGAACCCGTAGGGCGGGGATTCACCGCTTACCGCGGTGGCAACGCTCGAGAAGATGAACTGGGTAGCCAACGTGACCAGCAGCGAGCCGATACCGAACTTGGTGATGATGAACCCGTTGAGCGCGCCGAGACCGGCCGCCATCACCAGGGTGATCAGGGTGGCGAGCCAGATGTTCAGGCCCTCGACATGCCAGAGCTGGGCCATGACGATCCCCGACAGGCTGGCCATGGCCCCGATGGAGAGGTCGATCTCCCCGGCGAATATGACCAAGGCCAAACCCAAGGCCATAACTGAGACGTCCAGGAACTCGCTGCTCGCAGAGAGCATGCCCGAGCCGCCTCCCCAGAAGCCGGTGGAGGTGAGGGAAAAGTACAAGAGCTCCAACCCCAGGAGAACAACTAAGACCCAGACCCACACCTGATCGATGGAGGCACGACCGCGCCGATTCGCGGAGAGATCGACCGGCGTGCCCGCCGACACCGTTCCTCCCGGATTGGCGCTCATGCTGCGACCTCGGCATGATGCCGCGTGCGCAGGGCCCGCCGTGTCGCCGGCCCGCTCTGGCGGTCAGTCACCACGGCCAGCAGGATCAGGACTCCGACCCCCGCCGGCTCCCAGATAGGGAGGATGCGTAAGACGACTATCGCAGTATCGGCCACCGACAGGAACACCGCGCCAAGGGCGGCGCCGATCGGGCGGCCGCGCCCACCAAGGAGGCTGGTCCCTCCGATCAGGGTGGCGGCAATGGAAATCAGGTTCACGTTGGTATCCGTGCCGGTGGTGGAGCTGGCGGACCCGATGTAGCAGAGGTAGACAAAACCGCCAATGCCCGAGAGGAGGCCACAGATTATGTAGGTCATGAAGAGGGTGCGGCGCACCGGAATCCCGGCGCGATACGCTGCATCGGCATTGTTGCCCACGGCGTAGATCGCCCGGCCCCAAGGGGTGAACTTCAAGAACAGCTCGGCGACAATCACGATGCCCACACCGATGAGGAGCAGCCAGGGGATCCCCGGCACTATATCCTCAAGTCCCACGGCGATGTAGTCGTGGGGAAGAGATATCACCGTTAAACCGGAGGTGAAAACGAACTGCAACCCGCCGTAGACGGAAAGAGTGGCAAGGGTGGCAATGATGGGTGGAATTCCCGCCACGGTGACCAGCAGGCCATTGCCGACTCCCAGGGCGATGCCAATCAGAATCACGAGAACCAGGGCAACGAAAATGTTCAAGTTATGGTTCTGGGCCGGGAATCCGATGGCGATCGCGGCGATACCGAGCATCGGAGCCACCGAAAGGTCGATCCCACGGGTGATGATCACCATCGTCTGGCCGGTAGCAACCACCATGATGACCACCGAGCCCGCCAACATGAACGAGATGTTGCTGGAGCTCAGGAATTGAGGACGCAACACGTCAACGATTCCTGACATCAGCAGGAGAGCGACCAGGAGTTGGACCTCACGACGCATCAGGATTGCCACCAAGCGGGACCGGGCCTTCTCACCGGTCTCACCAGGCATCTGCTGGTCCAAGTAGCTCAGTGCTTGCCCTGTTGCGGTCATCGGGCCACCGGCCCCACCACCATGGCTCCCAACCGCGCATCGGTGATGTCGTCTCCGGTAAGTTCACCCACCACAGAGCCCTCGTAGATCGCCAAGACGCGGTCACATATCATGGTTAGCTCCGTGAGCTCAGACGATATTAAGAGACAAGCCAGCCCCTCATGGGCCAGTTTGATCACCAGGGTCCAGATATCATCCTTGGCCCCGATGTCGACTCCCCGGGTGGGCTCGTCGAATATGGCCACCTTCGGCTCGGCGAGGAGCCAACGTGCCAACATCGATCTTTGTTGGTTTCCTCCCGAAAGGGTCTTCATCAATGCGTCGATCGTGGGCATACGGACCGCCGTCGTTTTCGTGGCCTCCTCTGCCATGCGACGCTCCGCCGCCGGTCGCAACAGCGGACCTCGCCTCGGGAGGCGGTGGATGACCCCGGCGGTTACGTTGCGGGTCACCTCAACCTCGGCAAATATCCCGTGCCTGCCTCGATCCTCGGGCAGGTAGATGAGACCGGCATCGACGCAATCCCGGGGAGTGCGATGCGCCAGCGCAACGCCCTCCACCTCGACCCTCCCCCGCTCGGCCGAACGGAGACCGTAGATCGTCTCGGCAATCTCGGTGCGGCCACTGCCGACGAGCCCGCCCAGACCAAGAATCTCGCCCTCACGCAGGACGAAACTGATGTCACGAAAATAGGGTTCCAAGGTCAGATTGGTCACCGCGAGCATTTCCTTGTTAGCGGTCAGATCCTGCTCGCCGCGCTCGCGCACCCGGGTCACGATCTCCCGGCCCACCATGGCAGAAACGACGGCAGGTCGCGCGAACTGGTCGCGGGTCTCCCGCATCACGATCTTGCCGTCGCGCAACACCGTTAGCCGGTCACTGATGGCGAGCACCTCATCGAGGCGGTGACTGATGAAACCCAGGGTGAAACCAGAATCGCGCAGGTTCCTCATCACATCGAACAGGGTGTCCGCCTCATGCGCGGTGAGCGGTGAAGTTGGCTCATCGAAAAAGAGCACCTGGCAGCGGTGCACCAGCGCGCGGGCGCACTCGACGAGCTGCTGCTGGGCGACACTCAGCTCGTCGGCGCGCATCTCGGGGTCGATGTCGAGGCCGACTCGCTCCAGGTAGCCGGACGCCTCACGGCGCATGGGCCGCCAGTCGACGAGGAAAGGAAATCGCCTGCGTCGAAGGATACCGACGAAGAGGTTTTCCGTAACCGAAAGAGATTCCATCAGCGACGGCTCCTGGGGAACCAGGTAAATCCCTCGCTGCTGGGCGTTGTGGGGGTGGAGACCGATCAGTCGTTCTCCTCCGAGAACAAGCGTCCCCGAGTCGGGTTGGTAGATGCCGGAGAGGATCTTGACGAGGGTGGACTTCCCCGCTCCGTTCTCACCGACGATGGAGTGGATCTCACCCGGTTCGAAAGTCACCGTCGCGTCGTTCAGGACGACGGCGCCGTCGAAGGACTTCGTGAGTGATGTGCCGACGTAACTGACGCCTTGCAGCTTCGTCGGGGAAGCGACTCCCTCCGTGGCGGTGGCGCTCATCTCCCCGACCGCCGGGGGGGTGCGACCTCGGGGGTGGGACGGGCGGAGCCGGACTGATAACAAAGACTGGATTCAGCTGGATGGGTCAAACCCGGCGGGATCGCCTCCCTGGCGATTGTCTTCACGGACCCGGCCGCACCCCTGCCAGGGAGCCGTGGCAACCGGAGACCCTCGGTGCTGATCCCCCCGGCAGGAGACTTCACCCCGGAAGCGAGCTGGACACGATTTGACACGTGGTTTACCACCTGATTTCGGAGTTCCTGAAATTTTCGGACGTCACGTTACTGAAACATTCTGTGACAAGCAAGCGTCGGACATCCGGGTCGTATTCACCCGCCGAACAGGCCGTCGCTCACGGTGCTGTTCCTGTTCCTAGACGGACGGCCGCGAGCCTATCCGGGGTCGGGGCGTGAGGCAGGCCTGGGTAGTGGCCTAATTTGGGGACTGACATACTTGACGCACCCAGCTCACTCGTCATACTCGGGGGCTGGCTCGATCAAGCCAAGCCACATCCCGACGCGGCTGACGAGACAGAACGGGCAGCGCCGCGGGTGATGGGTCTTGCCGATCGGTGCCCAATGTGACGGTTCGATCTGTTCGATGAGCAGTGGGCGCATGAGACTCCTAGGCTGCGCGTGATGCCGTGGATACGGACACCTCGGTCAAGAACGTTCATCGAGGTCTGGTACACCCCGAGCACAAGACGGCTGATGCTTCACTTCCGCAAAGACGAGACGATGTACGCATACCGTGGTGTGCCGGATCAGGTCTTTGCGGCATTCATGACGGCAAAGTCGATGGGTGCCTTCTACTCCCGGCGAATCAGGGGTAAGTACCACGCCGATCTCGTCGGCTGATCACACACGACGCGAGGAGGACTCATGGCGGGCGAACCAGGACATTTCCAGTTCAATATCGAAACGGGACCCACCGACTACCCGTTGGTCAACTGGGCGTTGATCAATGACACAACCGGTGACGTGATGGCCGTCTCCTTCGTGCCTCAAAGTGGGAGGTCGGCAAAAGCGACGACGCAGTGGATCATCGACAACGCCAAGGACTGCAAGATCATGGAGAGGGTCGTCCGACCTTCTCGGTAACCCACCAGCCATAAGGACCTGACCCAAGATCCTCAAGTGACACCTCGTCCGCATCCGCAAAGTCTGGATGCGTAGTCACGATGTCGCGCTTGTCTGTTGACATCGGAATCATGACTTGATCTTGCATGACTTGACCTGCGCTTTCTCATGATATTACATGCTTGTATTTCCCCTGCTAAGGGGCCAAATGATATAGCCATTTGAGACAATAGGGGCATGTCAGAGAGTCGGGAACCCAAGAATCTTCTAGAGGCCATTCGTTACTTCTCGGATGAGCAAGTGGCCTTTGATTTCGTCGTCAAACTGCGTTGGCCAACGGGTGAGCCGACTTGCCCGCGGTGCGGGTGCCTCGACAACTACTACCTGAGCACCCGCCGCATCTGGAAGTGCTCAGGTTGCAAGCGTCAGTTCTCGGTCAAGGTCGGGACGATCTTCTAAGACTTACCGGTCTTCGCTTCCTGCTCGTCAATCTCCCGCTTCGGGACCGCGACCATGGCTCGGGCGAACGCAGCAAAGTTCTCGAACTCAGCCTCATCGCTGTCATCGGAGGGTAGCGCCGAGAAGTTCATTGTGGTGTTCATGTCTTGGTTGGTTACGACGGTTTCATGCTGTGCCATTCCACTCCTCCTCGCTGATCCCTGCCGATGTGAGAATCTTCGCAAGTTCCCAGTTCTGGATTTCTCGTCCAGGGCGATAATTCTGGATACACACCCTTCGTGTACCGCGGCCCTGGATGAACGTTTCCCTGCTACGTCCTTTTGGAAGTTGCGGACAATTGAGCTTCGCCAACCGTCGTAGCATTTCCCTTCGTTTGGTAACGGCCGGGAGAGCCACGACGTGGTGTTATAGGACGTTCAGGTCAATACCGTCTACAACCGGGATATCACCGTCATGATTGATGACCTTGAACATGGTCCAGTCAAAAAGGATGTCGGGCAGCAAAGCGCTCGCCTCTACCTCTGTCTCTCCCTCAGACCATGCGCCGTCAAGCCCCACGACTTCTCCAACCCAGGTGCCATCGGGGACTCGGTAGAGCCTGGCGTGACGCATCGCCGCCGCCGCGTAGTCTTCGACCAGTTTTTCTGTGTACGCCTTAGCGACTTGGCGGCGCGCAAGAGGTTCTTTCGTTTCTGTCGAGTGCACCAAGGTCAATTTCGCCGGACCAGTGATGCCGTTCAACGATGAGAGCGATGTGCGCGTCGGCTGTTCCGCGTCGGGAACATCTGACCGGTTGGTCGTAGACAGTGAAATCGCAGGAGTCATGACGATTCCCCCTTTCGCAGGTTGTCGGGCGCGCTGACTTTGAGCACGTTCGTCGAGGTGAGTACGTACACAGGATTCCCTTCAGTGTCGTACTGGTCTTCGAGGCGATATGCGGCCGTAACGACGAGTTTCAGCCGAACGACCGTGCCATCATCGAGCAAGTATTCGGTCCATGGTTCGTTAAGTGGACGAAATCCCAGCTCATCTGCGTCGACCGGACCATTCGGTCCAGGCACGCGACGTTTAGCCACCTAGGCGTCCGTTCGACCGAGCGGCTCGCGCCAAGCCGCGGGGCGCGAGTTGGTGGGTGGCTTCTTGGGCGACGGCCCAGGCGACCTGGGACGCGTCGCCACACCGAGGGGTGTCCGCCATGGTCTCCCTCTCTCTAGGTGACCTAAACGGTAGCCGACTTCCGCGCCCTCGGCGCGCGGCGCCTCGGGCCGTCGAGGCGTTCCCTGAGTGGCAACCCGGAGCATCAGGCGCGGGTGCGTCAAGTATGTCAGTCCCCTAATTTGGGCACTGACTTACTTGACGCACCTGGCCCGGTCGCGGGGCGAGTACGATGACGGTAGTTGACCGCTCTGAACTCACCATGCTCGGGTCGGGCGGTCATCATCTTGTACCGGGGCAATGGCCCGAGACACTGGCCATCCTGCCGGAAGGGGTGAAGCGGCCGATGCGAGTACCCGAGGACATGTTGAGGTGCGTCGCGTTCCTTTACGCCCGCTTCGGTGGCGAGCCGCGACCCATGGGAACGGCCTTTTGGCTTGCTCTGCCGATCCCCGGTTATCCTGACCGAATTGTCACGGCTTTCCTAACGGCGCAGCACGTGATCACGGACTGCCAGGACTCGGATGACGGGAAGGTGTTGGTTCGCGTCAACACCCATCACTCAGGAACAAAGTTCGTGGAGACCAGCATTGGCGATTGGGTCCAGCCAGAAAGGTCCATCGACGTAGCGATACTTCCAAACACCGATGTCCTTGTCGGGGATCGGGACTTGGAGTTCGGAGCGTGGCGGGCGTCGAATGTCGCGACCAATGAGGTCATGCGCTCCGAAGGAATCGGCATCGGTGACGAGGTGTTCATGGTGGGGTTGTTCCACCGGCACACTGGGCGTGACCGCAACGAGCCGATCATCCGAGTGGGGAACATCGCGGCGTTCCCGTCCGAACCTATCCTCGGAGCCAATGGTCCCATGCAAGCGATCCTCGTCGAGGCTCGCTCCATTGGTGGCCTGAGTGGATCGCCAGTGTTCGTACATATGGGCTTCGCCCGTTGGCGCGATGGCGAGATGTACAAGTCGGGCACCGCAGCGCCGTTCTTCCTTCTTGGTCTTGTTCACGGGCATTGGAACATTGGCGAAGATCGAATCGACTCGGTTACCAGCGAGCGGGGCGAACCTCTCAATACGGGAATAGCTGTCGTCGTGCCAGCCGAGCAAATAGCGCGGCATGTGCTGTCGATTGTCGAGGAGGCGGTACAGATGAAGCGCAAAGGTCTGGACGACGAACGAAGGCCGGTAAAAGATTCCGCCCATCCCGGCTCTGCGACTGCGACCGCCGACCTATTGGGGAAGCTCCTGCAAGTGCCGAAGTCGGAGGCTGACGAGGTGCATCGCCAGCACCCTCAATCGTGATCGGTCAACTGCGCCCACGTCAAGCGGTGCCCGTTCGCGCCAGCTATCGCAACGCGCAACCTGGTCAAGTCGCTGTCATCCCGGTGGTTGTAGGAGAATGTGCGCTCAGTGACGTAGCGGTCAAGGTGAGCGCGGTCGACATGGGTTTGGGTTCCCTTGAGCGCACGCTTGAGCAGCGACCAGAAGTTCTCGATGC
>Ga0181539_1000406_pt1 | contig 52154 bp, 40 predicted proteins | sample PEATcosm2014_Bin_46_FD_119767 | JGI IMG/M metagenome (GOLD analysis project Ga0181539, IMG submission 119767) | Peatland microbial communities from MTU Mesocosm Facility, Houghton, MI, USA - PEATcosm2014_Bin23_60_metaG | ecosystem: Environmental > Terrestrial > Soil > Wetlands > Peat | place...
GGGTGCCCCAGGTCCCTCGCATTTGGGGACCTGGGAAACCACGAATCCCATGACGCGCAAGCGCCGCCCTTCTGTAGCGCCGGCCTCCCGGCCGGCTGTCGCGTGGACCTCCCGGTCCACGCCGCCGGATCTCCATCCTTTCGCGTTCTGTGCGATTCGGGGTCCCCAACGAGCGATTTTTGCTCGTTGGGGTGATGTAAATGTTTGAAATCAATAATTTAATGGCGCGCAAGCGCCCTCCGCCCGGACGTCAAGTCTTTTGCAGATAATTACCGCATTCTGTAGCACAATCAAATCAAGGAAAACCATTATGACCGAATCTATCCAAACCATCCCCGCGCCAATCGAGGCAAACGAACCTTGCGACGCAACCACAAACCCCGCCGTCGCCCGCTGCATGAGCGCCTGGAAGCATGCTAATCAAAGAGAACTTGCCAAAGGAAAATCTGAAGGCACGGCCGCTCATTACGCCGATCAGGCCTATCGCCGCGCCTTGCCTCCGCTCTCCGGTCAGGAAAACATCCGTGATTTTATCGCCTGTGTCGCTTACGGGCTGCTCATCGATGCGATCAATGACACGACCGATCCCAAGCTCCTCTACGCCGCCCAGGTCGCCTACAGCACAGTTCGCGGCCAGTCCACGCCTCCAAAAGCAGATGCCTGAGGGGGTACCCCCCCCCCCCCCCATATTTTTTTTTTTCCCCCATTCCTTTGCGAAAAATACAACAAACTGTGATTTATTCCTTCTTTTTTTTATTCGGGTGATGGAGATTTATATATTTTTTTTTGGCCCCAATTCCTTGCAGAATAATACAGCAATCTGTGATTCATCGCTTCTTTTTGTAGTCCGGATGATGGAGATATATATATTTATTATCAACAAGATACATGGATTTCGATCATTAGGCGGAACTCGCCTTCCATCTTTTCCGCGTCTCATCATGTGAGATTCGTGATTTGGCTGTGGAAATCCCCTTGCAGATAATTACGCTCTGCTGGCCCACGCAGTTTTTCAACCCGGAAGCGGCAAAACTCCGTCCAGTCCGCGGACCATCAGCTCTTCGCGCAGATGCTCCACGCTGGAATACTCAATGGTTTGAATCCCCAGCGCTCGCGCGGCCTCCACGTTGGGCCGCTTATCGTCGATAAAGAGCGTCTCTTCGGGCTGCGTGCCGAGTTTGCCCAGGGTGTATCGATAGATTGCCGCGTCGGGCTTGGCGATGCCCAGTTGAAAACTCCACACCAGCACGTCAAAGCGCTGAATCCAGGCGAACTCGCGCTCCACGCTTTCCAGCACATTATCGCTGATGTTGGAGAGGATGGCGGTCAGCAGGCCGCGTTCCTTGACGGCCAATTGCCAGGCCACCATGACGGGGTTCTCTACGGTCCATAGCCGCGCGTCCCAGCGGCTCAGCTCCTCGGCGCGATCCAGCGGCAGTCCGGCCTCGCGCAGGAACTTCTGCCAGTAGCCGATGCCGGTCAGCTTGCCTTCATCGAGGGCGACGCGATTGGCCCAGTAAAGCGGCTCGAAGCGCTCCTGGGGAAGGCCGGTGATGCGCAGCAGCTTGGCCCATGCCGCGGCGTCCGGCGCTCCGGTCAGAACAACGCCATAATCAAAGACCACCGCGCGCAGAGCCAATCTTCCTCCTGATTGCGTCTGTGTATTGTGGAGATGGACGCTGTTTCTATTGTGGATTCGGGATATCGCCATTTCTGTGTGAGGAATCACTTTCCTTGAAACTTGAGCCATAGAAAGTGAATGAGTCGGCGTAAGGCTGGACAGTCATGCACACCAAGGTAGATATCCTGAGCCCACATCACGTTTCCGCACCAACAGGTTCGGCTCCCACCTATGGCATCTCCAGGCTTCAATCCCCCGGAGTGGATATAAGAAGATACTCCCCAGAAAGTAAGTTCCTTCTTTTTTTCATACACGGTACCGCATTTGGAACACCTAAAATACTTACAATTGGAGATTTTCGCCATCTTACTGTCCTCTTAGGCATATTGTAAGGCCAGGCAATCGACATGCGATCCCTGGCGCTCATTGGTTATGTAAAGATTTTGGGGAGAGGATAGTTGGAGGCACAGGGACCAATGCGCTTTTCCAAGCGAACCAACTGGAACACGGAGGAAAGCGAGCTGGCGCGCGCGCACCGGTTGCGCGTCGAGGCAGGGCTGCCGATTGCCGATCTGACGGCCTCGAACCCTACGCGCTGCGGCTTTGCCTACGATCCTGACTTGCTGGCGGCTTTGGCCGATCCAAAGGCTCTCGACTACGATCCGCAGCCGCGCGGCCTGCTCAGCGCCAGGCAAGCGGTTTGCGCCTACTATGCCGCTCACGGCGTTTTGCTCCATCCGGAGCAGATCATTCTCACCACCAGCACCAGCGAGGCGTATAGCTTTCTCTTCCGCCTGCTCTCGGACGCGGGCAACGAGATTCTTGTCTTTCAGCCCGGCTATCCGCTCTTTGACTTTCTGGCCGTGCTGGACGATGTGCGTCTCAAGGCCGCGCCGCTGGTATACAACCATGGCTGGCAGATCGATGTCGATGGTCTTCGCCGCGCCGTCACGCCGCAGACGCGGGCCATCGTCCTGGTTCACCCCAACAACCCAACCGGCCACTTCACCAAGCCGTGGGAGGCGGCGGAGTTGGCGCGTCTCTGCCGGGACTTCGACCTCGCGATGATTGTGGACGAGGTCTTTCTCGACTATGGCTTCGTCGGGGCAGGGAAGAGCTTTGCCGCCGGACTCGAGGGCGTCCCGGTCTTCGTGGTCAGCGGCCTGAGCAAGATTGCCGGGCTGCCGCAGATGAAAGCGGCATGGATTGTGGCGGCTGGGCCGCAGGCCTGTACGGCTCTGGATCGCCTGGAGGTCATCGCCGACACCTTTCTCTCCATGAATGCGCCGGTGCAGTACGCACTACCGGTCTGGCTCGAAGGCCGCGCGTCGATTCAGCAGCAGATTCGGGATCGTTTAGCGGCCAACCTTGCCGAACTGGACCGGCAACTCGTCCAATTGCCGGAGGTGAGCCGTCTGGAGGCCGAAGGCGGCTGGTACGCGGTGCTGCGCATTCCGGCGTTGGGTCCGGACGAGCAGACGGTGCTGGCCCTTCTCGATCGGGGGGTCTGGCTCCATCCGGGCTACTTTTTCGGCCTGAAGGAGTCGGGTTGGCTGGTGGTGAGTCTGCTCGCGGTCGAGGCGGAGTTCAGTCGCGGAGTCGCCGGTCTGGTTGATTATCTGAAACCTCAGGCAGCATCAGGTTGCTCCATCTGACCACTGACCACTGTCTTCTCACTGCCCGCGCAGAAACGGGTTGCTCCGGCGTTCCTTGCCGATGGTGGTTTCGGGGCCGTGACCGGTCAGAACCCGGGTCTCATCGGGCAATGCCAGCAGTCGGGTGTGGATGGAGTTGATGATCTGGTCGAAGTTGCCGCCGATCAGGTCGGTGCGGCCGATGCTGCCTTCAAAGAGCGTATCTCCGGCCACCAGCAGCTTGAGCGGGGCAAAATACAGACAGACCGAGCCTTGCGTGTGGCCGGGAGTGTGGATGACCTCAGCGGGGTAACGCTCCATACCCACAATCTGGCCATCGGCCAGGCCTTCATCCGGCGGCGCAGTCTCCGGCGCCGGGATGCCGATCCAGGAGGCCTGCATCCTTATCGTCTTGAGCATTGACCAGTCGTTTTCATGCAAAAAAATGGGCGCGCCGGTCAACTGCTTGAGCTTGAGAGCTCCGCCCACGTGGTCGATGTGCGCGTGAGTGAGGAGAATCTGCCTCAGTTTGAGGCCCAGTTCGCCGAGCCGGCCGTGGATGCGCTCGGCCTCGTCACCGGGATCAATGACAATCGCCTCGCCAGTCTCCTCGTCGCCGAGGAGGATGCAGTTGGCTTGCAGAGGACCGACGGGAAAAATCTCCAGAATCATGGTTTCATCTTACAGCCGCCGGTTTGCGGAAGGTGATCGCATAGAACTGTCCGCCCTTGATCATCTCCAGATGAATCTCCTGCATCTCGGGTGGCACCAGGTCAATAGGGATTTTCACGGTCGTAGGGCGGTTCTTGTAATAACTGCTGGTAATCGGAATTTTTTCATAGGTTGCCTTTGCATACTCCTCGGTTTCATCGGAGATGAGCAAAAGGCTGCCTGGTTTGGCGACGCGAATCATCTCCCGGATCGCCTTTGCCTGGTCGTTGAAGAAGCTGATGCCTCCCACGTGAAAGACGATATCAAAGCTGGAATCGGCGAAGGGCAGGCTCTCGGCATTGCCCAGATAAAGGTCGGCGTCCATCTTCCAGCGGCAAAGGTTGGTCTGGCAGTTGGCCAGCATCTCGGCAGACAGATCGAGGCCGGAGAGCTTCACTCCACGTGGCAAGTATTTGAAGCTGAGTCCGGTGCCCACAGAGGTTTCCAGTACCAAATCGCCGGGCTTGGCTTCGAGCTTTCGCATATAGACCAGGAAGTATTCATCCCGGTCTAGTCCCTTGAACGCGCAGGCGACGCGCTGCGTATCGTCGTAGAAGCCGCCGATGGTCTCATACAAATGGTTATATTTGCCGTTGTCGCCGGTCAGGTCTTCCGGCTTGAGGAAGGCCGGGATTCCGTCGCGCACCGGGAATCGCTCTCCGGAACTGCTGGCCAAAGTTTCCCTGCCGTGTTCGCTGACCACATGCAAGGGCTCGCGGGTAAATGGGCTGCGCAGCAGCGCTACAGTTTGCGGACGATCTGCCCAGGATTTTTTCTTGAAGGGATGGAGCAGCACCCAGACACTCAGGAACAGGGCTGCGCCAAGGCAAATCCAGGAAAACGTTACGCCGGCGAGCAGATTGATCGGCAGCGCGACGCCGCTGAAATGGCGGAAGAGCCCGAAGCCGCCTACAACGATGAAGCCCGCTCCAAAAACAAATTCGGTGGCGTGGGATTCGTGGTTCCACAACCAGACGACCGTCGCCGCAAACCAAAAGATGAGGAAGGCGGATGGTCCGATCATGGAAGCTGCGCCAATGTGCAGCGCAAGGACAAGCGCGGGAAGCGCCACAGCCGCCAACGGCAGGGGAAGAGTGGAGAGGAATCCAGGCAAATGCGGACTAACGAGCCGGTGAAAGGTAAAGGGCAGAACGCTGAGCACGGCGGCCAGCAGCACCCAGCCAAGGTATTCGAGCGCATGAGTCGAGCCGGTCAAGGGGAATTTACGCCAGTCGGCGAGCAGGCTGGGAATGAAAGCAAAAGCCAACATCCAGAGAAATCCGCGCCTGGGTTTTTGCGTTCCCACGAACCAGACGCCCAGAATAGGGCCGGTCCACTCTCCCACCATATGGAAGAAAAAACCGAGAATAAAGAGGCTGGCGACGGCCCAGGCGACTATTTGCGAGCCGCGATTGAATTTGACGTTTGTAGTCATTTTGCGGATCTCCTTTAGTTGTGCATGCGTTGTTAAAATGCACCGGTTTCAGACCTCATGGGTCGAGTTCAGGCCTTAATGGCGGTGTGGTTACCTTGTTCCGGGAGCGTGCTTTCAGTTGCAGTTGCCTCCATGGTAGATAGCTGGTTTAGTGCCGATTCACCCCAGTCGAGCGCGGCACGGGTCATCGCAATACCCAAGCTCAGTGTGAGCATCCAGTACGGCTTGTTGGGGTTTTGCGATTGAATCTCGCGCGCCATGCTCTCGATTCCTTCAAGGGTGGTGAGCGTGCGCCTGTTTCTCTCCTGTAGCTCGCGAACGTGCGCGAGTGCAACGCCAGGGGCTGCCTCCCGGCCAAAAAACAGCTTGAGCAGAAATTCATTGCGCGGCGGATCGTTCTGGAAAGGCAGGGAAAGCCACTCTCGGAGGCAGACGCGACCTGCATCGGTCAGCGCGTACTCCTGCCGGCGCTTTTTGGGCGCCGAGACCGGTTTACATGCCTCGATCAGGCCTTCGGCGGCCAGCCGCTTCAGAGAGGGGTAGATTTGCCCGTAGCTTTCGCCCCAGAAGGTGCCGAAGTTCTCTTCGATGGCCTTGTGAATCTCGTAGCCGGAGCCGGATAGATTCGGCTGGACGGAGAGCATTCCGAGGATGACATAGGCTGTACGGCTGTTCTTCATATAGCTGTAAGATATATCTTATAGATATATTTGTCAAGATCAATCGACGAGAAAATTATTGCGGGATAGACGTAGATGCAAAAACGGCAGGCCATGCAGCCTGCCGCTGTTGGGTATCTGATTGGAAATAAAAGGTATGCTGCCTACTTGCCAGACTTGGCGGGTGCTGATTGGGAGGCTTTATCCAGCACGGACTTAGAGCCTGTTGTGGAGCGTTGATAGAGGATGGTCAGGGAGATTGAAGTGCACATAAAAATGATCGCCGACCAGGTGGTGAGCCGGGTGAGTACGTTGGCTGCGGCGCGGGGGCCGAAGGCGGTCTGTGAGCCCTGGCCACCGAAGGCGCCTGCCAGGTCGGCCGAGCGGCCCTGCTGCAACAGAACCACGCCAATCAGAAAAAAGCTCACGATAACATGCACGACAATGACGAAAATGAGAAGGAAATTCATTTTGAAAGCTGCTTTCCAGATCAGTCCGGCAGGCCCGAACGAGAGAAATTTGGTGCGGAAGAGGGGACTTGAACCCCTATGCCCAACGGGCGCCAGCACCTCAAGCTGGTGCGTCTGCCAATTTCGCCACCTCCGCACAGTGGTGAACTCAACAAGTATAGCAAAAGCCGGGTGTCTGCGGAAACGGCTATTGCGCGGGCTTCCTTCAGCCACCCATCCGCTTCATCCACGCGGCGAGCGCTTGTTGATCGGGAGTGCCGGCGGCGTGAGCGACCAGTACGGCGCTGCGTTCGGCCGGCTCTCGGTTCTGGCTAAGTTTGAATTTGCCTTCGATGCGTGTAATGGGTATGCGGAAGCCTACGATCCCCGCCAGCATCGACCGGCGGAATTCATCCGGCATGGCGCGCCATTTTTCCGCGAAGGCCGGTTCATGAACGTAGATGAGATCGGCGAGAAGCCTGTCCTTGCCTGCCTCGTCTTCAACCAATTCAAGGGTCCCATAAGCGTGTATGGCGATGTAGTTCCAGGTGGGAACAGAAAGAGGATCAACATAGAGGGTGGGCGAGACGTAGCTGTGCGGCCCGGAGAAAACCACGAGTGTTTCACGTCCGGCCAGAGCCTGCCAGTGGCGATTGGCGCGGGCAAAGTGCCCTTCTAGTAGGCCGTGGGGGCCTTCATCTTTCACTACCAGAGGCAGGTGCGTGGCCGTCAGCGGAGCAGCACTCTCCGGTCCTGATTGCGGGCCGAAGAGAATGGCGAACGAGTAGGCCCGCATGGCCTCGATCAGAGCAGCGCGGTTGGCGACCTGGTTGAATACGGGTGTGTACATAACTATTCCTACTGTATCCGCTTGGAGCGAGAGCCTGCTTCACGCATAGTATGTGTGACTTGAGCGATGGTGGCGAACTGGCGTGCAGCAGCCGCGGATTCTATTGCCAGTCTCACAGGGGTAGGTTACTTTTTGATTTCCGAGAGCGAGAATATTCTTATCTATGGGTGTTTTATGAGAATATTCTAACAATTGGGTTTTATGAACGATCATGTGATTGTGAGTTCCGTCCTTGCCTGCGCCGTACGGAGTAAATCTCGTGGAATGTAAAAAGTGCAAATGCGATAGAATGCGCCGGGTCAGGCGAGAAGGCTACCTGCAAACGAAGCTGGCTCCACTATTTGGTTATTACCCCTGGCGATGTTCCATATGCATGACGGTGCAATTGCGCCGAGCGCGCGGCAAACAGGAGAGTATGCCTGGAGGTAACCTGGCACGGTAAGCCTCTGGCCATCGGCTGTTCTCTCCTCCTTGGCAATGGCAGATTGGGCGGGATGGTCTTTGGCGGCTCGCCAGTATTCAATCGGCTGGCCGAACAATCAAGGTCAATGAGTTCACTGGTGTCAGGAGTGTAAGGCTCGAGCCGAGGAATAATACAAGATCATATTCGAGTAAAGACACAAGCAGGGTCGAGATGGTTATATTTCTCGCTGCAATTCCGGGCGGTACCTCTGCCAGTTGTTCCGGCCCAGGCGCTTGGCCTCATACAAGGCAATGTCGGCGCTCTTGTAAAGTATCTCTTGGGTATCGCCGTCCTTGGGAAACGACGCAACCCCCATGCTAACCGTGGTCTGGATAGTTACATCATTGAACGATACCGGAGTGGAAAAACTGTCCACGATACGGTCGCATATTTTATGCAGCCACTCCTCGTCATGGCTGCCGATGAGGAGGATCGAGAATTCATCGCCACCCAGCCGCGCCACTCGATCCGTCGAACGGACGGCGGATTGGAGGCGGTTCGATGCCTCGACCAGGAAGGCGTCTCCGGCGTCGTGGCCATAGTTGTCATTGATGGCCTTGAAATCATCCACATCGATCAGCAGCAGGGTGAATTCATCCCCCTTTTCACGGGCGCACATTCTGTCAAATTCATGTGTGAAAAGGCGGCGGTTGGGCAATGCGGTGAGGGTGTCGAAGTGGGCAAGCAGCTCCAGTTCGCGCTGGCTTGCGCGCAGTTCGGCGGTTCTTTCTTCAACCAATCTGGCCAACTGAGCGGCTCTCGCCCGGATCAGGCGCGTGGTGAGCCGGTTGCCGGCAAATACGATCAGAATCACACTCAGCAGGCAGGAGGAATAAAACCAGTTGGTCTGGTAAATGCGGGGTTGCAGAACGAAGCGGACAGAATCGCCGTGGAGATTCCAGACGCCATCGTCATTCGCGGCGATTACGCGGAAGTTATATTGCCCCGGGGGAAGATTGGTGTAGTAAGCGACGCGGCGGGCGCCCGCATCGACCCATTCGTTATCGTATCCTTCCAGCTGGTATTTAAAGCGGACCTGCCTCGGAATGCGAAGGCTGAGCGCGGTGTAATGAATCTCGATGTTTTTCTTGCCGGGCGCAAGTTGCAGATCGCCGCCAAGGGGCTGCACAGCGCCGTCGGCAGAGACCGATTCGACGACGACCGGCGGGATGAGATCGTTGTGAATCATGTGCAAGGGATCGACCTCCACAACCCCTTTCTTAGTGGTGAACCACAGCTTGCCATCGGGAGTGCGGCAACCGCCCGGCTGCGATGCCACATCAGAGGGCTCAGTGGTTTTCATGCCGTCTACGAGTCCGTAGCGCATGGAGGAAACGGATTGCCTCCGGCCCTCGGCAACCTCATTCAAATCATTTTGGCTGACGGAGTAAATCCCATCCTCGGCGCTTATCCAGAGATTGCCGTCATCGCCGGCGAGGATGCGCGACGCGAATCTATCGAAGAGTCCCTCGCGTTTTGTATAGCGAGTCACCTGCCCATCATTGATGCAGAAGCGGAGGATCCCCGGCGTGCGCCCGCCCAGCCAGAGATGGCCGCGGCCGTCGTCGAAGATGTTGGTGACGTCGAAGACCTCCTTGAGTTGCCAGCCGCCGCCGGGACCGCCCGCCGCAGGCAGCTTGAGAAGCCCCTTGGTGGTGCCGAACCAGAGCGTTCCGGCCGGATCGCGATAGATGGTGAAGGTGTAAATACCGGAATCGGTGATGGGCGTGCTCTTGCCACGCACCGTGAATGGCAATACCTTGCCGTCCTTGAATCGAAACGCGCGAGCCTCTGAGTTGGTAACGATCAATCCTTCGCCATCTTCGGAGATCGCGGAGATGAAATTTTTTGAGAAATGGCCTCCGCCATCGTAAACAGTAACCTTATCTCCCTGAATCCGGCTTAGCCCGCCGTATGCGCCGATCCACAGGCTTCCATCCCTGCTCTCGAAGATGGCGGCGCCGTAGGCCGAGGGTAATTGGTTATTGTGCTTAAAGGGCGTTGCGATCCCGTTGCGGATGTAGCTCAATCCGCCGTTATCGCTGAAGACATCCACTGTTCCGTCACGCGCCGCAATCGCGGACTTCTCTTGGTTCGTGGGAAGGCTTTCCCTGCTTGTGATGGTGGTCAGCTTGGTGTCGCGCAGCCGGTCCAGCCCGCTGGCGGTGCCGATCCAGATGCTTCCTTCACGGTCCTCAAAGAGCGAGAGAACGTTGTCGTCGGTCAGGCCTTCCCGGGAACCCACGGGAGAATAGCCGACAGGCGGAGTTCCGTCGCGGGCAATGCGTACCACCCCCGATCGTTCCGTGCCCGCCCAAAGGTTTCCCTGCCGGTCTTCAAGCGATTGGGTGAGCATGGAAGGTCCCTTGGGCGGCACCGGATTCAGCAGCGGCCCCTTGGCATGGAGTTCGTAGAGGCCCTCTCTTGTGGCTGCCCAGATGCGGTGCTGGCTATCCTCGCTAAGCGCATTGATCAGCTTGGGACGGCCAGACTTGTTCAGCGGCCCGGAAAGCGTGTTGTTCTCATACAGGAAGATGCTGGTAGCTCCCGCAATCCATATTTTGCCCGTGTTGTCCTCAAGAAAGGCGTTGATCCATGCCGTACTGCCACGTAAAAGGGTAGCCTTACCGTCTTTCTCGATCCTGTAGATGGAGTTGTCCGAACCCACGAAAAGCTCATGTTCCCGGCTCTCAAAGAGGACGCGAATGGCGCCGTCCGGCAGGGGAGCGGGGGGCCGAAAGTTGGAGAATCGGCCGTCCTTGAAAATCAGCGTTCTGCTCACCGTGCGAATCAGTAGATCGCCTTCCGCGCCCTTGCAGATGGCTTTGACGCTCTCACTGCCAATCTCCGCATCCATGGAAACAAAACGGACGCCGTCAAAGCGCGCCAATCCCGATCCTGTCCGGAGCCACAGATATCCGTCTCTGGTCTGGAGAATCTGGTAGACGGCCTCGCCCGGCAGACCACGCTGCGAGGTCCAGCTATCGTGGCCATACTGGTTGATCTGCTTTTGCGGATCGAGCGCTTGCAACGATGCGGCAAAAGCCAGAAGTGCGATCAGAAGAAGAAACAAACCACGAAAGAGAGCATGAGAACTCATCCCTTCCAGTGGGCATTGAGCTGGCTGCCCGAAAGCTCGAGCCGCGACTCTGGACGGTGCATAAGTTGGCCTGAAAAGAGTTCCCCTCACTCTTTTTCCGGGCAAGGCTCGGTCGCCGAATCGCTTGCCTGATCCGATCAAAGCACGCTCCAGCCGCAAATTTCCACGCAATAATCCATACTGATTATCGGCCAATTCAACATATCCGCCAGATCAATTCTAGTGGAATGCATCCTATGAATTAATAAAATCCAATGCAGACAGGAGGAATTCTCGTCTTTCAAAAAACACGAAGTGTGGGTTCTGGTTGAAAGATATTGGTCATGGGAAGTGTGCGTCCTGCGAAGGCTACAGCGGAATCAGAGTAGCTATACCCCGAAAGCAAGCCCGCCAAGTGGCTTTTTCCTCAAGAAAAAGCCACCTTCAAGACTCTTTGTAAGGGCACATTTACTCTGATTCCGCTCTGGCATGATCAGCGGGTCCTTACGCCGAAGCCGCCTGATGGACCCATTCATACGGTTCGTGAGGGCCGAGCTTTAGACGGATGGTTACCGGCTTTCCTTCGGGCAGGCGCAGCTCGCAATTGGCTGTGTCCCGTTTGAGCGGTGCAGCCAGCACGCCTGCTGATGCGGTGATCTCTTCGATCCCGTACCGGGCGATCATCGTGACGTCCTGCTTGCGGAATGAGGTCACCCTCAACTCGACGGTTCTGGCATCCATGTCCCACGTCATTTTGTTGATTCTTGCAAAGGTGCGCGCCAGCATTCCGTTGATCGAACCCTTGACGAGCGTCTCCGGTAGCGCGGGAAGCACTTCGATTACGCCAGGACGCGAATACAGAAGCATCTCCATCATGATGGTGGGAATACCGCCCTGTGCATCGGGCATGGGCCAGGCGTAGGGGTCGTGAGAACAGCGGAGCGTCGTGGCGACATAACCCTGCTCAATCAGTTGCCGCAATTCGGTGTCCACCATGTAGCAGTCCTTGAGCCGCGCCCCAACCAGGGCGCGATGGCAACGGCCGTGAGCGGCCAGCCTCTCCGGTACTCGCCTCCGGTCGGCCATCATCACGGCCAGAGCCAGTTTAGGCGTGCGATCGGGATCGATCTCGTCACCCGGCCAGGCCCCATAGAGGTGTGAAATATGCCGATGGCTATAACGCTCTTCGAGCGTAGGCCATGCCCACTCCTTCAAGGTGCCGTCGGGCTCCATCAAGTACGGCGGCAGCTTGTCAATCATGGCCTTCCACTTCGGAATGCTGCCGGCGTCGGCGCCCAGTAGTTCGCACGCCTCGATCAGGTTGGTCAGAACTTCCCGGCAAACCGTGATGTCCATGGTGGCATTGATCGCAATCATGGCCCCTGGGCCGGTGTTCGCGGGATTGTTCTCCGGCGAGAAGGATGGAGCGAAGATGTAATTTCCGTCTTTATCGGTGACCGTCAGGAAATCCTCGTAAAAGAGCGCCAGCTCTTTATATGCCGGCACAATGCGGTTGCGCAGGAACTCCACATCGCCGGTTACCAGATAGTGATCCCAGAACGGGCGAATGCACCAGCCTCCGGCGGAGAGCCAATAGGGATGAGGCCAGATCTCTCCGGTCGATTCGGCCCAGGAGTAATGGAACGAGACACCGACATTTTGTTGCGGGCAGAGGGAATAATGCGTGCCACGCATCCCGAAGATATTCTTTGCGTTCACCCGGAAGTCCGGGGCCAGGCTCTCCATCCAATTGAAGTATGCATCCATGCCTTCGCGCAGATCGGCCTGCACGCCGGGGGCAATCTGCAGGTTGATGTTGGCGTTGGTCTCGGCAGCCATCGTGGGATACTTGCCGCTGGTGTACATGAACCAGTAGCGTCCCATTTGGAAGATCTTTTCCAGGAGTGCAGGCGAGTAGTCCTGCCTCGACCGCTGATCAGCCAACAGTTCTTCAGAAGACATTCCATATTGGGAGGCGCCGCCGAAGTCCACTGTAACCCGGTTCATAGCTTCCGACTGGACCTTGCGATGCCGTTCCAGAATTGCGTTGTAGTCCGTGCTCAACTGCTCTATGGACTGCCGCAGCGCTTCGACCTTGTCCTCGCTATAGTTCGCGAACCACTCAATTCGGGTCAGCAGTATCACGGAAGATGCGTTTTCGACGACCAGAGTATTGCCATCCATGCGAGCCGAGCCGCCGTTGCGCACCACGCGCACCACACCGGCGTATCCGCTGTTATCCACGGAGGGATCCAGACGGCACTTGTAAATGAGCCGCTCTTCGTTAAAGTCTTGCTTAACGTCGCTTTCGCCGATATTCCCCCCGAACAATCCTCCCGGACGCCTTCCCCTCGAGTATTTCTGCACTGCGATTCGGGCATTCACCTGTTGCCCATTCGGGGCGGTCAGCAATTGCACCACAACATCGTCGGGCCGGGAAGTAAACGTCTGACGAAGCCAGTCGCCTCGCTCATCGCTCCAATGCACCTTGACCTCGCTGCTCTCGAAATCGACGGTGCGCAAATAATCCTTGACCGACGCGGTCTTGGGAAGATCGAGACGCATCAGAAATGCCGGAACCGTGGGGTGCGGCCCTGTGTTCTGCTTGATGGGACCCTTGTTCATTTCCTTGAACGCCAGTTCAATCGCCTCCTGGTATTTTCCATCCAACACCATCTGCCGCACCTGCGGAAATACCTCCGCGGCCTTGGGCGCTTCAAAGGGCCTCTTCCACGGCACGAGAAGGCTCTCGTGGTGGAAGAGAATCTGCTCGGAGTACGGATCGCATATCACCTCGATATACATCGCTCCGTTGCCGGCGGTGAGCCCTGCGCTGACCGTCGTGCCGGGAAGCGTGCTGCAGAAACCTTGCCGCGGCACAATCCCACGCCGCAGCCGATCCGCAAGCGGCATCGGCGAGACCTTCACTTCAGGCGACAGGCGTGATGCCGCAAACAGCGGTGGCTTTGGCGGGAACTTGCCTTTCGGAGTACCGTCAAGATGGGCAGCCGAAGAACCGCTGCTGGAAACGTTCCTCGCCTTTGCCGATGGCGAATTGGAAACCTGGGGTGAGCCTTGCTGACCGCCTTCGCCCGCCGTAGACGCCTGGAGCAACTTCTCAGAGCCGGCTAAACCAACAACAGCCGCGGTACTCTTCACCAGAAAATCTCGCCGTTTCATTCCGCACCTCCATATGTGTGACCCACAGTTGCCGTCATGTGGACAGAATCTTGAAACAGTATGCGTGACGGCAGGGCGGATCTTGCGGAACCCAAATCCTTAGTCCATCTGGATCCCTCTTCCACCTGACCTCGCTCTTCGCCCCCAGCAGTTCCACCTTGCGAATCTGTCGCTCGTAATGCGGCGCCGTGCTTGCGAGCGATTTGATCAAGACCTGGTTGTCCGATGGCCAGCCCAAAGCTATGGCGTATAGAGTCCCGTCCTTCGTAGTGAATCGTATGTCTGTGTGATCGAACTTTATTCTCGATAACTGGTAAGACGGGATCTCTTTGCCTTCAGTCGATGGACCTTCCCCATAAACGTTCCAAGGGCGGGTGCCCTTGATAGCTTCGGAATTCACCTGCTGCCAATCGGCAAGCTCACCCAGAAAGGCAATTTCATCGCTGTCAGGCTCTCCATGCCCGGGCAGTGGAATGCTGAGAAGGAGATTGCCGTTCTTGCTGACAATATCAACCAGGAAAGGAATGATGAACGAGGCCTTCTGGTAAGTATGTTTCTCGAAGCGCGCGCGGTTATAGTGCCAATCCCCTATACATGCTTCCGTCTGCCAGGGCTTTTCCTGAAGCTTATCGGCAAGCGACATTTCGAAGTCGCGAGTAAGCGTGCCCCAGACCGGCTCATCAACCTCTTTGAGATCGATCACACCTTCCAAACGGCCTGCATGAGCCAGAATATTCCTGTTGTAGTAGTAAGCCATGATCTGGGGCGCAAGGTCCGGAATGCCTAACCAGACCTTCAGGTCCGGAGCGTATTGCCCGCCATCGTCAAAGCCGAATCTTGCTCCGTCGTCGAAGTTGAGGATATCGGGGCTGTAGCTATCGATCACATCCTGCACGCGAAGCATGAACTGCTGAACAAACTCCGGACATGGCGTGTTCTTCTTGTGGGGCTTGCCGTTGATCAGCTGTGGGTCCAGTCCTTCCCACCACTTGCCTTTGCCATCGGCGATCGACTGCATGCCGTCGTAGGGTACTCCGGCCAACGGTCCCGTAGTGTCGCTCTTGTAGCGGACAGGGAGGAACTCGTCCCACACCCGATGCGGCGTTCCGTGGTAGCTGACACCGAAGCGCAGTCCGTTTGAGCGCGCCACCTTTGCCCAGGTCCCAACGATGTCGCGCTTCGGACCGACATTCACAGCGTTCCAAGGCTGGTGTTTTGAATTCCAGCAATCAAAGTTGTCGTGGTGAGTTGCCAGGGAAACGAGGTATTCAGCCCCTGCCCGCTTGTACAGCTTGATGAGCGCCTCGGGATCCCATCGCTCTGCTCTCCATAAATGGCAGATGTCCTTGTATCCGAATTGCGACGGGTGGCCGTACTGTTTGACGTGATATTCATATTGGCCCGAACCCTGAATGTACATATTCCGCGCGTACCAGTCGCCCTGCTCTGGAACGCACTGGGGACTCCAATGCGCCCATATCCCGAACTTCGCATCCCGAAACCAATCCGGGCACTGGTACGACTTTAGAGACTCCCAAAATGGCAGGAAGGGACCCTGCGGAACGTCTCCCTGGAAAAACTGCGAATCTTCCAACCCATGCGCCATGCGAGCCAGCGCGAATATGGAGAGTCCACCCATGAAGAATGATCTGCGATTCATGATTTCCTTCCTCCCGTTCAGTGTATATTCAGGCGGCCGCCAGACTTCAATGTGCCTCCTGGAGCCGCCTCCTGCGCCTTACTGCCGCAGGCATGAAATCCGATCAATACGCAGACGGCCACTAACGCCCCGGCACTGCCTGCCCAATGTGCTTTGCGCTCCGATCCTTTTGTCATAACTTTGTCTCCTTCACACTGCATCAATTTGACAGCAATAGGTCGAGGGTTTTATTGTGCTGCACGTGAATACGTTTACTCAGCGAGGAGTACTGGCGCATCTTTAAGAGAATATGCCAGAGTCTCCCTCCTCGTCACGTTCGGCTGTTTGTAACGGCTTCATCAACACAAAGAGGAGATGGAATCCCTATGAAGAAATCTGGCAATCATCATCTCATGAATCGTCGTGAGGCATTACTCTTTGGAGCAACGGCAGGCATGAGCGCCGCTCTGGGACCGGCAGCTCTGGCCATGGACAACACCAAGACCGCCGCGCATCAGCAGGAGCCTGGCAACTGCGCCACGCCAAAAACGGCCGTGGCCAGCACACAGTATGGCAAGGTGCGCGGCTTTGTTGATGGCGGCGTCCTCACATTCAAGGGCGTGCCCTACGGCCAGGACACCGGCGGCGAAAACCGCTGGCTGCCCGCCAAAGCTCCCAAGCCCTGGGAAGGCGAGTACCCCGCGCTGATCTATGGTCCCAACTGCCCTCAGCATCTGCATGACTTCTCGGGGATCGAGCAGTCCTTCATTCAGGATTGGGATGACGGTTACCAGGGCGAGGATATGCTCAAACTGAACGTCTGGACGCCCTCGCTCACCGGCAAGCGCCCGGTGTTGGTCTATTTTCACGGCGGAGGATTCAGCTTCGGCTCCTCCTATGAGTTGCCCTCGCATGAAGGCGCTCAGATGGCGCGGCATCACGACGTGGTGCAGGTTTCGGTCAATCACCGCCTCAACATCCTCGGCTTCTTCGATCTCTCCGAGATCGGCGGCCCTGCCTACGCTGACTCCGTCAACGTGGGAATGACCGATCTGGTCGCATCGCTGCGCTGGGTCCACGACAACATCGCCAACTTCGGCGGCGATCCCGATTGCGTGATGATCTACGGTCAATCCGGCGGCGGCTCCAAGGTCACCACACTCATGGGGATGCCTTCGGCGGCGGGGCTCTTTCATCGCGCTTCCGTGCAGTCGGGCGGCGGAGGCAATCCTCCCAGCGCGGAGCAATCCAAGGCGCTGGCCAGGCAGGTGATGATCGAACTCGGCCTCCAGCCCAATGACATTGCCAGTTTGCAGAAAATGGATTGGGCCAAGCTGAATGCGGCCGGCAACGCCGCCGTCGCCAAGATCAACCCGCCGATAAAGCCAGGGATGGGTCCATTCTCAGCTCCCGGTATGCCGCCCCGCGCCGGCTTCGGCCCCACAGTGGACGGCCGCACCATCACCGTGCGCTCCTTCAATGAAGCCGCCCCGGAGATCTCGAAGAACATCCCCATGTTGATGGGCTCGGTCAGCGAAGAGGGCAACCACATGCTCTCCCGTCCTACTGAGGCAGAGTGGATGGCCTCGCTCACACGCCTCTACGGCGAAGCCAAGGCCGCCGCCGTTGCGGCCGCGTTGAAGAAGGCCCATCCAGAGAAGAGCATCCGCACGCTCTCCTTTATGTGCGGCGGCTCCATGCTGAACAGCATCTCCATTCGCAACAATGTCGTGAGGATGGCCAAATTGAAGTACGAACAGAAAGCGGCGCCTATCTTCACGTACTACTTCACATGGCAGTCGCCTATGCTGGAAGATGCGGGCGCATGGCACACTGCTGAGCTCGCCTTCTGCTTCGACAATACCAAGCGCTGCGAACAAGGCACGGGCAACACGCCTGAGGCGCAGGCGCTGGCAAAAAAGATGGCTACCGCCTGGGCCAACTTCGCCCGTACCGGTAATCCCAGCCAGCCTGGTCTGACTTGGGAACCTGCGGACCCGGTTCGCTGCCAGACGATGGTGTGGGACAATCACTGCCGCATGGTCGATGATCCAGAGGGCGAAATCCGCAAATTGCTTCTAAGCTAGGAATATCAAGCCGGCACTCGTTAACCAGTGACCATGCCCTGAAGCCTTCCTCCTCGAGCACCTTCATGGCAACCTCGCAATTCAGCCTGCCTACCGTGGGCTGCGCCTCATCATTGACCATCAACAACACATCTTCGCCTCTGAAGCTGTGTCGAACTGGCTGCCTGTCTGGCGGCGCTGGGCAATTTTCCTTTGAGATCAAAACCCTCTTGAGTTGCGGAGCGCGTCAATCTCCGCGCGGGTAGGCATGGAGGGGGCTGTCCCGGGACGCGTGATGGAGATTCCGGCGGTCACGCAGCCGAAGCGGACGGCCTCCACCAGGTCCATGCCTTCCGAGAGGGCGACGGCAAAGCCGCCATTGAAGGCATCGCCTGCTCCGGTGGTTTCAACTACCGGGCCGGCGCTGACGGCGGGAACGTGCGCCTTGACGCGGTCATTCTTGACGAAGGCGCCCTGCGCGCCCAGCGTAATGATGGCATTCGGCACACCGCGCGCGAGGAATGCATCGGCGGCCTTCTCGGCGTCGGCCACGGTGGACACCGGGACGCCGGTGAGCGCGGCGGCCTCCGTCTCATTGGGCGTGATGTAATCGATAAATTGGTAAATGCTCTCCGGCAGCGGCGCGGCGGGCGCGGGATTGAGGATGGTGGGCACGCCGAGAGCGTGGGCCAGTGCAAGTCCGTGCTCGACTACTGCGAGCGAAAGCTCAAGCTGGGCAATGAAGATGCTGGAAGCGGTAATCAACTCGCGGGCCTGATCAACCTCCTCAACGGTTACTTCAAAGCAGGCGCCGGGCACGACGATGATGGCGTTCTCTCCCTTTTCTGCATCGATAATGATCGTGGCCGCTCCGGTGGCGCTTGCGGTTGTGAAGAGGAATTGCGTATCAATGCCTTCTGCCCTGTAAAGATTGCGCGCCATCTCCCCGAACGGGTCCTGCCCCAGCTTGGAGATGAAGCTCACGCGGCCGCCGGCGCGTGCCGCGGCTACCGCCTGGTTGGAGCCCTTGCCGCCAGGACCGAGCTGGAACGACTGGCCCATCAGCGTCTCGCCCCAGGCAGGAATACGCCCCGTGCGGAAGGCCAGATCCGCCACAAAGCTGCCCATTACTGTAACCCACTTCTCTGCCATCACTAAGTCATCCTATATGCGTAGTAAGAAAAACAAATCATGGCTCTGCTTCAGTACAACAGATGCCTGGCCCGGATCGGCATGAACCGTTCGATTGCTTCGACCCAATCCATCCACACGCGGCGTGGATCCTGCCCGGCGCTGATCGCATCCATCGTGAATTTGTTCAGCATCAGGCTATCCAGGTTTTTCATCTCGAACTGCTGAGGATACAGGGCGTGGAGCGCGGACGCAATCTCAATGCCGAGTTCAGGAGCGTCGAGCGAGTTCCTGTCGGTGACAATGATATTCACTCCCCCGCATTTCTGCTGCGCGAATACGCTGGCGCTGGGCGTGAATTCCGTCGGTACAAAGCGGACCCCGCTGATGGCTCGCGCGTTCAGATAGTCGGACAGTTCCCGGGGATGAATCCACGGAGCCCCCAGCAGCTCAAAGGGCGTTTCCGTGCCGCGCCCCAGCGAAACATTGGTGGCCTCCAGGATTCCAACTCCAGGATAGAGAACGGCTTCAGTCAGGCTGCGCATATTAGGAGAAGGATTCACCCAAAGTACACCGGTAGAATCCAGCCAGTCGCCTCGTAGCCAGCCCTCCATGGGGACTATCTTCAACTTAGAATTGATTCCGCGCTCGGAGTTATAAAAGCGTGCTAACTCGCCGATGGTCATGCCATGACGTATGGGGACTTGTCCGTAGTTAATGAAACTTTCTCGTCCCTTGTCGCTGATAGGGCCCTGCACATAAGTGCCGTTGATGGGATTCGGTCGGTCGAGGACAACGATTTTCTGCCCCGTCTGCGCCGCTGCTTCCAGGAAGTAACCGAGCGTGGTTTCATAGGTGTAAAAGCGCGTGCCTATGTCCTGAATGTCATAGACAATGACATCCGCCTGCTTCAACACCTCCAGCGATGGATGGCGCTTAGCGCTGGTATCTCCATAGACGCTGTAAACAGGAATTCCGGTTGGCGCATCTTTAAAATCGCCAATTTCAGTTGTGTCCATGTTACCCGTCACGCCATGCTCGGGACTGAAGATGGCGACAACCCGGATGCCTGGCGCCTTGACCAGCACATCGATGGTGCGATTGCCGCGTGAGTCCACGCCGGTTTGGTTCGTCACCAGCGCAACCTTGGTTACTGCTCTGCCCGCCTCCCGTAGTTCGGCAAAATCATGGGCCTCCAGCATATCGATACCAGTGCAAACCGAACCATTGCGTGATGTCACAAGACGCGCCGGTGACATGGATTCGTTGTAGCCTGTGATCCGCGCCAGACGCAGTTTCTGATCCTCTGAAACCGACAGCCCCAGGCTCTCGGCTGCCGCGGTGGCAACCCGCGCGCGCAACGGAACAATCGCGGCATTATGTCCGTGTGGATGAACAGCATTGGTCAACAGAATCACATAACTCTGTGTAACCGGATCGATCCAGATAGAAGTTCCCGTGAACCCAGTGTGCCCGAATGAGCCGACAGGAAATATCTCTCCGCGAGCGGAGGAATACGGTGAATCGATGTCCCAGCCCAGGCCGCGCAGCGTTGTAGACGTGGGCGGCTGCTGCGGAGTGGTCATCTTCTCCACCGTCAATGGCGTGAGCACTTGAAATCCGGAGAGTATATCCTGTGCATATTTTGCAAGATCATCAGCGGTAGAAAATACTCCGGCATGCCCTGCAACCCCGCCCATTCTGCGTGCGGTCGGATCATGCACCACGCCGCGCAGCATATGATGGCTTTCGTCGTATTCTGTCGGCGCTATGCGCGGAATCCATGCGGCGGGTGGCAGAAAACGCGTGTCCTTCATTTCCAGAGGAGCAAAAACATACTTCGCGGCATATTCATCCAGGCTCATGCCGGAGACTTTCTCGACCAGGAAGCCGAGCGTTTCAAAGTTAATATCGCTATAGAGAAAGCGCGAGCCGGGAGGGAATACAGGCTTCTGGTCCATGACCATCTGGTATGCCGCATCGCGCCCCTTCCACTCCGTTTTAAGATCAAGATCCTCCGTCAACCCTGAAAAATGAGTGAGCAGTTCGCGGACAGTGATGTCGCTCTTTCCGTTTTTGGCGAACTCCGGCAGGTAGGCCGCGACCGGATCGTTCAGCCGCACCTTTCCCTCCTGCACCAGCTTCATAACGGACGGCGCCGTGGCAATGCACTTCGTCAGCGATGCAAGATCGAAGATGGTGTCCACGGTCATGACTTCCTTGACCGGTTCCACCGAACGCATTCCGTATGCTTTGCGATAAACCACCTTTCCGTTGTGCCCAATCAGCACGACGCCGCCGGGAATCGTCCCGCGCGCAACCGCCGCGTTTAGGATTGCATCGATATTGGAAAAGTTCGCTCCGCGCGTGACAACCGCCGCGTTGCCGGTTGGCGATGCATCCTGGGCAGCCAGGCCGCTGAACGATGCGGCGACATTCAACAGAATCAAGATAAACCGGTAAATAGCATTCAAACTTCTCACTTGAATCTCCCTTGCCTGGGCCTCTACCCGGCAACGCACTAACTTACAATCGGCAGCAATTGCGCATGGCCTGCTGAGCCTATGATGCTAAAATCTTCAGCCCCAGCCCCGGCCCGGGCGGCAAGATCAACTTACCTTTCAGCACCTTCACGCCTTCGTATGGATCGTTGGAAATCAGAAGATTACCATCCAGATCCGGATAATCCACCAGAGCCGCAAGATGCGCCGCGGCTGTAACTGTACACGAACTGGAGACCATGCATCCCAGCATAACCTTCATGTTCATGGCGCGGGCAAACTTGATCCATCGGTAGGCTTCCATAACGCCGCCCGACTTATCCAGCTTCACGTTGATTCCGTCGTAAGCTGCCTTTAGTACGGGTATCAACGATGCGTGGGTACATGCCTCGTCGGCAATGACGGGTATATGCACCTTGCTGCGCACATACTTAGTCTCTTCAAACATGTGCGCGGGCATAGGTTGTTCTATCAGTTCGACCCCCTGCGTCTCCAGCCAATTGATCTTGCGGATAGCTTCTTCTTTGTTGGTCCATCCCTCATTGGCGTCCACGCGCAATGGCTTTTTAGTGACGCTGCGCACGGCCTCGATGGTCTCCTCGTCGTTCTTCAGCCCAACTTTCACTTTCAGAACAGGATAATCCTCCGCCTCGCGCGTCTTTTGCCGGGTAATCTCCGGCGTGTCGATTCCAATCGAGAAAGTGGTTACGGGAGCGTCGGCTGGGTCGAGCCCGAAATACTGGTAAAGCGGAATGTCGAGTTTCTTGCCCAACCAATCGCAGACCGCGATGTCCACCGCCGCCATGGCCGCGTGCTGATGATCGCCAAGCAAATGGCGCACCTCGGCAAGGAACTTATCGAACTTTCGCGGATCGCCAACGGCAATCTTGTCGATGATCGCATCGATGGCCTGCTTGGCGTGTTCCGCGGACTCCCTGTAGCGCACGATCGGCGCGCCCTCGCCATATCCGGTGATGCCGTCTCGCTGATACTGAACGTGAACCGTATCGCGATAGGCGCTGGAAGACATCGTGGTTGTCCATGTGTGTCGCAGCATCAGGCGCTTCAGTTCCGTCTTTACAACGGCACTGCCGCCCGTTGCCGGTGCGTCCGTGGCATACAAGGTCGCCGGCATTGCCGCGCCTACGCCCACCGCGCCCGCCGCTTTGAACAACTCCCGCCGATTCATCATTTCACTCTCCGCGCTGCTACCAGCAGTTTAGTCCAGGGCATATCGTTCAGCTTGCTGATCTGGACCTCGGGATGCGTGTTGGTTGTGTCGTGAATAAATTCGCCGTTGCCGATATACATGCCCGTATGTGTGATCTTACCCAGGCTCGCGCCAAAGAACAGTAGATCGCCCGGCTGCAGGTCTTTGCGCTCTACCGGAACGGCTCTGCTCCAGCTTGCCTGCGCGCCGGCATCACGCGGCATGATAATGCCACGTTGGCGAACCAGCATCTGCGTAAAGCCGGAGCAGTCAAAACCATAACTGGAGACTCCGCCCCATGTGTAAGTAATGCCTAGGAATCTGCGTGCCAGTTGAATGGTCTGGTCGATGGTAAGCGCCGAAAAATCCGTGCTTATGTTGCCATGCTCGATGTAAGATATCTGGCCAGTTACGAGCTTTACCTTAATCCATCGCTCATCCATGTCGATTGAACCGGGAACCAATTCCAACCGCGCTTCCCAAGGTAGGTTCAACACCGGAGCATGTTTGGTTACGCCGGGTTCACGGTAGAGATTCGCGCTTAGTCCCACAACACGAACCGCCTTTCCATCCGGAGCATAGCCACCGTGCAGCGGCGTAATATCAGCCGCCTTCACCCAACCCGTGTAGTCATCCCCGGTTCGAATACGAATCCATCCGATTTTCTTTTCGAGTGAAAGCACGCCTGATCCGTAGAGAGCCTGCGACACGACTTCGCTGTCAACAGAAGCAGTAGCGTACATATTGATCACCGGCCTGGAAACGATATAGTCCGGGTTGGGGACCGATTGCTGACCAGCCGCGACGGCGCCCCAGAGCACGGCGCAAAGAACAAACAAGCACCGAATCCCAGAAAATACTCCGCGAATACTCATCTTCATCTAGCACCTCCGGTTGCCGGTTCATCTGGCATAACCCGGCGCAGAAAAAAACTGGCCCCATAGCCAATAGCAAACGTGAAAATGCTTCCCAGTGGCACATACCAAGTGTAGGGGACCATGGTGAACTGCCACAGGAAGAGGTTCAATGCAAATCCGCTGACCATTCCAACCATGGCGCCGCTCTCCGAAGCGCGGCGCGTAAGAACTCCCAGCATGAAAACTCCCAGCAGCGAGCCGTAGGCCACCGAAGCGATGGACAGGCCGATCTCCAGCACCTTCTGCCCGCTCTGACGGACTACAATCGCCAGCGCAAACAGCACCACGCCCCAGCCGATGGTTGCCATCCGGGAGAGAAACATTTTGCGTTTCTCGTTGGCGCCTGGATTAAACCGGGAGTAGAAATCGATGATGGTAGTGGACGAAAGCGAATACAGCGAAGCGCTCAGGTTGGTCATGGCCGCGGCCAGGATGGCCGAGACCAGCAGGCCGCTGATGCCATGCGGCATATAGTTGACGACGAAGGTGGGATAGATGCGATCCGGGCGCGCAAAGGCCGCTACCGGCGGGAGCAGCTTGTAGAAGGAATAGAGCAGCGCGCCGATCAGCAGAAAGAGCGCAAACTGGAGCAGCACCAGGACGCCGCTGGCCACCAGCGACATCTTGGCAGATCGTTCGCTGCGCGAGGCCAGCAACCGCATCACGATCAACTGATCGGTACCGTGGCTGGCCGTAGTCAGAAACGTGCCGCCAATCACTCCGGACCAGAAGGTATATTTCGCGTAGAAGTTCCAGCCAAACTCAAAGAGATGGAACTTGCCCGCCTCCGCTGCCATGCCGTAGGCGCTATGCCAGCCTCCCGGCACCAGATGCACAATGGTAAACAGGCCGATTACGGTTCCCGCAATATAAACCGACAACTGAATGACGTCCATCCAGATGACGGTCGCCATGCCGCCCTTGAAGGTGTAGATCAGGGTGAGAATGATGACGATGGCGATGGCCGCGAGATCGCGGCCCAGGTCGCTTGATCCGCGCAGAAGCCCGGAGAGCGCAATGCCCACCACGATGGCGATGGCGAAGACGCGAACCCCATCAGCGGCGGCGCGTGTCATTAGAAACAGACCTGCCGTCAGCCCTCGCAGCCTCTGGCCGAAGCGGCGCTCAATAAGTTGATAGGCGGTGACCAGGTCGCCGCGAAAATAATGCGGAATCAGCAGCAGGCTGATGACGATGCGCCCGATCACGTAGCCGATTACCAGTTGCAGAAAGCGGAAATCCTGCTCGTATGCCATTCCCGGCACGCTGATGATGGTCAGCGTGCTGGTCTCGGCCGCCACGATGGAAAGCGAAATGGCCCACCACGGAATCGACTTTTCCGCTAGAAAGTAGCCCTTGATGGTGTTCTGCTTCTTGCGGAAGTGCATTCCGAAGGCCGTGACGCAGGCCAGGTACAGCACGATCACGGCAACATCAAATAAGTTCAGTCCCATTGTGCCTCGCAAGACGACTGCGATCCGTGGTAGCTACGCTGTTGCCCGCTGCTGTTCGCGTCCGCCCAGGCGGATGCTGACCACTTTGGAGACGCCCAGCTCCTGCATGGTGACGCCGTAGATCATGTCGGCCGCCTGCATCATGCGTTTGGAGTGGGTGACGAGCAGGAACTGCGTCTCCCTGCTCAGCGAATGCAGCAGATCGGCGAAGCGGCCGACGTTGGTCTCGTCCAGCGCGGCGTCCACCTCGTCCAGCGCGCAGAAGGGGCTGGGCTTGAACTGGAAGATGGCCACCAGCAAAGCCAGCGCGGTCAGCGACTTTTCGCCGCCGGAGAGCAGCAGCACATTCTGTAGCTTTTTGCCGGGCGGCGAGGCCACAATGTCCAACCCGCTCTCGGCCTGGTTCTCCACGTCGGTGAGACGCAGGAAAGCTTGTCCGCCCTGGAAGAGCCGCGCGAAGACCTGGGTGAAGTTTTCGTTGATGCGGGTAAAAGCCTCGTCGAACTTGGTGCGCGAGATCAGATCGATCTCCCTGATGGTCTGCTGGGTGTTCTCGATCGACTCCATCAGGTCAATGCGCTGCGTCTCCAGGAAGCCGTGCCGCTCGGCGCTCTCCTTGTACTCTTCCAGGGCCATTATGTTCACCGGGCCCATCTGCTCCAGGCGCTGGCGCAACCCGCGGCAGATCTCCTCTTCGGCGGCCAATTCCTCGCCAACCAGACGCTCGATCAGCACATCTGCGCGCAGTGCGGCGGCCTCCAGATTCACCTCGGCAAGGCAGCTTGCCTCCAGGTGCTCAAGTTCGGCGCCCAGCCTGGCTACTTCGCTCGAGCGGCTGGCGCGGTCTTCGCGCAACTGGTCCAGCGCTGACCGCCCGCCCTTCAGTTGCGTCTCCATGGTTGCCAGTTCCAGGCGCAGGGCTTGGGCCTGGGCAGTCCGCGTCTGCGCCTGGGCCAGTGCCTCTGCGCGCCCGGCTGCTAGTTCCAGCTCGCGCTGGGCCAGCTCGGTATTCTCCCGGATGCGCTGCTCGCGCTCCGTCTCGGCCGCGGTTCGCTGCTGCTCAATGGTCTGTACGCGGCGCTCCAGGTCGGCATGGAGGCGATCGATGCGCTGAAAAGCTGCCTCCGCTCCGCGCCGCCGCTCTTCCAGGCCGGCCAGCTCGGCGGTCACCTGCGCTGCTTCTTGCTGCAAGCTCTCGCGCTTTTCGCGCAGCAGGGTTAGCCGCGCCTGCAACTCGTCGAGAGCCGCCTCCACCGTCCGGTGCTCGGCCTCCAGGCGAAGCATCTCCGTGCGCTGTTCGTCGATGGCGCTCCGTTTGGCCTCGCGCGCCTCCTTGTTGCGGGCGGCCTGTGCCTCCCACTCCTCGTAGCGCCGCTCTACGCGCTGAGTCTCGGACTCCATCTGCTTGAGCGCTGCGCTCATGTCAGCGGTGTCGCGCTCGGCCAGCCTCCGCTCTTCGCTGCTCGCTTCCAGTTGAGCTGCCATTTCTTCAATGGCCTTCGCCTTCGCCGCGGCTTCCGTCTCCGTTTGGGTTAATTCGTTCTCCAGTTTGCCCAGACGGCCTTCAGCCTCGCGCAACTCGCGCTTTAGCGCCAGGGGGCCTTCGCTGGCCGGCTTGCCCCCGGTCACAGTTGCGCTATGGAAGCACTCGCCTCCCGGCGTCAGAAAATATGCGTAGGGATACTGCAAGGCCAGCCGCCGCGCCTCGATGATGTCTTCGACCACATAGCTATACTTGAGCTTGGGCAAAATCGTCTCCAGCGAACGCCCAAAACCATTCAGCACGCGGATCGAGTCCTTGAGCGGCGTCAATGCGGGGCCGCTGATGGTCTCTTCGCTCTCCTCAAAGAGTCCGCCCTGCTCAACCGGGTGAATCAGGAAGGTGGCCCGGCCATCCACGCCGGATTTGAGCAGTTTGACGCCCTCTTCGGCAGCTACCCAGCTCTTGACCACCACATAATTCAACTCCTCGCGCAGAAACTCATCCACCACGCCCTCATGCGCGCCGCTCACCTCGAGAAAATCCGCCAGCGTCCCCACCGGCGCCATGCCCTCAGCCAGCGCGCCGGGTTTCAGCAGCCGGCGTACCGTTTCGCTGGAGTAGCCATGGTCGCGAATCTGCGCTTGCAGGCCATCGCGGCGTCCGGCGATGGTGGCCCGTTCGCCGCGAAGTTGGTTGGCGCGTGCGCGCAGTTCATTTTCTTCGGCGCGGTGCGTCTGCAGAGCCTCGCGCAAGGCCGTAATCTCGCTTTCCAGCCGCTTGAGCGCCACCGCCGCCGATTCAAAGCGCTGCCGCGCTTCTCCGCACTGCGCACCCAGGTTTTCCAGCTCCATCCGCGCCTGGCCCATCTCGGTTTCCAGCCGCTCCGCCTCCCGTTCCAGGGCCGCCAGAATCTCTTCTCCCTGGGTCGTATGGTTGCGGGCGTTGCCGGCCAGGGTCAGCAGGTGCATGGCATGGCGCCGGCTTGTCTCCAGCTCCCGCTCCGCCGCAAAGACCTCTTCGGCCGCCGTGCGTGCCTCCTGCTGGCGCGCCTCCACCTGCTGGCGAAAAACACGCGCCTCTTCGGCCGCTGTGGCCAGAAAGCTCTGTTGCTGTGCCCGCTCCTCGGCGATTCCGCTCAACTGTGTCCGCGTCTGCTCCAGTTCGGCGCCAGCCGTTGCAATCCGAATCTCTAGCTCGCTCAACCGCTCCACGTTGGCGCGCTGCCGTGCCGCCGCCCGCTCCATCTCCACCGCCGCCGTGTTGGCGCGATTCTGCGCCTCCTGGCCCTCGCCATCCAGCTGGTAGCCGCGCTCGGTGAGCGAGTGGTGGCTGCCTTCCTGCTCCTCGATCCCCGCCGCCGAGCCGTTGATCTGCTCCGTCAGGCCGGCAATCTCATGCTCCAGCCTTGCCCGCTCGGCGTCCATCAGCGCCATGCGGCTGGCCAATACCACGCGCATCCGTCCGCGCAGCTCGTCGCGCACCGCGCCGTAGCGCTCTGCCTTGGACGCCTGCCGCTTCAGCGAGTTCATCTGCCGCGTCACTTCTTCGAAGATGTCGTTCACGCGCGCCAGGTTCTGCCGGGCGCTCTCCAGACGCAACTCGGCCAGCCGTTTTCTGGTCTTGAAGCGCGTGATCCCCGCCGCTTCCTCGATAATCGCCCGCCGGTCGTACGGCTTGGAGCTGAGCAACTGGCCTATCTGTTCCTGCCCGATGATCGCGTAGCTGTCAGGCCCCAGCCCCGTGCCCATGAAGATGTCCTGGATGTCGCGCAGCCGGCAGAGCTTGCCATTCAGCAGGTATTCGCTCTCCCCGGTGCGAAACAGCCGCCGGGTTACCTCGATCTCGCCCTTCTGCGGCGTGCGCCGGAACTTGCGGCGGCGAATCTTCAGCACCACCGCCTGCGGACCCTCGCCGCTGGTAAATGTCTGCGGCTGGCTGGCCACCTGCGTCGAGCCAGCCCCGCCCGTGGAATCCTCTTCCAGCACCTGCCCCGGCTGCTCGTTGGCGATGATCTCCTCGGCCTCGGCGGCTCGCTGGCGGCGCGCCTCTTCCTCGTCCCAGTCGGCCGGACCGTCGTGATCGACTACCACCTGCGGCTCCACGGGGATCGGCCCCTCGTACACCTCCGGATCGACCAGGGTCAGCGTCACCTCGGCCATGCCCAGTGGCTTGCGCGCGCTGGTTCCGGCAAAGATCACGTCCTGCATGTGCGTGCCGCGCAGCGATTTCGCGCTCTGCTCGCCCAGCACCCAGCTCACCGCGTCCAGGATGTTCGACTTGCCGCATCCGTTCGGCCCCACCACCACGGCTATGCCCGTTCCCGCCACGGTCACTTCCGTGCGGTCGCAAAAGCTCTTGAAGCCGAGGATGTGGATCTTTTTAAGTTTCAGCATGTGAGCTCCGAGGCATTGGGGATTGGCTGCATGACGTCGCCGTCGTTGGCGCTGTGCAAATCTCGTCCGGGCAATCTGTCACTGACACTCCTGGCACAGCGAAAATCACCCTCCAATTACTGACTCTACGGAGCCTGGAGGACAGGGTCAACAGTGTAAGGAAGGGTTTTTGTGGATAAGGGAGTCCGGAATTCCTGTTCTTGGAAAATCCCAAGAAAGCCGTGCTGAATTGGGATTTTTTAAGGAATAACGCAGGCTATTTTGTACAGCCACAGCAGGCTGAGTCCGGGAACGGCGGGGCGCATCAGGTCTAGATTCTGAGGCTTGGTAAACCGCGATCCTCGATCAGAGTCCAGTTCGTCCGGCTCAGCGCGCCTTCTTGAAGTCGAAGGTCGCCAGATTCATCTGCCCCTCGGTGAGAATGTGGACGGTAAGGACGCTCTTGCCCTTGGGCAGCTTGATCTTGGCGATGCCGGGAGCAAGGTTCCAGTGATGCCATTGCCGCCAAGCCACCGTATCGGCGGCATCGAAGGTGCTGACGATGGTCAAAGGGCCGGTGGCCGGCTCGCCGTTCACGTCCAGCGAGATGCTTCCGCCGCGATTCGAGGTATAAAGCAGGTCGGCGGAGTATTCGCCCGCCTTGGCCGCCTGTACTGTAATGTTGAACCACTCTCCGGGCACGGTCCAGCCCACGTAAAGCATCTCGGCTGGAGGCACAATTTTGTCGTAGGGGTTGTCATCGACCTGCGGGTTCCGATGGAACTTGGTGTAGGAAGTGTCCACGCCCTCTTTCATGCGGAACTCATGCAGATAGCTTCCGTCGGCGGGGTTCAGCTCGCCGCTGCCGTGGTTCACTGCATCCGAGTCGTGATAGGCCACACCCTCGCCACCCAGGTCATAGTAGGCGCAATACACCTTGCCGGGAATCGCCTGTGCCCCGCCTTGGACGCGGCTGTCGTGGTAAGGGGTTCCCTTGTAATGGCGCAGGAACTCCGATTTCGAGGCACAGAGCGCGGTCGTGGCGAATAGAACAGCTAGGACAGGCAAGAGGAAAGGCGAATGAGAGAAAGTTCTTTTCACTGTGTACTGCCTCCGGCACAGGGAAGCCGCCTATGAGCGAACATCCCGGAAATATTTGGATACTTTGGAAATAGTACTCCCGGAGACTTGGGGAAGACGAGTTTCCGCCGCTGTGCTTCAAAGCAATGCCGCTGTTGATTGTCGACTTGTTCACTGCACGGGGCAGGCGCAAGCTCTGAAGGCTTTCACCGTGTGATTCGTTAGCGTGCAAACGTACTGTGGCCAGGCCAGTTGGAGCAGGGGCGAAGCGTTGCCCACGGAGAAATCTTCAATGTAGTTTTGACTGGCCCGAGTCTTCGCGCCGGGATCCGCTGCGAAGCCGGCGATGAGCTGGCTTACGGAAGACGATGTAAATTCCGCCAGGCGATAGCTATGCGCAAAATCGTATGCTTCGGTCCAGGCGGCATCAACGCCTGTCAGATTCGACGCGGCAAACACCTTGTAGTCCTTGAGTGCTGCCGACAATGGATCAACCTGCGCGACCGCAAAGGACGGTTGATTTCCGTGAATCGGCGAGATCGATGGGATCATCTTGACGGCGACGCTCTTTTGCGATGCCGGGCTTTGTCCGTCCTCCTTCAGTAGCCGCAGTTCGTCCATGTGCGTGTGAGCAAAGATGGCTAACTGGACAACATCGCCATACTCAGCGAGTACGTCCGCCAGCTTTTCCGAAGCGAGAAACATTACGGGATTCTGGCCGCCGCAAAGATCTGGCGTCCTCTTCGCTGTTGCGTACAAATCGACTCCCGGCGGAATGTGGCCCATGACCCAGATCTTCTGCTTGCTGGCGCGGGCTTCCTCAAGCTGCTGGCGAAGCCATGCAAGCTGCGCGTCGGCTGCGGATGAGTCGGCCTTGCCCGCGCAGCTCTTGTAGTTCCTTGCCATGAAGAGATCGTTCAACACCAGCAGGCGCGCGTGTTTGATGGGCGCGGGCAGCGAGACGCTATAATAGCCGCCGGCCGCGAAACTCTCTTGCGCGCTTTGGCGCTCGGATACGGGAAGTTTCTTGATGACTTCTTTGCCGGTAACCGCAAGAAACTCGCTGTGAGCATCGATCTGGTAGTCGCCGCAGTCGGAGTCATTGTTTCCCAGGGCAATATAAACAGGCGCGCTGGGAAAGGCTCCGTCTAACTCGTCCATCACAAAGTCCAGCGTCTTTTCGACGAATGTCCTGTAATCGGCAGGCGTGGACTGAGGAAAGAGCTTGTTGTATTTGCATTTAAAGGCATGGGAAATGAGATCGCCGCTTACAGTGACAAACTTTGCATCGGCGGCATGGCTTTGCATAGCCTTCACGCTGGAGTTGAAGAGCGCGAAGGAAGTGTCGTCTCCGCGAGTGCGGCAGCTCTGCTGCAACGACTGAAAACGCTGCTGCTGATCCGATGACGGTGGCGCGGAGAGAATGGATTTCCATACGCTCACCGGCGCAGCGGCGAGTTGGGGAACTTTGGCCGGGTCCCAGAACGGCTCGAAGTGAATATCGCTGACGAGGAGCGCGGGAATCGTCGCTTTGACAGGCTGGTTGCGTGAGACTGCCGGCTTGAGTGGTGCTTGATTCGCTGCGGTGCGCGGGCCACTCTGCGCAAGTATCGTGCCCGTAAACAGCAAAAAGCACATCAGCGCGATTGGTTGGACTGCCGCGGCGCGGAGGATGCGTGCTGCAAGATTTTGTTTCATCGCTGCTCTTTGGCTTCAGGTGAATACTGAACCTTCAACCATGGCCGAAGGTTCAGTCTTTGTGGCTCTGATACAAGGTCAGCCGACGCGCTCAATAACGACGGATTCAAGCGTGACAGGCGTCTTGGGCTTGTCTTGAGAGCCGCGGGGAACCAGGGAGATTTTGGTGACGATCTCCTGGCCCTCGACGACTTCGCCAAAGATGGTGTGGTTGCCGGTAAGCCACGGCGTGGGAGCAACGGTGATAAAGAACTGGCAGCCATTGGTTCCGGGTCCGGCGTTAGCCATGGCCAGCTTGCCTGGCTTGTCGAATTTGTGCGGCGAGCCTTTGGTTTCGTCATGGAAGCGGTAGCCCGGTCCGCCCATGCCCGTGCCGGCGGGATCGCCGCCCTGAATCATGAAGTCAGGAATGACGCGGTGGAAGATGGTGCCGTCGAAGAGCTTGTCGGTGGACTTCTTGCGGGTGGTGGGATGAGTCCACTCTTTGGATCCCTCGGCCAGCTCGATGAAGTTCTTGACGGTGATGGGCGCGTCAGACTCAAAGAGCCGGACGGTGATCTTGCCTTCGGTGGTGGTGAAAACGGCGTAGGTTCCTTTTGCGAGGGACATGATAACTCCTGATTGTTTGTTATGGTTTGGATGCGGCGTTCGGGACGGGCGGCAGCGGCTGGCCTTCGCGGACAATGGTCACCTTCTTCAACACCACGGGCGTGAGCGGCTTATTCTGGTTGTCCTGCTCCACGCGCGCGATGGCCTTGACCACATCAAGGCTGGAGGCGTCGCACTGGCCGAAGATCGTGTGGCGCTGGTTGAGGTGCGGGGTAGGCACTTCAGTGATGAAGAACTGGCTGCCGTTGGTGTTGGGTCCGGAGTTAGCCATGGCCAGGCGTCCGGGCACGTCGAAACCAAGATTGGGATCGAACTCATCTTCAAACTGATAGCCGGGATCACCCGTGCCGGTTCCAATCGGATCGCCTCCCTGAATCATGAACTCGGGGATGACGCGATGAAAGATGGTGCCGTTATAGAGCGGCTTGTTATGCTGCTTTTTGCCGGTCGCGGGGTCGATCCAGTCCTTCGTGCCCTCGGCCAGAGCGATGAAGTTGGCCACTGTCTTGGGCGCCTGCCGTTGAAAGAACTGACAGGTGATGCGGCCCATGGAGGTGTCCATCACCACGGTCGGGCCGTTGGGATGGGTCATGGCAGCAGCGGTGGCCTGAGGCGCGTCGGGCAGGTCGTTCGAGGAATTTTGGGCAAGCGCCGAGGCGGCAAAAGCCGCAGCCAGCGCGGGAAGAACAAGTATCTGCTTGAGTTTCATATCAATTCTTAGGGTAAATCATGCAGCTGGTGTGGGGCCAGCGGACCAGGAATGTGATCCAAAGAATTTAACTAACCGCGCGAACAGAGCCTAGCTTGCCTTTTTCTCCAGGGTCTCGATCTTAGCATCGTGACGGCCAAGATCGCGATAGAACTGCGACAGATCTGACTGCATACGATCCAAGCGGGCATCAATCGCATTAAAGTGCGAATTGTTAAACAGTATCCCGACGAAAATGGAAACGATGACGGCAGCAAATCCAATGATCTCGTTCATTATTCTTCCCTTTCCGCATATGCTCTTTGTATACTTATTATATGCCAGTCTCGCGTTTGAAACGCACTTCGTGACCCGATGAAGAATGTCAGCGATCAACAACCCTTCTTGCAGCGGGCCATGATGGCGTTGTGGAGGCGCTCCTGCAAGCCGGCGGGCAGGTCATAGATTTCATGAGAGCGGTAGATTTCGATGGTCTTCTTTGTGGTGTTGAGGATGACCTCGCAATGGCCGCAGCGGCCTAGGTGGGCTTGTAATTCGGCGCGTATTTCAGGGGTCACGGTGCCGTCGATCAGGTCGTCAAGGTGGGCGAGAAACTCTTTGCAGGTCACTTTTCAGCCCCCGTTTCTCGTGGTCTCATATCTTTGCGTCCCTTATTCCTTCGGAAGTAGCGGCTCAGGCGCTCGCGCAGTTGCAGCCGGGCGCGTAACAGGCGCGACTTGACGGCGGGAATGCTCAGTCCCAGCGTCTCCGCCGTTTCCTCCGTCGAAAGTCCTTCCACGTCCCTCAGCACAAACACGATGCGAAACCCCTGCGGCAGTCCCTGGATGGTCTTGCGCAAAATCTCGGCCAACTCGGCCTGGTTGTAGTTCTGCTCCGGATCGGGCGCCCAATCTGCCAGATCGCGGGGCACGCTGCCCTCTTCGGTCTCGATATCCTCGTCAATCGAAACCATCTTGCCGGTGCGCCGCTTGCGCAGCCTCATCAGGCTTTCGTTGACCGCAATGCGCACCAGCCAGGTATAAAACTTCGAATTGCCCTGAAACTGATCGAGCTTTTCGTACGCCTTCAGGAAGGCGTCCTGCATGACATCCTCGGCATCCTCGCGATTTTGCGTGATGTGCTGGGAGATGCGGAAGAGCTGGCGCTCGTACTTGCGGACCAGCAAATCGTAGGCCGACACATCGCCGCCGCGCACCCGTGCTACCAGGGCTACGTCTGGATGCGGCTCGAGTTCTGCTGCAACTGATTGGATGGCCGGCATGGGCATTAGTTGCGAAAAATCCGCAGACCGGCTGCGGATTGTGCTTCAGGGTCCATAGATGAGTGTATCGGATGATGCAGCTGGAGACCAAACAGGAAGTACAGGGTTTCACCAGGGTCCAATTCGACGGAGCCATCCCGTTTTGCAACGATTTCGGTAACGCCCAAGGTTCCCGGTGGCCGCATCCAGCGCAAAAGCAATATAAAGTGAAGAGATGAGGGTCGCATCTTCCCCAACTTCCATTTCGCGGCTGGCTACGCGTTGCATGGCTGGCTTGCTTTCTTTTTCCATGATCGTGCTGCCGGTTGCAGGGCAATCGACCAGCGGCTCGACAAACGGCGGCTCGACGACCAAGCCGGCGGGAAAGGCCTCCGCCGCAGCAAATATGCAGACGGCGCATAAGCCTGCCCAGAAAACAACGCAGACAGCAGCGAAGCCGTCCCCGACGGCCAGCAAGTCCGTAAAGACCGCAAACTCGACAACCAAAAAGCCCAAAAAGCCCGTGAGCCCTGCCGTCAGGGCAGCCAGGCGCGCGCGGGCGGCACGCATCAAGCTGGCCTTTGTGGCCTCGACTGAGTTGCGGCCCATGGCCCAGCAACTGGCCACGATGCGCACGCCAGCAGCTTATGCAGGGGTGACAAAATATGCGCATCAGCACACGGGCGAAGCCGCGGCGGCGGCTTACCTCGCGCTGGGCCATGCGTACTGGCTGGACAAGCGCTACGGGGAGGCCGCCGCCAACTTCCGGCTGGCCCGGCAGACCGGCACGGTGCTGGCCGACTACGCCGATTTCCTTGGCGCGCGCGCCAGCCACGAGGCGGGCGATGAATCGGCAGCCGAGGCGAAGCTACGCGGGTTCACAACGCGTTATCCGGAGAGCATCTTTGTTGCCCAGGCGCCGGAGGTGGAAGCCGAAACGCTGCTCGCGATGCAGAATGCGACAGGCGCTGCGCGGGTGCTGGCAGCAGCAGCGGACACAGCCGCCGCAAGCCGTCCCCGCTACCAACTGGCACAAGGCGAGGTAAACTTCGCGCTGGGAGAGAGACAGCAGGCCGAAAGCCTCTTCAAGCGGTTGCTGCTGGCTCATCCGCTGAGCCCGGAGGCGGAGATTGCGCGAGCAAAACTCACCGCCATGGGCGCGGAGACCCGCCTGACCACGGACGAAGCGCGCAGCCTGGGCGATGCCTACTACAACGCCGGCCATTATGCCGATGCGAGCGAGCAATACCATGCGCTGGCCAAGCATCCGCACCTCGATGCCGAAAGCCGCGCAAGCTTTGCCGTGGCGGCCGCGGCCTGCGACCTGAAGCTAAAGCGGCTGACCAAGGCCCAGGCCGAAGCGCTGCCTAACACGCCGGACGAGAACGGAGCACGGCGGCTCTACCTGCTGATGCAGCTGGCCAAGAATCGCAATGATCTGGACGAACTGAAGCGCATCGTGACAGAGATGGAGTCCAGATTCCCGCAGAGCCCCTGGCTGGCCGAGGCGCTTTACTCCAGCGGCAATCAGTATCTGCTGCGGCGCGAGTATGCGGCCGCGGCGGAGTACTACAGCACACTGGCTACGCAGTTCCCATCGAGCAAGAACGCCGCGACGGCGCACTGGCGGGCCGGCTGGCTGAGTTACCGGCAAGGGCTTTTCAGCGATGCGGCGCGCCTGTTCGACGAGCAGATCCGGCTCTATCCCGAGGCGAAAGAGACCGTGAGCGCGCTTTACTGGCGCGGGCGTTTGTATGAGACGGTGGAGCAAAAGCCAGACCTGGCCGCAGCCAACTACCGCACCATAATCCGGGCCTACCAGCACTACTTTTATGCGCAACTGGCAAGGCAGCGTCTGGCCGCGCTGGGCAATTATCCAAAGGAAGCGCTGCCTGCGCCGCAGCCGCAACTCGACCGTTTTCAGGCCCCGCCCGAGCCGACGCTCGAGGAGAGCTTTCCCGCCGACAGCCCGCACCTGGCCAAGGCGCGCCTGCTGGCCAACGCAGGACTGAACGAATACATCGCGCAGGAGATTGCCGCCGACCCGGACTCATCCTCGTGGAGCGCGCTGGCTGAAGCGAAAATCTATGCTTCTAATGGCGAGCACTTTCGCGCCATGCGGGTGATGAAGAGATCTCTGCCCACGGCCGCCACGGCCTCCATATCGTCCATCCCGCTGGCTTACTGGCGGATTCTCTTCCCCGAGGCCTGGTGGGAGACGATCAAGGCCGAGTCGGCCAAAAACAATCTTGATCCGTACCTGGTGGCCGCGTTGATACGCCAGGAGTCGGAGTTCAATCCTTCGGCCATCTCCCGCGCCAACGCCTGCGGGCTGATGCAACTGCTGCCTGAGGTTGGCAAGTCGATGGCGCACAAAGAGGGCATGGAGCACTTCCAGAGCTTCCAACTGTTCGATCCGGCCACCAACATCCGCCTGGGAACCCGCTACCTGCGCAGGACCCTGGACAAATTCGGCGGCGTTACGGAGTATGCTCTGGCTGCCTACGACGCCGGAGACGAACGGGTGCAGGAATGGCAGGCCGCAGGTCCCTATCAGGGCCTCGACGAGTTTGTGGAATCGATCCCCTTCACCGAGACCCGCGAGTATGTCGAGATCATCCTGCGCAACATGGAAACGTACAAGGCAATCGATGCGTACGCCAACTCGCAGGGCAAGACGGCCGCAGGAGCAGGAAAATAAGATTCTGATCAGCCGAAGGCCGAGAGGCGATAATGGCAGCTTTGTAATTATCTGCAAGGGGTTTTCCACAGCCAAATCACGAATCTCACATGCTGAGACGCGGAAATGATGGAAGGCGAGTTCTGCCTGCCAATCGAAATCTCCGTATCTTGTTGATAAGAAAGCTACTTTGCCGCAATATTCCGGCAATAAGAAGTAGCGATGATGCACAGATTGCTGAATTAATCTGCAAGGATTTGGGGGTTAAAAAAAATATTGGGGGGAGGGGGGGTACCCCCTCAGGCATCTGCTTTTGGAGGCGTGGACTGGCCGCGAACTGTGCTGTAGGCGACCTGGGCGGCGTAGAGGAGCTTGGGACCGGTCGTGTCATTGATCGCATCGATGAGCAGCCCGTAAGCGACACAGGCGATAAAATCACGGATGTTTTCCTGACCGGAGAGCGGAGGCAATGCGCGGCGATAGGCCTGATCGGCGTAATGAGCGGCCGTGCCTTCAGATTTTCCTTTGGCAAGTTCTCTTTGATTAGCATGCTTCCAGGCGCTCAGGCAGCGGGCGACGGCGGGGTTTGCGGAGGCTGCGATGGGTTCGTTTACCTCGTTTGGAGCGGGAGTGGGTTGAGTAGTTTCGGTCATCTTTGTTTCTCCAGAATTTATTGTGCAGGAAAATACCATAATTATCTGCAAAAGATCTGCCGTCCAGGCAGAGGGCGCTTGCGCGGCATAAAATTTGTGGTTTCCCCGGTCCCCAAATGCGAGGGACCTGGGGCACCCGCACGCTTGCGCGGCATGAGATTTGTGATTTCCCAGGTCCCCAAATGCGAGGGACCTGGGGCACCCAGGCATAGGGTTCATGGTCTCCCAGGTCCCCAAATGCGAGGGACCTCCACCCCATGGACGAAGACCTGTCCATGGGGACCCCGGACCTGGGGCACACGGCGCCATTAAGTTTGTGGTTTCCCACCTATTTCGCGTAGAACGAGGAAAAATGGGGCACGGAAAAAGGCCGAAATGTGCTGTGGAGCACGGGCACCCCACTGGGACCAATTACCATTGGAAATGAACTACTCTTGTTGAGATTTTTCGGGGAGACGTATATGTCCCGCATCGTTGAGATTACTGAACTTGCGCTACGAGATGCTCATCAGAGCCTGCTCGCCACCCGCATGTCTTTGGACGATATGATTCCGGCCTGCGAAGACATCGACAATGCCGGTTACTGGTCAGTGGAATGCTGGGGCGGGGCAACCTTCGATTCCTGCATCCGCTTTCTAAATGAAGATCCGTGGGAGCGGCTGCGCACCTTCCGCAAGCTGATGCCCAAAACGCGCCTGCAGATGCTGCTGCGCGGCCAGAACCTGCTGGGGTACCGGCACTATGAAGACGGGGTGGTGGAACGGTTTGTGGAGAAGGCCGCGACCAACGGGATTGACGTCTTCCGCATTTTTGATGCGTTGAATGACCCACGCAACCTCAAGACCAGCATCGACGCGGTGAAGAAGACCGGCAAGCACGCGCAAGGCGCCATCAGTTACTCCGTCAGCCCGCTGCACACCGTTGAGGCCTTTGCCGAGATGGCCGAGCAGTTGAAGGAGATGGGATGCGATTCGATCTGCATCAAGGACATGGCCGCCCTGCTGAGGCCGCAGCCCGCATACGACCTGGTGAAGGCCATCAAGAAGCGGTGCGGCAAAGAGATGCTGGTTCATGTCCACACGCACGCGACGACTGGAGTTACGATGGTTTCCCTGATGAAGGCCATCGAGGCGGGGTGCGACATTGTGGACACCGCGGTCAGCTCGCTGTCGCTGGGGCCGGGACACAACCCCACGGAAAGCCTGATTGAATTGCTGGAAGGGAGCGGGTACGAGACCCGCGTCGATTTGGAGCGGGTTCTGCGGATTTCGAACCACTTTGCGCAAATCCGCCCGCGCTACAAGGAGTTTTTCAGTGAGAATACCGGCGTGGATACGGAGATCTTCAAGAGCCAGATTCCGGGCGGAATGATCTCCAACATGGAGAGCCAACTAAAGGGACAGGGAGCGGGCGACCGGCTGAAAGAGGTCCTGGAGGAGGTTCCCAGGGTTCGCAAGGATTCCGGTTATCCGCCGCTGGTTACACCAACCAGCCAGATTGTCGGATCGCAGGCGGTCTTCAATGTTCTGATGGGCAAGTACAAGGTGCTGACCGGGGAGTTTGCCGACCTGATGCTGGGCTACTACGGCGCCACCATCGGCCCAAAGGATTCCGAAGTGCTGAAACAGGCCGAGGCCCATGCGAAGAAGCCGGCCATCACGGTTCGTCCCGCCGACTTGCTCAAGCCTGAGTGGGAGAACCTGAGCGCCACGGCGAATGCCCTGAAGGGGGCGAACGGCAGCGATGAGGACGTGCTGACCTATGCCATGTTTCCGAAGGTAGCGCCCGCATTCTTCGAGAGCCGTGCGCAGGGCCGCAAGAATGTGGGCAAAGACCCGTCGGGCAGCGCACCAGAGGCGAAGGCAGCGGAGCAGAAGGCTCCCGCGGCGGCAGGCGGCGGGACGGCGCTGAGCGGGAAAGTGAATTATGTGATTACGCTGAACGGCAAAGAGCACCGGGTAAGCGTGGCCGCGGAGAAATAGACGCGTTTTCGTCGTATCGGCGGTGCAGGATCGTAGTATCCCACCCTAGCCGCAAAAACAAGAACGCGGTGAGGGTGGGGCACCCAGGCTCTACAGGATTTATGAGTATGTTCTAGAAGCTATAATGCCGGCGGATTCAGGAGCAGGAATGGCAAAGCAGGAAAAAAGTCAGAAGACGATGGCCGAAAAGATCACCAGCCTTGACGCGAAGCGCGCGGAGCTTCAACAGGGCGGCGGCCAGGAGCGCATAGAGAAGCAGCACGCCTCCGGCAAGCTGACGGCGCGGGAACGCATTGCGAAGCTGGTGGACACGGGCAGTTTCCAGGAGATCGGGCTATTCGCGCTCCACCGGTCCACTTATTTTGGGATGGCCGACAAGGAGATGCCCGCCGATGGCGTAGTGACGGGATGCGCGAAGATTGAAGGCCGCCTGGTGCATCTGGCCAGCCAGGATTTCACCGTGGGGGGCGGTTCGGCCGGCGAGACGCACAACGACAAGGTGGTGGATATGATGCGCCTGTCATTGAAGACAGGCAGTCCGTTTGTCGTCATCAACGACTCCGGCGGCGCGCGCGTTCAGGAGGGCATCGACAGCCTGGCGGGATATGGGCGCGTCTTTTACCACAATGTTCTGCTCTCCGGAGTGGTGCCGCAGATTTCGATTATCTGCGGACCCTGCGCGGGCGGCGCAGTTTACAGCCCGGCGCTGACCGACTTTGTGATTCAAACTCACCAGGCTCGCATGTTCATCACCGGGCCGAAGGTGATCAAACAGGTTACCGGCGAAACCGTCAGCGATGAGGAACTGGGCGGACCTCAGGCCCATATGAATTACTCGGGAGTGATTCATCTTATCGCGCGGGACGATGAAGAGGCGGCGCACCTGTGCCGGCGGCTGCTCAGCTTTCTGCCCTCCAACAACATTGAAGATCCGCCCCGTTTGGCTTTTAATCTGCCGATTGAGTCCGATGCGGAGATGAATGGAATTGTACCGGTGGACAACAAGGCTGTTTATGATGTGCGCGATGTTGTAACGCGGGTACTGGATTACCGGGATTTCTTCGAGATACAACCGGGGTACGCCGCCAACATTGTGATCGGCTTCGGACGCCTGCAAGGCCGGCCGGTGGGCATTATCGCGAGCCAGCCGAATCATCTGGCCGGAGTACTGGACATCAATGCCTCGGATAAGTCGGCGCGCTTTGTCCGCTTCTGCAATGCCTTCAACATTCCGCTGCTTACGTTTGTAGATGTGCCGGGATTTCTTCCGGGAGTGGAGCAGGAGCGTGGCGGCATTATCCGTCACGGGGCCAAGCTGCTGTATGCTTACTCGGCTGCCACGGTGCCGAAGATCACAGTGGTGCTGCGCAAGGCGTACGGCGGCGCGTATATCGCCATGTGCTGCAAGGACCTGGGCGCGGACCGGGTGGTGGCGTGGCCCACGGCCGAGATCGCGGTGATGGGCGCCGAGGGCGCGGCGGAGATTGTATTCAAGCGCGAGATTGACGCCGCAGAGGATAAGGCAGGCCGCCGCCAGGAGCTGGTGGACGAGTATCGAGAGACGTTTTCCAATCCTTATGTTGCAGCAGGCCGCCGCCTAGTGGATGACATCATCGATCCAGCCGATACACGGAAGGCGCTGGCGGATGCTCTGGAATCGCTGCATACAAAGCGGGAACTGCGTCCCGGAAAGAAACATGGATTGATTCCTTTATAACGAGGAGCTGCGCGTGGCAGTGAATACAAAAGATTTGATTCAGGCTGTTTCTGAACGTCAATTGGCGATGGAAGGCCAACTGAACGAGCTTGCCGGCGCGGTTAAGGCACTGCAAGCTCGCGTGGCCGAGCTCAGCCAGCCTCCGGCATCATCGACAGCGCCGTCTTCAGCAGGAGAAGTGAAAACTGCTGTCTCGCCCGCGAAGGAAGCGGTTCATGGAGAAGTCACGCCCGAAATACTGGTGGTGATTGCCGCGGCCGTGACTGCATTTCTGGGCAAAAAAGTCCGCATCCGCTCGGCAAAGGTGCTGCAGTCGCCCTATGAAGTTGTGAATCCGTGGACACAGCAGGGGCGGGTATACGTTCAAGCATTTCATCATCTGCGATCGAGGAGCTGAGTCGGCAGAACAATCTTTAGGGAAGGAACACGTAACTTGAAGCTACAAATTTCAATTGATGGAAAGACCTACGAAACTGAGGTCGAGATCCTGGAAGATGACGCAATGCCGCGCCATCCGAGTTATGGGCAGCACATGCCGATTCACGCGACGGTTCCGTCGACGCAGGTTGCGGGCGCGCAAGCCGCATCGCCGGCGGCCAAGGAAGCCACGGAAAGCGCGAGCGAAGACAAGCTTTGCCGCAGTCCCGTAACGGGTATCGTGATCAAAGTGAATGTAGCGCCGGGGCAAGTTATTCAAGCCAACGATCTGCTCATGGTGCTGGAAGCCATGAAGATGGAAACAAATGTAACGGCGCACCGCGCTGGAACAGTAAAGAGCGTGCGAGTGGCGCAGGGCGACGCCGTTAAGTTGAATCAAGTTGTCGTTGAGTTCGAATGATAGGGTGAACCGCCTTCTTAGAGCATTGGCTAGCCCTATCGAAAGGGATATTCGTGAGCAGCGTTGATGAAGATCTGAAACTTGTTCCCGGAATCAAGTTCATCGATCATGTAGCCATCGCTGTGAAGCAGGGCGAGCTTGACCGCCAGGTTGAGGCCTATAAGATGCTGGGCTTCCGCGAAGTGCATCGGGAAGAAGTACGGGGAGCCGATCAGGTGCGCGAAGCATTATTGCGCGTTGGCGAAGGTCCCAACCTGATTCAGTTGATTGAGCCTCTGACGGCGGATTCTCCGATACAAAAACTGATGGAGAGAAATGGAGGGCGCGGCGGGCTGGCTCATGTCGCCTTTCGCGTGGAGAGCGCGCAGCAGGCATTCGACGCGATGAAGGCCAGCGGATTTGAACTAATCGACGCGGCGCCCCGCAAGGGCTCGCGAGGAACAACGGTCTTCTTTGTTCATCCCAAGTCGAGAAGGGACACTCCTTTTGGATTCCTCATCGAAATTGTCGAAGACCCCGAGAGCAAGTGAAATATGGCCAGCGATTATCTTCTCCAGGAATTTCCTCCCGTCAGCACTGAGCTGTGGGAGGAAGTTATCCGCAGGGATCTGAAGGGCGCCGACTACGCTACAAAGCTGATTTGGCAAACGGCGGAAGGGCTTGCGGTCAAGCCCTACTACAGGGCGGAGGACATCGAGGGCCTGGAATATCCCCATGCGGCTCCAGGCACTTTTCCGTATGCGCGCAGCGCTCGCGCAACCGGCAACTGGCGCATCCGGGAAGAAATTAATGTGGCCGATCTGGAGGAAGCCAACCGGGCAGCGCACAGCGCGGTGCTGGCAGGAGCCGGAGAGATCGCGTATCGCAATGCCCGATTGGAGAGTGCCGCAGACCTGGAAATGCTTCTTGCCAACCTCGAAGAGATTCCAGTGCATTTTGAAGATGCCGGCGAACCGCAACTTCGTCTTTTGATGGAGCGGCTGAAACGGCAGCACAGGCAATCTCCGGTATCGACCGGGTGGAATCCGTTGACCAACCTGGACTTTGCGGCGGAAGTGGTTGCTGCCGCGCCTCCCGCGCTTGTTCCCTTCAATATTCATGGCGAGGAGTTTGAAGAGTCGGGGGCGACGGCCGTCGAGGAAGTTGGATTTACCCTAGCGGCCGCGATTGATTTTTTGGCCGGGATGCAAGAACGCAAGGTGGACGTGAATCGCGTTGCGGATGAGATGGCTTTTACATTTTCAATTGGCGCCAACTTTTTCTTCCAGATTGCCAAGCTGCGCGCCTTCCGCATGATGTGGGCGCACGCCGTAGAGAGCTTTGGCGGAACGCGCGCTAAAGCGAAGGCGCACATACACGCCCGCACCTCGCGCTGGAATCAGACTGTTTACGCTCCCCGTACCAACATACTGCGCGGGACCACCGAGGCAATGTCCGCGGTATTCGGCGGCGCGGACTCCATCACCGTGGCACCCTTCGATGAGTGTTACAAGACGCCGGATGATGCCAGCCGCCGGCTGGCGCGGAACACGCAGATCATTCTCAAGCACGAAGCGATGTTAGCGCGAGTCGCGGATCCGGGCGCCGGGTCGTACTACCTGGAAGTGATTACCGATACCATTGCGCGCGAGGGGTGGAAAGCGATGCAGGGAATCGAAGCCGCCGGGGGCTATCAGAAGGCTGTAAAGGATGGGCTCATCGCGCAGGCGCTGGAGAAATCGCTGGCCGCCAGGGAAGAAGCGGTCACGTCTCGCCGCCGCATTTTTACGGGGACGAGCCAGCATGCCAACATTCAAGAAAAAGCATTAGAACGCGTTGACTTTTCGCGCATTTCCAATCAACGGCGCGGCACACGAGCGTATGAACAGCTTCGTCTGCGCACGGAGCGGCACGTGGCACAGGGCGGAAAGAATCCGCGCATTTTGCTGGCCGAAATCGGAGACGCAAGGATGCGCTCCGCGCGCTCCAATTTTGCCGCCAACTTTTTTGCCTGCGCGGGCTTCGATCTCGCCGCCAAGCGATTTTCAAGCGTCGAAAGGATCGCGGCGAGCGATGCCGATCTCATCGTGCTGTGCAGTTCAGACGCGGAGTATCTTGCGTTGGCGTCGGAAGTTCTGGCCAGGTTGAAGTCACTTAAGCGCGAGACACCGGTCATTATCGCGGGCAATCCCGATTCGGTAGAGCAATTGCGAGCGGCAGGCGTCGCGGATTTCGTTCATCTGCGAAGCAATCCTATCGAATTTCTCACAAAATGGCAGCAACGGCTGGGGATCAAGGGCTGATCATGCGTCCTGACTTTACAAAGATCGACTTGAAGCCCGCGTTAGAAAGCGTTAACGCGCATGAGATGAGTGAGTGGCTCTCACCAGAGCACATCCCTGTCAAGAGTTTTTATACGCGCGAGGATCTCAAGGGAGTTGAGCATCTTGAATATGCTGCGGGAATTCCGCCCTACCTGCGCGGGCCGTACAGCACGATGTATGTGATGCGGCCCTGGACGATACGTCAATACGCGGGATTCTCCACCGCCGAAGAGTCCAACGCGTTTTACCGCCGCAACCTAGCCGCCGGCCAGAAAGGCCTTTCTGTGGCCTTTGATCTTGCCACGCACCGGGGATACGACTCCGATCACGAGCGCGTAACCGGAGATGTGGGCAAGGCCGGAGTGGCCATTGACTCGATCCTCGACATGAAGATTCTCTTCGATCAGATACCACTTGGCCGAATGTCGGTATCCATGACCATGAACGGCGCCGTGCTCCCCATCATGGCGTTTTATATTGTAGCCGCGGAAGAACAAGGGGTTACACCGGAGCAGTTGAGCGGGACGATACAGAACGACATCCTGAAAGAGTTCATGGTCCGCAATACGTATATCTATCCGCCGGAAGGCTCCATGCGCATTATTGGCGATATATTCCGCTACTGCGCGGCGAAAATGCCGAAGTTCAACTGCATCAGCGTGAGCGGCTACCATATGCAGGAAGCCGGGGCCACAGCGGATATAGAGCTGGCTTACACGCTGGCCGACGGCCTGGAGTATCTGCGCACGGGAGTGAAGGCGGGCCTGGATGTTGACGAGTTCGCGCCCCGCATCTCTTTTTTCTGGGGCATTGGCATGAACCACTTCATGGAGATTGCCAAGATGCGCGCGGCGCGGATGTTATGGGCCAAGCTGGTGAAGACCTTCAATCCGAAGAATCCTAAATCGCTGGCTTTACGGACACATTGCCAGACATCGGGCTGGAGCCTTACCGCGCAGGATCCGTACAACAACGTGGTGCGCACATGCGTGGAGGCGATGGCCGCGGCATTCGGACACACGCAGTCACTGCACACCAACGCGCTGGACGAGGCGCTGGCGCTGCCTACGGATTTTTCCGCGCGCGTGGCGCGCAACACGCAGCTCTACCTGCAGGAGGAGACCGACATCACGCGCACCGTGGATCCATGGGCAGGTTCCTACTATGTGGAGCGGCTGACGCACGAGTTGATGCATAGGGCATGGGCGCTGATTAAAGAGATCGAGGGCCTGGGCGGCATGGCCAAGGCGATTGAAACCGGCGTACCCAAGATGCGGATAGAAGAGGCAGCGGCGCGCAAACAGGCCTGCATCGACTCGGGCAGCGACGTGATCGTGGGCGTCAACGCCTATCTCGCGCCCGAGGAGCCGCAGATTCCGGTTCTCGATATCGACAATGCTGCGGTGCGAGAAGCGCAGCTTAACCGGCTTGCGCAGTTGAAGCGCGAGCGCGACCCGGATGCTGTACGCCAATCGCTCGCGCGGCTGAAGCAATGCGCTCGCTTTGGCGAGGGAAATTTGCTGGAGTGCGCGGTGGATGCGGCGCGGCGGCGCGCCACCCTGGGGGAAATCTCCTCGGCTATGGAAAAAGTCTGGGGACGCTACGAGGCTACCACGCGCATCATTGCCGGGGTGTATTCATCGGGAAGCTCGAATGCGGAAGAGTTCAAGAAGGCGCAGCGAATGGTCACGGAGTTTGAGCAGGCCGAAGGCCGCCGCCCGCGTATTCTGGTGGCGAAGATGGGGCAGGATGGCCATGATCGCGGTTCCAAGGTGATTGCCACGGCCTTCGCGGATATCGGCTTCGATGTCGATATCGGCCCCCTGTTCCAGACTCCGCGCGAGGTTGCCCGCCATGCGGTGGAGAACGATGTACATATCGTTGGCGTCTCCTCGCTGGCCGCCGGGCACAAGACTCTGGTTCCGCAGTTAATCGAGGAGTTGCGCGAACTCGACCGGGATGACATTCTGGTGGTTGTGGGCGGCGTCATACCGCCGCAGGACTACGAGTTTCTGTACCAGGCCGGCGTTGCGGGAATCTTCGGGCCGGGCACGGTAATTCCAGTGGCGGCACAGCGCATTCTTGAGATTCTGAACGGCAGCCTTGAGCGGTTCTCCAATTGACGTGCTCCAGCAAGCCCGGTGAAAGGTGGCTTTTTCTTAAGGAAAAAGCCACTCATCATCATGCTTCCAGAGTATAGCTATTGGAGAACCGCTATGGTGGGAGGAAGTTCCTGATTGGCGAATCATGACGAGAGCGCACTGCGTATTCGTCCCGGATGCGTAACACCAGAGCCGCCGCGGGAGCTGATTGCGCGCGTCCCCAATCGCCGCCGCTCTCTCACGCGCCAGCAAATCGTCGATGGCATACTGCGCGGCGACCGCGCCCTTCTGGCGCAAGCCATTACCCTGATCGAAAGCACGCGCGCGGCGGACCGGGAACGGGCCGAGTTGATTTTAGAAGACTGCCTTCCTCATAGCGGCAACTCCATACGCGTGGGCATTACGGGCGTTCCTGGCGCAGGCAAGAGCAGCGTGATCGAGAGGCTGGGCGCTTATCTGACAGGCGACTGCGGGCAGAAGGTTGCCGTGCTGGCCATCGACCCGAGCAGCCAGCTTTCCGGCGGCAGCATTCTGGGCGACAAGACCCGCATGCAATCTCTCGCATCCAGCGAGATGTCGTTCATCCGGCCCTCTCCTTCGCGCGGCTATCTGGGCGGCGTGGCGCAGCGCACCCGCGAGGCGATGCTGCTGTGCGAGGCCGCTGGATACAGCAACATTCTCGTCGAGACGGTAGGAGTCGGGCAGTCGGAGACCGCGGTACACGAGATGGTTGACTTCTTCCTGCTCATCACGTTGGCGGGCGCGGGGGATGAGTTGCAGGGCATGAAACGCGGAGTAATGGAGTTGGCGGATCTGGTGGCGGTCAACAAGGCGGATGGCGCGAATCTGACCGCGGCAGACAGAGCCCGCAGCGAGGCGGAGAACGCGTTGCACTACTTTCCCGAACCGGCGAACGGATGGACGCCGCGCGCGCTTACCTGCTCGGCGCAAACCGGCAAAGGCATTGCCGAGCTTTGGAAGTGCGTGCAGGAATATACCCGCCTGACCAAAGCCAACGGCTGGTTCATCGGGAACAGGCAACAGCAAACGCGCAGATGGATGCAGGAGATTATCGAACAGGGATTGCGGCAGCGATTCGAGTCTCATCCAGCCATCCGTAGGCGCATGGAGGCGCTGGAGCGAGATGTGCTGGAAGGGCGCACAACCTCATTTCACGCCGCGCGCACTCTGCTCGAGATGTATTCAGAACCAATGCCATCCGGCGCTCACTGAGGTATGGTAGATTCAAGAAGTGACAGCCCTCGTGGAGAGATGGCCGAGTGGCTGAAGGCGCACGCTTGGAAAGCGTGTTTAGGGGAAACTCTAACGTGGGTTCGAATCCCACTCTCTCCGCCAGACATTGATTCTAAAGAAGATATGCCCACCGTTATTAAAACCTGTTACTATTATTGATGAACTCGCCAACTTCTCAGTATTTGTACTCAGGAGAAGAATATGGCGAACAAAACCTGCAAACTATACATCAGAAGAAAGTAGGATATCGAATTCTGGCGTCAGGAATACAACGGGAGTCGCCTTCACAGGGATCTCAACGACCTGACGCCGAGCGAATTCGCCAGCCAGTTCGCGGCTAGCCACGAACTAACTGTAACCTAACCAGGCGAAGACTCACATTCGTCCCGATACAAAAAGACTGGACACTTCAAACGCCCTGAAGACTAACATCTTTTTTGGCTCAGTTTTCTTGGCGGGTACCGGGATATCGCTGACCGGAAGGAGTACATACAACGGACAATAGCGGCGGTTACCTGGAGTTATACTCGTGCAGTTTATCGAGCAGAACTACATTAAGAAGCGACTTATGCACCTGAATGCGACCGTTGTAATCGATAAGGCCGAGCTTGCGAAAGCGGTTCATAAAGAAGCTGACGCGGGATCGTGTGGTGCCAATCATCTCCGCCAGGGTTTCCTGTGAAATGGGAGGAATAAAGATTTCCTGGTCACCCGGCTTGCCAAAATCAGCCATCAACAGGAGAATCCGCGCCAAGCGCTTTTCGCTGGAGTTGAATAGTTGATCGACAAGATCTTCCTGTGTACGCATATTGCGGGCCAACAAGAATTTCAGAAAGAAATCGGCGAACGCAGGTTCTTCATGCATTACACGGGTCATCTCTTCCCTTGTTATCTTGAGCGCCACGCACGAGTTGACAGCAGATGCCGTCGCCAGACGCAGTCCAGGAATTGAGGCCAGTGATTCCTCTCCAACGAAGTCGCCAACGGAGAGGAACGTGATTGTGGCCTCTTTGCCGCTTTGCGAAACGACGGTAAGTTTTGCCCGGCCGCTCTGAAGATAGAAGACGGAGTCCGCGGGGTCACCCTGGGTAAAAAAAGTCTGTTTCGGCTTTATGTCGATCATTCTTCGACCGATGCCGGTGTGCGTAAGAAAGGCGACTGGGTCGAATGTCGATTGGTTTACATCAGTTATTAACATAGAACCTCCTTGGAGGTGGTTCGGATGCAGGCTGTGAACTGCGGCGGATCGATTCAAGATCACGGAGGGGACACTTCAGAAAGGCACAGCATCCTTCGCAACATGGCGCAAACAGTGCATGGGGAAGCCGCACTTTTTACAGCCTGCCTTAAGTATTCTGTAGATGGAATTATCCGGGTATCGGGGATGCTGCTAATAATGAGGGGCTTTGTCCGGAAAAACCCTGACAAATGGCGCATGCGCGCTCTATATCGGGCAGAAAAGCTGCCGGAACAGAATCTCTACTGAGCCGGACGGCCCGGCTCACTCTCCAGAGTTTCCGGGGTTAATAGCCCCATCTGCACGGCAAAACGAACCACATCACTACGCGTCCGAAGTCCGAGTTTTTCAGCAAGACGTGAACGATATGTCTCGATGGTTTTAACACCCACAAATATCTGTTGGGCTATTTCTGCACTGGTGTAACCCCGCGCCACGAGCCTGAGAACCTGCAGCTCGCGTTGGCTAAGGATGTTTGCCGGTCGCTTGGAACCAGCTTTGCTACTTCTTTTCTTCAGCACGTCCTGGACGAGAACGCTGGCCAAACGCGGATCTACGAAGATCCCTCCGCGATGCACCGCTCGTATGGCGGCAATCAACTCCGCATCCACCGCTCTTTTTAGCAGGTAACCAGAGGCCCCGGCAGCCAGCGCCGATCTTAGGTATGCAGGGTCATCGTGCATGGTGAGGACAAGCACATGGGTTTCGCGGCAATCTCGCGCCATCTCCTGCAGCGCTTTCATGCCCCCAACCCGAGGCATGGTGAGGTCCAGCAAGGCCACATCCGGTCTCGTTTCCCGCGCCGTTTGAACCGCTTTTTCTCCATCGGGAGCTTCCGAGACAACTTCCATATCGGCCTGGGCATTCACCAGCATTTTCAGTCCTGCGCGGAGAAGTGCGTGATCATCCGCAATCATGACTCTGATCTTGTGTGTTCGTGCCGGCATTTCAAATGCTCCTCCGCCCCACTGAAGGCTGGAAGTCCTGGTTGGCAAGTGGGACTTGCACCAGAATCATGGTTCCCTTGCGCTGAGGAATGAAACTAACCGTTCCTCCCAACATTGCCGCTCTCTCTCGCATACTTTGAATCCCCAGGCGGTGCGAAGAGACAGCCACAGCCTTAGCGTCAAAGCCACATCCGTCATCGGTTACAGCTACTTCCACAGCGGTAGCGGAAAGGGTAAATCGAATGTTAACCGCCTTGGCTCCCGAATGTCTGGCCACGTTGGTCAAGGCTTCCTGAAGAATGCGATATAACGCGATCTGAATTGTAGAGGGCAGGTTGCTGAAATCAAGCTCATTGGGCGCGAGATCCACGGCGATCTTATGGGTCTTTGTGTACTCTGCAGCGTATCGGCTCAGCGCCACACCCAAGCCATGATCGTCCAGCACCGTTGGGTGAAGCCCTCGGGCGAGCCGTCCGACCTCGTCGATAGCCTGAGCAGTGATTTCCCGCAGCCAATTTCCCTGTTGCTTAACATCTTCTAGTTTCCTGGCATCTTCCAGGGTTCGCAGGCCGACCAACAGAGCGGTTAGCAACTGGCCGGCTTCGTCATGCAATTCGCGCGCAATCCTGCGCCGTTCCTCCTCTTGCGCTGTAATCGTATGTTCCAGGAGGAGGCGGTGCATCGCTTCGGCCTGCTTTATTTCCTCGGCCTGCTTGCGTCTCGGCTCGCTCAGATCGGTTATCACCATGCCCAGGGCCTGGCCCTTAAACCCACGAAACCGGTTCAGCGACAAATAGACCGGAATCAGCGTTCCATCCGTGCGACGCAGGTTGAATTCGCCTTTCACAGCCGCCTTCCGCGCACCGGCAAGCAAAGTTATGAATCTGTTTCGATCTGTTTCCACAACCAGCGACTGCACCAAAATTCCGGGAATTTTCCCAGGAGATCTGCCCAACATTTCTGCAAACCCGCGATTGCAGTAGAGCACTGTACCATCCCGTGACAGAGTCGCCGCGCCTTCGCTCATAGCCTCTACCAGCATGCGATAAGCGGGTTCGCCGCCTTTCAGTGAAACCACCTGTTCTCCGCGACGACCGGAAACCATCAAGGCATCCACTTCGCCGGACAGTATGGCGCGGAGTGTTTCCTCGGCAGTTTTCAGCCGGGCGCGGAGCTTTGTTTGCTGATTCAAAGGCATGGAGGCCGGGAGTTTACGCAGATCTGATTCGGATTTTTTATGAGTTCCTTGAGGCGCACCAGCTTTGCCGTGCAGCCCTCCCTGGAGGACTCGATCATCGGAATGCGCTCGCTTGTTGGACATCTGATATTTGAGCCCTTATTTCAGCGTATGGGCTGAAGATCCAACCCCACAATGACGCTCTCGGTCTTTGAGAGGTTCCCAATGATCTTCTTGACCGGCGGCGGTAACCTTCTCACCAGGGTCGGAATGGCTATGATCTGATCGCCCTTTGCCAGTTGAGGCTTCTCAAGCAGGTCGACGACTTCGATGCGGTACTTGCCCTTCAGCTTGTCCTCACAGATATTCTTGAGGTTGGCGATTGCAGTAACCGAATTAGGGGTTTGGCCCGCGATATAAAGCCGCAACCGGTAAAAGTCGCTTTTGCCGGCTCTGGCCGGACTCTTCTTTGCTGAACTCTTCTTCATGTAGGTGCTCGTTTTCTGGCCACATGGGCCAAACTTGCTACTCGTCCTCCACGGCTGCTCTAGGGCCTTATACGATCGTGGCTTGCGGGTGACCCTCCAGTACGATGCCCAATTTGAGGCCTCTCCTACTCACGATGAGCTCACGAGGTTCGCGCGAATGTGCCATGCCGCGGGATTTGAGAACGTAAAGTTCACGTCTCGGCCGTCCATTGGGTTTGCTATCCCGCAAAACAATCCAGGTGTCCATGAGAGAGGAAACAGCCGCCGCAGTTCTTTCCTGGGGGTCACCCGCGAATGTCAGATTCGTGAACATCGATGTGATCTCTTCCATCTTCAGAAAATCTACCAGGCGCACGAGCATCGATTTAATGTCATAACTGCCCGAGGCCGAAACCAGGTTGGTAATCGGGTCGATGACCACGATGGTTGGTTGAATTTGGGAGATCAGCCTGTGAATAATGGCCAGGTGTCCTTCCAGGCCGGTGCTGGTTGGCCGCATTGCGTTGAAGTGCAATAAGCCTTGTTTTACCCACCGCTCCAGGTTAAGGCCAACCGAGCGCATGTTGCGGAGAATCTGGCTGGGAGA